>JADHED010001279.1_pt1 | contig 22547 bp, 20 predicted proteins | sample 8952041 | NCBI WGS metagenome assembly JADHED01 (sample SAMN16124423, study PRJNA663239) | bioreactor sludge metagenome | isolation source: sludge (control) | place: India:Bengaluru | collected 2018-09-08
TGCTTCATGGCGGAAATGGTCAGATACGGTGCAGCCACGGCGAACCCGCAGGCGATGATGGCGAGCCCCATCCAGAAGCGGGCGGCGATGACGTTGTTGGTGATGGAAGTAATGGCGGATAGTTTCATGGGAAATCAGGCGTTGCGGTTGGCGAGAGGAGAATCCGCAGGAAGCGGCTGGGCCTTGCTGGCGTGGGAATTGAAGGCGGCTTGGGCTGCGTGTGGAGTGGCAACACTGCCCTTGTGATGGGAGACGGTGCCGGCGTTGTGGTCCACCACTGCGAAGGCATTGGGGGAGGTCTGGTGAGCGACCATCGCCGGATTGTCGGCATTGGCGACGCTGCCAGAGGAAGCGGGAGGAACGGGCGGCGGTGGCGGAACGTCGGATGATCCGCCGCCCAAAGTTCCGGCAACGTCATTGGCAAGGCGTCCCGCCGCGCTGGCGGCTCCGGTGGCGGCTTGGGTTCCGGCAAGCGCACCCTGCACGGCGGCTGAACCGCCCATAGTGGCCACGGCTCCCGCCGCTGTGAATCCCGCTCCCACAGCGAGCCCCGCGGCTTGCATCGTGCCCTGAATACCGGCCTGGAGGGCGGAAGTCGTGCCGCTGAGTCCCTTCATGACGGCTCCGGCCACAAAGGGAACGGAGAGGTAAAAGAACACCGTGATGACGGCGGCGAACGCCATGATGAACGGGAAAAGGAGCCAGTTCTGAACGGTGATGAGGTTTTGTGCAGTCTGAAGGATTCCTCCCGTCGTGATCGGCGCGTAAAGCAAATCGCTGATGGCGACGATGACGATATCGACCAAACAAATCGCCACGTGCCAGAGCAGGACGGTCAGGGACGTCACGCAGAACTGGACACCGAGGGATTGCGTGTAGGAAAGAAAGAGGAATCCCAGCAAAAGCGGAGATACGGCGATCAGTCCCGCGATGGCGAAGTTCTGAAAGAACGTCAGGACGATGAGCATGAAGCGCCCGATGCCTTGGAAGAACATGCCAATGGCGGCGGGCACGACTTTGCCCAAGTCCGTCCAGGAATCGGAAGGCGGGTTGTCGATGTGCGAGCGAAGGAGTTGCACAAACTTGGCATCGCGGGCATTGGTGAATTTGCCGCGCATTTCCACGAACGCCTTCTGGCCGCTGTCCATGGCGGACGGGTATCCCGCGAGCAACCCGACAATCAGGATGATTTTCAGGAGGGCGCCGAGAATGGCCCGCGAGTCGGACCCGGCCCGCCAGCCCATTTCCCCGATGCCCATGACACAAAGGACAAAAGCAAAGGGCATGAGCAGCGTGCGAATTTCAAGACCCGCGTTGTAGAGATTGGAAAGAGACGGAATCATAAGTTTTCTAGGTATTGTCTAAGAAAGAGGCGAAGCCTCCTCAGAAGCCGGGAGGGAGGTCTTCGTTCGGGACGGAGAAGTCGGGCATTTCGAGTTCCGCCTCGGCCGCGGCGGCCATGCGGGATAGCTCACGATTGCGTTCCCTGCTGATTTCCTCGGCGGCGACTTCCGCCTCTTTTTCGCGGTTCTGGTTGAGGATGTGGAGGGATTCCATTTGGCCGTGAGCCGTCCCGACCATGCTGTCGAGGTCGCCGAGCGCGGCCTGAGCCGTGGCCAGTGAGCCAACCAGCTTCTGCACCTCCGCGTCAGTCTGGGCTCCTTTCAACTGCGTGTTGAGTTGGGCGATTTGCCCCTTCAGTGTCAGGCGTTTGCTCTGAGCCTTGAGCAACAAGGCCTCGAAGCGGGAATAGGCATTGTTGACCGCCCGGTATTGCTTGAGCGGATCGCCCGCATCACGAAACGACGAAATGCCATTGAAGGACCGGTTCAGATCCGTCCAGCCGGAAAGGTCAATCGGCTGGAAAAGCTCCTGGATCGTGCCGGAAAGCTGCACGCCTTCCTGAGCAATGCCGGCGAGGTCGATCAAAGTATCCGTGATACCGGATTCCTGCAGATAGCCGGAAAACAGGCCGTTATCAATCAAGCCGATGGCGGCAACGGGGTCGCCGATGGCCTGCTTGACCTGGTTGGCGGTCTCCAACTGCTGGCGAACGGTCGTCAGCGTGTTGTGCAGGGTGGCGAGTTTTTCCGCCCACTGGGTCTGCTCCCAGGCATACTTGATCTGGTCGAAGATATTCTTCTGCACGGTGGCCTGTTCGACGATGGGATCACTCACGATGTCCCCCACGCCGAGAACGGCATGGGCATACGGAGCGGCGAGAGCTACGGCAGAGGCGGTAATGATGACGGTCTTTTTCATGATGATGCTTCGGTTTTTGGGAGGAGAATTACTGAATGACTGGGATGGTGATTTCGTAGGGAACGGTCTTCACCGTGGCCTCCGGGTCGGGCATCACCGGGATGCGATAAAGCGAAAGACGAGGCTTGGACCGATTGCCGTCCTCCCGCTTCTGCATGTCCTGCAAAATCCAATACTGGCGCTTCACTGTGTCAGACGTGCCGCGCTCATAACCCTTTTGGAATTGGCTCCGCGTCGCACACGCCGGAAGCAGACAGGTCACGAGCACGCACCACGCGACCACCGCAGATACAGCTTTTATTTTCCTAATAGAAACGAATTTGGTTTTCATGGGTATTATTGGTTGGGAGAAACGGACGCGGCAGACTCAGCAAGAATCCCGCTCACGATGTCCTGATGGTTGCGGAGCAAACGGCTCCGGTTGTCGAAGTCTTCCCCGGTCGAGGAAGAGCAGAAGAGCATTTCCGGCGAAACGCGGTTATGAATCGTCCCGCAAAGAGGCTGCTGAACGTCCAAATGATAATATGTCAGAGCGGCGTATTTATTATTGTCCGGCAAATGCTCGGGAAGCGGATACCGCGAAATCGCCTCCTTCGTCGTGTCGGACAGATCAATGTCCTTCGCGACATCTTCAATATCGCGCCGGTCGTTCATCCGGGTAAAAAAGAACTGCTTGGCGTTGCCGAAGACAATGGGGCGAATGCCCGAGCGTTGAAACCGGCTGTATTGCTGGACGATGCTGATGATCCAGGTGGAGAATTTGGAGAGCTGGGCGTAGAACTCGCTCACGAGTTGTTCGCCGCCCGGAATATCCAGCGTTCGGGCCACTTCCTCGAAGATCACCCGTTTCCGTTTGCCACGCGGGAGCGTGATGATGTGCTGGCGCCCATAGTTGGCAATGAGAAAGCCGGCCAGTTCCTTCAACTGCCGGTTCGACTCGGGAATATAGGTCAGGTCGAAATGAGCGATCTTGCCGGTAATGGACAGAGTGGAATGTCCACAGACGAGCCGCTGCTCGTTCCACGGAGCCAGCAGGGTCGCAAGGTGATTGATCTCATTGCGGTCGTGCTCCGGGAATGGTGCGACCAGCATCATTTGTTGGAGCATGTCGTGGGTCGGGTAATCCGTGGGCTGGAAGAATGCGAAGGCGGCGTTCCGCACGTATCGTTCGGTAGCCGGTGATTTAATGAACCGGGAAACCTCCTCCGCGGTCGGAGCTGCGATCAGCGATTGCCGTTCCTCCTCGCCCGCCATGTGACGCAGTTCTGTCCACGCCTCCAGGAAGGTGGCGGAAATCGGCATATGCGCCTTCTTGTAAGCCAGCGCGGCCATCGCGTGGCGGGCAGCGGTATCGAGGTGCGAAGCGTCTTCGGACACCCATTCCTCGAAGCGATCGGCGTAAAGCTGCTCGATGTATTGAGTAATTTGAGCCAGTCGCAGGCTTCGCCTGTCTTCGTCGGCAGGGTGGCCGGCCATTTTCGCCACCAACGCGGCGGCGGTGGTGATTTGCAGGTTGGTGAGCGGTGCGCCCTGGGTATCGAGATAGTTCAGGCACAGGTCGCCGTCCGGCTGGATGACAATGGGCGTGTGCCCCTGCGCCTGCGTCCAGATGCCGTAGGAAAGTCCTTCCTCGACGATCAGCGTGAAGTCGTAATACGGGTCGGTCTGCGAAAGGAGGTCCGACATGAAAGCGGATTTCCCGGCTCTCGTCATGCCCAGCAAAACGGCGAGTTGCGGTGTTCCGGAGAGGAAATTGCGAACTCCGATCAGATTCCGATTGCTGCCGTCGTAGAGGGCCTCAGCTTCCTTGAGGTGCCCGGTAAAGGTGGACGAAAATGGCAGCATGTCTGCCAGCCACTCATCCAGTCCGTTATCGGCGTGATGCGTGTATTTGCCCCAAACCCATCCCGGCCAGGTCTGGAACCAGATATTTTTTGTGGTGGCCGCCGAGGAAAGATTGGATGTCCAGCATTGAGCGTCCTCCATCTGCCCGAAGGCGGTTTCGATCTGGCGTGTTTTGGAAATCAACCCGTCTTCGGTGCTGTCCCAAACGTGAACTACATAATCGTAAAGAAAGGGGACAACGTCCCCTTGGGCCAGATTGCGGATGCGTTCTTCTTTGACGGACTTGGAGGTGAGAAGCGAATGCTTGCCCTCGGCGGCATAGTCACCGCGCACCCGTTCCAACGAGCGTTCCGCCCGGCTGATTTCTTTGCGGACGTTCTGCGGATACAGATTGACCGTGATGGAATAGTCTAAAAAGGGCAACGAAGTTACCGCCCAGAAGATCCCGCGCCGGGTCCGTTGCGGACGGCGCTTGAGGATGATCAGGTTGTGGTAATATCCATCGGCGAAGAACCCGAAGGTTTTTGCGGCCTGCACGCCCTGGTGCCAGCAATTCTGGTGGATGGTTTCCTCTTCCCGGAACTGCCCAATGGGGTCGTAATTGTCGCGCCGGAGGTAGGACGGATTGAAGAACGTCGCGTAATAGCGGAACAGATCCTCCGTGGACATGGATGTGACCCGGCACCCGTGCGGTTCCAGCAAGGAGGCAATAACGCGTCCATGCTGGTCGAAACCTTCGCCATACTGCGCCAGAATCCGTCTATAGTGTTCCTTCAACAATTCCTGGCTCGCGCCTGCGGGCGGATTGACCCCGATGGGTTCGGACAGAAAGAGAACGAGCTTTTCCCGGCGGAGTTTGCCGTCCTGCATGGCCCGCCAATACCGGTTGAACCGCTCGTTGCGGGCGATGGCCGCCCATGATCCTGCCTCGCACCGTTCTTCGGTCACCTTGTTATGGGCGAGCAATTCGTCACGGTAGTTGGAATCCACCGACCAGCGGATTTGCGCGCGGGTGGATTCGTCGAGCGTGTGGAGGAATTGCCGGATGGATTCATAGAACCCGTCAAGCGCGTGTTCGCTCGCGTGGCGAAGGTCGGGCACATCGAGGACGAACCCTTTGGAAACGAAGCCGCGTTTATCGAGATCGTTCCAGACGATGAGATTTTCAGTTAACCAGCCGTTGGGTGCTTGCATGGGAAAAGAGAGGGTTACGGGGTTGACGGACGGGCGGCTGCCAGCCGCTGCCGCTGGCGAGGGTTTCGAGCAAATCCGTATCGAAGGATTTTGGCTTGCCCTGTCGGAGAAGCAGGACGTAGGAGGTGAGCAGAGCGAACGGCACCGCGCCTGCGCCAACGCTGAGCGTCGGCGAGTGGTGGCGCGAGAGCATGAGGGCGAGCCCGATGCTGATGAGGAGTCCGGCGAGCATGAACAGGATGTTCAGGCCTTCGATCCCCCAAATCTTGCCGTCGCTGTCGTCTCCGGCATGGGTGTGGACAATATTCATTAGCCGACGCTGATGGTGGGCATGCCGCCAGCGTTGAAGAGGGCTTCGGCGATGACGACGGATAGGCCGAGAAGCAGACCGCCGACAATGGACATTTTCCCCTGGTCGGCATTGCCGCTCCGGATTTGCCATCCGCCATGGGCGATGACGATGACGGCGATGATGAAGAGGAACTTCGCGATGATTCCGAGTCCTTCGGAAAGAGCGCCGTCCAGTGCTGCTGCGAGGATGAGTGTTTTCATACGCTCGCGATGGTGGAGAAAATTTCCGACGTGATTTCTCCAAATTTGGATAAAAGTGAAAGCCCCAGAATAACGCTTCCGAAGCGCGATACCTTGGATTTGCAAACCGCTTCATAGAGCCGTTTGGCACACCGAATCAAATCGGGGTAAAGTTCCTCGACGGAAACGCCCAGAGCGCGGGCGATGAAGAATAACTCCTCATCGGCCACGCAGGCATAACGCGCCTCGATTTTATAAATCCTCTCGGGGGTGGCACTCTCCAGCCCGAGGATTTGCAGTTTGATGGCGAGATCGTTCCGGGACCAATCTTTTTGGCTGCGCAAACGGCGCAGTTGCGGCCCGATGAGATTGTGAGATGTATATGGCATGGTGGGAAACCAAGCCATTGCCTGGTTTCCCGCCGGTCAATGTGCCGAAACGTTTTGAAAAAATGCCGAACTAACTTTTCAGCGGCTTTGAAACGCCTGAGAAATCCCGCATCGCCTTTCGCAAGTTGCGCGAGGCGAGCAATCCGAGTTTAACGACTTCCGGGGAGTTCTGAAAACGGACCTCCGCGCAAAGATTCCGATGGGTGACAATTTCCCGGATCAAGGAGAGATTGAGAATATTTGAACGGCCGATGCGGAAAAAGAATTCCGGGGGCAGCAAGCGTTTCCATTCCGAGATCCTGCGGAACATCATCATGGGTTTGTGGGTCAGCAGGTGAACCCGACTGTAATTGTGCTCGGCCTTGATGTGGGTGATTTCCATGGATGTTACCACCCGCATCTCGCGATTGGCATACAGAAAGATCGGCATATCCTTGGAAAACGGTTTGGCTTTTCTGTTTGCGGGTTTGTCCAGGCGGGCGAGAGCCATGTTCAAGCGTTCCGGGAGAATCGGCTTCATCAGAAAGTCCACCGCATTGACCTCGAAAGCCTTCACGGCGAAGTAATCGTAGGCGGTGACGAAAATGATGTCCGGTACGGGAACCAAGTCGGGGAGCAAGGCAAATGCGTCCTTCTTCGGCATCTGGACATCCAGAAAAACCAAGTCGGGCCGGAGTTCCTGATGCAAAGCGAGCGCCTCGCTCGCGCTGCCCGCCTCCCCAACGATTTCGATTTCGGGATGTGCGGCCAGCAATTCGCGGAGGGCGGTACGGGCGAGCGGTTCGTCGTCAACGATGAGTGTACGTCGTGTTTTCATACTGTGGGAATGTTGATATTTACGGTGACCCAGCCGTCGTCGTCGGTGATCTCCAACCGATGTCTGTCCGCGTAAAGCAACTCCAACCGGCGGCGCAGGTTCTTCAACCCCAGGTGGCTGGATTTGCCGCGCGACTTGAGGTCTGTCCAGTAACCTGTATTGCGCACGTCGATTCGGACGGCGGTGGCATCCGGGCGGCTGACTTTCACCCGAACTTTCAAAGGCAGTTCGGATGTTTCGCGTCCATATTTGATGGCGTTCTCCACCAGCGGCTGAAGGATGATTCCGGGAACGGCCACGGGTCGGGCGGCCTCGTCGATGTGGCACTCAATTTCCAGATCATCGCTGAAACGGCTTTTTTCGATGGCGAGATAGTCGCGCATTGCGTCGTATTCTGTGCCGAGTGGAATAAGAGCATCGGCTCCGTGATCGAGGGAAAATCGGAGGTAGTCAGATAACGATTGGATGAGCGCCTTGAGCTCCATGCCGGACTTTCCCACCATCGCCGCGATGGCATTCAGGGCGTTGAATAGAAAGTGAGGGTTCATCTGCACCCGCAGCATCTGGAGTTCAGTCTCGCGGTGTGCGGCCACGGCATGAAATAGACGTGAATCTGTGTCCCTTCCCTCATAGATAAGCCGAAGGACGAAGTAGATCAGGCTCCAGGAAAAGAGGAGTCCTATCCGATAATAATAAACCACGATGGTGATGGTGTCGTCGGAAAGTCTCGCCCTATTGAATGGGGGAATATGCTCGATGGTCTGGGACAGAAACGTCTGGAGGATGCCGCCAGCGGCCGAGAGGACGATAATGGTCGCAAGAATCCAAGCGATGCGGACGCGCCGAAAGGAGATCCGGCGATAGACTTCATGAAGCGCGAAAGTCATGAGGAAACCCATCCCATCGCGGTACAACGAGACGGAGGCTCCCGAATATGAGCCAAACAGATGCGTTTTGACGGGGATCGTCACGAGGGCAAATGCAGTCCAGCAGAGAATCTGGCACTTCCAAAAGAGCGAGAGATTGAGCCAGAAAGACCTCATTTTTTCAACGGGCCTTTCGATTTGCACGCCGTGCCGGTGGAAGGGCTTCCAAAACTCGCGCTCAAAGTCTTCCCCAAATATCTGGCACAGACAACAGATCTCGTATCCTCGAATCGCCGCAGCGTCTGCTTCGATCTGAGAAAGCAAGGCCTCGAACAACGCAGAGAACCACGGAATCTTAACCGGGAGGCAGGATTTTTCTGGGTCAAGTCACTGCGAGTGGCATTTCCTCGGATGCGGCGACCCAGAAGCCTCCTCCATCTTTCCTCCGCGTTCACCGGAAGCACCACAGGATGCTTACCATTTCGAATATTTTACATCCTGTTCCTTCCGGGTTGTGTTGCGGAAAGAGGGTTCGCGTCAATGCCATATTATGCTCAACATCAAATCAGGGATGCCATCGAACCGCCATTATTGAAAATGGAGGTACAGAAATGATGTAGTTATTTACGTTAATCGAGCCGCTCTGCACATTTGCCTCTTCTCCTGTAGATCCAATCCCAGTAAGCGTTTCGTAATACACATTCCCTGCAAATCCGAGCCCCGATATTTTAACTGAGGCAGTGTCGTAAAGATGCCGATTTGCTAAAAATACAGTATATGTGCCGTCAATATCTCGATGGCCAATAGAGTCAAGATAAGGTACGTTATAATTAGTATAACCGGACTCTGACATGCGCAAGAATGTGGGCCCAGTCAGACTCGTTCGCTCCATAAGCTGGTATTTTATATATTTATTGAACATGCCCATTATGCCGCCGGTAGGACGAAGCAGTGGAGTCCCGTCGGATTTGACAGTCATGCTGGCGTAGCGTTCCGACAGGTCAGTTGAATACAAGCTAAATATCTGGGAACTCGTGACACCATACTGAAGATACCGCTTGACGCAACCAAACGCATGAAAAGCCGCAGCCATATCGCGGGTTTCGTTAAATGCCGTCAGAGTACTCGGCATGGTGTTCCATTCTGAGATGTGGAGGGTCCACTCATTTTCGAATGCTGCATTATGTGATTCAATCAATGCCTTGTCGGCTTGAATGCGATAGGCTAACTCGGTATCGTAGGTTGCGCGTTGGAGTCGAGGATCGACTGTTGAGGCAAGAAACCGCCAATAGTAGTGATTTACCAATCCCCCGACATTTCCCTCCAAATCCTCCGCTTCCAATTCCTCAGCAAGTTGAGAATTCCACGGAGCAATACCATTTGGATAAGTGGCATCGCAATACATTGACATTGGGGCTAGAATTTTGACAGGAAGCACAAGCGTGCCAGCCGCAAACTCATCTTCTACCGCGTTGGCAAGATCTACTGTGTATCGTGCCAAATCAGCAGGTTGCCACGCCCCATTTGGAGCTAACTGAGGCTCATTCCATGCCTCCCAATAAACTTGAGGACTCCAGCCAGGATTGCTGTCCATGAGTGCCTTTATTCGCAGTGCCGCATATCTTATTTGGTAGACTACGTTTGTTATCTTCTGTGACGAATTCAGATTATTTCCTCCAGGGAGGGAATCGATATACCACACTCTAGTTTCTCCCACGGGTGGCGTAAAAGTCGATGTTTCTCCCATGCACAAAATGATTTTCGGTTTTAGTGAGCTTAACATTGGCACAAAGGAATCCCAACGGGAGGCAATCATCGCACTCCATAGTCGGGCCGAAGTGTTGCCGTATCGGGGCGTCGCTTCCGTGATGCTTTGAGCATTAAATGGAAATCTCATCAGGCCTGTTCCCATCACATTGCGATTTACTTGCGTCAAGTGATCTCGGGTCGGGTTGAATGTCACGGAAGCATTAAAAGTTCCGGCACTTAGGGGGAGCGCCGTTGCGACGAATGTGCTGCAAGCAATCGCAGCGACCTTAAATATTTGATTTGTGTTCATTTGGGGGGGGATGTAAGTTTTGATATTGCTACGTGGTTGTCATTATTTTGTGTCTGGAAAATATCGAGCCATCGCTTTTTTATAGTTTTTTATCTCCGTTTGCACCTGAATGGGCATCGAGGCAGGCCCTGCGGGGACAGGATGGAAATAATAGACAATTTCCTTCCCATTGATGGATCGCGCGACAGGGAGAAGGGACTTCATATCAATCCATACCTCACGCTTCTCGATGTCGTTCTTCTCGCTATTACGCAGGTGGGGAGGAGCATTTTCCGGCGAGAAGACTTTCTCTTGTGAGAAATGCCAGCAGGCGATGCCCGCGTATTTGACTTCTCCCCGGAATGTTTCCGCGCTGATGTACTCCAAGCCAGGAAATTCCCTCCCCGTTTTTTTTGCGAGCTGGTCAGTGCGTGAATCATTTATTGAGATTTCCTCGCGCCCTTCGATGGTATCGAGAGTTGCCATGATGGTTCCGGCGACCCAGGTTTGCGATTTTGTGCCATCGCTGAAGCGAGTTTCGGAATATCGCTCTCCATCAAAGATCAGGGTGTGAATCTCGGCTATATCCCGGGCATTGGTTTCGGACGTTGACCTAGCATACCGTTCGATCCACGCGGCTCTTTTCGGCAGAATGACATTCTTTACATGAAGGGGAATTTCGGCAGCGGATTGTTGGGCGGTGAGCTCGCCCGCTGCCGCAAACACGAAAAGAAGGACGAAGAGAATACGCAGGTTCATTAGTTGGTCACGCTTTCCATCTGTTGATCGACAATCTCTCCGGTGAAGCGGTCAATGGCTATATGAAGCCAATAGCGGGCCTCTCCTTCGACTACGAAATCGTCAAGACTTTCGGCGTTGGGGGCGAGATGTCCGGCCTGCGAAACAACATCAATGAGCAAATTCCATGTGCGGGTTTGCGTGGAGGATGCCAGAGCGCGAATGACTGCTTCGCGTTGTTCCTTGATTCGCAGAGAATCACCGGTGAGGATGGAATCCAGAACATTTCCGACAAGCCATTTTTCCAAGTCCGCCGGACTCTGAATTGGATTTGCCAAATCTCTCTTTTCCACGATTTTATCGGCTATCTGTTTCGCTTCGGAATTTGAGATTGCTAAAGACGTATTTTGTTCTTGCCACCCCGTTCCGGTCAACAGAGCAGCCAAGACTTCCGTCGGAGCAGTGTTGATATCCACTTTCCCGGCGGTAATCTCAGCGTCGTCAATGGAAAAAACATCTAAAAGACCCAGGTCTGCGGAACGATCCGAAGAAAAGTCCAGCGTCTTAAAAGGCAAATCGCGAAACACATAGCCCAGCTCAGCCACGTTGCGGAACGGACGATTTAACACGAGCGACCGACTGGCTGTGTCCAAGCTTCCTCCCTGAGCTTGGGGGAATGCGCCATAGTACCCGTCTCCGGGGCGTGTTGTTCCGTCCACATCGGGATATGTGGAATTGGGCGTAACAGAGGATGATGCATTGTTATCTGCCCACATTCCGGGCCTTCCATATTGAGGGAAGGGCGCCCAGGTCGCCGCAGGTTCCCCGTGCAGAAATCCGGGTGTGACGGGAGTCCCATAGATTGATTGGAATCCCGCGTCCGTTCGTGCAGGTCGAAGCGTGGACCCGATGGCTTTTGTGGAGACATAGAATAACCCGAATCGAGAGGAGCGGGGTTCAGGCTTGGTGAGGGTATTGGAGATGAATGTCGGCACGCCGGCCGCGACCGCCGTGTAGGGGCTCGTGTTTGTAAAAGCCCACATGCCATTGCTTGCAATCCCTTCAAGGCGAGCATAGGGTTTCCATCCCAATGTCGGGTGGTTATATTGAAGCTCAACGGTGACGGGGATGGCTGGAAATCGGGAAGCCGAGTGGGTCCACGTCTTGTCCGCCGGATTTGATGTCAATCGTCTGTCCGGCGCTACGGCACTGCCAATATAGAAACCAGCGATTTTAGCGGCCCCATCGTCCAGCACGTTCGGAGAGGCCCCCGAGACGTTCAGGGAGGTTAACAGAGTCGGCTCCCGGAAAGCACTTGTTATGTAGGGAAATTCGAGGCTGGGCAGCAAAGAACCGAAATTTGTCGAGGATCCCATATTCTGGATCAAGCCTGGGGGGGTGACTTGCTGCCAAGCAACCAGCGCGGCCATACTCCCATTTACGGCGGTTGCCCTTAGACTCGTCGGCCCGATGTAAATCGCCGGGCTTGGTTGGTGGGGATTCCATAGCTCGACCATAAGCCAGGCATGGATAGTGTCCCGAGTGACGTTGTTTCCGAGTGAGCCAGATTTCGGCCTATAGTAAGTCGTATGCAAGGCCAAGGGATAGGGCAGGTCTTCAATCCCAAAAATCTCATAGGGTAAGCTATTTGCCGAGTTGGTAATCTGAATGGATGTGGGGTAGGAATCCGCGTCATACTGGTCAATCAGATTGGCACCAATTTGCAGAATTTGCAGGGTAGGGTTGCCATCGAAAACCGTGGTCAATGCAAGGCTGTTATTGGCGGCCGCTTTGCCAAGAGAGCCTGCTGCTATGATTGCTTTCAAAAGTTCAAAGAAGTCCGGTTCGCGCCCCTTGGCTTCCACTTCGTCGAGAGTGAGGATTTTGTCGGCCGCCCCGTGGTTGTAAACCCAATGCTGGCTGGCGTCGCTCCGGCTCAAGCCGAAGCATCGGTAAATCGCGCTGGAGTCATTGGCGGAAGAGGTAGCGGAATCTGAAACCGAGAGAAGGCGACTTAGCGGAAAGCGACGAAAGGCGATGGGCTGCCCCTTGATTGCTTTTCTTCCGTCGGGAAGCGTCAAATTTTGTTTCCAACGCACCGAAAGGAAATTCGGATTTATGAGTGATGGTGTGGAGGGAAGAAAGGAGGGGGCATTTGCCTCCCGCGAAAAGGTGGTGAGAAAAGGAAGCGCAGCCGTGGTAATCTGGCTCAGATTCACCTGCTGGTAAGCGAGCAATTCTTGGCGCGATAGGATGGCATTGTCCGTGTTGCCGGCCATCATAAGCGGAGGCACCGTCAAAAAAGAGCGCTGGGGATCAAACACTGAGCCTGAGCCAACCGCGGTATCGGTCAGTGAGCCGGTTGCCGCTGTCCGCCATGCAAGAAGGGCGGAGGCATCGGAAATACCAGGAATTTGCGCCAGATCGGCAAGGGCCACGCGCCCCTTGTGTTTGACTTGATTACCGGAGAGCGACGATCCTGCGGCATTAACATCCAATCGTCCTCCCAGATTATAGATAATATAGGCGTATCGACCGGTCATGAAGTCGGGATTGGTTGGACTGGGATTTTTTAGGGAATCCAGCGGGAGCAGATCTGAAGCATCAAGCGGACCGCGCCGTAGCAGAGGAATCCAGTCTGGGGCAATGAAGTCTGACGGAAGAGTTGCTCCTGAAAACAGCATGGGTTTGAGCCAAGCTGTGTCAGGTACACTCCAGCCGTTTTTAGATTTTTTGTCGCTGGAATAACCAGCAATTGCCCGATTGGGGGAGGAAGGAGTGCTGATGCCCGCCCAGAACGGAGTGCCTCCACGGCTTACTTTCACCACAGTGGAATCGCCAAAATTTGCGGTGGTTTGCGTCTCTGGAAGCAGCTTCGACGCACCCAAAGGAATGAAAACTCTCTGGTTTGGATTCGCGATATTTGTCAACTCGTTCGATCCCGCCCGGATTTCCTCACGCAGGTCGCCCACGGTAATTGCCAGCGCGGTTTTGGCGAGTTGATCGGCGCGTCCCTTTCCCACGCTATTGACTGCAATCTGCCGACTGAGACTTGCCCGCAGCACATACCCTGTCACAATAACGGTAAGCAAAACAATCATGAGCAGGGTGATGACCAACGCAGATCCCTTTCTGCCAACTGGATACGTGCGGGACGTGGGCTTAGAGAAGAATGACATTTTCATAAATGCGGAGAGCCCGCCGCGGGATGTCTTGAAACGGATTTGTCGAAAGCGCAGTCTGGAGATCGGATTTCCAAAGAGGCAAGAGCCGCTGCCCATTGGAATCGCGGAACTTCGCAGAGAGATCACCAAGACGGTCTCGAATGCGATTCAACTCGGGATTTTCTGCGATGACCACCGTGACAACCAACGCCACAGCGTCGGGCGGAAACGCATCCTGATAAGCCCCCGAGGCATCAATGTATTGAAACTCGCAACGGAAGATTCCTGCGTCTAAAAGCTCGTACTCCGCTGGATCCGCCGGCGTGGGGGCAGGCTGCGGCAAGAACGGTGCCGGGCGCGTCCCTGTCCAATTCGCCCCATAAGCACCGCGTTGAAGTCCCTCCGAGGCCGGAGCTGTCCGGTACTGGAGGACGGCCAAGCGCCGCGTCCCGTTATACCCCTCCACACGAGAGACGATTCTAAGAGAGTCGTTGCCGGTCTGTTTGACAACGCCAAAGCCTGCGATTCCCTCCGGCAAATCCGCGCGTCTTGTGCGATTTTGAAAGTCAGTTTCCAAACGACCGAAAAAAAATTGCGATCTCTTGAGGGCGTCGATGCGCGAGGTGTTTATGCTCAGGGCGCTTTGGGTGCCGGTGAAAACCTGAAAGAATAGCGCCACCAAAATTGCCAGAACAGCGATAGCGACCAAAATTTCCAGCAATGAAAATCCCTTCTCTAAACCGTGCGATCTAAAACCTCGTTTCATGGGACGAGAGGCAACTCCCACTCCAATGTGGTTTGATTTGTCGCCGCCGCTTGGGCTGGCCACGCCACCGTAATGCTGGCTATCTTTGGCAGTAGTGAACCGGTGGGCGGAATAAAATAGCAAACCATCACGACATTTTTTGCCTGAGATTGGATGCAGGTTTCGCTTTCGCCGTCAAAATACACCGGGCTCGTCACGGCTTTATCGGCAGCCACCGCAGGTGCGGGTGTAAAACCCAAAATCGGTGTCGTGGCATTGGTTCCGCTCGAAAGAAGGTCGGCCGCCACAAGCTTTGCAAGCCGCTGAGCATCGAAACGCTCGGCAGACGCTTTCGAATCGCGTGTGCCTGCCGCCAAGAGGCCTACAATGGCGAGAAGTACAAACGTGGTGATGCCCAAGGCCAACACCACCTCTACCAGAGAAAATCCCGCACATTCGCTGGATGCCGGGCTGCTCATGGAGAGGATCTTGGATTTCATCAAATACTCCGGTTCGGCATCTTCGGAACACCTATTTCTGAAACGGACGCCCGAACGGAACTATTTCCGAACAAGCTCAACATTCGCTGTAAGGCGACTCACCAAAATATCGGACTCCTGCCCGGGAAGCTGCTTGCCTCCTTTGAGGAGAACAAGGGGAATGCCAATCGTGGACTGTCCGCTTGCGGCCAGCACCCGTGCACTTCCATCAGGCGCAAATTCCATTAAATCCGAGACCGCGTAGTTCTTCCCTGCCACGGTGACGTTGAGCGAGCCAAGGTCCGAGGTCTCCAGCAAATCAGCAGGATTCGGAGAGGCCGCAAGTTGGTCCGAGATACCGATTCCGGAAAGAACAACCGGCTTGTGTGCAAGCATCAGATTGTCGGCGGCAAGGCTGCTGGCCCCACTGACGGAAGAATGGATGGAAACGAGGAGACTATCCTCCGGAATTTTTGTGACTCCCACCCACACATACGTGCGTTTCGCTTTGGCGAATTCCCGCGCATTTTCCAGCAGGCTCGTTACTTCCCAGCACTGCGACGTAAATTTGGCGCTCTCGGAGGAGCCGACTCCCCCAAGAACCAATACGGACATCAAACTGAGCACTGCCATCACGGACAGAAGTTCGATAAGGGAGAAGGCCGCACAACGCCGTCGCTCAATGCCCACGCAAGCAACGGAAGGAACCGAGGTCCCCATTGACTCGCGTGGAGACAGGAGCGACAAGCAGATGGCGGAGATGTTCATTGGGGGAGAAAGAACGGGGTATGCTCAGATACGAGATGCGGGACGACTCACCGAACGACGGACAAATCTTTTAAAGGTAAAGATGATCCCGATGCCTGCAATCGCAAGTGCGGCTCCATTCGGCTCGGGTACAACAAGAACATCCGAAAAAGATTGTCCGAAACGAATTTCATCAAAAATCACAGGGTTTCCGGCTGTCGAGCCAGAGCCATTGGCACCGATTTTGATAAAATCACTCGAGGTGAAATCGAGCGCACCCGTTGCGGCTCCTGAGTAAGTGACGTGTGCGATGGAGTTCGCGCTCAAGAGCGAAGCGGTAATAGTCTGGTCGTAAATGGAGGTCCATTGAGAAGCGTCCAAAATCCACATGTCGAGCACATGCCCTGACGCTACCGACGACATATTTGTAAAGCTCGCGACCGCCAGATACGTCGTTCCCGCAGCAGGCGTCGATGAGTAAGCCGCCGTAGCGCTTGTTCCTGCCTTTAGAACAACCGTTGCATTATTTGTTCCAGCGGAGGTGACCTGCATGGATGGGCGGGGGGTATTGTTCGTCGCTACACCATCATTTGAGACTTGAACAGAGAAGCTTTTGCCAGTTGGGAACGCGGTCACGGGCTGAAAAAGGAAACTGCTGTAAAGAGTGGATCCGTCTGCTGGAAGTGCTCCAGAAGAGTCAATCGCTCGCGAGGAAAAAGCCTGGCTGTTTGCGGCAGTTCCAGCCGTAACTGTGACCGCATTTCCCGACGTGGAAAAATTGGCGAACGTCAATCCTGTAGAAATAACCGCTGAACTACCCGCCGTTGTGGGGTTTCCCCATGTGCCAGTAAGACCGGTCGCTGTCGGCGTTGCTACGGAACTCAGTGCTTGCCCTGATGTTCCGTAGTTGAAGCCGTCGTAAACGACCAAGGCAGCATGAGATGACGTGGAGTGAAGGGCAACGATTGCCAGCGCCGGAAGGAAACGAATGATTTTCATGACGACTCCATTTAAGGCCAAAAAACTGGCTGTGTCAACAATTTTTGTTTTAGAACAATGATGAATTTATGTTGATCACAGATCATTTTCGTTGTATTTTTCCAACATTCCAACCGCATTTCCATACCTGTAATAGAACTCTTAAACATGGCTAAACAAAATTGTACTGGCAGGGAGAAATCCGCCGCTATTCGCCAAAGATTGATTGCAACAGCCGAAGTGCTGGGACGGGGGGCACAGTTACCGTCCGTGAGACATCTTTGCCGGAGCCTGGGGGTGAGCGTTGCGACACTGGACAAGGTTCTGGGACAGCTTGAACAAGAAGGAGTCTTGCTTTGTCGGCATGGCTCCGGTGTTTTTGTCGCGGAAGATTTCGGGAGAGTTCACGTTGCTCTCATCTATGACGAAGCCGCTTTTCATAGCAGCGGTTCCCCTTTCCCTCGCTTGCTTGTCGAGGAAACTCGAAAACGGGCCGCCCTGCTTGATGAACGGTTTAGTATTCTGCTGGAATACGCTCGTGATCAGAAAGGAGCGTCTTCCTGCTGCTCGGATGACTTGAAACGAGCCGTGCGCAACAATCGATGGAACGGAGCATTGCTGGTTGGGTGCCAGAACAAGGCACTTCTAGAGTACTTGCACGAGCATGATGTTGCGACTGTCGAATTCGGCGATCTCTTGGAATCCCCCTTTCAAGTCACTCTGGACTATAAAGATCTCTTGATTCAGGGGTTGAGTTATCTTGCCTCCAAGGGAATCCAAAACCCATGGCTTTTGTTGCCATTCGCGGACAACAGCAACAGGAACTCCGCACTCAAATCTGCGTGTCGGGAAATTTTCCTCGAACATACCAAATCTCAATTCGCGCATATTCATTGCCCTCCAAGGGATGCCTGTGATCTGCGCGCAGATACGGAACAGTTTTTTTTGAAGGCCTTCGCGGAGGGGAAAAAACCAGAAGCGCTCCTGAGTCTTGACGACGCTATGACTGTCGGGGCCTGGCGTGCGTTGGATGCCTGCGGGCACAACATCCCGGTGGTTTCCCACTCGAACGAAGGCTCTCCCATACTCGCTGTGCTGGAACGTCGAATCACTCGATTGGAGTTCAGCATCGAAGAGATGATAGCTGGAATGTTTGAGCTTCTCGAACGCCAATTGGGCAACGCAAAAACACCAGGAGAAACCCGCTCCATTCAGTCAAAGCTTTTCGAGGCCACTGCCCACCGCCTTCCCGTCTTCCCCAAAACATATGAAACCAGTATTTAACCTGTTTTTTGCCTTCATGGCCTCAGCAACCATCCTTCACAGCCAGCAGAACGACACTCTCAATCCTTACGTTCCCACTAAAAAAACCAATACCGAGGGTTTCCGGGACGTGGCACGGGCTTCCAGTCGTGCATTGATCGAAATTGATGCCACCTCTCCGTTGGGCCCAGTCAACAGGCGGCTCTTTGGAATCTGCATGGTACGTCCGCCATTTACTGATCAGATGGGAACCCTGCTCTCTTCGTGGCTGGAGGGCGGTACAATGAGAATTTGGCCCTCCCCTCCTCCGGGAATGGAACCGACTTCCACGGACGAGTATTGGCAGCAAAGCATGATGGTCGCGGAGAAAAGTAAGCCTGCGGCAATTATGGGATGGGTGCCCGGCGGTTGGGGAAGTTTGAAGAAGGGGGAAACCTATTACTACCGTTCCGAGCAAGACACCAATCTGCCAAACTCGTATCACCCCGCTCAGGTTGAGGCATTCGTTCGAGACAAAGTAGCGTTGCCTCATCCCGGCTATCCCCATGGATATCCTGTGGACTACTGGGAAATATGGAATGAGCCGGAGTACAATCCCCTCCCCGGTGGATTTGTGCCCGAGGAATACGCGCGCTATGTGGTAGATTGCAGCCGACGCATCAAATCGATCAAGCCCGGACTGAAAGTCGGAGCTTTCGTCCCTCATCGCCGGGGAGGTGAAAATGAAAACTGGGCAGATCGCTTTTTGAAGGAGCTTTACCAACTGAATCCTCAAGCCGTCGATTTCTTCGAAAATCATGGCTACAATGGCACCGCATGGGACGCCACGGAGGATTTCGGCACGTACCTCCCGCGCGTATCCTTTGCGGAAGAGCTCCAGGATCGTGCCGTAGAGAATGTTACAAAACGACTAGAGAAATTCGGCTTCGGAAAATATCCCGTTTGGAATACCGAATGGAACATTCATCCTCCTATCCCCAAGGATTGGAAAAAAATGAACCAAGACGCAAAACTCTCGACCGTTGATCTTGGCGCAGCGATCTACGCAGCCGCCATGTTAACAGTGTGGCAAAACAAGGAAACTCTCGATGCGGCTGCCTTTTTTGATTTGAACTCCACTGCGGAGGGAGCCCCGTGTTTTTCGTTGTTCCGGCAACCGAAGAAAGAGGATTCTTTGGAGATTCATCCAACATTTTACGCCATGCAATTGGTGGGGGAGGCACTGCATGGAACGCGATACGCAGCAAAGGTTTCGTGCGACTCTTACCGGCTGCCGGTCCCGAAGCCATGGGAGGTATCTTGGAGCAGGGAATATGCCTATGTTCTCGCCACTGCGGCAGTTGATCAAGAATCCCTGCGCCTCATCGTTGTCAATCGCGAACCCCATTATCCATTGAAGTTAGACCTCAAAATAACCGGCCTGTCTTCGTGGAACTCTAAACGGGAAAAATCTGTTGTTGTAAAAACATTGACGGGAGACACTCCTGAGGCCCTTGCGGCCAAGGTTACAGAAAAAGAGGTCATTTTGAATCCTTCTAAGTTGGACGAAAACGCGTCACAGATCGATCTCCCTCCGCACTCCGTCAATGTCATTATTTGGAACGGTTGGAAATAAATATCCATGAATACATTACACTCCTCATTCACAAGATGTCTTTCAATTTTGTTCATTGTGATGTCATCGCACGCTTCGATGCTCGCACAAAGTTCAGAGAAAAACCATGATTCCGCGCTTCATAGTATAATGAAACGTGCGCAAAATGGAGAGCACCTTACAGTTGCGTATTTGGGTGGATCAATAACCCAAGGCGCGGCAGCGAATCCAAATGGACTATGTTGGCGGGCGCTAGTCGAAAAATGGCTGCGAGCGGAATTTCCCCAGGCAACATGGACATCTTCCTGCGCTGCTGTTGGTGGCACAGGATCGGATCTAGGCGTCTTTCGTTGTCAAAGGGAGATCCTCGATAATTTGAAGCCAGATTTGCTTTTCGTGGAATTTGCGGTCAATGACCAAGGACGCAACGATGACTATATTGTGGGTGGCGCCATGGAAGGTATTGTACGAAAAACACTACAGGCCAATCCGAAAGCTGCTGTTGTCTTCGTATATTCGCTAAGTGATACCATTTACGAGAAGCTGAAAAACGGCGAAGAAGATTCAGCGACAGCTATACATCGAAAAGTCGCGGCACACTACGGCCTCGCTGAAATCAACCTTCAACGGACGATTGTTGAGAAGCTGAAGGGAAGCGACTGGAGTTGGAATGAATATTGGGCTGATCCAGTCCATCCAAACAACCAAGGACATGCGCTATATGCAGACATTGTAACCGAGCATCTCCGCAAAGCAGCAGAAGCGGAATCTTCTGCAGAACACGCATCGACGTTGCCAACAGCACTTTATACAAGCGATTTTGATCAAAGTAGTGCATGGTTACCTGAACCGGTCGGAGGCTGGACTGAACAAAATGTTGCAAGCCCTATCGCAGGACGATTTGCCGAGTATCTACTTCAGGCCCCCAGCTCGGGCGAACCCTTGATAGTGAATTTTGAGGGACCGGTCTTCGGGCTCTGTTTTCTAGCCTCAATGGACACAGGAACCGTGGAAATCTCTGTAGATGGTTCAAAGCCAGTTCGCGTAGCTTCGCATCTCACAGACGGGCGTCCTCCCGTTCGAGTTTATAGCCGCGTCATTTTTAGGAAACTGGGGACTGGTCCGCATCGTGCTGAAATTCGTCCAACTTCAGAACCAGGCTCGCCTGATGGCTTTTTGTTGGCTGCCATTCTTTCAGAGTGTCCGAAAAAGCCGTAAATAGCGCGGCCATTCATTCGAATGGCGACAATCTCGGGGAAACCAAGAGATATTGAATAAAAATATGAATTTAAAGAAGCGCGTAACAAAGCCAGCGAAAGCTTTGGAGCATCAAATCAATTGGGGATGAAACAAAAAAACATTCTCATACTTCATACAGATCAACTTCGCTACGATGGCTTGGGCTGCTGTGGGAACCCCTATGCGATAACTCCGCATATCGACGCCCTCGCTGCCAAAGCGCATGTGTTCGACCGGCACATCGTCGCAAACCCGACATGCATGACATCACGCGCCTCTTTGTTCACCGGGCTTTACCCGATGGCACATAACGTCTGGACCAATGGGGTACCTCTGCTGCGTCAGGAATACGTAAAGCATACTGGCGGCAATGCTGTCTTGAACGAACCAATTACGCTGGCAGACGTATTTTCTCGAAACGGCTATGAGACGTTTTCCTTCGGGAAACTCCATCTGACGCCAAACATGGCACCCATCGAATATGGATTTCCGGAAACATGGGATGCGTGGAAAACCAATGCCTTGGCAAACTGGCATGGACCCTACTATGGATTCCAACACGTTGAGAACACCTGTGGTCATGGCGACCAGCCAGCCATCCTCGGAGGGCACTACTGCAACTGGCTCAGAGCAAACCATCCGGAGATCTATCAGGAGGCTCTCAAGGACTCCTCACGCACCAGACCTATTGCCAGTATGGATGATCTCTATCCATCCTCGGTTCCATCCGAATTGCACAACTCCACATGGCTGGCAGATCGGTTCAATCAGCATTTGTACAACCGGAAGGATCCAAACAAACCCTTCTTTGCCTTCATCGGATTTCCTGATCCCCATCATCCTTTTACCCCGTCGTATGACATTGTTAAAAAATTCGAAACGCTTCCGGTAAAGGACCCCGCTGATCCCAGTGGGCAGGCATTGCAAAGTTCGAGCAGTCTGCTGACCGCGACATCAATTCAGCACCTCTCGCACGAAGAACGCCTGACCGTGCTTCGCTATACTTACGCGATGATTCACCAAGTGGACTTGGCTGTGGGGCGAATTGTTTCCACACTGAAGGAGCAAAACATATGGGATGATACCGTCATTGTTTTCACCAGCGACCATGGCGATTTTCTGTGTGATCACGGACTTCTTTATAAAGGCTACATGGCTTCCGATGCCCTCTTGCGCGTGCCGCTCATCATCCGAATTCCTGGGTTGGAGAGTCAACAGCGTCACCCCGAACCAGTAAGCAACTGTGACGTCATGCCAACTTTAGCAGGTCTGGCTGGAGTGAATCTTGGCTCAAATTGCCACGGAGAAGATATCATGACAAACATCCAGTCGGACAAAACGCATTATGCTTTCGCATACGCCACGGACGGTGAGTCGCGAAGTGTAAATTTGACGATTTATGATCGCCGTTACCGGTTGACCTACTACCCGGTGGAGAAAGTAACGGAACTCTACGATCACGAAAATGATCCTCAAGAAATCATAAACCTTGCCGGTCACCCTGATATCAGGGCTCATCAAAGTTTGCTGATGACAACATTAAAAAACTGGTTTGTCGAAACAACAAATCCGAGCTTGGGGCGAGTCGGATTATGGTGACATTTCAGCCGCTTCGACGTTTTGAGTGGGTTCAAGCATGAACGACATTGAGCTGGAGG
>JADHED010001280.1_pt1 | contig 22520 bp, 15 predicted proteins | sample 8952041 | NCBI WGS metagenome assembly JADHED01 (sample SAMN16124423, study PRJNA663239) | bioreactor sludge metagenome | isolation source: sludge (control) | place: India:Bengaluru | collected 2018-09-08
TGGACCGCTTCTGCGGCGGCGGCATCACCTCGGTCAACCTCGCCACGGCGGCCGTCATGTCGGGCATGGAAGACTGCGTGATCGCAGGCGGCACCGAAATGATGAGCTACACTGCGCAGATCGGCGCTGAAGAAGCCAATGCCGGCCTCAAGCCGCTGGGCATGGGTTCGGGCAACATGGCGCTCGACGCGCTGCACCCGCAGAGCCACCAGGGCGTCTGCGGCGATGCCATCGCCGCGATGGAAGGCATCCCGCGCGAGGCACTCGACGCGCTGGCGCTGGTCAGCCAGGAACGCGCCGACCGCGCGATCAAGGAAGGCCGCTTCAACAAGTCGCTGGTCACCGTTTATAACGACGACGGCACCGTCGCGCTTGACCACGAGGAATTCCCCCGGCCCGAAACCACTGCTGAAGGGCTTGCCAGCCTGAAGCCCAGCTTCGACGCGATTGCCGACTTCGACATTGGCGGCACCACCTTCCGCAAGCAGATCCAGCGCCGCTATCCCGATCTCAACTGGAAGGGCGTGCACCACGCCGGCAACAGCTCGGGCGTGGTCGATGGTGCGGGCGCCTTGCTGATCACTAGTAAGGCCTATGCCGACAAGCACGGCCTCAAGCCGCGCGGCCGGATCGTCGCCTATGTCAACTGCGGTGATGACCCCACGCTGATGCTCAACGCTCCGGTTCCTGCGGCGAAGAAGGTCCTCGAAAAGGCCCGCCTCAAGAAGGAAGACATCGACGTTTTCGAAATCAACGAAGCCTTCGCCGTCGTCGCGGAAAAGTTCATCCGTGATCTCGATCTCGACCGCACCAAGGTCAATCCCAACGGCGGCGCCATGGCGCTGGGCCACCCGATCGGCGCGACGGGCTCGATGCTGATCGGCACCGCGCTGGACGAGCTGGAGCGGATCAATGGCCGCTATGGCCTGATCACGATGTGCGCCGCAGGCGGCATGGCCCCGGCAATCATCATCGAACGTATCTAAGAAGCGAAACGGGCGGCCATCAACTGGCCGCCCTTTTTACAGCGTCTTGATAATCGCCGAGAAATCGAGACCGCCCTGCCCCGCCTTGTCAAAGGCTTCGTAGAGCGCAGCGGCCTTTTCGCCCATCGGCACATCGGCATCGACCGAGGCAGCCGCCTCCATCGCCAGCTTCAAATCCTTCAGCATCAGCGCGGTAGCGAAGCCGCCCTGATAGTCATTATCCGCGGGAGACTGAGGGCCGACGCCGGGGACCGGGCAATAGCTGGTCATCGACCAGTTCTGACCCGAAGCCTTGGACGAAATGTCGTAAAATGTCTGCAGATCGAGGCCCAGTTTGTCGGCGAGCATGAAGGCTTCGCAAGTCGCGATCATCGACGCGCCGAGCAGCATGTTATTGCAGATTTTAGCTGCCTGCCCTGCCCCCGATGCGCCTGCATGGATCACCGCCTTACCCATCGCGGCAAGGATGGGCTCGGCGCGCTCAAAAGCGCTGTCACTTCCGCCGACCATGAAGGTCAGCGTGCCGCCATTGGCCGCAGCGATACCTCCCGAGACCGGCGCATCGACCATTTCATAGCCGGCAGCAGTCGCATCCGCGGTCACCTTGCGCGCGGTGGCAACATCGATGGTCGAACAATCGAGCAGGATCGCACCCTTGGGCGCTTGGCCGATGACATCGCCTTCGTACACGCTGTCGACAATCTTGCCATTGGGAAGCATTGAGACCACCGCTTCCGCATCGACAACAGCCTCGCGCACGCTGGTGAAGGTCGCGCAGCCATTGTCCTTCGCGCGCGCCAGCGCTTCCTTCGATAGGTCAAAGGCGTTGACGCTATGCCCCGCCTTCACAAGGTTCGCGGCCATCCCGCCGCCCATATTGCCGAGACCGATAAAGGCTATTTTCATTGGCGTAACAAATCCCTTCCGACGATCATCCGCATCACCTGGTTGGTGCCTTCCAAGATCGAGTGGACGCGCAGGTCGCGCCAGAAACGCTCAATCGGATAATCGCGCAAATAGCCATAGCCACCGAACAATTGCAGCGCCTTGTTGACAATCTCGCTGCCATTGTCGGTCGCGAGCCGCTTTGCCATCGCGGAGAAACGGCTCTTGTCGGGCGCATTGGCGTTCACCTTGCACGCCGCCATATAGAGCAGCGCGCGCGCGGCTTCGAGGTCGGTTGCCATGTCGGCGAGCATGAACTGGGTGTTCTGGAAATCCGCGACCGGCTGGCCGAATTGCTGGCGTTCCTTGGTATATTTGACTGCTTCGTCGAGGCAGCGCTGCGCGCCGCCGAGCGAGCATGCACCGATGTTGAGTCGCCCGCCATCAAGTCCCGCCATCGCAAAGCGGAAACCATCGCCTTCAACGCCAACGCGGTTGGCAACCGGCACACGGCAATCCTCAAATATTACCTGCGCGGTCGGGCTGGCATTCCAGCCAAGCTTCTTCTCCGGCGCGCCAAAGCTGAGGCCCGACGTATCCTTGTCGACAACGAGGCAACTGATGCCCTTAGCCTTTTCATCGCCGGTGCGCACCATCACGACATAAATGTCATTATAGCCCGCACCCGAAATGAACTGCTTCGTGCCGTTGAGGACATAATGATCGCCATCCAGCCGCGCGCTGGTTTTCAACGCAGCTGCGTCTGATCCCGAACCCGGCTCAGTCAGGCAGTAACTGGCGATCTTCTCCATGCTGACCAGATCAGGCAGATAGCGTGCCTTCAGCTCTGCCGAACCGAAAGTGTCGATCATCCAGGCGGCCATATTGTGGATCGAGATATAGGCGCTGGTCGCGGGGCAACCATAGGCCATCGCCTCCATGATCAACGCCGCTTCAAGCCGACCGAGCCCGATCCCGCCATTCTCTTCGGAGATGTAGATCGCGCCAAAGCCAAGCTCACCCGCCGCCTTCCAGACATCGACCGGATAATGGCTTTTCTCGTCCCACTCGCCTGCAAAGGGTGTGATGCGATCAGCGGTGAACTTGCGCGCCATATCCTGAATGGCAAGCTGGTCTTCGGTAAGGTCAAACTGGTTGGTCATCGTTTAGCCCATTGTCGGAATGATGAAGGCATTGCTTCCATCGCCGCCGCCATCGGGCCAGCGCGCGGTGACTTTCTTGACCTTGGTCCAGAATTTGATGCCTTCCATGCCATATTGGTCGGTGTCGCCAAAGCCCGAGCGCTTCCAGCCGCCAAAGCTGTGATAGGCGACCGGCACCGGGATTGGCACATTGATACCGACCATGCCGACATTGACGCGACTGGCAAATTCGCGGGCGGCGTGGCCGTTGCGCGTGAAGATCGCGACGCCATTGCCATATTGATGCTTGCTGGGAAGGCTCAATGCCTCGTCGAAATCCTTGGCGCGCACCATCTGCAGCACGGGGCCGAAAATCTCTTCCTTATAGCTTTCCATGTCAGTGGTGACATGGTCGAACAGAGTCGGGCCGATGAAATAGCCTTCTTCATGCCCCTGCAGCTTGAAGCCGCGCCCGTCGATGACAAGCTCTGCACCTTCGTCGGCGCATTTCTGGATCCAGCCTTCGACCTTCGCCTTGTGCTGCGCGGTGACAACCGGGCCATAATGCGCCTCATTGTCGGTCGAGATACCGATCTTGAGCGCGTGGATCGCGGGGATCAGCTTCGCCTTCAAGGCTTCGGCGGTGTCATCACCCACCGGCACGACCACGGGCAGCGCCATGCAGCGTTCACCCGCCGAACCGAAGGCAGCGCCGGTCAGGTCGTTCACCACCTGATCAAGATCAGCATCAGGCATCACAATGCCGTGGTTCTTCGCCCCGCCCATTGCCTGCACGCGCTTTCCGGCAGCCACGCCACGGTTGTAGACATAGTGCGCAATGTCGGATGAACCCACAAAGCTGACGGCGCTGATCGCCGGATGGTCGAGGATTGCATCCACCATTTCCTTGTCGCCATGCACGACCTGGAAAATCCCCTCGGGTATTCCTGCCTCAAGGAACAGTTCGGCCAAGCGATTGGGCACGCTCGGATCACGCTCCGAAGGCTTCAGGATGAACGCATTGCCGACGCTGGTTGCAACAGCGCCCATCCACAAGGGGATCATCGCGGGGAAGTTAAACGGCGTAATGCCCGCGCCGATGCCCAGCGGTTGGCGCATCGAATAGACGTCAATGCCTGGGCCTGCGCCCTGCGTATATTCACCCTTCAGCACATGCGGCAGGCCGCAGCAAAATTCGACAACCTCCAGCCCGCGCTGGATATCGCCCTTGCTGTCGGCAATCACCTTGCCATGTTCGGCGCTGAGCATATGCGCCAGCTCATCCATATGCTTTTCAACGAGCGCCTTGAAATCAAACATCACGCGCGCACGGCGCTGCGGGTTCATTGCTGCCCATGCCGGTTGTGCGGCCTGTGCAGCGGCAACAGCGCGGTCCAGCACAACTTTGTCACCAAGGGCAACCCGCCCCTGCACACCGCCATTATTGGGATCCATTATGTCGCTGAACCGCGTAGCCGCAGGCGCACCACCCACAAGGAAATGATCTATCTGACGCATGTCGTCTCTCTTCTCATATGACTCAATGGTGCCGCCTTAGTGCAAATGCCTTGGCGGCTAAAGGGGAAGTGTCGTTTATGCTTCGAGCAGGTCTTTGAGCGGGACCGAGCTATCGGCCAAGCGCTCTGCTGCGATAGTGGCCCCTGCTTCGACCAGCTTGCGGCCTTGCACATAATCCTTGACCATATTGACGCAATCGAGCGCGATGACTTTGCCATCCTTCAGGTAAATGACCGAAAAGCTGCGTGTCGCCGGATCGCCGCGTAGCACGGTGGCATCATGCCCGGTAGACAGGCCCACAGTCTGCAATTTCAGGTCATATTGGTTCGACCAGAACCAGGGCGTCGCCTTGTAAGGCTGTGGGTCTGCGCTGCAGATCGTCTTCGCCGCGACGGTGGCCTGATCATTGGCATTCTGCACCGATTCCAGCCGGATTATTGCCCCGCCTGCGAAACTATTGGCATGCGCGGCGCAATCGCCGATGGCATAGATGTCGGGAAGGCTGGTGCGGCAATATTCGTCCACCTCTATGCCATTGCCACCTTTAGCGCCCGCAGCCAGCAGCGGTTCAACCGAGGGAATGATGCCAATCCCGACAATGACCATCTGCGCCGGTATGACGGAGCCATCAGCTAGCCGCACGCCGGTTACGTTTCCGTCTTCGCCCTCAAGCGCATCGATGGATACACCTGTGCGAAGATCAACGCCATGGGCGCGATGTTCGGTCTCATAAAATTCCGAAAGTTCGGGCCCTGCAACACGCGCCAGCACACGCGGCAAAGCTTCAAGCAGCACAACCTTCTTGCCCAGTTTGGTGAGCACCGCCGCTGCTTCAAGCCCGATATAGCCACCGCCAATCACGACTACCTGCTCGACCCCGGTCAGTTCGGCCATGATCGCATCGGCATCGGCCCGGTTGCGCACGCAATGTACGCCCTTCAGCTCACCACCCAGCAGCGGCAAGCGGCGCGGGTCGCCGCCTGCGGCCCAAATCAGCGATTCATAGGAACGCTCGGTTCCATCATCGAGCTTCACAGTCTTCGCGGCAGGATCGACAGCCTCAACCGAACGGCCCAGCAACAGATCGACCTGCTTTTCCTGCCAAAAGGCGCGCGGACGGATGTAGATGCGTTCAAATTCCTTCTCGCCCGCCATATATTCTTTTGAGAGCGGCGGGCGTTCGTAAGGCGGTTCTTCCTCGCGCCCGATTATCGTTACCGGACCGGCATAGCCATTCTGCCGCAGCGCAATCGCCGCCTGCGCGCCTCCATGGCCGCCACCCACTATGATTACGCCTGCACCCTGCCCCGTCATTACACCCTCGCTAAAACAGACTTATTGCGGCTTCTTGCGTTGCAAGCCCGAACGTTTGCAGGTCGCGACCGTCTCGCCCCGCTGGTTGAACGCTTCATGCAAGAAAGTGACGATGCCAGCATCAGGCCGCGAACGCGATTCCCGCAATTCGATGACCGTCGTTTTGATGTTCAGCGTATCGCCGATGAACACCGGTTTGGGAAAACGCACTTCATCCCATCCCAGATTGGCCACTGCAGTACCCAATGTGGTATCACCGACGGAAATCCCTACCATCAGCCCCAATGTGAAGCAGCTGTTGACGATCCGCGTGCCATAGTCGCTGCCCTTCATATATTCCTCATCGAGGTGAAGCTGCGCCGGGTTGTGCGTCATCGTGCTGAAAAGCAGATTATCGGTCTCGGTCACCGTCCGCCGGATCGGGTGATCGAAAGTCTGACCGACGCTCAGTTCGTCGAACCAAAGTCCTGCCATGGAAAGGCTCCCTTCTCGCTGCGCCGAAACCACAAACTGGCCACGAAAGCCAGCGCTAAAAGCGGAAGGCGCTACTCATCAACTTGCGCCAGCAATTGCTGCGCGCGCGAGAGGAATGGGCGGTCGAGCATCCCACCTTTCCAGCCGATCGTTCCCAAACCGGGGTTGGCAGCAAACAGCGCCACAATTTCGCGCGCTTCGGCGATTTCTTCAGCACTTGGTGTAAAGGCAGCATTGATGACTTCGACCTGAGCCGGATGGATCGCAAGCATGCCGCGATAGCCATCGCGCCGCACCTTTTGTGCACGCAGGCGGAGTGCTTCGAGATCCTTGAAATCGGCACAGATCGTCTCGATCGCCGGAACCCCAGCGGTCGCCGCGCCCAGCAAGGTCAGGCTGCGCGCCAGTTCGAAAGTGAAGGAATAGCTGCCGTCGGCATTGCGGTTTGAATTCGCCCCAACCGAATCCGCCAGATCCTCTGCTCCCCAGGTAAGAGCAGCTAAGCGTGGCGCACTCTTATAGTCACCAGTATGGAACATGGCTTCAGCGGTTTCGGTCGCCAACACGATAACCGGCGTCGCCCCCCGCTCGAAGCCCTGCGCCGCCTCAAATGCCATCAGATAGTGATCGAGCAGCTCAACATCCTGCCGCCCATAGACTTTGGGCAGCATGATCCCACCGGGGTGCGCCGGCATGATGGCCACCAGATCGTCCAGCGTGTGTGGCCCATCTAGCGGGTTGACCCGCACCCAGATGCGCTCCCGTGAGATCGAATGAGCGAGCAGGAAATCATGCACCTGCTGGCGGGCAAGTGGCTTGTTTTCGGTCGCCACTGCATCTTCAAGATCGAGCAGGATAATATCGGCAGGCCCTTCGAGCGCCTTTGCCATTTTCCGTTCGCTGTCGCCGGGGGCAAATAACCAGGAACGCATCTTCAAATTTGCCACAGTCTGTTTCCCCTGCCGACTTATAACTTCAAATCGGCCCCTAACACCCAGCATTACGGCTTATCAAGTTCCGCGAAAAGCACACCCGAATGCCGGCTGCCGCATCCTTAGCAAAACCCCAGCTACCAAATCGACAACCGATTCTTCCTAGAGCGCCTGAAGAATCTGTGTAGTGCAACGCGAAATATAATTCAGGAATGCCTTTTCCCCATGACCCGAAATTTAACGCATCTCGAACGGCTCGAAGCTGAAAGCATACACATCATGCGCGAAGTGGTAGCCGAAGCTGAAAAGCCGGTGATGCTTTACTCGGTCGGTAAAGACAGCGCAGTGATGCTGCATCTGGCGCGAAAGGCATTCTACCCCTCGCCGCCGCCCTTCCCGCTGCTGCACGTCGATACCACCTGGAAATTCCAGGAAATGTACAAGCTGCGCGACCGGATGGCGCAGGAAAGCGGTATGGAGCTTCTGGTCTATCAGAACCCCGAAGCCAAGGAGCGCGGCATCAACCCGTTCGACCATGGCCCTCTTCATACCGATATGTGGAAGACCGAAGGGCTGAAGCAGGCGCTGGATCTTTACGGCTTTGACGCCGCCTTTGGCGGTGCACGGAGAGACGAGGAAAAGAGCCGCGCAAAGGAACGTATATTCTCCTTCCGAACTGCCACCCATGGCTGGGATCCGAAGAACCAACGCCCCGAATTGTGGAACCTCTATAATGCCAAGAAGGCCAAAGGGGAGAGCATCCGCATCTTCCCGATCTCGAACTGGACCGAACTCGATATCTGGCAGTATATCCATTTGAACGATATCCCCATTGTACCGCTTTATTTCAGCGCCAAACGCCCGACCGTCGAGCGCGACGGTTTGCTGCTGATGGTGGATGACGAGCGTTTCCCGTTGCAGGAAGGCGAAGTGCCGGTTGAACGCTCCATCCGCTTCCGCACGCTTGGCTGTTATCCTCTGACGGGAGCAGTCGAGAGCGAAGCCAGAACACTGCCCGAAGTCATCCAGGAAATGCTGCTCACCACGACCAGTGAAAGGCAGGGGCGCATTATCGACAAAGATGGCGGCGATGCGTCGATGGAGAAAAAGAAGCAGGAGGGGTATTTCTGATGGACCCCGTCTACAAAACCGACGCGCTGATTGCCGAGGATATCGACGCTTATCTGGAACAGCACCAGCATAAAAGCCTGTTGCGGTTCATCACTTGTGGTTCGGTCGATGACGGCAAATCAACGCTGATCGGTCGATTGCTCTATGACAGCAAGATGATCTTCGAGGATCAACTCGATGCTTTGCAGGCCGACAGCAAGCGCGTCGGCACGCAGGGGCAGGAAATCGACTTTGCGCTGCTGGTTGATGGCCTTGCCGCCGAACGCGAACAGGGCATCACCATAGATGTCGCCTACCGCTTCTTCGCGACCGAAAAGCGCAAGTTCATCGTCGCCGATTGCCCGGGCCACGAACAATATACCCGCAACATGTTCACCGGCGCTTCGACCGCAGATCTTGCCGTCATCCTGATCGACGCGCGCAAGGGCGTGCTCGTGCAAACCCGGCGGCACAGCTATTTGTGCAACCTCATCGGCATCAAAAATATCGTGCTGGCCGTCAACAAGATGGACCTGATCGATTATGATCAAGCCAGATATGATGCCATTGTCGCAGACTATGCCGCTTTTGCAGCGGAAATCGGCATCAAGAACTTCACACCGATGCCTATATCAGGCTTCAAGGGTGACAATATCACCGCGAACAGTGCGAATACGCCGTGGTATGACGGAAAGCCGCTGATCGAGCATCTGGAAACGGTCGAAATCGATAACACAACCGACCAGATGAAGCCGTTTCGCCTGCCCGTCCAATGGGTCAATCGCCCCAATCTGGACTTCCGCGGTTTTTCCGGCCTGATTTCTGGGGGGTCAGTCAAGCCGGGCGATGCCATTCGCGTTCTTCCCGGGGGCAAAACCTCAACGATCGCGAAAATCGTAACGCTTGAAGGCGAACTGGATGAGGCCGTCGCAGGTCAATCGGTCACATTGTGCTTTGCAAATGAGGTCGATTGTTCGCGCGGAAATGTGATTGCCACAGCGGATAACCCTCCCGAAGTCTCGGACCAGTTCGAGGCAACGATTGTCTGGATGGACGATGATGCGCTGCATGTCGGTCGGTCTTATTGGCTGAAGCTCGGCACCCAGACAGTTTCCGCAACAGTACAGCAGCCAAAATACACCATCAATGTCAATACGATGGACCACCTTGCTGCCAAAACACTTGAATTGAATGCGATTGGCGTTGCGGAGCTGGCGACCGACAAACCCATCGTGTTTGAGGCTTATGCGGACAGCCGGACTCTCGGCGGCTTCATTTTGATCGATAAGATCACCAACCGCACGGTTGGCGCTGGCATGTTGCACTTCTCATTGCGGCGCGCCCAAAATGTCCATTGGCAACCCACCGACATAAGCCGCGAAGACCATTCCTCGCTCAAAAACCAGAAACCACGGGTTCTTTGGTTCACTGGGCTTTCGGGTTCGGGTAAATCGACAATCGCGAATGAAGTTGAAAAGCAGCTTCACCTCATGAACAGGCACACCTTCTTGCTCGATGGCGATAATGTCCGTCATGGTCTGAATCGCGACCTGGGCTTTACCGAGGCCGACCGCATCGAAAACATCCGACGCGTTGGCGAAGTGGCCAAGCTGATGGCGGACGCCGGCTTGATCGTGCTAACGGCCTTTATCAGCCCGTTCCGCGCTGAGCGCGACATGGTGCGCAAGATGTTGCCCGAAGGCGAGTTTATCGAGATTTTCGTCGATACTCCGCTAGAAGTAGCCGAAGCCCGCGACGTCAAAGGCCTCTATAAGAAGGCGCGATCTGGTCAGCTCAAAAACTTCACCGGTATCGATAGCCCTTATGAGGCACCGGAAAATCCGGAGATTCGCGTCAACACGGTCGAAATGACACCTGCCGAGGCAGCCGAGCATATCATCCGCAAACTGTTGCCGCTAAAGTAAGTCAATGACCGACGCCGAACTTGCCGCCCATCTGGCCCATATCGCTGGCCGACTCCTGCTCGAAGTCCGCGATTCCGGCCTCATAACCGGCAAGGAGTTGGGCGATGCGGGAGATAAGACGGCCAACCAGTTTCTCGTGGCGGCCCTACGCCAACAGCGCCCCGACGACGGTTTGCTGTCCGAAGAGGAAAAGGACAGTCCCGAACGGTTGAATAAATCACGGGTCTGGATTGTCGATCCCGTCGACGGCACGCGCGAATATGGCGAAGCGCGCTCGGATTGGGCGGTGCATGTCGGCCTCGCCATAGATGGCAAGCCTGAAATCGGTGCGGTAGGGCTTCCTGGCTTGGGTGTCATATTACGAACCGACACGCCCGCTGCACTTCCGGAAGCGGCGGCAAAACCGCGTATGGTCGTCAGCCGAACGCGCCCTGCCAAAGAGGCTGTTGCGGTGGCCGAACAGATCGGCGCAGAACTTGTCCCGATGGGCAGCGCAGGTGCAAAAGCAATGTCCATTGTGCGCGGCGAGGCCGAAATTTACCTCCACACCGGTGGCCAATATGAATGGGATAGCTGCGCCCCCGCAGCCGTTGCCGTTGCGCACGGGCTTCACGTCAGCCGTGTCGACGGAAGTCCGCTAATCTACAACCAGCAGGACGTTTATATGCCAGACCTGCTAATCTGCCGTCCCGAATGGGCTGATCGCGTGTTGCAGATTGTCGGCCAGCTAGATTATTAAAGCTATCGTTTGGCCATTTGCTAAAACCGTAGTGCTGAGCCTGTCGAAGCACGCCCAGCCGACAAATGCCCTTCGACAGGCTCAGGGCTATGGTGAAATTTCAAGCCAATCCGACGGCGCAATGGCTCAACTGACTGCAAAAGCCTCGGCTGCTCGACGCTTCACTTCGGCGTAGTCCATTTTTCCATTCGGCGCGCGGGGAACCGTATCGACGAACAGAAGGTGGCGCGGTGCTTTATAGTGCGCCAGTTCGCCGCGCACATGGTCAATCAAATCCCTCTGGTCGATCACAGCACCCGGTTTGAGCGAAGCAACAGCCGCGACGCGTTCGCCAAAGCGTGGATCGGGCAGACCGCATACAGCGGCATCAACAACAGCAGGATGCCGCTTCAATGCCTCTTCCACCTCTTCCGGGAACACCTTTTCGCCACCTGTGTTGATGCATTGCGATCCCCGGCCGAGCAAGGTTAGCGACCCATCTTCATTCACCAACGCCCAGTCGCCCGGGACTGACCAGCGCTGACCTTCGATGGTCAGGAAAGTGGACGCCGATTTGACCGGGTCCTTATAATAGCCGACCGGGATAAAACCGCCCACCGCAACGCGACCGCGAACGCCGGAACCTGGCTGAACGCGATTGCCATCCTCGTCAAAGACAGCACAGTCCTCACCCAGCGCAAACTCGGCGGTGTGCACGGTTTCTGCCGCCGTGGTAACCGATGTGCCCAGCCCAAGCGCTTCGGAAGAGCTGAACGCATCCATCAACGCCGCCTGCGGCATGTGCCGTAACAGTCCGCGCTTGTTCTCCTCATTCCACATCGCGCCGGATGAGGTGAAGAACAGCACCGATTTCAGATCCCACCTGCCCGGATCGGCATCGAGGGCATCGAGCAGCGGCTGTGCAAAAGGTTGACCCACAATGATGATCCAGGTCGCCTGCCATTTCTCGGCCAGGTTCCAGCTTTCGACCGCATCGAAATGGTCAGGCCGGTTGAGCAGCACAGTGCCCCCCGCCGAAAATGCAGCAAAAGCGGAAAGCAGACCCGTTCCATGCATCAATGGCGGCCCGATCAGCATGCGCACGGGAATGGGAAACTCCAGCGCGCGCTGACCCGACTGGTCCGGGCTATCCATAGGTCCGATGCCAAGCAAGGGGTTGGAACCATAACCACCCTTTCCGATCAGATCACCCTGCCGCCACATCACCGCCTTGGGCATGCCCGTCGTGCCGCCGGTATAGATGAACATCTGGTCTTCGCTGCTTCGAGGGCCATTGCCTTCCGGCGGGCTATCGGCGGGTGCAATATCGGAATAGGGCACCGCCCATTGTGGAACCGGGTAACCGGCACGCTCGATCGCTATCCAGAGCTTAACACCGGGTAACCGATCCCGAATGGCATCGATTTTCTCGGCATAGACTGTTTCAAACAGCACCGCCTCCGCATCGCCATTTTCGAACAAATAGGCCAGTTCTTCATTGCCATAGCGATAGTTGACATTGAACGGCACAAGGCTCGCCTTGAACGCCGCATAGGTGCCAATCAGATATTCAGGGCAGTTGCGCGCATAGACCGCTACTTTCGCCTGCCGACCCAAACCGCCATCAACCAGATAGGCAGCCAGACCGTTTGCCGCCCGATCGAACTCTTGCCAGCTCATGACCAAATCTTGCTGCACAATGGCAGGTTTTTCGGGGATTGCCGCCGCAATCGATTCCCACATTGAAGCATAGGTCCATTCGGTCATCGCAATTCTCTCCTCATCCTTAGGTCCAATCGTATTGGCAAAGAGGAACACGTCAAGTGTAGCCGCCGACGATCCAACAGTTTTGATTTTCGCTTGCGTTTTTGAACTTGTTATGAGAACGTTCACATGCATATTATGGGAGGAAATTGATGCGGGTTAAGAGATCGATATCAGCACTGGCGTTGCTGTTGGCCGGGTGCGCTCCTTCGATTTCATTTGCCGAAATTGCGACCGCACCGTCGCCATTGGCCACTGCCGATCCGACAGTCTGGCCAGCCGCCGCAAGCCCTGCCGAGATCACCTCACCTGCCACTGAAAAATCGATAGATGCCATCCTGTCACAGATGACGGTCGAGCAGAAAGTCGGCCAGTTGATTCAGGCGGATATCAGCGCGATTACGCCAGAAGATTTGAACCGTTATCCGCTGGGTTCGATACTGGCAGGCGGAAATTCCGGACCTTTTGGCGATGAACGTGCCAGCGCCGACAAGTGGAAGCAGTTGGTTGATGCTTTCCGCGACGTGTCCCGCAAGAGCGGTGCCGGCATTCCGATATTGTTCGGCGTCGACGCGGTTCACGGCCATTCAAACCTGCCCGGCGCGACCATTTTCCCCCACAATATTGGCCTTGGCGCGGCGCGTGATCCCGATCTTATCCGGCGTATCGGTGCTGCAACTGCAGCTGAAATCGCTGCCAGTGGAATAGAGTGGACTTTTGCGCCAACATTGGCCGCTCCGCAGGATGTGCGTTGGGGGCGGAGCTATGAAGGCTATTCGTCAGATCCTGCCCTGATTGCCGGCTATGCGAAGGCGATGACAATTGGCCTTCAAGGCGAACTCGCGGCGGGAAAGCCGTTAGCCGCAGACAGGGTTGCCGCTACCGCGAAACACTTCCTGGCCGACGGCGGCACCGTTGATGGTCGCGATCAGGGCGACGCGCGGATTTCGGAAACCGAGTTGGTGGCGGTTCATGCCCAAGGCTATCCAGTTTCGATCGACGCAGGTGCGTTGACTGTAATGGCCAGCTTTTCAAGCTGGAATGGCATCAAACACCATGGCAACCGATCGTTGCTGTCCGATGTCCTCAAAGGCCGAATGGGTTTCAACGGGCTGGTTGTGGGTGACTGGAATGGCCATGGCCAAGTCGCAGGATGTTCTGCAACGGATTGCCCCGCCGCCATCAATGCTGGTCTTGATTTGTATATGGCGCCTGACAGCTGGAAAGGGCTTTATGAAAGCACTTTGGCCGCCGCACGTGAAGGGCGGATTCCTGCAGCGCGCATAGACGATGCGGTCCGCCGCATTTTGCGCGTGAAATTCAAGCTGGGGCTGATGGGTGACCAGCTGATCGAGCGTGGTGACGTCTCCAAGGTTGGCGCGGATGCCCATCTTGCGCTGGCCCGCGAAGCAGTCGCCAAATCGCTGGTGCTCCTCAAAAACAATAAGGGTACGCTGCCCGTCCGCAAGGGTGCCCGCGTCCTGATTGCCGGGCCCGGCGCGGACAATATGGCAATGCAGGCCGGAGGCTGGACAGTAACCTGGCAGGGCACAGACACAAAGGCAGAGGATTTTCCAAAGGGCCAAACCATCGGACGAGCCATAACCGAAGCTGTTGCAGCCAATGGCGGAAAGGCCGAAATCGTTGCCGATGGCAGCTTCTCGACAAAACCGGACGTAGCCATCGTTGTTATGGGTGAAAAACCTTACGCGGAATTCGAAGGTGACATTCCCCACCTCGCCTTTACGCCGCAAAAGGGTGAGATCGAACTTATTGAAAAGCTCAAAGCGAAAAATATCCGTGTCGTGGTGCTATTCCTTTCCGGGCGTCCGCTGTTCACCGGCAAGCTGATCAACCTTGCCGATGCATTTGTCGCAGGTTGGCTTCCCGGTTCGCAGGGTCAGGGTGTGGCCGATGTTTTGGTCGCTGGAGCCAATGGCAAGGCAGCGCGCGACTTTACCGGCAAACTGCCCTTCGCCTGGCCCGCCGATGCGCGCTCGCCCATTTCACAGCCCCTTTTCCCGCTCGGCTATGGGCTAAATTATGCGAGCAAATCCCGATTGGGCCGCGTCAACGAAAGTCCCGGCATCGACATTTCTGGATCGGAAGGCGCCACCCTTTTCATGCTGCGTGGCAAAGTACGTGCACCTTGGCATCTCGGGCTGGATGGGGCGATCGCATCGCGCGCGATTGATATAGGGGCTCAGGAAGATGCGCGACAATTCAGTTGGAGCGATAAGGCGGCGTTTTCGATTTCCGGCCCCGTTGTAAATCTGGAAAGGCAGCTTCGTGACAACGCCGTGTTGGCAATCGACTGGCGGATCGACAGCTATGCCGGACAGAGCGTTCGGTTTTCCTTCAATGGCGCAACGCTCGATTTGAGTGCGGCAATCAAGTCACTCGCAACTGGAACGGCCGACCAAACAAAAATTCCGCTGCGCTGCTTTGCAGAGGCCGGGGCAAAATTTGACGCCGTTGGATTGCCGTTACGAATGGAATCCACGCCAGGTTTTGCTGCCTCCTTCAGAACGGTGCGCGTCGAAGCCGGTGGAGCGGAGTTGCCCTGCCCCGCCCGTTAAAGGCACGTCAGTCGGGCATTTTCAGTAAAAGCCAGCAGGCTATGGCTGCAAGCACCGCCAACAACGCGAACAGCGCGCCAAATCCGTATATTGGCACCAGTGCCAGGGTCAGCCAGGGCATGATAAGTGACGGAACGGTATTGGTCAGGTTAAAAAGCCCCAAATCCCTACCGCGTTGCGTCGGTTTAGGGAGCACGCGCAATGTCTGGCTGGAATGCAAAGCAAGGAATATGCTGCTGGCCAGGCCAAAAGTCACATAACCGACAATCGCGATCGGAAGGTCCGTCGCAATCGACATTATCAGGAGGCCGAAAGCTGCAACTCCCGAACAGATGACGAGCGGAAAGATCGGGCGGTTGTTCCGATCTGACCACCGCCCGACATAGAGAGCAAAGAGCACGGCAACACACAGCACGCATGCAAAAATAGTGGCGGCCCTGTTCTCCGCAAATCCGGGTTCAATGCTGCGAAACCACATCAGCAGAAAAGCAAAGAGTGATGCCTCGGCAATCTGCACCAGCAAGCGGGCCATCCACATCCGCCGGACAGCGCCATTCGGTTGTTCGCTGGTCTGGTACCGCTCGTCATCTGGCTGTTCGCGCATCAATTGGGGCATATCGACCGGTCGGCCGAAAAGAAGAACCGGCGCCACCAATAGCAAAACCAGTATAACCACCCAAAGCAGCCTTTGGTTTTCCGGTACAACGCCCTGCATTGTCACCAATGCGCCTGAAAGCGCACCCATTGCCGGTGCCAAAGCCATCAAGCCGCCCAGCATGCCTTTCTGCACGTCAGGCACAACATCCCCAGCCCAGGCAGATAGCGGTGCGAGCATCATGTTGAGAGCAATCTGCCAACACACAATGAGAGCGATTATAGCACCGGGTCGGGTTGCAAGCGGGACGGCGAGCAACAAGACACTGGATAGAACCACTCCTGCAGCTATCCAAGGGCGGCGCGATTGACTGAAGTCACTCGCCCAGCCAAAACCGATATTTGAAATGCTTGCCGAAACAGCACCGGCAAAGGCGATATAAGACAGAAGGGACAGAGCGCTTTCCCCGGCTGTCGCGGCAACATGCAGGGGCAAAAGGATTGTCAGCAACGGTATATAGGCAATCGATCCGCCTGCTACGGCCAAAGCATAAAGATACAGAAAACGCGTCGATTGGCGTGCAGTCGCGGGCCGACTATCCTGCGGCATCGCTGCCCGGCGCTGCCGTGCTGCCGCGTTCGATCAGGCTACCGGCTATGACCACGGGTTGCGGCTCTTCGGGAATATTCCCATTCAAAATCAGCAATTCGACCGCCTTGGAAAAGGTAGCCGCAATCGGCTGATCAACTGCGGTGAGATGCGGCGATGTAAAGCGGGCAACCGGGGTGTTGTCAAAACTGAGCAAGGAAAGGTCATAGGGAACCGAAAGCCCTTTCTTTTTGGCGGTATCGAGAGCAGCCAAAGTCATCTGGTCATTGCTGGCAATGATAGCGGTCGGCGGTTCATCCAGCGCCAGCAGCTTTTCGGTCGCCGCGACACCACTTTCATAGCTGAAATCGCCGCGAACGCACAATTCGTCCTGAGGCAGACCCGCATCGTTCATCGCTGCGCGCCAACCGTCGATGCGCCAGTTCGACAGGCTATATTCTTCCGACCCTGCGATGAAGCCAATCCGGCGATGCCCGAGCTTAATCAAATGTTCGGTCGCCAGTCGGGCAGAACCTTCATCATCCATGATCATCGCGATGCCCGGCCCCGGTTCTTTCGAGCCAATACGGGCAAAGGGAATTTTGCGATCAACCAAGAGGCCGGTAATCAATGGATTTTCCGAGTGTGGCGGCGTCAATATCACGCCATCGGGCTGGAGTGCGGCAATCGTTGCCCCTAGTTCGCGCTCGACATGGTCGCTGTGCGTATCGACCAGTTCGAAAATCATGCGATAGCCATGCTCCGCCGCCTTCAGCATACCGCCGAGCAACATCTGGTCTACCCAGTCGGTGCCCTGCCGTGCCTGCCAATCGGCAATTGTGCGGTCCCGATCGTTTATCGCCAGGATTAGGTAGGAGCGCGATCCGCTCATCCGCTGTGCTGCAATCGAGGGGACATAACCAAGCTTGTCGATCGAAGCCTGGACCTTTGCCTTCATCGCTGGACGCACATTCGGCTCATTGTTGATGACACGGCTCACCGTTTGCAGGGACACCCCTGCATCGGCCGCAACATGCTTGATCGTAACTGCCTGGCGGCGCCTGGCCATTCCTATTCGTCCCTTTCGCCGCCGTTCATGCAGGCCAACCCCGTCTCCCGATCGGTCGAGCATTGATAAATTCGGATCCAATCGATTGCAAATACCGCTGGCGTCACATTGTCAGCAACCCCTTTGTCATTATTATCTTCGGACAATTTGCCGCCAATGGCCAGATTGGCCATGATGTAAAAGGGCTGGTCGAACGGCGCAACGGGATTTCCCTTGGCCTTTGGCGAAGCGCTGTTCCAGTCTTTTTCGGTCAGCTCCCAATATTTCCGGCCATCGAGGTAGAAACGCATCAGTCCCTCGCCCCATTCCAGCGTCCATACATGGAAGTCGTCCGAGGGCAGCGCGTGCGAAGGTAGTGCAACCCTTGTATCGCGGACCTTGTTTTTTGGCGCATAGTCCCCGAAATGCACCGCGCTGATCATTCGGTTTTCGCCCACATTGCCTTCGCATTGCAGGCAAGTCGCGCCCAGATTGACGCCTTCCAATATGTCGATTTCGCCTGATCGCGGCCAACTGCCATAGAAGTTTTCCGAGGGCATCATCCAGACGGCAGGCCAGGTTCCCTGCCCCTTGGGCGGCTTGGCCCGGAATTCGATCTTGCCATATTTCCAGCTGGAAAGCCCCAATGTGCGGATTTTCCCGGATGTGAAGGGCTGAACCTTTTTCGGGTTGGGGTTTGACGCAATTTCCGGCGGGCGATCAGGGCCGCGAAACTTTTCCTTATGCGCGATTAGGTGCAATTTGCCATTGGCGACACGGATATTCTTCGACCGGTCGGTATAGCATTGGCGTTCGTTATTGCCCCCGCCCCAGCACGACATTTCCGGTTTCCACTTGCTGCGGTCCAGCTGGTTACCGTCAAATTCGTCTGACCAGACCAGTTCCCATCCGTCGCCTTGCGAATTGGCAAGGACAGGCACTGACTGTGTCACACCCACCGAAGCATATGAGATCAGGGCCAAAGTTCTGACAGGTGACATGGTAAATCCTCCCTACGGAATATGATGCAAGCATCAACCAGCAATGCAGACCGGAAAGGCTGCAAAGAAAAGCGGGCCCGGGTCAAAAGACCAAGGCCCGCCTCAAGGTTGCACTGGGATGTGCGTTTAGAAGTCGAAACGTGCCATGAAGGTGAAGCGCCGGTCATTGCGGAATGCCGAACGGGTCAGGCGCGTACCGTCGAAATCGACAACCTGAGAAGTTCGCGTTACCGCATCGAGCAGGTTCACACCTTGGACGCCCAGCTTGATATTGTCAGTCACCGAATAGAAGATCGACGCGTCAAGTTGGCCTGTCGATTCCTGCCATATCGGCGAGAACGGGAAGATATCGTCGCGCGGAGTAATCAGGAAATCCGAACGCCAATTATAAGCCGCACGCAATGCCAGCGGACCCTTTTCGTAGAACACAGTCGCATTAACCGTGTGCTTTGAAACGCCCTGAAGGGGTTGCAGCGAAGCAAAAGTACCGCGGTTTCCAACAAGGTCGGGGTTGGAGAAATCGCCCGCATCGACATAGGTGTAAGTCAATTGCGAGCCGAGCCCACTCAATATTCCCGGAAGGAAATCGTACGTCTGCTGATAGCTGATTTCAGCACCTTTCAGCGTTCCTCCCAATTCGTTGCTTGGTCCGTTGACCTCGACCGGAATGTCTCCATTGGCCGACGGGTAGTCAACGACATTGACACCGCTGCTGACGATCCCTTTGATGTCCTTCAGGAACGCAGAGACTGTGATCGAACCGACATCGTCGAAATACCATTCAGCCGAAAGGTCGTAATTCCAGGATTGGGTCGCCTGGACATTGCGGTTGCCTGTGGAAAGCTGGAAAAGTGGTCCAGTTGCCAGCGTGCCATCGGCCAATAGATCTGCGGTGTTGTCAGCAATAACACCGCCAGCACGGAATAGCGCCAGATCGGGGCGCGAAATGCCCTTTGAAACAGCAAAGCGGAACAACAGGCCACCGCCAACATCGAGCTTCGCATTGAAGCTGGGCAGCCAGTGATCGAAGGTTATGTCACGATCATCAACGATATCTTGACCGGTATGCGCCGCCGCGAACTCGGCCTGCCTTGCGGCAGACAAAGAACAGAAATTTGATCCCGGCTGACCAACGACCACATTGTTGCAAGCGGTCTGGATTTCCGACACTTGTACTACACCGTCACCATTACCACCTGCCGACAGGGCATCGAAACGGTTGGGGTTTGGCAGTGTAATAATGCCACGACTTTTGACAGTAGTGTGTACGTAGCGGACACCAAAATTGCCTTCGACATTCCAGCCATTGCCGAAATCAGTTCCGAAATCGACACGTGCATAGGCTGCCTTGGTATATTCCTTAACATCTGAAATATCGCCTGTGCAGAACGGGGTACAGGCTGATCCGTCAGGATTAGTGCGATCGGTGATCGGTTCCCATGCTTCGCCCAAGCGATCCGGGAATGACCAAGCGGTAATCGCGGCACCCTGTGCAGCAGTTGTGCCGTTCAGATATTCGCCGATGAAATCGTCACCACCGTAGAAAAATCCGCCTCCATTTGCGATTGGAACGGGCGCGTTGCCGCGTTGAAAACCGTTCGCGAACGGATTTCGGAAGGAAGCCGCATCAGGGAAATCAATCGGATAGGCACCACCACCGCCGCCATAGGGGCGTGCGCCGGGCAATGGCCCGCTGGGACCAGGCCGGTTCCAGGAGCCGTCGCGACCTGTCCAGGGCGCGCCAAGCGTACCCCAATTGCCAAAATTGGTGTCTCGGGTAACGCGATTACGTTCCGCCCAACGTGTGCCGAAGCGCGCGCTTTTGAAAAAACCGTCTTCGCTGATGTCATATTCGGCGTCGAAACGAACGCTGTCGAGTTCACCCTCGTTGCGCGCCTGACTATCAAGCAAGAACCAGAAATAGGTATATTCCGGGCTGCCATAGATACCCTGCGGCGCGCCCTGCGGCAGGATGAACTCTACCTTTGGAACATTGCCGGTGTTGTCGATGCGGACATCCGAGAATGTTGCCATTGTGCCAATGATCGCATCCTGCCGGAGAGTCGACCCGATGTGTTGCAGTTCAAAATTGAACCGAAGACGATCGGTGGCCTCAAACTTGGCGTCGAACGAGAAGTCTTCGGTGGTCGCCTTCGTTTTACGCTGGAAGCGCAGCAGTTCGGTCGGCAAGCCACCCCATGGCGAGAAACCTGAATCACCGCCTGTTTGAGTGAGCGTTCCTGTCTGGAACACATTGTTATCGTCGAAGGTCCAAGTGCTGCCAGCAGCCTGCACGGGGAAACCGGCATCATTATTCACGAGTGCCAGGATAGCATATTCATCGGTGAAGAATTTGGTGTTGGAACGCAGGAATTCGGCCGTGGCGACCAGTCGGCCGTCCCCGCTTTCGAACTGCGCGACGGCTGAAAACGCCTCACGATCGCGCTCCAGCGTGGTGGTACGCACACCGGCCCCTTTGGGCACGATAACGGTCCCGGCAGGCGGGAAGTTGGTCTCGTCGAAATTGACGTTGCCAAAGCCGCCCGACCCGACATCCCGCACACGCAAGCAGGTCGAAGTCAGTGTGTCTGCACGATAGCAAGGGTCAGTCAGCTGTGAAGCATCGGTACGACTGATCAGCTCCGACTTTGCATAGCCAAGCTGCAGACCGAACTTGCTTCCCCCGCTTGTTTCCCAAGTGTTCGAAACGATGCCAGAAAATCCGGGCGACCATTCTTTTGCGAGGTCGCCATAATTGCCTTCAATCGTGCCAGCGATCTTGAATCCGGGATTGTCGAGAGGCTTGCGCGTGACGAGATTGACGGTGCCGGCAATACCGCCATCGATCATGTCAGGCGTTACGTTCTTAAAGACTTCGACACGTCCCAGCAGTTCGGGAGACACGTCATTGAATGACAACACCGTACCACCGGTCGCGGAAAAGATGTCGCGCCCGTTCAATTCCGAACGGACAAAAGGCAGGCCACGGATGATTACGCCTGTGCCTTCGACCGAGAACCGATCCGGGTCCGTCGTTTTTTCAAAGCGCCCGATGTTGACGCCGGGAACGCGCTGCAGCGCTTCTGCGACCGAGCGATCAGGCAAGGCGCCGATGTCTTCAGCCGTTATGACATCCACGAAGGTGTCCGCGTCTTTCTTTATGCCCTGCGCATTTTCCAGCGATTTGCGAAAACCGGTGACGATGATCTCTTCTTCGGTTTCCACAGCAGCTGCATTTGCGTCAGCCTCTTCGGCAGTTTGCGCAAGCGCGGGCTGAGCAACCAGCGCGCAGAGCGCGAGGCTCGAAGCCGTCGAAAGCGCCGCGAAACGGCTGGAACGCGCGAATTTTGACATGGTAGCCAAGCAAACCTCCCTAAATCCTCCTGCGGGGGTATGATTCCCTCCGTCATTTTGACACATAATACCAATTGAGAGCGTTCACAAGATACAAAATGAACGTTCACAATTTGCACTTCCACGTTATATGTCTATGCAGTCTCTGGGAGGAAAAGGCGTCATGGCCATTGAGAAAATCGTCATTGTGGGCGGCGGGACCGCGGGCTGGATGGCTGCAGCGGCGTTATCCCGTTTGCGTGCCGGACGCGATGTCGCGATCACGCTTGTCGAATCGGAAATGATCGGCACGGTCGGCGTCGGAGAGGCAACGATCCCGCCCTTCCTCGATTTCAACCGGCTGCTCGAAGTCGATGAACGCGAAATGCTGGCAGCAGTTCAGGGCAGCTTCAAACTTGGCATCCAGTTTGTGAACTGGGGCAAGCTGGGCGACAGCTATATCCACCCTTTCGGCAACTATGGCTATCAGATGGGCGGGATTTCCTTCCACCATGTCTGGCATAAGTTCAATTCCGCAGGCGACAGGCGGCCAATCCAGGTCTTTAACGTTGAAACGATGGCGGTGCATTTCGGACGCTTTGCCCGCA
>JADHED010001281.1_pt1 | contig 22502 bp, 13 predicted proteins | sample 8952041 | NCBI WGS metagenome assembly JADHED01 (sample SAMN16124423, study PRJNA663239) | bioreactor sludge metagenome | isolation source: sludge (control) | place: India:Bengaluru | collected 2018-09-08
GACGGCGCGGCCGAACCCTGCGCTCGGGCGCCAGCTGATTCACGAGTCCACCGGCAACAGGTCCTACCACGCGCTGTTGGTGAACTTCGAGCGGCGGATGGCCGACCGCTGGCGCGCCACCGCGGCCTACACGCTGTCGAGCACCAAATCCGACTCCGAGGCCCGCAACTCGGTGGTGCTGCCCACCGACCAGTACGACCTGCGCGCCGACTGGGCGCCGGCCGACGCCGACGCGCGCCACAACGTGGTGCTGTCGGGTGTCGTGCTGCTGCCCTGGGACATCCAGCTCGGCGGGATCTTCCAGTACCGCTCGCCGTTTCCCTTCAACGTCGTGTCCGGCCGCGACACCAACAACGACGGCCGGACGGGCGACCGGCCGGACGCCAACGAGAACGGCCCGTTTCCGACCAACGGCGTCACGGAGTTCGGGCGGTTCTCGATCCCGGTGAACCGGCCCGGCACGCTGGCGCGCAACGCGTTTCGCGGTCCGAACTACGTGTCGCTGGACGCGCGCGTCTCGCGGAGCTTCCGCTTCGGCCCCCGCCGGATCGAGGTGATCGCCGAGGCGTTCAACCTCACCAACCGGGTCAACTACGGCGCCTACACCGGCAGCATCCAGTCGGCGTTCTTCGGGCGGCCGCAGTCGGCCTCGGACGCCCGGCAGGTGCAGCTGGGCGTGCGGTTCGATTTCTGAGGGGGATGTCGGCTGCGCCAGCCGGCGTGCGCGAGCGGCGCGCGCTCATCCGGCCGGCACGAGCACCGCCGCCCCGGAGAGCCGCCCCGCCCGTAGCGCCGCCAGCGCCTCGTTGGCCGCCTCGAGCGGGAACGTCAGCGTGCGAACCTGCAGCGGCACCCGCCCGGCGAGTTCCAGGAACTCGAGGCCGTCGCGGCGGGTGAGGTTCGCCACCGACGTCACGGTGCGCTCGTGCCACAGGTCGGCGTAGGGGAACGTGGGGACGTCGCTCATGTGGATGCCGCCGCACACGACGATGCCGCCCTTCGCGACGGCGCGGAGCGCGGCCGGCACGAGCGCGCCGACCGGCGCGAAGATCAGGGCGGCGTCGAGGGCCACCGGCGGCGGCTCGTCGGACCCTCCGGCCCACGTGACCCCCAGTTCGAGCGCGAACTGCCGCGCGGCCGTGTCGCCGGGGCGCGTGAAGGCGTACACCTCGCGGCCCTGGTGCCGCGCCACCTGCGCGACCAGGTGCGCGGCGGCGCCGAAGCCGTAGATGCCGATCGTCCTCGCGTCGCCGGCCTTCGCCAGCGCGCGGTAGCCGATCAGCCCGGCGCAGAGCAGCGGCGCGGCCGTGACGGCGTCCATCGCGCCCGGCAGCGGGAAGCAGTAGCGCGCGTCGGCCACCGTCGCCTCGGCGTAGCCGCCGTCGATCGTGTAGCCCGTGAAGCGCGCGCGCTCGCAGAGGTTCTCGTGCCCGGACGCGCAGAACGCGCACTGGCCGCACGTCCAGCCGAGCCACGGGATGCCGACGCGCTCGCCGGGCGCCAGGCCAGTGACGCCCTCGCCGATCACGTCGATCGTGCCCACGATCTCGTGGCCGGGCACGAGCGGCAGCGTCGGCCCGGTGAGCTCGCCGTCCACGACGTGCAGGTCGGTGCGGCAGACGGCGCAGGCGGCCACCCGCACGCGCACCTCGCCCGGCCCGGGCACCGGCGGCGCGATCTCGCGCAGCACGAGCGGGGTGCGCGGGCGCTGCAGGACCATGGCGCGCATGGCAGGACGATGACACCGGCGCGGAGGGCGGTCAAGCGGGCATGACCGTCGTCATGTGCGACGGGGCCCGGGGTGCGCTACCGTGAGCGGCACGCACCGACGTCCCGGCCGCCGATGATCGCCCACGGCACCCGTCCGACCACCGCCGCGGCGCGGCGAACGATCGCCGCAGCCCTCACGACGCTGTTCGTGTGGCTCGCGGCGGCGCCGGCGCTGGAGGCGCTGCACGCCCACGCCGACGATCGTTGCTGCCGCAACGGGGTGTGCTGCTGCCGGCCGAAGGTCGACCCGCCCGGGCCCTGCCTGCGGTCGGTGTGCCGCTGCGCCGGTCACGACGCCGATCCCGCCGGGGCCCCGCTGCCGCCCAGGTTCCCGCCGATCGCCTCCTTCGAACTGACGGTCGATCGGCAGGTGACGCCCGTCGCCGCGCTGGCCGGGCCGTCGGCAGCTGACGGGTTCGGCCGGCCGCCCTTCCATCCACCCCGGGCCGCGGACTGCGATTCCTGCTGACGCGACGGCCACCGCCCGGTGGGGCAGGCCGTGTGCGCGTCAGCGCGCGTGGTGTCGTCCCAGGGAGGAGCCGTTCATGGCCCGTCGAGCAGTCGGCGTGGCGGTGGTCGGGCTGTGCGCCGTGCTCGTGCACGTGGCGCCGGCCGACGCCGCCAGCCTGTCAGGCACGGTGCGGGCGCGCAATGGTGCGCGCCTGCCGCATTCCCCCATCCTCGTCACCGAGACCCGCGCGGGCGCCCAGTGGCGCGTCGTCAGCGGCGAGCTCGGGACGTTCCTGCTGCCGGAGGTCCCGCCGGGCGACTACCGCCTCGAGGTGGACGTGCCCGGCTTCCGCCGCCTCGTGCTGTCGGGCGTCGCGGTGGCGCGTGCCGACGAGCGCGTGTCGGTCGACCTGGTGCTGGACCTGGAGCCGGTGCACGAGGTGCTCACCGTGATGGGCCGCGTCCCGCGCGACACGGTGGAGGCCGCCGCGATTCGCGAGCTCGGCGCACGCGACGTCGGCGAGGCGCTCGCTTCCCGCAGCGGCGTGTGGCAGCTGCGCAAGGGCGCCATCGCCAACGAGGTGGTGCTGCGCGGCCTGCAGAGCCGCGACCTCAACGTCCTCGTCGACGGCGACCGCACCTACGGGGCGTGTCCCAACCACATGGACCCGCCAGCCTTCCACGTGGACTTCGCGGAGGTGGAGCGCATCGAGGTGGCCAAGGGCCCCTTCGACGTCCGGCACCAGGGCAGCCTCGGCGGCCTCGTCAACGTCGTCACGCGCCAGCCCGAGCCGGGGTGGCACGCGCAGCTGGGCCTGGGCCTGGGATCCACGGGCTATGCGAACCCGTCAGGCGTGGCGTCGGTGGCAACGCCCGCGTGGTACCTGCTGGGGGGAGGTTCGTACCGGCGTGCCGGTTCCTATCGCGGGGGTGACGGGGTCCGCGTGACCGCGCTCACCAACTACACGGCCGCGGCCGGAGACGCTGACGCCTTCCGCGTGGCCTCGGGGTGGCTGCGCGCGGCGTGGCGCCCGTCACCCGACGCGACGCTGCAGGCCGCCTACACGCGCCAGCGGGCCGACCACGTGCTCTATCCCTACCTGCAGATGGACGGGACGTGGGACGTCACCGACCGCGTGAGCGCCCGCTACGAGCGGGCGATGGGCGGGCGTCTCGATGCCCTGAAGGCGCACGCCTACCTCACGGTGGTGGATCACTGGATGACCGACGAACTGCGGACCACGGCGGCCGGCCGTCCCCGTGCCTACTCGATGGGCACCGATGCGTCGACGCGCACCGCGGGCGGACGGGCGGAAGTGACCAGTGGCGCCCTGGTGGGCGGCGTGGAACTGGTGGAGCGGCGCTGGGACACGCAGACGCGGCTCGCCGCACGGCAGTACGCGGCCCAGGCGTCGATCCCGGACGTCCGTATCAGGACGGTCGGCGCGTTCGCCGACTGGCGGCGGCCCTTGGGCGCCCGCCTCACCCTCGAGGCCGGCGGCCGACTCGACCGCGTGCGCAGCGAGGCCGACGCCGCGCTCGCCAACCTCACCCTGTACCAGGCCTACCACCGGACGCAGGCCACGTCCCGCGACGACGTGCTGCCGGCGGCCAAGGTGCGCCTGTCGTGGGCGGACCGCGGCTGGCACCTGTCGGCCGGCGTCGGTCACACGGCGCGGGTTGCCGAGGCCAACGAGCGCTACTTCGCGCTGCAGCGGATGGGCAGCGACTGGGTCGGCCAGCCCGGCCTCGGCCCGGCGCGGCACACGGGCCTCGAGGTGACGGCCTCGTGGTCGGGGGGCGGCGCCAGCCTGGGCGCGCAGGCGCACGCCGGGCGCGTGGACGGCTACATCGCCGTCTACGACCAGCCGCGCGTGCAGATGCTGCCCGGCGTGATGAACACCGTGGCCCGCTCCTACGCGAACGTGGACGCCACGCTCACCGGCGCCGAGGCGTGGATCTCGCTGCCCGCCGGGTCACGGGTGTTCGTGTCGGGCGACGTCTCCTACGCCCGCGGGTCGCAGGCCGGCGACCCGGCGCGCGGCATCACGGAGGGCCCGCTCGCCGAGATGCCGGCCCTGCGGGCCCGGGCGCGGCTCCGCTTCGACGACGGGCGCTGGTTCGCGGTGGTCGAGGAGGTGGTGACCGGCGACCAGCGCCGCGTCGATGCGTCCCTGGGCGAGGCGCCGACGCCGGGAGCCGCGGTCACCCACGTGTCCGGTGGCCTGCGCTGGCGCGCGCTGTCGGTCACGGTCGGCGTCACGAACCTCCTCGACCGCCACTACGTGGACGCGCTGTCCTACCAGCGTGACCCGTTCCGCACGGGGGTGCGGGTGCCCGAACCGGGACGGCAGTGGTTCTCGAACCTGGGCTGGCGATTCTGATAGCAGGACGGGGGCTTCCGCCGCGGGAAGCCCCCGCGCCGTCGCCGCTGCTACACTGGCGGCTCACCCGAGGGGGAAGCGGCGAGCGCGTCGATGACGCTGGAGCAAGGCACGCGGCTGGGCCCGTACGAGATCGTCGCCCCGCTTGGCCGGGGCGGCATGGGCGAGGTGTATCGCGCGCGCGATCGCCGCCTGGGTCGCGAGGTGGCCGTCAAGGTCCTGCCGCGCGCCATGGCGACCGAGCCCGACGCGCTCGTGCGGTTCGAGCGCGAGGCCCGCGCCGTCGCGGCGCTGAACCACCCCAACATCCTCGCGCTGCACGACGTGAACCTCGAGAGCGGCGTGTGGTTCGCGGTCACGGAACTGCTGCAGGGCCACACCTTGGGCGAGGTGCTCGCGACGGGGCCGCTCGCCCCCAGCACGGCGGTGGGCATCGCCATCCAGGTGGCCCGCGGCCTCGCGGCGGCCCACGGCCGGGGCATCGTCCATCGCGACCTCACGCCGTCGAACATCTTCGTCTGCGACGACGGGCTGGTGAAGGTCCTCGACTTCGGCATCGCCAGGCCCGACGCCTCGCAGCCGCACCTGGCAGAGACGCAGTCGCTCACCGAGGACGGCCTGGTGACGGGCACGCTCGGCTACATGGCCCCCGAGCAGATGCGCGGCGAGCCCGCCGTGGCGGAGTCCGACGTCTTCTCCTTCGGCGTCGTCTGCTACCAGATGCTGACGGGCCGCGCGCCGTTCCGGCGCCACACGCCCAGCGAGACCCTGGCGGCCGTGCTGCGCGACGATCCCGAGCCGGTCGCGGCGCTCGTGCCGTCGGTGCCGCCGGCGCTGGCGCGCCTCGTGCACCGGTGCCTCGAGAAGCGTGCCGCCGATCGCCCCGGTTCCGCGCGGGACCTCGCCATCTACCTGGAAGCGCTGTCGGGGGAGCCGGTCGCGGCAGGTGCCGCGCGCGCGGCGGACGGGCCGCCCGCGCCCGAGCCCGCCACGGTGCGGCGACGGATCCTCGCGGCGAGCTTCGTCCTGCTGCTCGTCGTGACCGGCAGCACGTGGGCCTACGTGCAGGCGATGGGCGCGCGTGCCGCGCGTGCCGCGGTGGAGGCCGACCTCGGGCGGGCCGCCGCGCCCGTGCGGCACGTCTACGCCGATCGGCTGGCGCGGCTCGACTTCACGGCTCGTCTCGTGTCGTCGTTCCCGGAACTCAAGGCGCTGTTCGGCACCGACGGCGCGACGGTGCGCGACTTCCTCGTCTCGTACCAGCAGCGCAACCCGGGAACGCCGACCCTCGTGGCGCTGCGCCCGTCGGGCGCGCTGCTGGCGCGCACCGACGGCTCGGCCGCCGAGGCCCTGCCGCCGGGCGCCGCCGAGGCCCTGCGTGCCCTGGTGTCGCCGCCAGGACCGCCTCGGGTGGCGCGCGTGGACGGGCGGCCGCACCTGGTGGCCGTCGCTGCGTCGGAAGCGGCCGGGACGGTGTTCGGCTTCGTCCTGGCGCTGGCACCGGTGGACGAGGCCCTCGCACGGCAGATGGGGGAGGCGACGCAGGAGGAGGTGGTCGTGCTCGGCGGGGGCGGCCCCGCGGTGTCGACGCTGCGGGCGGGCCTGCTGCCCTGGTCCACGCTGGAGGACTGGCGTGCCGCCGGCGGCGGCGAGGGGCACGCGTTGCCGGTCGCCCTGGGCGACCGCCGTTTCGCTGCCCGGGAGGTGCCGCTGTCCGCGGACCCGGCGCTGTCGGCCGTGGTCCTGAAGTCGCCGGACGCGGCGGCCGAGCCGTTTCGCCGCATCCAGAACGGGCTGCTGCTGCTCGGTGGGGTCGCCCTGGCCCTGTCGGTCGCCGGCAGCGTGTGGCTCACGCGGTTCGTCGTGCGCAGCCTCGGCCGCTAGTCCGCTTGTTCACCAGCGCCAGCGGTCGTCGCGCCTGGCCGGCCGGGCGCCGCGCGCTGGGACTTCTGCCCGACTCCACGTCCTCAGGGGACTGGTCACCGCCGGTAGCTGTCGGGTGGGTAGTCGAGCCCGAACTTGTTCTTGTGCGGCGCCTCCACCCACGCCGACTCGTCGAGGACGAGCGCCGGCGCCTCGCTGGCCCCGGCCGTCGCGGTGTGCTCGGCCGAGGCCGGCGCGCTGCGTTCCGACAACGCCGTCACGCGGTAGCGACCGGGCGGCAGGTCCAGCGTGTACCTCCCGTCGGCGCCGGCGACCACGACGTAGGGCGTGGGCACCACCACGATGAGCGCCGTCATCTGCGGGTGGATGTTGCAGAAGACGCGGTAGACGCCCGGCGAGGTGAACGTCCGCGCGCGTGATTCGCCGGCGCGGTAGAGCCCGAGATCGAAGGGCTGCGGTCCCGAGAGCGAGAACACGTTGTGGAAGATCGTGTCGCGGTTGGGGAACGCGACCGTCGAGCCCACCGGGACGGCGAGCACCCGCGGCAGGAACAGCTTGTTGCGCTGGGTGAGCGTGAAGGTGCCGGGCCGGGTGGGCGGGGCGGTGTCGAGCGGTTCGGCGTAGACGATGGCGGTGGCCGCGTCGGCGCGCGGCTTCACGACCGTCCGCACCGACCCGGTGACCGGGCCGGCCACCGCGGACGATGCGAGGCACGAGGCCAGGGCGACGCACGGCCAGACGCGTCCTGGAGCGGCGCGCCGGACGACCTGCTCAGAACTCATACGCGAACACCCAGGCGAGGTGGTGGTTGCGGCGCTCGGCGCCCTGCCCGGGGCGCGTGCCCAACCACTGGTACTCGAGCGAGGCCCGCAGTTCGGGCGTGACCGCGAAGATGGCGTTCGCGTAGGCCCCGCGGTTGCACGTGCGCGGCAGCGCAGGCGCCACCCGCACCACGCGATCGACGCCGGCGCCCACGTTCAGCGACCAGCGATCGGCCGGGAGGACCCGCAGTTCGGCCCAGCCCCCGGCCGCGCGCGCCGGCAGTCCCGTGGCGCCGCCGAAGGCATCGACGTTCTCGCCGCGAAACAGCTCGCCGGCCACGCCGAGCCAGTCGCGGCGCGCGGCGAAGTCGACGGCGGCCGCCCACGAGTCGGCGAGGCGCTCGCCCTGCCGTTCCCAGCCGTGGTGGCCCGAGACCCCGATCTCCAGCGCGCGCCGCGCGTCCTCGCTCGCGCGGGCGTAGCCCAGGTGCGCCTGCAGCGCCGGGCGCCGTGACCGCTCGCCGCCGAGCGCCGGCGGCACGAAGCGGTAGTCCTCGCCGGCGAGGTCGCCGCCGACCGGGGCGAGGAGGGCGCCGGTGACGCGCAGGCCCTCGACGATCGTGCGCTCGAGCCGGACTTGTGGCACGCGCAGGTAGAGGTTGCCCGAGCGGAACAGCGCCGGGAAGGCGAGCGACGCCAGCGACGTGGGGTCGCGCGGCGCCAGCACCGCGTGGTCCTGGCCGATCAGCGCGGCCGTGCGCTCGCCCTCCAGCCGGGCGAACGCCACCAGCAGGCGGGGCAGCCCCATCGGCTGGCCCGTCTGGAAGCCGGGGATTCCGCCGAAGAAGTCGGCCACGATCGTGCCGCTCGCGCGGAGCCCTCCCACGGTGGGGCCGTCGACGGCGAGCCCGAGCCGTGACTGCCGCAACGTGGCGCTGAAGGACCCAGGCGGGAGCCCGGGCACGCGGGCCGGCACCAGGTTGGGCAGGTCGAGCCAGTTCGCCTCGCCGGTGTTCGTGAACAGGTGCGAGTGGATCGTGCCGAACAGGCGCGCGCGCAGGGTGGACAGCGACTCCACCTTCACGCGGGCCAGCTCGGCGACCTGCGTGCCGAGCATCTCGAGCGCCGGCGGCGCGGTGACCGGGGCGCCGGCGCCGGCCGGCGTGGCGCGTTGGTGTCGCACCTCTTCGCGGAGCGCCTCGACCTCGCCTCGGAGGCGGTGTAGCTCCGCGCGCAGCGCGGCAATCTCCTCGCGCACCGCGGGAGGCGGTTCCGGCTGCGGGCGGGCGGCCGCGGCGGTGCAGGGCAGCAGCAGGGCGGCGAGGCACATCGGGCGGAGGACGGCGGGCGGCACGTTCATCGCACTCCTCGGACCGGACGGGTTGGCTGGGAGCCCCGATGATACGACGGCCGGCGCGCGTGGCGACCGCGCGAGCCGACGGGGACCACCGCGGTGCCGGGGGGGGCGCAACCGGCTGCCAGCCGCGGTCTGCCGGCGGCCGGGGGGCTGGCGTATACTCCCGCTGGTCCAGCGAATTGGCGCCAGCGGGAGGCACTCGGGATGTCTTCCGGCGTTCGATCTCCGGCACCCGACCGGTACGAACTCGTCCGCCAGCTCGGCCGCGGCGGCATGGGCGAGGTGTTCCTCGCGCGCGACCGCACGCTGGGCCGCGACGTCGCCATCAAGTTCCTCACCGCGGAGCCGGGTGACCGCTCCTGGAAGCGGCTCCTGCACGAGGCGCAGTCGGCGGCCGGCCTCGATCACCCCAACATCTGCGCGGTCCACGAGGTGGGCGAAGCCGCCGACGGGCGCGGCTTCATCGTGATGCAGTTCGTCGAGGGCGAGACGCTGGCCGCGCGCCTGGCCCGGGGCCCGCTGCCCGTGCGCGAGGCCCTGGCCCTGTGCGCGCAGGTCACCGACGCGCTGGCCGCCGCGCACCGCCACGGCGTCGTCCATCGCGACCTGAAGCCGCAGAACGTCATCCTGACGCCGTCGGGCCGTCCCAAGCTCGTGGACTTCGGCCTGGCGAAGATGCTGCCGCCGCCGGCCGACGCGGACGCCTCCACGCAGTCGGTGGAGACGGTGGCGGGCGGGCTGAAGGGCACGCCGGCGTACATGTCGCCCGAGCAGGTGCAGCAGCATCCCGTGGACGGGCGCAGCGACCTGTTCGCGCTCGGCGCCGTGCTGTTCGAGTGCCTGACGGGGACGCGCGCGTTCCGCGGCGAGCACGCCTGGGACACGCTCGCGCAGATCCTGCACGCCCACCCCCCGCCGGTGTCGCGCCTGCGGCCGGAGCTCGACGATCGTCACGACGAACTGTGCCGGCGGCTGCTGGCGAAGGAGCCGGCCGACCGGTTCCAGTCGGCCGACGAGGTGCTCGGCGCGCTGCGCCTGCTCGGGTCGGATTCGGCGTCGGGCGCCCACGCCACGGGCCAGTCGCCCGGCCGCCGACCGGCGAAGGAGGGGCCCCGCTGGCGGCGCGCGTCGCTGCTCGCAGGCGGCGTGTTGCTGGCGGCCACGTTGGTGTCGGGCTGGCAGTGGATGGCGCCGCGGGCGCTGCCGCCCGTGCCGCCGGAGGCGGCGCGCTGGTACGAGCGTGGGGTGGAGGCCCTGCGCGAAGGGGCCTACCGCAGCGGTCAGCTCGCGCTCGACGAGGCGGTGCGGCTGCACCCCGGGTTCGCCCTCGCCCACGCGCGGCTCGCCGAGGCCCACGCAGAGCTCGACGACGAGCGGGCCGCGCAGCAGCAGTTGCTGCGGCTCTCGAGCCTCGTGCCCAACGAGTCGCGGCTGCCGGTGGGCGAGCGCCTGCGCGTCGCGGGCCTGCGCGCACTCGTGCTGCGCGACCTCGACGCGTCGGTGGCGGCCTACACGCGGCTCACCGACGCCCGGCCGCGCGACCCGACGGCGTGGTTCGACCTCGGTCGCGCCCGCGAGAGCGCCGGTCGGCTGGACGCCGCCGCCCAGGCCTACGGGCGCGCGCTCGCGCTCGATCCCATGTTCGCCGCCGCGCACCTGCGCCTGGGCTCGGTCTACGCCCTCGAGTCGCGGACGAAGGAGGCGCTCGCCGCCTTCGCCGAGTCGGAGCGGCTCTACCGGTCGGCCGCCAACGCCGAGGGCGAGGCCGAGGTGCTGCTGCGGCGGGGGAGCATGCACGACAGCCTGAACGAGCTCGCCGGGGCGCGCGCGGATCTCGAGCGCGCGCTCTCGATGGCCACCACGCTCGGGAGCGCGCACCAGGTGGTGCGGGCGCGGCTCGCCCTCAGCAGCGTCGCCGCCTCGGAAGGCCGGCTGGCCGATTCGGCGCGCACGGCGTCGGCGGCCGTCGAGCAGGCCCTGGCCCAGGGGCTCGACTCCGTGGCGGCGGCCGGGCTCGTCGACCTCGCCGCCTCGCTGCAGGCCGTCGGGTCGTCCGAGGCGGCGCGGCACGCCGAGCAGGCCCTGCAGCTCGCCGAGCGCCGGGGCGCCCCCCGCACCGCGGCCCGTGCCCGCCTCCAACTGGCGGCGATCCGCACCGAGCAGCAGCGCCCCCGCGACGCGGTGGCGCTGGCCGAGCAGGCGCTGGCGTTCCTCCGGCCGAACCGCTATCACCGCTACGAGCTCTACGGCGGCTCGATCCTCTCGCGCGCCTACGAGCAGCTCGACGACCTGGAGCGCGCCCGCGCGACCTCGGCTGGGGTGCTGGCCGCGGCCGAAGCCGTGGGCAGCGACGCGCAGGTGGCGGTGGCGCTCTCGCACCTGGCGAGCCTCGCGACGTCGCTGGGCCGGTTGCCCGAGGCGCTCCCGCTGCGGGAGCGCGCCCAGGGCATCAGGCGGTCGCAGCGCGATGCGTCCGCGTTGCCGTACGACCTCGCCAACCGGGCCGACCTGCTGATTCGCCTCGGCCGGCTCGAGGACGCGCGCGCGCCGCTTGCCGAGCTGCAGGCGGGCATCGACGCCGGCATCGACAGCTACGTGGGCCGCGCGACGCGCCTCAGGTTCCTGCGCGGCTGGGCGGCGGCGGCGGGCGGGCACGCCGCCGAGGCGGTGCGGACGCTGGTTGCGCTCGAGCCGTTCGCGCCCGACGGGTCGTCGGTGGGCGCGCTGGCGCCGGCCGTCTACGCCTTCGCGCTGGCGAGCGTGGGCCAGGCGTCGGCGGCGGAGCGCGCCGAGCAGGTGGCCACCGGCCGCGAGGTGGCCCCGGTGTTCGCGCGGGAGCGGCAGTACTGGCTGGCGGCGGCGGCGCTGCAGCGGGGCGACGCGCGGCTGGCGCTCGCGCGCGCGGAGCAGGGCCTCACGGCGCTCGGCGCCCGCGCCAACGACGAACTGCGGTGGCGGCTGGCGGCCGTGGGCGCCGCCGCCGCGCGGCAGGTGGCGGCGCCGGAGGCGGAGACGGCGATGACGGCAACCATGCGGCAGGCCCTCGACGGCCTGCGCGCCAACTGGGCCGGCGAACTCGGGCCGTATGCGCAGCGTCCCGATTTCGCCGCGCTGCGTGGACGGCTGGGCAGCTGACGCAACCGGGAGGGACCATGGCAGGCGGCTCGAGAACCTGGGGGTGCGCGGGCGGTTTGGTGCTGGCGGCCGCCATGGGCGTCGTGGGCGGCATGTTGTACGACAGGGCGCAAGTCTCCGGCGACGAGCCGCCCATCCGCGTCAAGAACGGGTCGATGCACCTCGACCTCGACTCGGGCGGCTGGAAGCAGGACGCCACGTGCACCGATGGCGGCGGCGGGAAGTGCTGGACGCCCGACGCCGGCGAGAGCGAGGGCGTGTTCGGGGTGGTCATCAAGCCGATGCCCGCTGATTGCCAACTCCCCACCGGCGCCGTCGTCGATCGGGTGACCGTGGGCTACAGCGACGGGACGAAGGTGTCGCTCAAGGTCGGGGCGAAGAAGGGCGGGCGCGCGAAGGAGTGGCGCACCAAGGTGCGGCCGCACGGCAAGCTGACGCGTGAGGCGAACGGGCAGCGCCTGTCGTACGGGGCGCCCGGCGACGGCGGGGTGGTGGAGTGGATCGAGCTCGACGGCGAGGACGAGACGGGCACGCCGGATCGGTGGCGGTGCACGTTCACGGCGGCGGTGCCGCTCGTCGAAGCGTGCTTCACGTCCACGGGGGACGCGGCGAAGTGCGGGCGGTAGGCGCGGGGCCGGTCAGGGGTCGTCGCGGGGCTGGCGCGACAGCAGTTCCGCGAGCTGCGCCTCGATGCGCGCCAGGCGCGCCTCCACCGAGGACGCCTCGTTGGCATGCTGTTCGACCAGGAAGCTGGCGACGGTGGCGGTGAAGGCGCCGATCACGCCGATGCCCACGACCATCAGCAGCACGGCGACGAAGCGGCCTTCGCCGGTGGTCGGCGAGATGTCGCCGTAGCCCACGGTCGTCGTCGTCACGATGGCCCACCACAGCGCATCGTCGAGGGTGCCGATGGCAGGGTTGGAGGGGCGTTCGAGGACGAAGATGGCGGCGGCGCCGAGCAGCACGGTGCCGAGGCCGACGAGCGCGACGTAGTGGAAGCCGCGGTGCGCGAACACGGCGCGCAGGCGGCGCAGGGCCAGCACGAAGAGGGCGCCGGCGCGGAGGACACGCAGGACGCGCGCGGCGCGGAGCGCCCGCGCGCTCTGGAGCGTGTCGCTGGCGACGAAGGGCGGCGTGAGGACGATCAGGGCCACGTCGAACCAGGCGCGCCTGAGCAGGGCCAGGCGGACGGGCGCGAGCCAGAGGCGGACGGCGAGATCGCCGCAGAAGGCGAGCCACGCGCCCCAGTTCAGCGCCGTGCCGATCGAGCGGAGCGCGGGATCGGCGCTGTATTCGAGCAGCAGCGCGGGTACGACGAGCCCGGCGGCCACGGTCATCGGCCACTCGGCGCGGCGTTCGTACGCGCGCAGGGCGGGAGCCTGGTCGGTCATCGGGGTCTGCCTTGGTGGCGAGACTATAGCGCAGCGGCGTCCGCCTTCGCGTGAGGCAGGGCCTTGAGCGACGTCCGCCTTCGCGCCGGTCCGGGGGGTGAATCGGTCCTCCCGCCGCTTCGGCGGGACAGCCTTCGCGTGAGGCAGGGCCTTGAGCGGCGTCCGCCTTCGCGTGAGGCAGGGCGTGGCAAGCCGTAGCTCACCCGAGGTGGGTATGGGGCGGGGGAGGTGGTTCTTCTGAGGCGGCGCATTTGGAGTCCGTGGCCGCGGACAGCGGGCGTGCCGTGCGCACGAGGGATTTCAGAACGTGCGAGGGGGGGCGGTCGCTGCGGGACTCCTGCTCCTCCTCGCACCTGCCGGTGCCGGTCGCGTCCGCGTGACATTGTCGGTTGGTGGCACGGTGGAGCGACTGCTCACGGAGGACGCCGTCATTCAGTTGGGCGATCGAATCCACACATTCTGGGCGCGGTACCAGGCAGCGATGACCTGGGCAGGAGGCAACGCCGACACCTCGTCGTTGCCGACAAGGTGCTTCGGCGGATGCGGGCGCGTAGACGCACGTAGCTCCTGCCCCCAGCCGATGCCGGAGGCCGGGCGGGCGGCGCCCCGCCCGGGTCCCGTCGTGGCCTGCTCAGAACACGAAGCGGTAGACGTTGTCTTCGTTGTCCTTACCGATCCCGAACCCGTGGGCCGTGCCTGCACCAGTGACGAACTCGATCTGTACGGTCCGCCCACGTGCGCAGACAGCCAGAGCCTGGCCGGGATTCTGCCCCGTGCCCGTTGACACGGCATATCCGTAGCCATATGCCGCCCCGTACTGGGAAATCAGACCAGCCGAACCAACCGTGAGGCCCGCGCCGGCCGCGGAGGACCAGCGCCCCTTGCACTGGTCGCCATCTGGCATCGTGAAGGCGATGTTCCCCGTGTTGCCGAGGATCCCATCCACCTTGACCTGGAGGACAGGGACAGGCCGGATCTGGCTCAACGGCCCTTCGACGGGCACCATCGTGGCGGTCATGGCGCAGCCGCCCGTGACTACGACAGACGCCGCGAGGGAGGCGAGGATCCAGAGTTTCATGTTGCACTTCTCCTTCTTGAACAAGGGGTCGCGGCGCGGGACAGGAGACGACACGTCGCCCGCTCCTAGCTTTTGCACACGTCCTGTATGAGCCACGAGACCAGGTTGCTGAGCCGCTGTGGCCGGTAGGGGTTAACAGTCAGTTCGCCGTAATAGGTCGACCCACTGGCGTTGTAGACGCGCGGAGGGCTCTGCGCGAGGTTGTTGCAGGCGCTGTACGGCGAGTACGGGCTGCCGTACTGGGAGTACGAGTTCCGCATGCTCGTCGTCGAGTACGGGCTGCCGTAGCTTCCGTACCGGTTGTTGATCGACTCACTGCCGTACTCGTTGCAGAACGTGCAGGAGAAGCTCCCCAGGTACTGCCGATAGTCTGGGCCGCCCCAGACGTAGTAGGTCCCGCCCAGATTGCCGGACGGCGGCGGCGCAGGTGCAGGTGCCGGGGCCGGCGCGGGCGAGCAATCCCTGTTCGTGCACTGGAGGCGCATCTCAATGCACCCCCCCTCGGACACCTGGGTGGTCCCCGACCAAGTCGCTCCCGTGTTGCTTCGCGCCGAGTACGTCACCGTGCCAGGCGAAACGGTGGCGACAATCCGCGCGCCGCTCACGGCAACACACGAGTACGGTTCGCTCGGCTCGTAATGCCGGCTCAGCGTGCCGACCACGCGCCCGTTCACCGTCACGTCGATCGAACTCCAGCCGCGACTTGCGTCGGTCGACACCGCGAATCTCGTCGGCGAGGACGCAGCTGGCGATGGCGTGGGCGTGGGAGCCGGCGACGCGACTGGCGGCGCCGTTGAACTGGGTGAGGTCGGCGATTTGCTGCCGCCACACGCCGCGAGCAGGGCGGCCAGCACGAAGACGAGGCCGAGCGACAGCAGACGCGAACATCCCTTGCCCATGTGTCTCCCCCCCGGGTCCACCGGGACTGCTGAGGCGCCTCACGTCCGTGGCACCCCATGTCCCCTCCGAATCGGCGGTCAGTTGTGCCAGATTGAACCTGTCCAGCCGCTGGGGGTGACGCGCTAAGCCGAATGACAGGTAAGGGCACCCTAAGCAGCGCCAATCTCGCATGGAACGATTGTCGGCCCTGCGATCTGTGGCGCGCTGGCGCGTCGAGAAGGCGGTGCTGCAGGGAAGCCACACCAAGTGACAGGCGAAGGGGAGTCGTACGCCACATCGGCTATGCCGTCGCACCAGATGGTCTCCCGCAAGAACTGCGCGGGCCCGACGTTGTGTCATCGAGGGTTGTCACCGTGAGTACTCACCCGTGCGGGCCTCAAGCGAAAGCACACCGCCATGAGACCATCTTGTTTCTGAATCATGCAAGCCATGCCGTGCCCCAGATACCTCGGCCGATGAATCACGACAGTGAATGACCACGTTGGCATGAAATCAGTGAAACGCGCCCGGCCTGCCATTTGCTAATTGACCTTAGTCACACGATGGATCTGCCGAAGATCCGGCAGTCCCACGTGAGCGAGCTGTGACGGACTAACGTGAAACACATTGCGAGACTGTGTGAAGCACAAGGGAGTGCACGCATGCTGAACGCGCGTCGATGGTTCCTACTGGCACTGCTGTTGAGTGTGGCCACCATCCTGAATGGCTGCAGTCGTGACCAGTCGAGAGAGACGACATCAGCACCATTCGCGCCAACGCCTATCGCCAAGGCCGGACCTGGGGACGGTGTCAGCGGACCTGCGTCGACACCCCGGCCACTGCAAACGCAGGGAACACCTGACGAGCTGTCGGCCCAGGCAGCCGCGAAACTGCCCGGTGCTGGTACGGAGAGGCCGGTTGTCTACCCACCAGAGGATCTTGCGGGGACCACTGCGATCAGCTTCCCGCCTCGGAACGAGCCTTACGACTTCCGGGTGCAGCTCGAGACGAAGTACCGCGATGGGCTGAGGAGAAACGCGGTATCGAGCTTCGTGGACATCGAGGGGTCTATCGTGTGGACGCAGGAGTACCTGCGATACCGCCTCAATGGCTGCTCGCACGGTGAGGCCGTGGACAAGGTCCTCATGCAGATCGATGGCCGGGGAGTGCAGCCGGTCTGTGGCCAGGAGACTCCCAGCTTCCCACCCAGGAATCAACCTTTCGACTTCCGGCTGCAGCTGGAAGCCAAGTACAGGGACGGTCTCCGTCGACCTGCCACGTCGACCTACGTCGACACCGAAGGGGATATCGTCTGGACGCAGGAGTATCTGCGGTATCGCGTGGATGGGTGCAGCCATCCGGAGGCGGTCCAGAAGGTCTTCCTCCAGATTGACGGGCGAGGGGTCCAGCCACCGTGCCAGTTGTGGACGCGCAGTGGCCAGGGCAACACCGTGTTCGACATGCCCACCTACATCCGTCGTGTTCACATTCGCGGCGTGTGGAATGGCCGCGACACGTCGAACTTCATCGTTCGCATTGCCGGGCGGGTCGTTGTCAACGAGATCCTGAGAAGTTCAATCACCTACGAAGGCGTCCACCTTACTACGGGCGGAGTGGTCGAGATCGTCAGTTCGAACTCGATTGCCTGGACGTTCACGGAGGTACGGTAAGTCGCGCGGGCGAGCTGGCGGAGAAGGATCGAAGCGGGAGTCGGAGCCGCGACGCACGCTCGGATGGCGGCGAGGCGCCCGGACGCAGGATCGGTGTCGCTCCGGGGCGGGCTGAGGTTGTAGCCAGGGGCCTGTCTTGTCGGGTCCCTGGTCTGCTGCCCACGTTGACCACCCATCGGCGGCTTTTCAAAGGGATACACGGCTGTGTCGGCAGAAGGCCACCGTGCAGCCTGGCGATGGACATCTGTAGCAGGGCGAGGGCCTCCGTGGCAACCGAGGGTGCACGTCGGCGAGGGGCGCGGAAGGGGCGCCCCTCGCACATCCCGCCGGGTCCGTGTGTCGCCCCTCGTCAGGTACTACTTCGACGGCCACGTCCGGTCAGGCCGGGTGGGCTGGCGGGAGTCCCAAGCGGAGGAGGGCCGAGAGAGGCCGCCGCAGCGACTGAAACCGATTGCCGACCGGACTGCCAGGGTGTAGGCAACGCGCAGCGATGCCGAAGTGTGGGCGGCGGTCCACCGCTGGGCGGACGTCAGGGTGGCTCGCATTCCGGCCAAGATTCTCCAAGACCTTGGGGCGGAACTCGATCAGGACGTAGCGGAGACGAAGGTATCCACTGAAGGAGGCGTCAAGGTCGTAATCTCTGCGCGGCGCGAACGCGACCCTGCCCTGAGAGCCTGGACACTGAAGACGCACGGCGCCCGGTGTGCTGCCTGCGGCTTCGACTTCGGCGAGTTCTACGGTAGTTGGGGAACGGGCTTCGCAGAGGTCCACCACGTCGTTCCTCTGGCCCAAGCGGCGGGGCCAGTGACGACAACGGTGGACGACCTGGTGGTGTTGTGCGCCAACTGCCACAGTATGGTGCACCGCCAGCGGGGCCGTGTTCTGAGCGTTGACGAACTCAAGGCGCGGATAACTCCGGGGGCAGCCGCGGCTTGGGCGGAGAGGCTTGGGAGCTGACCCACAGAGGCTTGGCGCCACCGCTGTGGGGGCAATGAGCGGGTTGCGGCAAAGGGTGAACGCGAGAGGCGAGGGGCGGCGTGCAGCGGCAGGCCACCCCCGCCATGACGCCTAGCTACCGCCCACCGGTGCAGACGCGGGCAGCGCCTTGTCCGACACAGACCTGCCCCGTACCGAAGTTCATATAGGTGCCGGTCTGTGCGTTGTAGTCCCAGTAATTGAAGCCGCTGTCGAACCCGTTCATCGAGCCGTCGGGCCGGACCTTCGTGTTCCAGGAGGAGCCGGTGTTCAGGTTGGATCCGTTGATGTTCGTGTTCCCGGCCCCATCCCGCCTCCAGTTGTAGAGATTGCCGGACCGCCAGTCGTACGTGCTACCAGACGACGGCGGAACCTGACGATAGCTGGAAGGAGGCCGGACGGTGGGAACCCACGGCTCGGGCACGGTTGTGGGTCGGCTGAGTTCGCGGGCCACTTCCCGGACAGCTCGGCTGTAGTCCGAGAAGGTCAATGAAGGATTCGTCCTCAGCATTTCGTGGTAGGGCACTGCCTGCCGAACATCGGCCTCGGTCACTGTCTGTTGCGCGCTGGCCCGTTGGCCCAGCGACACCACCAGGACCAAGCCGCAGGTCGTGAGAACAACGCGGTGGAGAAGCTTCACTTTCGACCTCCTGATGTGCGGGCGGCCCGCCGGGCCTGTGCCGGCGGCTGCCGCCCTGTGGTTAAGGTCAAGATCGGCAGACTCTCGATGTCACAGTAGTCTGCGCCCAGGCGCCAGTAGGGCCGCTGACCTGAGTCGCCGTGCTGGCGATCGACGCTCGCCACGCCATGACGTGCGAAGCTAGCTGGGTACTTCTGCAATGTTGCGCAGGCACGCTACCGCAGCTTGGTTGCCAGAGCGTTGGTTCCGCCGTCCCAGTGCGACCCGCCGGGCGGCGTCCAGTACATCGCTCGCTCCACGACGATGGGCACGCCGTTGGTGGACTCGATGATGGCGCCGAACTCCCCGGTGGGCATCTCGTGCGGGAAGATGTTGAAGCGCGAGTTCGCCGGCACCGTCCGCTCGAGGAACGTGGTATTGCCATCCGGTCGCAGGAACGTAGCGCGCACGGTCGCGTTCTGGGCCGACGGGTTGGCGATCAGGATGTAAGTGTCGAAGGCGAGCGTCCCGCCGCGTCGTCCCTCCGCCAGTCCCCACTTCACGCCTGTCTCCGTCACGCCGAAGCTGTTGTGCGCCTCTGCCCAGGTCGTGAAGTTCCCAGGCCAGTACATCGCTCGCTCCGACACCACCGGCTGAGTGGACTCGACCCGCACCGAGATCGCTGCTGATTGGAGCCGCGCGTCGTCCTCCTGCGAGATCCCTCCGTCGAGCAGGATGCTGGCTGCCTCCATGTTGAGCGTGAACCGCGACCGTGGCGCCACCACCTTCCGCCCCACGATCGGCGCGCCGCTGTCGAGCAGGAACGTGAAGGTCACCGTTGTTTCGGTGTCGTTGGGGTTCCCCACGAGGATGTACTCGTCGAAGGTCGGGCCCGTCGCCCCCTCCGCGTGGAACCACTGCGTGGAGAGGGCCGGCACGCCCGCCGACTCATGGCCGCCAGGCCACACGAAGCGTTCGCCGAAGTACATCGCCCGCTCGGCGATGATCGGCACGTCTGCTTCCACGACGATCGAGAACGACCGCCCCACCAGTGCTGGGTACGCCAGGGCCCAGACAGTCTCCCGCCGCTTCGCGCCCACCGTGATGGGCACCTCGACCGGCGCCGCCGTCGGGTCGTCGAGCAGGAACGTCACAGTGACCCTGGCATCCGTGTCGCCGGAGTTGGCCAGCAGGACGAAGGTGTCGAAGAAGCCTTGCGCGCCCTCGCCGAAGTACCACGTCCGCTCTGGCGCTGCGACTGCCGTGCCGCCGTGGCCGGCGTAGGCCCTCGCCTGATCCCAGAACATCGTGCGTTCGACGACCAACGGAAGGCCCGAGGTCGACTCCACCACCGTCGAGATGCCGCCCTCGCCGGCGAGGCTCGGCATGTGGTCCCGTCCGACCCGATAGGTGCGCCGCGAGGTGGCAGGCAGCGTATCAGCCAGCGTCTCCACTCGCCCGGAGCCGGTCAGAAACGTCAGCGCCACCGGAGCCGGCTGGGGGTTCGGATTGGCCACCAGAACGTCGAGGACGAACTGCCCCCCGGTCGAGCCTTCGGCCAGGTAGTAGGTGCGCGAGGTCGCTGCCATGCACGGGTTGGTGCCCCGGGCGTACTCCTCGGAGTTGGTCAATCCGTCTGCATCCGGATCGGCCGTCGCGTCCGTGGGATCAAGGGGGTCCAGTCCACACATGTAGTATTGGTGTTCCCACGCGTCTGACATTCCGTCCCCATCGGTGTCCTGACTCGGAGACGACGTTGCAAACGTCGCCGTAACGGCCTGCGCGGTCGTCAGGGCGACAACGCAGACGCCCGTCCCTGAGCAACCCCCGCCGCTCCAACCGCTGAAGGTGGAACCCGAAGCCGGCGTCGCGGAGAGCGTGACCGTCGTGCCCGAGGCGAACTGTGCTGAGCAGGTGCCGCCGCACGAGATGCCACCGGGCGAGCTGACCACCGTCCCGCTCCCCGTGCCAGCCTTCGAGACCGTAAGCGCATGTGACGTCTGAAGCAGGGTGAACGAAGCCGTGACGGACTGGGCCGCGTTCATGGTGACCGTGCAGGTGCCGGTGCCACTGCACCCCCCGCCGCTCCAGCCCTGGAACGACGACCCAGCTGACGGAGTCGCGCTGAGCGTCACCGTGGAGCCAGCGGCAAAGGTAGCGGAACAGGTCGACCCGCAGGAGATGCCACCAGGTGCACTGACGATGGTGCCGGTGCCCGTGCCGCTCTTGGTCACGGTGAGGGCGGGCGGGGCCACGCTGAAGGTGGCGACTACACTGACCGCGGAGCTTACCGAAACCTGGCAAGCACCAGTTCCGGAGCAGCCTCCTCCACTCCAGCCAGCGAATACAGACCCTGCCGACGGCGCGGCCGTGAGGGTCACGGAGTCTCCAGCGAAGTAGGTCTGACTACAGACGCTCCCGCAGTTGAGTCGGCTGTCGGCGCTGCTGACAGTTCCGCTGCCGAGGCCGGTCCTGGATATCGACACGGAATAGACCGTAGGCAGGTAGGCCAGACCATGACCCCATGTGTTGTTGGGGCTGGACCCTCCCCGTGGCAATGCCCAGTTCTTCAAACGTGTTGCTATCGCAGCTGGAGTGTCGTTGGGGTAACCCTGCCGCACCAGGGCCGCCAAGCCAGCGACGTGGGGCGCTGCCTGGCTGGTGCCCGGAAAATTGTTCGCTCCGTAAGTGTACGAGTCCGCCTGATCCACGCCGACGATGTCCGGCTTGATGCGGCCATCTGGCGTGGGCCCTCTACCGCTGAACGACTCGATGACGGTTGGGGTGCGCCAGTCGGCCGCGCCGACGGCCAGGGCACCGGGATTCGCCGTCTCGGCGGGGTTGGTGACGGAGGACGACGCGTTGCCGATATCCACCGTCTGTCTGCTGCGAACTCTGAACTGGACCCATGCAGGCACACTGCCGCCGTAACGCCTCACGACGACGCAGTACAGTCCACTAGACGCAACGTGATAAGTCAGTTCCTCATACGGCACGTGGCTAGCCGCGCCAGTCTGATAGTTGCTACCGCGCGCAACACGCTCGCCCGAAGACCACCTGTGGAGTTCGAGATCGAGATCGCGGGTCGCGCCGCCCCACACGTCGTGCCACCGAAGTTCTACTGAGACGCTGCTGCCGGATACGGCTTCAAGGCACGAGGTGTCCGCGATCCCGCTGAACTCGAGGAAACTGTCACCGTCCGGGTCAGTCCACGGTCCAAACCACGCCTTGTCGCCGTAGTTCCCACTTGCGATCGTGACCAGTGCACCACCAGCTACGGCCATGTCAATAGCCTTGAGAGGGGAGTCTGAGTATGGACTCGTGCCGTCGCCCGGACCGTCCCACTCGTATGCTAGTGACACATTGATGACCTTCACGTTCTGTTGCACCATCCACTGGACGGCGTCGCGAAAGTCGCCCTTGGTGAAGACGTTAGCTACGTAGAATGACGCGTTCGGAGCCACATCGTGTGTCGCCTCCGCCACGGCCGTGCCGTGGACGTCGTCGGTCTGGCACGCCGAGAAGTTGGAGGAGTAGAAGCCCCCACCTGTGTAGCACCGGGCAGCGACGAGGTACGGAGCATCACCGACGGGAAGGTTAGACCAGCCGATGAAGCCACTGTCGATGATGCCGACTTTTACGCCCTCTCCGCGATACTGAGCGTTGTGCCACGGTGTCGCGTTGTGGACGCTCACCCCTTGGCTCGTCACTGCCTGAGTGCTTGGGGGCCTGATAGCCTGGATGCGAGTCACGTCGGAGAGACCGTCGAGTGTCGGAAGCAATCCGGGATCGACGTAAGCCTCCATGGCATCGTCGAACTCGTAGGCGACGTGGCCGCCACGGCTGGTCACAAACTCGCGCACTGCGTTGGGATCCCCTGAAAACCTGATGGTGACGCCGACGCGTCCAGCTCCGAACTCCACGAAGCCGAGTTCGGTGAGCGATGGGGCCGTGCCTTGGGCCGTGCGCCCCTCGCCGAGGCCGCCGCTGGCCGCGCGGTCGGCCAGTAGACCCAGCGAACTGTCAAGGGAGGAGTACCGAGGTTTCTCGTCGTTCGTCTGTGCGACTGCTGAGCCGGAGAGGAACACGAGGAGTAGCCAGACAAACAGAGGAGCTACGCGTGTGCGAACCTGGAGCATGTGAGGAGTC
>JADHED010001282.1_pt1 | contig 22473 bp, 20 predicted proteins | sample 8952041 | NCBI WGS metagenome assembly JADHED01 (sample SAMN16124423, study PRJNA663239) | bioreactor sludge metagenome | isolation source: sludge (control) | place: India:Bengaluru | collected 2018-09-08
AACTGTCTTGTAAAAAAAGGCGCGAGTCGCGGCGCCAGACGGCAAACTGCCAACACGTGCTGGATGCTGTTCGGTCCATTTAAATGGCTGTTCGGAAAATATACCGAGCAGGAATATGAATTGTATGGAATATGAGAACAAAAAACAGCCACCTTTCTGAGCTGCAAAATAAATCATATGTGAAAAACGAAATCTCGAAATTTGACCACTGATCACTGATTTCACTGCTTATTGATAACTGTTCACTGATCACTGATTTCACTGCTCACTTCTCACTGATTACCTTTCGACTCCGCTCAGGGCAACGCTGGTCACTGATTACTGATAACTGGTCACAGCTCACTAATAACTGGTCACAGCTCACTGATAACTGGTCACAGCTCACTGATAACTGCTTACTGCTTACCGCTTACTGATCACTGCTTACTGATCACTGCTTACTGATCACTGATTACTGATTACTGATCACTGGTCACTTATAACTGCTCACTCATATTCAGCCGAGCTCAACAGATTAGTGCGATCAATTCGATACTTAATGTTCATTATCAATTATTTAAAAAAAATTGCACCTATGTTTGTGAATTATACCCCGTGAATTAATTTATGATACCTTTGTAATTATTTGAATTTTGCAAACATGAAAAATATTGGTATAAGGGAGTTTTACAAAGAAATTTTTGGCAACAATTCCGGTTTGATTGATGCTTTGTTAAATAACATTGGTTCAAATGGTTTTGGTCATTTCAATGTTTTTGATACAAAGAAGTTTTATTTCAGCAATTCAAAGAAAGCTGAAATGACCTATAATAAAAGGCTCTATTATAAGATCAGTTTAATAAAAGGTAAAAATATTGTTGAGTTTGCAGGTAAAACAGTACTGATAGAAAGGCAGGGAATTCTTTTTGCCACTCCCAAAATCCCGTATCGGTATATTCCGCAAGATAACGACCAATCAGGATTTTTTTGTGTTTTTACAAAAGAGTTTATTTCTAAATCTAATTCCGGAATCCATATTGATGAAATGCCCATTTTTAAAGCTGACAGCGATTTTGTATATCAGCTGAATGACACCCAGTTTCAGGAAATGGAAGTGATATTTAAAAGAATGGATGAAGAGCTTTCCTCAGACTATGCCTATAAGTATGATTTAATCCGGAATTATTTACTCGAACTCATTCATACGGGACAAAAATTAAAGCCGGTTGATAGTTTGGAGAACTCGACAAATGCTTCTGAAAGAATTACTTCTTTATTTATTGAATTGCTCGAGAGACAATTCCCGATTGAAAGTGTTACACAAACTATTCAATTGAATTCAGCTGTAGACTTTGCAAAGACTTTAGGTGTGCATGTGAATCATCTTAACAAGGTACTCAAAGAAACAACCGGAAAGACTACTACTGAAATTATTAATAGTCGTATCGCTGAAGAAGCAGGGTTTTTACTAAAGGCAACAAATTGGAATGTGTCTGAAATAGCATTTACACTTGGATTTGAAGAAGTAGCGCATTTTTCTAATTTTTTTAAGAAACACACAGGTTTATCTCCCTTACATTTCAGAGGCTGATTGATTTTTACAAAAGATTGATTGTTTTTTGCAAACAGACTTAAGGCCCCATGCATGACTTTTGTAGTTCAAAATAAAGATAATTATCATGAAGCGATCAACTATACTTGGAAACAGCAATCTTAACTTAAACAGAATGGGACTGGGCTGTATGGGGATGTCGGAATTTTATGGAACTTTCGATGAGAATGAATCTGTAAAAACACTCCATAAGGCTATTGATTTAGGGGTTAATTTTTTTGATACAGCCGATATGTATGGCTGGGGAGCAAACGAAAAATTAATCGGACGGGCATTTCGGGATAAGTGGAAACAGGTAGTTTTAGCTACAAAGTTTGCAGTTATGAGAGGCCCAAAAGGGGAGTGGCTCGGCTTAAACGGTCAGCCTGAGTATATCAAAAATGCGTGTGAAAACAGTTTAGCAAATCTCGGCATCGATGCAATCGATTTGTATTATATGCATCGCCAGGCTCCTGATGTTGAAATTGAAGTGATTGTTGGAGCTATGGCAGATTTGGTTAAGCAAGGCAAAGTAAAATATATCGGACTTTCAGAGGTGAATGCTGATACAATACGCAGAGCCCATGCAGTTCATCCAATCTCTGCTGTTCAGTCAGAATTTTCACTTTGGAGTCGCGAACCGGAACAGGAAGTCTTTGATGTGTGCAAAGAACTTGGAATTACTTTTGTGGCCTATAGCCCACTTGGGAGAGGATTTTTAACCGGAGCATATAAAAGTCGTGACGATTTTGAAGTCGGTGATTTCAGATTGAGCAATCCACGGTTTACGGATGAAGCCATAAAGGAAAATATCCGTTTTGTAGATGTAATAGAAACTATTGCAACAGAAAAAGAGGCAACTAAAGCACAAATAGCACTGTCCTGGATTTTGAGTCACAATGACCAGATTACTGCAATTCCCGGAACAAGAAAGATTCACCGCTTAGAAGAAAATTTAGGTGCATTTAATGTGAACCTTTCAGAAAATGATATGAAGTTGATTGCAGCTTCTCTGCCTAAAGAAACTATTGGAAATCGGTATTGAAAAATTGGTAACCTTTCAATAGCATGAGCAAATATAGATTTAGGATCTTAAAAATTTGAATGATTGGTGGAAATTTAGCACTTATGAAATGCACTCATAAAAAGTTTTGAGTATGGTTATCTCAAATGCTTCGGTTTTTGTTTCTGCAGCGCACTTGTAACAATTTCCGTAATACGTTTATTTCTGGTTTCAGATGTTTTTGCAAACTTAAGCCAGGATAGTAGTATCTTTTTCGTTGATTTACTTAAACTTTGATAGTAGGCTTCTGCAATCGGTTTTTTAGCAAATGCTGCTTCCAGATCTGCCGGTATTATTAGTGCTTCAACATCATCCAATATTGTCCAGGAACCATTTTGTTTGGCTGTTTCAATACTTTTTAATCCTGCATCTGACATCAGGCCGTGTTCAATCAGCATCTCTACTTTGGTTTTGTTGATTTTTGACCAGGTGCTTTTCGGTTTCCGTTTGCTGAAGAATTGATGGGATGTTTCTGAATCAATTTTGATTTTTTTACTGTCGATCCATCCAAAACAAAGCGCAACATCCACAGCATCGCTCCAGCTGATGGATTTCTTCTTAGAGATTTTACTGTGAAAAACAACCCATACAGACTCTTTAGAAAGATGATTTTTCTCTAACCATTTCCTCCAGGCTGTTTGGCTTTTTGGATAAAATACTTCTACTTCTTTTTTCTGCATTGTTATTTTATAAATGTAGATTCACGTTTAATTTCCAGATCATTGTCATATTTACTAGGCTTTCAGTTTCTTTTTGTCATTTCATTTTGTTGAACAGCATTACTTATATAGCCAATATGCTTTTATTGATGTCAAGTCAATTCGTTTATTAATTTTCCTGTCATATACTTCTGGTGTGGAGTAGTAATAGCTGGTATAAAGAATATACCGGTCATCAGAAGAATATGATGGGAATTTGCCTTTAGCAATGAATTTGGTTTGGCCCGTTTCCATATTTAATTCAAATACTTTTGACCAGCTGTTAAACATGGCATATCGCTCTGCACCATATACCAGATATTTTCCGTCACATGAAACAGAGACGTATTCCGGAATGTAATTTCGAAACCATTTTAGTTTTAATGAATCTACGTTAAGTTTAGTGTTACAAATTGGAATCGATGAAATTAAAGGATCAGAAATTAGTATAGTGCGTAGTTTTCCCTGATATTCCAGAAAGGCTTTTAAAGTATCATTGCTGAGATCATATCCAACCAATTGTCCATAAGCGTCGCCACTCAGATGTTGACATGTGTTATTTGATAAATTATACACATTTAATGTTTGGATGTTTGTCTGACAAAGCAGGTAAGGTTGTGCTTTGCTATGGAGACTAAGGAGAAATAGGATGAGCAAAGTGAGTAGTTTCTTCATAGACCATCTAATTCATGTATCAATTTATAATTTATATTATGTAGCTGGACTTGTCTACAGCAATCCACAAATCTATGTCCGGATCAAAAGGATGCATTATCTTAATTAATTTAATTATTATTGCCAAGGTTCTCGATCATTTGGCTGCATATAATTGCAAACAGACTGATCAAATTTATAATACATAGTCATTTTATTTTGTGGACTTAATTTTACAGAATTTATTTAGGTTAAAATTAAAGGATCAATTCAAAATCACCTCTATTTTAATCGTAGCAAATATGATTTTATTCTTTTAATTATCAATGCATTACAAAAGAGGTAAGATTAAATACTTAGATAATTGACTGAAAAAATAAGTGAATTTGAAGTTTAGCCATTCTGGAAAATTTGGTGGAAGTTCCCACCAGAAGTATAACAGACTTCTGGTTCAAAGCAAAGCTAAATATTGGAGGTCGACAGTATGGGATTCATGTAAAACATAGGCGTAGCATTTTTCGATATATTTACATCTGGCAGGCATTCAACAAAACCAACCTTTTGGACCTTCTGCTAAAATTTCATTTTTATGACTTTTGACCTGGTTTCCTCTTTTGTGTAATAGTTTGTTGCTGCGTTAAAAATATAAGTTCCCATTTCAGGTGTAATGTCAATAATATCACCTTTCAGATTTGAAAGTATTAAAGAACCAAACTTATTTATATTTACCGCAAACTTATAGCCGCTACTTTTTATAACATTGGTAGTGATTGCCATTTGATTAAACAGCATATTTTTGACTTCATATATTTTCTTGTTTGACTTTACGTCCCAAACTTCATATTTGCAACATTGCAACTTTTGACCTTTTTCACCATAAGGACCCATATCAGGAGGGATGACAGAGCAATACCATTGACGAAGCAGAAATAGTTCTTTCACACCATCATGATTAATGTCTATTGAATCTATTATTTTAATACTTATTTCCTCGCAACTAACACAATGCTTGCCGGATGTATAGGTAGGTTTTGATTCACCGGGAAAAGCTCCTATTTGATTTTTGAAATCAATATCATTCAACTGATCTAATTGTAAGGTGTCATTTTCATTGTAAATTATACGGGTATGATTTGAATCAACAGTATTACCCAAGGAATCAACGAATAGTATTATGTTGCTGTCACATTGCCCAAATCCTGCCAGAGGAATTAAGAGCATGATTATTACATTAAGAAGTTTTCTCATCTCTTATTTATTATAGTATTAATTATGATATTGTTTTGAGGGAATCAATCTAGCATGTGATTGAAAAGCCTTTGAATCACATGATGACGGTTTTAATTCATTTCCATAAATAAAGTGCAATTTTGCCACATTTGGCAGCCGAAGGGCTAAAAACCGTACAGTTGAGGGCAGCTGTCACCAATGAATGTACTTTTAATTATATCAAAAAATGGGGAAAATTGTTTGTGATATTGACCTGCTTATCCACTCCATCTGGACAAACAACATGTAAGGAAAAATATGCCCAGACTAGGATTAATAATCTTGCTAAGATATCAAGGATAAAATTAACCCGGTGTTTCAATTGGCAGTGCCTTTCAGGTTGTTTAGGACGGCAATGTTCGAATCTTTATCAGTAATAAATCATCTTGTCAGCAAATGCTCTATTTGAATTTGTAAGGCAGGCAATTCACGGCGCACAATAGACCAAATTACTTCATCTGAAATATTGTCATAGCTGTGTATTATTCTATTTCTTGTGCCTATTATATTTTTGGCATTTTCAAGGCTCAAATTAGGATCAAGTTTTAATATACGAGCAACGGCTTCGCCAATAATTTCTAAATTCCTTTCTACAGCTTTCTTAGTCTTTAAATCTTTTTTGTAAACAATGAAATCTCTATTTTCTCCAATGAATTGATTAATTTCCTCAATGCTTTGCAGGATGTCAAGCAGATAGGTTTTAATCCTAATATCCATAAAGTTTTACTTTAGTCTTTTCTAATTGTTCCCTGAAAAATTTGTTTCGAATAGCTCTTTCTTCTAGCAAATCTACTTGTCTTTTAAAAATTTCCTCCAGCCTTACTTTCATTTCAAAATATAGATCAGTATATTTGAAAGGATCAGTTTCATTAAAGTCAACAACTAAATCAATATCAGAAGAAGGATCAAAGTCATCTCTTGTAACAGAGCCAAAAGCAAATAAAGACTTCACTCTGTTTTTTTTACAAAGTTGCTGAATTTTTTCAATCTGTGGCTTTTCGATTTGCATCCCCAAATATAAGGTTTATTTCTTGCCCGTCAAAATAGTATTGTTATAACTTACAGAACTCGATATGTTGCACATTCCATGGTCAGGTCTAAAACGTTTATACACGCTGTGTGACCTGTGGATATATTATTTTACAAAGGATAATGGGATAGGAGTCAATTCCTTAATAGTTTAGGGTTGTGGAGGAAATCCCTTTTCTTAAATCACATATGAATTTTTAATGCATTGAATATCAAATTTATATAGCTTTATTTTGGTGTGCATGAAGCGAGAAGAAAAGCAGAATGATGGTGGGTATGACAATGAAAGTAGAATGCCTGAATGTCTGGTGAAAACTTGAAAGGAACCGTATCTAGTTATTATTCTCCGGATTTCCTGATTGGAATCTTTTTGCTTAAAATTGTAACTGGATGAACTTATATATTATAATTCGCTTTCAAAGCACCATTAATACCGATGGTTAATATTTCAACCAGATCATCATTCATAAATTCGTAATCGTCCGGAATATTCAGAACTTCTATTGGCGGCATTTCTAAATGTGGTAAAGGGCCTTCAGTTTTGATCTTTGTTCAGTTTCCATCACAAAAATTAACTCTGCCCAGATCAAATCATTTTCCGAAATTTTACGGTCACTTTTAGGACTTAAACCTGCAGAACGAATATTGAAACGATTGTCATTTTTAAAAATGTGTTCAGCTGTACGGCTGCGCTTTTTATTTCGCCCACATAATACCAGTATGTTTGGTCTATATAGTGGTGCCCGATGGTAATCCGGTGATGGTTGCCGAATTGGAAGGTGAAGGAGAGTTGTTGTAGCAGTGATTTGAATTAAATTTGTCGAGTTGAATGCCGTTTGCTAATGCATAGAAAACAGTATTAGAACGACCCCACAAACCTCCGCCAAAGCGATCATTTTGCGATTGTGTTGTGGGTAATGGCTGATCATCAAGATCTTTTTTACATGCTGTAATGGATAACAGGAGAAGGCACATTGATGCCAATCCATAGTGTGTGATTTTTTTCATAAGTTTTGGATTTAGTAGAAGTTAAGTATTTATGAATACTTACGATTCAAAATCCGTTTAAGATTTTTGAAACTAAAAAAATATTTTAAAACGCTAAAAAATGAGGTAACTAATTGAAAATATTGAGTTTATGGATTGCAGCATCACACTGAGTAATACTTTTGTAAAGAAAAAAATGATTACGTTAAAATAAAATGTGCAATTTCCTTAAATGTTTTTCAGAAGAGCTTTGATATTTACGAACTTCGAATTACAATAGTAGAAAAGTACATATCGGGTGTGCTACAGTATCTATGAATCTGTGGCATATCAATTATGCGAAATAATTAATTTCTTGCAAGAACGTTTTACACCATCAAATATATTCACAAAATAAATTCCGCCTGAAATATTTTTCAGGTTAATTTTCACTTCGGATTCACCCATAATACTCTGTGAAAAAATCTGTGCCCCCAAAATGTTATCTATTTCAATATTTCCACTTATTATTTTATTTTTAAATGAAATAATGAAAGCACCTGTAGATGGATTTGGTATAAGAGTGAATGAATCATTGACCCTGATTTCACTTAATCCAACCGTAGTGCAAAGATTAGTGGTGATATTTCCGCTTCCAACAATGGGAGTTGGATTGACTATTGGTGAAGAAGGAGAAAAAATACTTGTTACGGGATTTGATACAAGAGTTGTAGTTGTATTAACTAAAACTGTAGGACTGCCTTGATTACAACCACTGTTTCCTAAACTATCCGTTTTGATTAGATAAATGTCGTAACCGCCAGCACCGAAACTTTGTGAATAACCAACAACAATATAACCTCCATCTGTAGTTTGTTGGCATGAAAATCCCTGGTCATCATTTATACCGCCAAAAGTTCGTGTCCAAAGTGAATTCCCACTTGAATCCGTTTTAATTAAAAAAACATCGTAACCACCTAAAGCCAAACTATAATGTGATCCTGCAATAATATATCCTCCATCAAGCGTTTTTTGGACTGAGTTGCTTCTTACGCCATTTGCGCTTACAAAAGATTTTGTCCAGATCAAATTCCCATTCGAATCAGTCTTAATTAAATAAACGGCAATGGAGCCAACGCCGAAACTGGTAGTACTTCCCGAAATAATATATCCACCATCATCAGTCTGCTCAATAGAATAACTTAAATCATTACCAGTCCCTCCAAAAGTTCTTGCCCATAAAATATCTCCGTTTGAGTCCGTTTTTATTAAGAAAACGTCCATATTCCCAGCACCAAAACTTGCAGTAGTTCCTGTTATTGCATATCCTCCATCAGGGGTTTGTAGCACTGAGTACGCTTTATCATCTTGAGCATTTCCACCATAACTTTTTGACCAAAGTATGTCTCCATTTTCATCTGTTTTAATTAAATAAATATCTTGACCAAAAGAAAGGTTGTTATAAAAATATCCTGTAAAAATATACCCACTATCAGCGGTTTGTTTGACTGAATACCCCTCATAAAATGTATTAAAGGATTTTGACCAGATAATATTACCATCTAAATCCGTCTTTATTAAGCATGCCGCACCGAAAGACTCTCCCGAAATGATATAGCCGCCGTCTAATGTCTGTCTTGCAGCAAATCCCCAACAATTATTGTTACCTAATATGCCGAAAGTTTTGGTCCAAACTGTATCGCCAGTAGACTCTAGCTTTATTAAATAAGCATAATCATTAGATCCGGTAATATTTTGGGTATTACCTGTAATAATGTATCCACCATCAGATGTTTGTTGAATAGATCTTCCATGGTCAGCTCCAATTCCTCCAAATGTTTTTTGAAAAGTAATTTGAGCATCTACAAACTGAATATTCACTAAAATTGAAATTAATAAAATAAGTTTCTTCATATCTGTTTGATATTAGTACCAATTGTTGCTAGGTGCGAAAGGATTTTGGATTAAAGAGAAGGCGCTTAAAAAAGCGGGACGACCAGGCCAAAGCCGTTAAACAGCTATGTGAGGCCGGCGAATCTTGTATGCTGAATCAAACAGTTTATAAGTCAGCGAAGCACATAATTGACTGCTGACAAGGTGGCTTGGTTCGAAATACAAGACCAGATAATTACATGGATCATTAATACATTGACCCCGTTTTATTTTTGTCAAAATAGTTTAAGTGTAAGTTAATTTAATATTTGAAATTTGGCATGAAAAATACGGTCAGATGTTTTTAGTACCAGAATATACATTCCATTTTGCAAATTCTGTACATCAATCTTTAATTTACTTTCCAAGTAAGGTTCTTGTAATTTCAAAACTCCTAAATTATTATAAATTTCGATTGTTCCAGAATAATTTGTAAGCCTGTCTAGACTGACATTTAAAATTTGTTTGCACGGATTTGGGTAAACTTGGATTGGTACATATTCTTTGTTATCTGAAATGCCAGTTGAATATTGGTTTGAAGCATATGCTTGAATAGTAGCACCATAAGCAGAAATATCCTTAACTTGTATCCATCCATACGTGGTGTCATTTGAGATTGTGCGTATGCCAACAAACTGAGAAAGTGATGAAAAGTTACCAGATGAACAGTTATAATGTTGGGTTGCTCCTAAACTGTCTTGATAGAACCCATGACTATATGTTTTTAAAAAACAAGGATCATTAGTCCAAAGATCATTAATGCTTATGGTGTCATTGTTATTATAGGCTTTTGCCATTATGGATGTACCTATCAGATGATTATATGGACCAGCCGTACAGGAATAAACATGAGAATAGGCAACTTCATTATTGTTATAAGATTCAATTCTAATGCTGGAGCCTCCTCCTCCCATTCCTCCGCAGTTATTTGTAGAGATTATAAAATCTGAATTGTTATCATTATTTAAGTCAACGGTGTAGTGTGTATTTAAATAATTTTGAACACTAATCAAAACTGTATCAGGTACAAGATCTATGTATGTTCCTTGGGGCGGAGTGGCTCCTGCAACAATTGATTGAGAGTAAGAATGGGAAGCAATCAGAACAAGTAATATTGAGATTAGCAATTGCGATATTCTAGTCATACTTTAAATTTTTTAATGTTAACTCACTTATCTCAGCAGCAAAGTAGTATCGTATCCTGCAATTCATCCTGTATGGTAACTATTTTGTTGCATCATCAAATTTAACGAAATTTATTATAATTAACAAATGTTCCTGTGTAGCTCACCAACAGTTCAGATCTGTATCATAATATAATTTGCAATTTACGACATTTCAAAGCCAACCTGATTCTTTTCACGGGGATGATCATAGCCCTTGGTTGAGTCGTAATGCATTGATATGAAACTAAATATGATTATCAAGCATGTGGTATTAATTTAGACTGATTTTGAGTTACATTAGTTTCTATTATCAGACTTCTTCTTTAGTATTGAGATACCCTAAGGTGTGTTTACTGCAACAATTTGAGGTTAAACTGGCTTGTTAGGCCAATCAGCGATCAATTTACGTGCAGGCAGAGTTTATTTGCAGAATCAAACAAGTTATAAGGCAGAGAAGCACAAAATTGCTTATTGGCAAGCTGGCTTGATATTTTTATGAAGGCACAGGTTACATTTATAACTACCATGCATAATGAGGAGTACTGGTAAAATGTTATATTTTGGTTGTGTTCTTCTTATAGCGAATGTAAAATCGATTCAAGATTTTAAAAAATCAATAGTGTCACTTTTAGAATAAAGAATTGTGCATTCACCAATCAGATGCACAACAGCCATCTGTGTTATTTCTTTGTACATTCACTTCTTGTAGTCGATTGGAAAGTATGCTTCCCATTTCCAGGGTGTAAAAGTATCTGCAATTAATGTTTCTAATAGTTCTTTAAAAATGAGTTCTCCATTGGCACTATTCGTTATTATGATAATTGAAATCCCTTTGTCAATAAAATTTATGTTATAGTTTCTCCAGGCATCATCGTGTCCTTCTTTAAAAAATGCTCTGCCATACTTGCATTTCAATAGACCCCAACCAAGTCCATATGATAAATTAATGGCTTTGTTCTCCGTTGTTGTTTCTTCGGTAATTGGTGGAAATTGTGACTTTGACAATATTTCAATTTGAGGTGAGATCATTTCTTCAAACATACTTTTGTCTAAACCTTTCTGATTCATCAAATGCTCAATAAATCTGGTGTAGTCTGTAATTGTTGTTACCAAAGAAGCACCGGCCACCGGCTTGGTTCGCTTTTTCTTTGGATTGAGTGTGTTGTCTGAAAGGTGACCCGTTGCGTAATTATCATCAAACCGCTCATGCCAAATGTATCCGGTTCTTGTCATTCCAATTGGGTTGAAGATTTTTTCAATTGCCAATTCCTCTACATTTTTCTTTGTTACTTCCTCTATAACTAACTGCAAAAGTTTAATTCCTTCTCCCGAATAAGCATATTTCTGTCCCGGAGTAAAATATATTTTCATAATGCCAAGGGTATCTTGAACACCTGTTGTTGGATGAACCCATCTAACATTAGGAAGTCCTGTTGTATGGCTCAAACACATTCTTGCCGTCATTAATTTCCATCTGTCATCAGATTTAAGATCTGAGAAATACTCATAATCCGGAATGGGTTTGCTTAAATATTCGTAAAGAGGTTTGTCTAAGTCTATCACTTTTTCCTCTACCAATTTCATCGTCAAATAGCCAAATACTGCCTTGCTAAATGATGCTGCATACAAAACCGTTGCAGAATCTAGAAACTCGTTTTTAGCTAAATTCTTATACCCATAGGATTTTATATAAGGTGTTTGGTTTTTATTAATTATCGACAAGCTCAATCCTTGAACATTTGCCTTTTTCATTAAACCGTTAACGGTTTCGTCAATTGCACTAGCAGTGATTTTACTTCCGTCAAGCCGTGTGATTTGCTGATTTTGTCCTATTGCCAGGTTAGAAATCAACATTATCACGATTAATATTTTGAGTTTCATAGCTTTTATTTATCGTTGATTTTACCTGTTGTTTGGGTATTAGGTGTAATGTAAATCCGGCTAAAAATTCGCGTTTTCTCAAATATAAGCAAATAAATGAACATGGCAACCAAACCTCTCATTTTAGTCAGGCAATAATTGCATCAAATGGAACAAATGGCTGCATTCTGAAAAAAATTTAGTCGATATAGAAATAGCTTTTTATTTCAGCGACTTTTCCGTTATCAAGATAAATTTGTCGTAAGTTATAATGTCCGCTACCAGGACTTTCGCTATACTGAAGTCCTACGAAATGTTCTTTGTCCTGGAATTTTGTTTTCCGGTATGGTCGCCAACGAGTCAACGGCTCTCCTAGAATATCCAGCACTTGCTTTTCTGTCATGCCGATGTTAATGGATTCAAACTTTTCGTCTGTATACCCTGAAGAATACTTTGTGTCTGGTTGAAATATTAAGGTAACAACTTTAGGCGGCGATTTAACTGGAAAGTTTTCGAAAAATACTATAAGAAATAGTGGCAAAGTAAAAAGCAAAAATAATAGAATAATAGTCACAGTTATGCTAATTCGTTTTGCGGACTTATTCATTTTCTAAAAACTTAACTCTTAACGTAATTCGTCCACACTAATTGCCTTTAACGGCAGCCCGACTAAAAACCGCAGTCATCTCAAAAATGAGTAAATAAATTCCCTGAACAACTTGCTCCATTATAAAAGCCGGAACTAAGCTTATATTATTGATAATGAGATAAGTATATTCTTTGAAATGATTGTGTATAAGCGAAGTTTTAAAGACATATTTAAGACTATGAAAAACTATAAAAGCTTCTCCTGAAAGGCGAAGAATACTTTTGTGGCGATGCTATAGATCAACCTTTTGAAAAAGCCAGCAGGGGACTTACTCATTTAACCATTTAATCGAGTCATTTATTGATTGTATTCTCTTAAATTTAAGTTTACTAAAAGATTCTATCAACTTTATTTTTTCATATTCTATAAATTGATCGCCATCCAATTTATTAATACCAATATTTATTTCAATGGAATCAGATTCGCTGAACTCATAGTGCCCTATTGGCAAAGCAAACCGTCCTGAAAAGAAAAATAGTTTTTGACCTTTTGTCCCTAAAATGTAGTTGCGGAAAAATTCGGTATTGTAATAGCGGTTACCATAGGGCGGAGCCAGATATTCTGGAACCTTTTCGTGTAGCAATATTAAATCGCATATCACCTTTTCACCATGCAAATCCAATGCAATATCCAATAGATTAAAATTCAAATCGTCGGACGAAACATTTTCAATGCAAAATTCAATCCAATATTTATCAGAATCATCATATTTAAAGACTCTGCTCAAATTATGTAGCCGAATATATTTACTTTCCGTATTGGATACTTTGTTTGTTATAGTATTTCGGACAATACCAATGTCCTTTATGCTATTGTTAATTTCATCTATTTTTTGATATACCGATTCGATTTTGGTTTGGCTTTTGTCTCTCTTTATGTAATATACTATTGCCACAATGAACAAAAGAAACACCACTATTGGAACTAACACTATACTCATATATTAATTGTTTATTGAATATGCCTTAACAATTGCGTATTTTCAAATTGTAATATTTCGCACTCAAAGTTAGCCAAAAGTTAGTTTTTTTCCAATAGGCCGAGTTATGAATCATAACTCGTTACATAACTGTTGGCATACAGGCTTATTTTAAAAGTTGGTAAATGGTCAAAATGATTATCAAAACTAAGATCGATGTATAAATTAACTTGTTATATTTTGCAAGCCAGTTTGGTATAAAAATATCAAAATTGTCTTTTGTCGAATTTGAATATTTGCGTGCAATTATGGTCAAAGGGCAGAAAAATTTGAAAACGACTAAAGTTAGCCCTTCCAGGAAAAACAGTCCATAACCAATCCATAGCCATTTGTCTAACTTATTTACAATTACAGCATAAAGCATATAGAAAATTACAAAATTAAAAAATACCCATATTAAAGTATGCACTATTTTAATGGTTAACAATTTTGTCTCATTTTTCATACTGCCTCTATAGGAATGTCATTCTTGTAAAATTAAGTTATTATTCACAAATTATCAAGTTAAGCATCTTGAATAAATAAAGTTGTCCTTAAATTTTTTCAAGCTTATTTTTTCACTCAAAAAACATTCGCTTTTATGTGGATATAAAGCACTTTACACCGCTTTTCTGTGTTCCAAAGTAGAAGCTTTATTTGATTAAATTATTAATTTATTAGAACCCACCTCCATATTTATACCCGAGGGAAAACCCTTGCTTTTTGAAGGTGGTTTTTGAAAGTGGCGGCGTAAAATGACCGGGAGAGGGAGTGGAAAAGTTTGTGATTTCTAATTATGGAAATCAAATGTTGTTATAGAATTATGAGAAATTGTCTTTGTCAACCCTGTAGGCAAAGCAGTGTTATCCTGTAAATATCGATTTAATTCTTCACAATTTTACCTGATTTGAACTCTCCATTCTTTCCCCGTATTTCGTAAAAATATAACCCTTTTGAAAAATGCTCTGTATTTATTTTTAAAGAACCTAAATGATATTGTTGAAATATTATTTTTGAAGTAATATCATAGATACTTATTTGAGTTTCGAAATTGAAATCTGATCTGATATTTACTTCATTTTCAAAAGGATTTGGAGAAATAGATATAGCCTTTTCATAATCAAGATCAGGAATATTCGTGATGTTAGTGCAAATACTGTATGGTCCTCTTCCGGGATTTAAATTATATGTATAATTGATTGTATCGGAAATGAAATTAAGGTTATGCGAATAAATAGTTGTTGGTGTTTCAATTGTATAAACAGGAAGGTGAGTAATTAAATGGATCGAATCGGTATAGCACCAGCCAAATCCATTCGCATTTAGTTTGGAAATCGAATGAGTTCCTCCATTTAAGATTGTAGAATCATTTATGGCTTTTATACAAAAATTATCGTCGTAGCCACTACCATCTTGATTTTTACCCCCAGCTTTCGCCCACAATAAGTTCCCGTTTACATCAGTTTTGAAATTTAACATTTGAACATTCCTGATATCATTATAAAATAAATTTCCGCTTGCTATATATTCTCCATTATTAAGTTGGATAAGGTCATTCACGGAATTTCCATTATAATTATCCTGATATGCTTTTAGCCACACATGATTTCCTACAGAATCAAAATGTGACAGGTAAGTGTAAGCAATATTTGAATCTAATACATTAGTATTGCCTGCAATAGTTGCACCGCCGTCTATGGTAGCCGTCAATGCAAAACTGAAATTAATGCCAGCCATATTGATTTTTTGAAACCATAATAAATCACCAGCACTATTAATTTTAAATAGTACGTTAGCTTTATTATTGTTGGCTCCTGGATTACTTCCCGAAATATAAAAATTGTTATTTCCTGCATTTTTAATTCTATATGATGAGCCGGCATTTGAAATTAAGTCTTTGTAATGTTTTTGCCAAATAATACTCCCACCTGTATCGCATCGGATGGCATAATTATCTCCCGCGCATCCTGAACCGACCATAATAAATCCTCCATCAATTGTTGCACATAAGTCCAATCCTATATTAGATAATGTAGCAAAATATTTTTTTGCCCATAATAACGTCCCGTTTGAGGATACTTTTATTGCGCCGAAAAATGTAGGATTTCCTATTTGGGAAAACAGTGCAACAAAATTGCTATCCGTTGTCTCAATAATTCTTTTTATGAAAAAGTGACGACCCTGGAAACTAATTTCAGATGTCCAGTCCAGATTACCAGTGTTTGGATCAACTTTAGATATTCTTCCAATCCCGTTTTGTGCAAACATAATGAATTTATTGTCCCAAGTCTCTGCAATGCCCTTTGTGTTGCCAAAATTATACGTAGCAGAAAAGGTGCCTTGAGAAAATAACGATGTAGAATGAGCCACTATTCCCCAGAAAATTATTAGTAATTTTTTCATTTAAAATTGGGTTTTGATATTAATATTAAAAGCAATTTATGGGGTATTTAATGCATTTGCAAACCAGTTTTTTCCATAATTATACAAGTCTAAGTGCACGGCTGAATTTTGCTTTGGGATATTTTGACAATTCGATCAATAGTTAAAAAAGGCATGGAGCGGCTTATTTTTTAGGAAAGACCAAGTAAGTTAATGGTCTAAAATACAATTAATTACATTAAACAGACATTTGCATCTTAGTTAGAAAGCAAAACTGATACATTTTGCGAATTCATGCTCTTTTTAATATGTCTTTAACGAGTCTGATGATACCGTTTCCGTGAACCGAACTCCTGCGCTGGTTACCCCGGAAGGTGTTTAAAAGGTAAATTAATTGTTTCATTTGTAAATAAAGCTTATCAGAAACCGCTGAGGTTACCTTTCCGGAATATCCGGCATTACTATTCGTTACCTGTAAGAAGTGAATTGTGCCTGCCGCAATCGATTTTCAGTGCAATTTCAAGATATTTGTCGTAATTTTCAACATTTTGACATTACCACACCCCATAACTGCAAATATCTTAATTTAAAAATTAGTGCTTGTATACCGGTATATGGTCGGTCATTCCGGTGATGAAAAATAGAACTCATTTTGGGAGGATTGTTAAATAGGTAAGTGTTTAGGTTATACGAGTTATTTACTTAAAGTTAGAATAGTCATATTGCTATCATGGGCATAATTTTTAATCAAGTCTTCAATTTCCTTTTGTTCATTATAATTTTCAAACTTGAAAGCATAAAGCAAAGAGTAATTTCTAGGATTTTCGGCGGCGAAAGGGTCCATTAAAAATAAATTATTATTATTTATGGTTCTGGTAATGTATATCTCACCTTTATCGAATTTGAAATTGATATAAAATGTTGTAGATGTATATCCATTAGGTTGCACAACTAAAGGTGAAAAATTAGGATATTTTTCTTTTAAGTAATCAAACAAATATGTTGCACTTCCCAACAGCATGGTATTCTTTAAATTATTTTCCTCCTCCTCCGAAGCTTTTACGAAGTCGCCATTTTTAAAAGATTCATAACTCAGTCTTCTGCCAGACACAATTTCTCGTGTTATCAGATAATCTTTCGAAAATCCTTCTGGAATTGCTTTGAAATGTCTGTTTTTAAATTGACTAATGCTATCAGTTGAAGCGAATAATAATACTAATAGGATGAATATTTTTATAGTTTTTATTGTCTTGAACTTGGTTGCATTTGTACTTATGCAGTGATACTAATTCGGAGGGTGACAGGTGCTAATTTCTTACGAATTCTATTTATTCGATATTATGCCACGCGTGATTACAACCATTTTTACATACTGTGAGCCTCCTTTCTGTGTCAGTTTGTTTAAATACCCATAACAAAGAAATAATAATTTTTTCGTGTTCGGATTTAGGTAGCTTCTGGAGTTTGTTAAATGCAATTTGGGTAGAAAAGCTTTTAAGAATTACAAGTGGGGTGTAGGTTGGCTTTAATGGAATGGTGTTTAACGCTTTCTGATAGGTTTCGGAATTATAGTTTGCCTTGTCCGGCAAAGCATTGAAAATGTAATTGCGTAGCTCAGTAAAAACTAACTGAAAGTCAAAATTTGAATCATTCAAAATAGCTTTGCAACCGCTGTTAAAATCGATTTTGTTTTGTGCAATAAGGTTTATTAGGTTGCTAGTCATTGAATTTTATTGTTGTTTTTATAATTATTTTTCGAACCTAGTACAGCGCATTGTATGTCCGCCGACTGGTTTAAGCTGCTGCATTTTCACCAGAACTATCAATGGCCCTATATGCATCAACACAACTCTGACGTTGGTTTCGATTGTTTGCCTTTTCTCTTGTCAGGACGGTAAGCAGACAGGCAAGTCGTAAAATTGATTTATTCATTATTACCATCTTGTTTGGCTGTTTGTTTGTTGATAAATGCAACAACTTGCTTGCTATTTGTCATGAGTATATAGCTCAAAATGGTTTTTACCAAAAGAAAAATTATCAAGCCTGATCCGGGATTTTCTCTAAACACATTTTTCTGCTGTAAAAACACAAAAATCTCTTTGCATAGCTCAGGAAAGCTATCTACAAACATAAGTCCGCCAATTACGATGGTAGTAACGGTTAGTACGGTAGTAAGCTGAACATTAAGGTCAATTTTTTCCTCATCGAAGCCTTTTTCAAGGTGCAATTTATCGATAAGCCAGGCTGTCTTAAAAACAAAAAGACGAAGAATGAATAGATACACTCCTATTGTTAAAAGCAATACAGCAATCGATAGAGGCAATCCTAGCCCTGTGTCGTAAGGGTCGGGGTAGAATAGTGTCGATATAAACTGTGGTATAACAGTCACGCTATCCAGCACTAACCAGATACCTAATATTTTTAAGAAGATTGTCCAGAAGGTTCTTATTGTCATTATTGTGTGGGTTAGCAAGTAGCTTATAATGATTAGCAGGTAAGTAATCGGTTGTACTGTATGCTTTTGGGATAATTTAACCCTGCCTGAAAGTACCCGTTCGATACTGGCGAGCACTGAAACGCCACTTTCTTATAGGTGCAGTTAGCACTCGTTTTTTATTCTTTCAATTTGCTTTTTAACAATAATACCACTTCATCCGAGTCGCTTGATCTGTAGTCCACGTAACCAATTGTCTCGTTTAAGCCCGGAATTTCAGTGTCATCTAATTTTAGTGGAAGTATGTATTCTTTACTTTGGCTAAATGCCCTTGCTTGTGCCGCTTTTCGTTCGTGATTTGTCCACTGTTTGTCTCTGTAGTTATTGGAAATAACCATCAAACAAAACTTCGCTTTGTTTTTATAAACGTCATTTAAGTGTTCATATAAGTCTTTACCCCAAAGTGAAGCTTTTTCGTATGCATCATAGAATACTTTCACGCCGTCTTTTTTTAGTTTTTCTGCGATACTTTCGGCAACTGAACGGTCTTCGCCTGCAAAAGATATTGCTATGTCATATTCATTTTTTGAGCTTTTGTTAGAAGTCGAAAATATGTCAGTAATTGTAGTTGTCGTTGGGATTTTTCTATACTTAGCATTTTCGCTTAACTCTAGTCCAACGAAACAAAGTCGCTTATTTAACTCAAGCAGTCTATGCTTAAATAACTCTGGATTGTCAACATAACGAACAGGTTGCATTGCTGTTGAAAGAAAGGTCAAAATGTTATTTGAGCATTTATTCTTGTTTTGATTACGAGCGAAAGCATTAAACAAGCGTTTCCATTTTGTCATGGTTGGGTCGATGTCTTCAATTAGGGATTCAGCTAATAGTCTGCCAATTTCTGTCCCAGTAAGTCCAGTGTCAGTATTGGCAATCACTCTACAAATATTTTCCATTATTTCACTTGGTATCGGTGTTTCTTTGTTCATTTATTTCATTTTTTGTCGTGGCGTGATAAAATGAGTGCTAACGGTTTCGGGCTTGGAACGGGCGAGAGTCGGAGCACAAAACTGTAAACCAACACTGAATTTGAATAGAAGCACAATTCTTTTAAATTTGCCCGTCGCTATGCCTGATGCAAAACTATTAATAGCTGCAGTATTTTAAAATCTTTTTAAATATTCTGTATCATTAATTAAGGCATTTTTTAGTACTAACTTCCAGTTATTTCTACCAAGTAATCTGAAGTTGTCTTGGCATTCCTCAATAATTGTCTCTTTAATTTCAACAAGTGATAATCTTTTTGAATATTTTAAAATTTCAGTTTCAAGTTCTGAAATAATGTTATCACTATTGACTTTAAACCTTTCAAAAAGCTTAAGTTTATCATAGTGATACTCTAATAGTTCAAATAAAAGTTTATCAATTCTATTATTTGAATCTAAATAATAGTCTAAATCTATTTCGGCATCTGTGACTGAAATTCTAACAAATAAATACTGATCATCAGGAAGTTTATCTTTATACAAATTCAAGGATTTTCGCTTACCATGAACTCGCCAAACTGAACTTTTGTGACCGTTACATTTCGAACAACTTGGAATCAGATTTAATGGGTTAACAACAAATTCAGCAAATTCGGTTTGGGGAAGATAATGGTCAAATGAATTTACTTCACTAATTGTACAATTTTGACATATGTTATTCACTCGATTGTTTTCACCAGTTGTTAGTTCAATTTTTAATTTTTGGATTTTTTGGCTGTTGTAATCATATAAGTTTAGCAAATCTGCTTTGTTCGAACCATTGAATCCAATTGGAGTTATATTTTGCAATGAATCTGAATTGTATTTATCTGAATATTCTTCAATTTTGGATTTTATTCTAGGGTTTAATAATGCCACTCTAGTTTTAAAGTCTGGGTCTGCTTTTTTTTTATACTTGCTATCAATCACATTTTCATGAAATGAAAAGCAATCACCGGTATGAGGTTTTAAGTTTTTCATTGGGATATTTTACTTTTAATATACAATCGTGTGTTTAGACTTAAAGGAATATTATCTGTTTCTAATTTTTCAATAATTTGACCATAAGTTAATTTATTTTTGATTAATCGGTCTATTATCATTTTATATTGTTTATGTATTTCTCTATTTCCAAATACTTCCTCTGTTAAATTTGTTAAGTTCTCACCAAAAGATTCAATACCAATTTTTCTAATTGAAGCAATATCCTCATGTCTATCCATTACATAAACATTTCTAGATAAAAGTTCTTGTATAATAAGAGGGGAATGTGTTGTAATGATGCAATATGAATCAAATCGATAAACTAAATCATAAATCAAATTCATTAATTCCGAAATGGCATTTGGATGTAAATGAGTTTCAGGTTCATCAAAAAGTATAAGTGAATCATAACGGATATTTGAGATTATTTCAGAAATAATGTACAAAATAATATTTTGACCTGAGCTCAATTTTGTTTTGGCTTTATTAAATTCTTCTACACTAACAGTAAGGTTATTTGAATTCTCTTGGTCCTGCACAATAAAACTGTCTACAATACTGTCATTAATAAATGAAAGTAATATATCTCTCCAGATTTGCATCCTTTCCAAGGATTTAATCTTTTTCCATGTATTATGAAAACGTAGCACTTGTTGTCTTGGAGTTAATACTTCTCTTTTGCCTTCATTTATTGTATGCAATCCACAGTAGACATAATTGAAAGTAGAAGTTTTATTTGGTATCTCAAAGTTGTCAAAAATGCTATACGAAACAGCTATTACTTTACTGAAAAGGGGAGGTCTTGGAATAAAGTTATCATTATTCTTTTTAGAAATGTCCAATGGCAATTTGGTAACTAATTGTGTTTTGCCTGTTCCATTTTTCCCAATTATTGCAAAAATCCTATTAGGTATTTCACTGTTTTTATTAAAGTCAAAATTTATCTCTACTTCTTCTTTTGAATATTTAGGACTAAACAAATATTTGAATCCGTACAGGTTTGTTAAATCATAGTTGTATATTTTATGTTTAGCTTCTCTTAATTGTCTTTCAGATTCATCTTCTCTTATTAAAGAATTTATAAAAATGGTGTTCTTTTCAAATTTATCATGTATGTCTGGAAAAAAAGCAGCATCCTTCAATGCGAACAATACGCTTTCAAATAGTTTGCCAGTTGAGTCTTTAAGTTTTTGGTAGAAGCTAAATTTTTGTCCTAATGAACAAAATGAATCAGGCAATGTTAAAAATGTGTCAGGAATTACTGAGGTTGTGAAGTCATCTATTCCGTTGGTGATTTTGGTTTCGCCTATATAAATGTGTTCTTCAACACTTCTATAAAAATATAGAGAAAAAATTGTCCAAGAACTATAGTCATTCCATCCATCATTATGAACTAAAATGAAGGACGGTTTTTTTTCAGGGACTGTATGTGATGAAAATCTATCATTTCTACCATTAGGCTTTTTAACAACATTAAATGGAATCTGATTTTGAACAATATCAATAAATAAGTTTTTATCTTCAAGTTTTTGAATTGAATAAACTGCTTGTTCATTATCATCATATAATTGTACAGACAATGCAAGTTGTTCTTTCTCAATATATGAATTGACAAGTAAAACGAATTTCATTACTTCATCTTCGTTTTCCCTATATTCAGCCCTAACTAAAGTTTCAAGAAATTTAAAATAGATTTTATCATCTTGAAATAATTTTAGTCTTTCGACAAATAAGTATTCTGTATCCCAGTCGTTATTATTAAATGTATGCGGAACTATATACCCGTATGCATCATTAAACCTTGGGTCTTGATATTGCATTTGTTGTAAGTCCC
>JADHED010001283.1_pt1 | contig 22467 bp, 21 predicted proteins | sample 8952041 | NCBI WGS metagenome assembly JADHED01 (sample SAMN16124423, study PRJNA663239) | bioreactor sludge metagenome | isolation source: sludge (control) | place: India:Bengaluru | collected 2018-09-08
TCTCTCACAAAATTCACGCTGGTGAGAATAAAATCGATTGTCAATTATGTCACTCAAGTGCTAAGTATGGTAAAGTATCAGAGATTCCTTCTCCAAACGTTTGTATGAACTGCCACAAAGGTATTTCAGAATACAAAGGCAAGTACATTGAAGAAGGTAAATCTAGAGATTTCTATACTGGTGAAATCAAAAAAATATATGAAGCTGCCGGCTGGGATGAGGCTTCTCAAACTTATACCGGAAAAACTAAACCAATTGCTTGGGTTAGAATTCACAATATGCCAGATTTTGTATACTTTAACCACTCTCAACACGTAGTAGCTGGTGAGCAAACCATCATGAAAGCTAAAAAAGTAGACGTGGTATGTAAAGCTTGTCACGGTCAAGTTCCAGAAATGGATAAATTACAAATGGCAAACAACTTTACAATGGGTTGGTGTATCGAATGTCACAGAACTACAGAAGTAGATATGACAAACGATTATAATAAAGAATACTACCAAAAATTGCATGACAAACTTAAAAAACAGTATGGTAAAGACACCAAAATTACTGTAGATGCAATAGGCGGTTTAGAGTGTGGTAAATGTCATTATTAATAACAGAAAATTAGAAGTATAAATGGCTTCAAATAAAATACAATTCAGAAGTATTCACGAACTTAAAGACCAATCGCTAAATGCAAAATTGGCACAGAAAGAGTTTCAAAACGAAATTCCTGTGGATGAGTTCTTGGGTGATGCCGATAAGATGAACAATTCTGGAACTTCTAGAAGAGATTTCCTTAAGCTTTTAGGTTTCTCTACTGCTGCGGTTACTTTGGCTGCTTGCGAAGCTCCGGTTGTTAAAACAATTCCTTATGTGGTAAAACCTCACAGCATAATTCCTGGAATTCCTAATTATTATGCATCTACTTATTTTGATGGTTTTGATTTCGCTAGTGTTTTAGTAAAAACCAGAGAAGGTAGACCAATTAAAATTGAACCGAATAAAACTGCAAATGATCTAGGTAAAACAAACGCTAGAGCCCAAGCAAGTGTATTGTCATTATATGATAATGATAAAATTAAGCAACCAAAACTAGACGGTAAAGACGAAACTTTCGACAAAGTAGATTCTGTAGTTCTAGAAGCACTAACTAAAGCTCAAGCTGAAAACAAGAAGATTGTAGTTCTTTCTCATTCATATCCTTCTCCTACATTCAAGAAGTTATTCGGAGAGTTTAAAGCTAAATATTCTAATGCCGAATTAGTAACTTACGATGCTTATACGTATGCTGCTGCATTAGACGCTGCTCAAGAAGTTTTCGGTAATAGAGCATTACCAGTTTACGACTTATCAGCTACTGAATTAGTGGTTTCTTTCCAAGCAGATTTCTTAGGAGATTATAACGCAAATAGCTTAGAAACATCATACGCAGCTGCTAGAAAACCAGGAGCTAACATGCTTAGACATATTCAAGTAGAATCTAACATGTCTCTTACTGGTGCTAATGCTGATACTAGAATTAAGCAAAAACCTTCTGCTGTAAATAAAACTTTAGTAGAAGTATACAACGCAATCGTAGGAGGTGGTACTTCTGATAAAGTAGCTTCTGAAATTGCTAAAGAATTACAAGCTAAAGGAAACAAAGCAGTAGTTTTTGCTGACGGTTCTAAAGCTTCTTATGTTTTAGCACATTTAATCAATCAAAAATTAGGTTCTGTAGCTTTCACTGGAAAAGCTAACCTATTAAAAGAATATGACAACGCAAGATTTAACGAGTTTTTAACTTGGTTAAATGCTGGTCAAGTGGGTGTTTTAGTTGCTAACAACGTAAACCCAATCTATTCTCACGCTAAAGGTGCAGAATTCAAGAAATCATTAAGCAAAGTAGGAACTGTAGTTGCTGTAGCTGACAAGAAAAACGAAATTGCTCAAGCAGCGAAAGTAGTCATTCCAGCAGCACATTGGTTAGAATCTTGGGGTGATATCGCTCCTCAAACTGGTGCTTATTCATTAATGCAACCTACGATCCAAAAAATATTCAAATCTAGACAAATTGAAGAATCACTTCTTGTTTGGATGAATGGAAAAGGAAATGCAGCCAACAATTATTACGAATATTTGAAAGCAAATGCGCCTTCAATCTTAGGAGGAACTTCTTTCAACCAAGCTTTATATAATGGTTTCAACGCAGGTAACGTTACTGGTAATCTTTCTTACACTGGAGGCGATGCTGCAAAAGCTTCTTCAGAATTAAAAGCTTTCAAAGCTTCTGAATTAGAATTGGTACTTTATACCAAAACTTCTATTGGTGATGGTACACAAGCGAATAACCCTTGGCTTCAGGAGTTACCAGACCCAATTACCAGAATGGCTTGGGATAACTATTTGACTATTTCGCCAAAAGATGCAGAAAAATTCAAAATTGAAAATGAATTGAATGCAAGAATGCAGCTAGATGGTACTGTAGTAAATCTTAAAGTAAATGGTGTAACGATAGAAAATGTTCCTGTATTTATTCAACCTGGGCAAGCTGAAGGTTCTGTTGGTTTGGCATTAGGTTATGGTAAAAAAGGAACGGGTAAAGTTGCAGAAACTGGTGTAAATGCTTATCCCCTATTTGATGGATATAACACGGTGGTTTCTGGAGTTACTATTGAAATAGCAGATGCTGATGACCACGAATTTGCAGGTATTCAGCTTCAAAATACTTTGATGGGGCGTTATGAAATCGCAAAAGAAGTTCCATTAGAAACTTATCTAAAAGGTGATGTAAACGAATGGAATAAACCATTAACAATGGAAACATTGAAGGGTACATTACCAATGGGTAAAGTAGATCTTTGGGATGCTTTTGATGATACAGACGGGCCTCACTTTAATCTTTCGGTAGACCTTAACTCTTGTATCGGCTGTGGAGCTTGTATTATTGCTTGTCAGGCAGAAAACAACGTTCCTGTAGTTGGTAAAGACGAAATCAGAATGTCTAGAGATATGTATTGGTTAAGAATAGACCGTTACTACTCTGCAAAAGAGAAAATTGAAGTTAAAGAAGGTCTTGATAGAGGTTTAGATGTTCCTAATCTTTATGACATCTTAATTGAACCTAATGAAAGCCCAGACGTAATATTCCAACCGGTAATGTGTCAGCACTGTAACCACGCTCCTTGTGAGACTGTTTGTCCGGTAGCTGCTACTTCACACGGTAAACAAGGTCAAAACCAAATGGCTTACAACAGATGTATTGGTACCAGATATTGTGCAAACAACTGTCCGTACAAAGTAAGAAGATTCAACTGGTTTACTTATAACTTGAATGATAAGTTCGACTATAACATGAATAACGATTTAGGCAGAATGGTTCTAAATCCAGATGTAGTAGTAAGAACTAGAGGGGTAATGGAAAAATGTTCTATGTGTATCCAAATGACACAGGCTACTATTCTTGAAGCTAAAAAAGAAGGCAGAAGAATAGAAGACGGCGAGCTACAAACGGCTTGTTCTAAAGCTTGTTCTACTGGTGCAATGAAATTTGGTGATATGAATGATAAATCATCAGAAGTAAGAGCATTATACAATGACAAAAGAAGATATGTATTGTTAGAAGAAATTGGTACAAAACCAAACGTATTCTACCATACTAAAGTAAGAAACAGAAAAGAAAACAACGTTTAAATAATATAAATAGGTAAAACATGTCAGGACATTACGAAGCCCCTATTAGGGAACCGCTAATTATTGGTCACAAGACTTATCATGATATCACCGAAGATATTGCAAGACCTATCGAAGAAAGAGCCGGAAAACTCTGGTGGGTTTCTTTTTGGGCAGCTCTAGTTCTATTTATCTACGGATTTGGTTGTATTGCATACACCATCGGTACAGGTATTGGAGCTTGGGGTCTTAACAGAACTATCAACTGGGGTTGGGATATTACCAACTTTGTATGGTGGGTAGGTATTGGTCACGCAGGAACCTTAATCTCTGCAGTATTGTTATTATTTAGACAAAGATGGAGAATGTCTGTAAACCGTTCTGCAGAAGCAATGACGATTTTTGCAGTTGTACAGGCAGCTATCTTCCCAGTAATTCACATGGGTAGAGTTTGGGTAGGATATTGGGTATTCCCTTTGCCAAACCAATTCGGTTCTCTTTGGACGAATTTTAACTCTCCTCTACTTTGGGACGTATTTGCAATCTCTACTTACTTCTCAGTATCTACCGTATTCTGGTTTATGGGGCTAATCCCAGACTTTGCAATGATTAGAGACAGAGCAAAAACTCCTTGGACTAAAAAGATTTATACATTCCTAGCATTCGGTTGGGGTGGTAAAGCAAAACACTGGCAAAGATTCGAAGAACTTTCTTTGGTTCTTGCAGGTTTAGCAACTCCATTGGTATTCTCAGTACACACCACCGTATCTTTTGACTTTGCTACTTCAGTAATTAAAGGATGGCACTCTACAATCTATCCTCCTTATTTCGTTGCTGGTGCAATTTTCTCAGGATTTGCAATGGTACAAACTCTTTTATTAGTTGCTAGAAAAGTAGCTCACTTAGAAGAATATATTACCATCTATCACATCGAAATTATGAACATCGTAATTATCGTAACAGGTGGTATGGTAACTGTAGCTTATGCTGTAGAATATTTCATCGGATGGTATTCTGGTTCTAGGTTCGAAGACTTTACATATTTATCTCCTGGTGCTGCTACCGGTCCTTATTGGTGGGCATTCTGGGCGCTAATTATCTGTAACTTAGTAGTACCTGCTTCTTTCTGGTTCAAAAAATTAAGAACAAATATTATTTGGACATATATTGTAGCGCTTATCATCAATATTGGTATGTGGTTCGAACGTTTTGATATTATCGTTATCAACCTTTCTAGAGACTATTTACCAGGTGCTTGGACTATGTTTAAGCCAACGATTATTGACGTAGGTGTATATTTAGGAACTATAGGTTTCTTCGGAGTACTTTTCCTATTATACGCAAGAACATTCCCTGTAATTGCACAGGCCGAATTGAAATCTATTTTGAAAATTTCAGGTGAAACTTATAAAGCAAAAGAAGGAGATGAGCACCACTAAAAGAATATATGGGCTTTACGGCGATGACGATGATTTGATGCACGGCGTAAAAGCATTTAGAGAAAAAGGCATTGAAATTGCCGAAGTATATACTCCATTCCCAGTTCACGGTCTTGATAAAGCTCTTGGGCTTAAAAAAACCAGAATATCAGACGCAGCATTTATCTATGCTTGTTATGGTGTAACTATTGGTGCACTTGCAACTTGGTATATGATGAACCATGACTGGCCACAAAACATAGGTGGTAAACCTGCTTTTTGGTGGGCTAAAAACATGCCAGCATTTGTAGTTCCAATGTTCGAGTTGATGGTATTCTGTGCTGCTCACATGATGTCTCTTACTTTCGTTATTAGAAATAAGATGTATCCTGGTGCTCCTGCTCAAAACCCAGACCCAAGAACTACGGATGATAAATTCTTAATTGAATTTGTATCTGAAGATGTAGACACTATCAAACAAATGTTGATAGATACAGGAGTTGAAGAAATAACTGTAAAAGATGCTTAAAATGAAGAATATTTTAAAATTAACAGCCATCTTAGGAGTATCAATCGTTACATTGAACTCTTGTGGTCCGAAAGATAATCCACCATTGGTATATTTTCCAGATATGTATTTTCCGGTAGCTTATGATCCGCTAATGAAAGCTGAAAGTAAAGAAGACGGTTATTATACAGACCACGAAAACGAAATTTTTAAAGAAAACGGCGGAGCTACAGCTCTTTCTCCTGTTGAAGGTACTGTTCCTAGAAACAAAGAAGGTTTATTGCCAGAAGAAAAATATCCTAAAACTCCAGACGAGTACAATACTCTTTATGATGCTGCAAAAGCAGTTACAGCTTCTCCTTTAGATGCTAAAAATCTTCAAAAAGACATCGAAAGAGGTAAAAAAATGTACGAACACACATGTGCAGCTTGTCACGGAACTAATGGAGACGGACAAGGTCCTATTGTGCAAAGTGGTGCATATTCTGGTGTTCCTGCATATAAAGATAGAGACATTACGGTAGGTTCTATTCATTATGTTATTACAAATGGTAGAAACTTAATGGGTTCTTACGCAGGACAACTTACTCCTGCTGATAGATGGAGAGTTGCTATGTATATTATGAGTGCTTTTAAAGCTCCTGTTGCTACTACTGCACCAGCTGCTGCTACACCTGAAACCAATACTAAATAATAAAAACAGAAAGAAATGTATAGTTTTTCACCAAAATTAAGATTATATTCTATCATACTAATCGTATCTGGATTAGTGCTTTTCGGTATTGGTTATGCTTTAAACCACGGATTAGACGGCACTAAAATTTCAGAAATGATGGAAGCTGCTCACGGTGGCACTTCTCATCACGTTCCTACAAACTCTGCAGAATTAGTAGGCCCTCAAGACCACGATGCTCATTTAGAACATGCTACTCATCAGGTTCATAATACACCTTATGCAGCTTTATTAACTGCGGCAATGCTTTTCTTCGGGATTAGTGCTTGTGCGTTATTCTTTTTATCAATTCAACATGCTGCACACGCAGGTTGGTCTGTAATTGTACAAAGAGTAATGGAAGCGGTTGCTTCGTTTATCCCAGTAGGCGGTATTATTTTATTGATATTAACCGTACTCAATGTAACCGGTGTTGCGCATCTTTATCACTGGATGGATTCAGAATTAACCAATCCTGATTCTCCTAAATTTGATATTATTCTTTACGAAAAGTCTAAATTCTTAAATATTCCTTTTTATGTAGTGAGAGTTCTTATCTACGTAATTGGAGCTTCTTTCTTCGTTTGGAAAATCAAAAAATTATCTAAAAAATTAGATGAAACTAAAGCTAGAGCAGACTACAAAAAATTATATAATTGGAGCGTAGGTTACATTGCATTCTTCGGATTTGCTTCTGCTGCTTGGGCTTGGGATTTCTTAATGACAATAGACCCACACTGGTACTCTACTCTTTACATTTGGTATTCTATGGTAAGTACACTTTCTAGTGCTGTAGCTGCAATTATTTTAGTAGCTGTACACTTAAAGAAAAAAGGTCTTTTGCCTCAATTTAATGATAATCACTTACACGATTTGGCTAAATTCTTATTCGCTACAAGTTTATTGTGGACGTATCTTTGGTTTGACCAATTCATGCTATATTGGTACGCAAACATACCAGAAGAAGTAAGATATTTCTTTGACAGATTCGAGTATTATAAATACACTTTCTTACCAATGCTTATCATCAACTTCTTATTACCGTTATTGGTATTAGTAAGTTCTAGCATCAAGAGAAATTACAAAGTGGTAACTACAATGGCTGTTTTGGTTATTTTAGGACACTGGTTAGATTTCTTTAACATGGTAATGCCGGGTACAGTTGGCCCTTTCTGGGATAATGCTTACACCGCACTATTGGTAATTGGAGCGTTCTTGTTTATGGTAGGTTTATTTGTTTTTGTAGTAATGACTGCACTTACCAAATTGAAACTTATCCCAACAGGAAACCCACTTATTCACGAATCTGAGATTTACGAATATCCTTTCTAATTATTTTAAATAATTGATATACACAATCCCAACTTTTTGTTGGGATTTTTTTTATTCTTTTTCTAAAAATATAATAACTTTGATAATATACAAACGGTGATGTAATAGTTTGCCATGTCGGGAGACTTTACGCAGCGGAGTGTTTTATTTGCAATAGAACATATTAATTTTTATATTTGATAAAAATTTTTAACTATGATAAAAGAATCTATTTCCTTTTTTGTAAATATGAATCCTTGGAAGAATAAGGTGATTTATTTGCAAGGTGTTCCTAATCTAAATGACAATTTTGTAGTAAGATTTATACCTAGTATTCAAGGTTTACAAATTTCTGATACGCTAAATAACAAAAAAGTATTTTTAAAAAAAGAAGATATAATAAGTTTATCTGTAGAAGATCAAAGTTCTATACAATCTAGAGTAGGATTTAAGAGATTATTATTAGTTGGTATTTTTGCTCTAGCTTGGAAAAAAAAAGAAAAAGTATCACTTTCTTATTTAATTATTGAATATAAAGATGAATTTGGAGATACACAAGAATTGTTTTTGCAATCTGAAGAAAATACCGGATATCAACATTTTGTAAATATTAAATATAATTTACAAAAATATTGGAAAGAAGTTACAGAATTAGATGAAGCTGAAATAGAAAAAAAAGAGAAACCTATATTTGAAGATAATCCTACAGAAAATAATCAAGTAATTATTGGTTGTTTTGCGATAATTGTTATAATGTTTATTTTTATAATAGCATTGACAATGAAAAAATAAAACTAAAACTATCTCCTGCTAGCGTTGTGTCTCGCTCGTGCTTACAATAAATAGAAGATGAATAGCAAAACAAATTTTGCAGATTAATGCTAATAAATAATGTGGACACGAGCAAGATGCTCGCGCCAACGATGACAATTAAACATGGTTTGCGCCGTCGGAACTTCCGACGATAAGAACTAGACTTGGTTTGCGCCGTCGGAACTTCCGACGATAAGAATTAAACTTGGTTTGCCCCGTCGGGATTTCCGACGTTAAGAACCAGACTTGGTTTGCCCTGTCGGGACTTCCGACAATGAGAATTGAACTTGGTTTGCCCCGTCGGGACTTCCGACGATGAGAACTAGACTCGGTTTGCGCCGTCGGGACTTCCGACGTTAAGAACTGAACTTAGTTTGCCCCGTCGGAACTTGGGACGAGGTGAATTATTTTTGTGAAAAATACCAACTATTTTTGACCACATTACCACAAAAAAATAAATTTCAAACATAAAAAAGGACATTACTATACCCTAAAAATCATCTTTTATATCCTAAAATAAATATAGACAATGTCTTAAGATTTTTATATTTTTGTAGCAAAATAAAAACAATATGAAACGTTTCTTTTTTTTAACAATTTTATCGGTTCTATTTCTTGTAAGTTGTAAAAAAGACGCTGTAGATGGTGAAAGTACTAAGGCTTTCCAAGAAAGTATTAATGATATGACATCATCTCTTCCTACTCTTCAGCAGATTAAATTTAATGAAGCTTTATATATCTTAAAAACTTTCGGTGTAGAAGCAGATGGAGACTTGGCAGAACTAAAAGCTCTGGCAAAACTTCTGGATGGCAAAAAAGTACCCGAAATTTTTGCAATGGCAGACAAAGTAGCCAAAGAAAATGGCATCAACTGGGCTAGCACAGCGCCTCCGTCATTAGGAGAGATGAATATTTTCCAAAATATTACGCCATCCGAGAGAGACCCTAACGATATTGTGGCATCTTCTATTCAAATTAATGTAAATCCGGTTTCTGTAGATACTATTGTAGGGGCAAAAGCAATGATGGTAGTGCCAAGATTATTGGATGGAAACGGCAATAAAATTAATTTTGATAAAGCTGCTTTAGAGGCTATTATGGTAATCTCTAGTCAAGGAGAAAAAATTATGACTTCTAAAAATCTAATGCAAAGTAATAGTTTCAAAGGGTTCTATGTAAGTTTCGCTTCTTTGCCAAAAGATAAAATTATTGATGAAAAAATAGATATTAAAATCACTATTAAAACATCTAAGAAAACGTTAGAAATGACGAAAATGGGAGTTCCAGTGAATGGAAAAGCACTTCTAGAGCCAGAAGTTGTAACAGACGGAACAGAAACAGACCCGAATGCTGTAAACCCAGATGGAACACCTGTAGAAGCAGGAAAAATTTTGGGAGATCCTAAAAACACTGTCGTTAATTTCCTTAGCAATCTTAACAGTCAAAATCTAAAAGGAGCATACAGCCAAGCAGAAAATCCAAACTGGGGAAGCTACGAAACGTTCTCTAATCCTAATTCGGGATTTGGAACTGTAAAAAAACTTGATGTAAAAAGTGTTGATACAAAATCTAACGCTAACAATACCGCAAGTGTAAGTGCTACCTATACTGTAACAGACAAAAACGGAAACTCTACAGAATTAGATGTTTCTTACGGATTAAAAGCTACAGAAAACGGCTGGAAAATTACCAGCTACAAAATCAATTCTTCTCAAAAAAAATAAATTTAAAAAAGTATAATGGCTTCCATAGAACTAATTGAAAAACTAGAACAAACCATTCAAAACATCCCTGATTTTCCTCTTGAAGGAATTCAGTTTAAAGACATCACTCCAATATTTCTAGACCCAAAACTCTACGAAGAAGTGATAGCAGATTTGGCAAAATTTAGCAAAGGAAAAGTAGATGTAGTTTGCGGCATTGAAAGCAGAGGTTATCTTTTCGGTATTGCAATTGCGGTTGCGCTAGAAGTTCCTTTTGTTTTAATTAGAAAAAAAGGCAAATTGCCACCTCCTTTTGTTTCAGAAAAATATGACTTAGAATACGGAACTGCCGAAATAGAAATGAAAACCGGACAATTGAAACCTGGGCAAAGAGTTCTTATTCACGATGACTTGTTAGCAACCGGCGGAACAACAGAAGCAGCTGCTAAATTAGTAGAAAAACAAGGTGCTAAAGCCACTCAATTCAGTTTTTTAATCGGTCTTAAAGATTTAAACGGAGAGAAAAAGCTAGAACAATTCAATGCTGAAGTTTATAGTATTCTTAACTATTAATATATTCAAAAAAAATAGAAAGAACATCGAATCATTATTCGGTGTTTTTTTGTGCATTAAGATGAATGATTTTTAATAAATGTATTTTCATTTTTTGTAATTTTATAGAGAATATGTTTATATGAAAAGATTTTCAGAGCTTTATAAGAGAATTGCCATACTCACCTTAGCAATTTTCATTTTTATCATTTTTGGAACAATTGGCTTTACCCACTCTGAAGGATTAAACCTTTTGGATTCTATTTGGTATAGTGTAATGACGCTTACAACGGTAGGATTTCAGGTACCAAATAATTTTTCAGACGAAGGAAAAGTAATCACCATTTTTCTAATGCTATTTGGCGTAGGAGCAGTTTTGTACGGATTAACAGCACTTTCATTAGAAATATTCAGTGGAAATATTGGCAAAGAATATAAATTTAATCTCATTAAAAAAAGAATGAAAAATTTAGAAAATCACATCATCATTTGTGGCTTCGGAAGGAACGGAAGACAAGCAGCCAGAAAATTAATTCTTCATAAAAAACCATTTGTAATTATTGATAAAAAACCATTAGAAAACAGAGATGATGAATTTGCAGATACCATTTTCATTCATGGTAATGCCATAGAAGATGACATTCTGAAACAAGCCGGCATAGATAAAGCATCGGGAATTATAGCTTCTCTTCCTTCTGATGCAGACAATTTATTTATTGTGATTTCTTCTAAAGAACTTAATCCTAAGATAAAAGTGATAAGCAGAGCTTCTAACAGCAATACCATTAAAAAACTAAAAACAGCAGGTGCCGAAAATGTAATAATGCCAGACAAAATTGGTGGCGAACACATGGCTTCGCTTCTTATAACACCAGATTTAGTAGAATTTATAGACAGTATTGTATTAGAAGGAACAAAAAAAATAAACGTTCTAGAAATTTACACCGATAAGCTTCCTGCTCAATTTATAGGAAAAAAAATAGAAGACCTAAGTATTTTCTCGAAAACAGGTTGCAAAATAGTTGGCTATAAAGATTCTGTTGGAGAATATCTTATAAATCCCGATGAATCTAAAATAATTGAAGAAAACTGTTGTATTTTCGCATTGGGACAACCGCATCAGATTGAAGAATTACAAAAAATTTATCCTCAAGATTAATTTTAAACGAAAATAAATTCAAATTGCTGAAAAACCACTGAAAATAAATATTGTATATGACATCAGAAACTATTATTTTTGCATTTCAATTTTAAAATTATGACAGACAAGCATAAAAGCAAAAAGCAATTAGAAAACGAAGGAAAAGAAACCGTTGAAATATTTCAAGACTTAGACCAAACGGCTCTAAAGACAGAAATGTTTATTGAAAAATACGCAAAACAAATCGGGATTATTTTTGGTCTTTTAGTTTTAGGCGTTTTAGGATATTTTGCATATCAACAATTTGTAGAAAACCCGAAAAACGAAGAAGCTACAATTAGCTATTTAGCAGCTCAAAAGAATTTATCTGAAGGTAAAGACGATTTAGCTCTTGGTGGAAAATCTGCTGCAAACCCAGGTTTCAAAGGAACTTACGAGCAATATTCTGGTACGGCTGCTGGTAAACTTTCTGCTTACAATGCTGGTCTTATTAAATTTAAAGAAGGAAAATATCAAGAAGCTTATGATTTGTTAGACAAATTTAGCTCTGATAATAAAATATTAATGGCGTTAAAATATGGCGCAATGGGAGATGCTCTTGCAAATCTTAACAAAAGCGAAGATGCTCTTTCTATGATGGATAAAGCTGCTAGTGCTTCAGACGATGCATACACAAGCTATTATTTCACCAAAAAAGCAGGTCTTCTAGCTTTGGCTCTTAAAAAGAATGATGAAGCTAAAAAATATTTTTCTACAATCGACGAAAAATATCAAGATTACGACGGAGGAACTTCTGACGCTTACATCGAAATGGTAAAAAACTTTTAAAAAAATAAAATGGCAACTGTAAATCTTTCGGATTACAAACCATTACAAATTACAAATGCTGATTCTTTTAGAATCGGCATTGTTGTTTCAGATTGGAATGATTTTGTAACCTACAACCTTAGAGACGCTGCAATAGAAATTCTTGAAAAAGAAGGCGTAAAAAAGGAAAACATAGAAATATTCCCTGTTCCGGGAGCTTTTGAACTTAATTTTGCTTCAATGCAACTTTGTGCAGCAGAAAACCACGATGCTGTAATTGCAATTGGATGTGTAATTAGAGGCGAAACACCTCATTTCGACTACGTTTGTAGCGCTGTAGCTCAAGGCATCAAAGATTGTAATATAATGACGGATACTCCTGCAATTTTTTGTGTTTTAACAGACGACACCAAAGAACAATCTATCGCTAGAAGTGGCGGCAACTTAGGCAATAAAGGTGTAGAAGCTGCCGTTACTGCACTTAGAATGATTGAATTTAAAAAAAATTTGAATAAATAATTTCATTATTTTTGTCAAAGAAGCTTTTAAAAGCAAAAACACGCTAACCTCAAATTTTTAGAAATGTATTTACAAAAAATAAAACCTTTCCTTACACTAGGAATATTCTACCTCATTGTTTCATTTCTATTGAGGCTAGTATTTGTTTTTCATCCTATTACTACAGACCATTTTAGCATCGGAGACATCATAAAAGTGGCTTCTATTGGTTTGGTAAATGATATTTTTGTATTCACATTAGCCAGTAGTTTTTTGGCACTTTATTTTTTATTTTTATCTAATAGGAAATACGAAAATCCTTATGGTAAAATCATTTTAGGACTCTTTGTACTTGCATTTTTGTACATTTGGCTTACTCCGAACAATATTTTTAAACAATATGGAGGCAGCGTAATCGAAATTGTCCTTATTTTCTTAGGTTTAAAAACTATCCTTTTTGCATTGATGCTTTTTTCACCTAAAAACAGACTGAAAATTAGAAATTCGTTATATTTCATCACATTATTTATTTACGTTTTATTGATTATTTTCAATGCAGTAAGCGAATATTTTTTCTATAATGAATTCGGTGTTCGTTATAATTTTATTGCGGTAGATTATCTTATTTATACCAACGAAGTAATCGGGAATATTATGGAAAGTTATCCTATTGTTCCGTTATTTTCTATTATTTTCATCATAACAGCATCGGCTACTTGGTTCATTTATAAGAAAACAAAAGATACTTTAATAGACCTTCCGAATTTTAAACAAAAAATCGTTTTATTATTCAGTTTCATTATTTTAGCAACGATAAGTATATTTGTAATTCCGAAAATTTCGTATGAAAAAGGAAATACTTTCGAGAAGGAAATTGCCGCTAACGGAATGGTTAAATTCTATGAAGCTTTCACCAATAATACTTTAGATTTTTTCAAATTCTATCCAACAATAGACGAATCTCTCGCCGAAAAAAATGTACTTTCTGCTCTTGGCATCAATTCTTTAAACAGAAAAGTAACGTCTGAAATTCAGCCCGAAGTTCACAAGAATGTAGTTTTAATTTCTATAGAAAGTTTATCCGCAGATTTCTTAAAATTATATGGCAACAAAGACGGAATTACATCTTTTTTAGATTCTTTGTCTCAACAAAGTTTAGTTTTCACCAATCTTTATGCTACTGGGAATAGAACTGTTCGTGGTTTAGAAGCGCTTACACTTTGTATTCCGCCCACTGCTGGAGAAAGTATCATAAAAAGAGAAAACGAGAATAAAAATAAATTTACTACAGGAAGTGTTTTCAAATCTAAAGGCTATACTACTAAATTTTTGTACGGAGGTTATAGCTATTTTGATAATATGAAAGATTTTTTTGGAGGAAATGGTTATCAAATTGTAGATAGAGATAATTTTAAACCAGAAGAAATTACTTTTGCGAATGTTTGGGGAGTTTGTGATGAAGATATGGCTAAAAAAGCTATTTCTGAGATGAATAAAGATGCCAAAACAGGAAAACCATTCTTCCATCATTGGATGACAGTTTCTAACCACCGTCCTTACACCTATCCCGACGGAAAAATAGACATTTCTCCCACTTCAAAATCTAGAAATGGAGGTGTAAAATATACCGATTATGCTTTGAAAAAGTTTTTCGAAATGGCAGCTAAACAAGATTGGTATAAAAACACCGTGTTTGTAATCGTAGCAGACCATTGTGCTTCTAGCGCTGGTAAAACAGAACTTCCAATGGATAAATACAGAATTCCGGGGATGATATTCGCTCCTGATTTTATTAAGCCAGAAAAGTTCAGAACGGTAGCTTCTCAAATAGACCTTATGCCTACTCTATTTGGATTATTACATTTTAACTATGATTCTAAATTTTTAGGACAAGATGTTTTCTCCAAAAACTATGTTCCTAGAGCTTACATAGCAACTTATCAGGACTTAGGTTTTGTAAAAGACAATTACTTAACCGTTATTTCTCCGACTAAAAAAATAAAACAATATCAACTTTTTCAAAAAGAGAATAAAGACCAAATTCAAGAATATAATATTTACTACACCGAAAATCTAGTCTCTGAGATTGCTAGAAAAGACTTAGAAGAGCAAACCATTTCTTCTTTCCAAGCAACCAGTTATTGGTTAAAAGAAAAAAAACTCAATAAGTAAATTTTTATTATTTTTATCAATAAATTATAAAAGTAATAATTATGAAATGGACAAACGATAGAGCAGATAATGTAGAAGACAGACGTGGCTCTGGCGGTGGCGGAATGTTAGTAGGAGGCGGACTTGGCACACTTATCATCGCAGCAATTATATTCTTTTTAGGAGGAGACCCTTCTTCTGTTTTAAGTGGAGGTTTATAAAATAGTGTAACTACCGAGCAAAGACAATTAACCAAAGAAGAATTACAAATTAAAGAATTTGTGAGAATGCTTTCTTTTGAGAACAACGAAACTTGGACTAAAATTTTCTCTGAAAACGGTTTGCAATACGAAAAACCAAAAATTGTTCTTTTCGAAAATGTAACACAATCTGGTTGTGGAACTGCGCAATCTTCTATGGGACCTTTTTATTGTCCTGCAGACCAAACCGTTTATATGGACATGAGTTTTTTTGGTGAACTTCAAAGTAAATTTGGCGCAAAAGCTACAGAATTTACCGTAGCTTACGTAATGGCACACGAAATTGGACATCATATTCAAACATTGCTTGGAACGACTCAAAAAGTTGACCAACAAAGAAGAAGCGGACAATATTCTGAAGCAGAAATGAACAAAATTTCTGTAGCTACAGAATTACAAGCAGATTTTTTTGCTGGTGTTTGGGCAAAACAAACCAATAACAGAGAACATTTCTTAGAACCTGGAGATATAGAAAGTGCAATGGAAGCTGCTGCTGCGGTAGGCGATGATAATATTCAAAAAAGAACTGCTGGCTATGTAACTCAAGAAGCTTTTACACATCGAAGCTCTCAACAGCGAGTAGAATGGTTTACCAAAGGTTATGATACAGGAGACATTAGACAAGGAAATACTTTTGAACAACTTTTAAAATAATAAAAAACCAAATCCCGAAAAATCGGGATTTTAATTTAATATTTTGAAAACAATCGACGCTCGCTTCGCTCGCGCCAATCCTTTATTTTAAACCTTTAAAAAATTCCCACATTACAATTCCTCCACAAACCGAAACATTAAGAGAATGTTTTGTTCCCAACTGTGGAATTTCTAGACATTCATCTAAATCGGTTAAAATTTCGTCGGAAATTCCTTCTACTTCATTTCCTAATACCAAAGCATATTTTTTAGTTCTATCAATGTTAAAATCTGTAATCATCACAGAATTAGTAGTCTGTTCTATTCCAACAACTTCGTAACCCAGAGTTTTTAAATCTATGACTGCTTCTTTCACACTATCATAAAATTGCCAATCTACACTTTCAGTTGCGCCTAATGCTGCTTTGTGAATTTCTCTGTGAGGCGGTTTCGGAGTAATGCCACAAAGAATAATTTTCTCCACCAAAAAAGCATCAGCAGTTCGGAAAGCCGCCCCTACATTATGCATACTTCTTACATTATCTAAAATCACCACCAACGGAATTTTCTCCGTCTTTTTGAAGGTTTCTACATCTATTCTTCCTAATTCTTCTAATTTCAGTTTTTTGGTAGGTTGCATTTTCGTATTTTTGGGCAAAATTAAGGTTTTAATTTACAACCTCAAATTTCGAATCTTAAAACTCAATATTCATACTCTCAAGAATGGCAAAAAAAGAAACTCCGTTAATGACTCAATACAATACCATCAAGGCGAAATATCCAGATGCGCTATTGCTTTTCAGAGTGGGAGATTTCTACGAAACTTTCGGACAAGATGCCATTAAAACTTCTCAGATTTTAGGGATAGTTCTTACCAAAAGAGCCAATGGAGAAGGTCATATTGAGTTAGCAGGTTTTCCGCATCATTCTGTAGATTCATACTTGCCAAAATTGGTAAGAGCCGGAATGCGTGTTGCGATTTGCGACCAATTGGAAGACCCAAAAATGGTGAAAGGAATCGTGAAACGTGGTGTTACAGAATTGGTAACTCCTGGTGTTACGTTTAACGAGCAGGTTTTGAATTCCAAGAAAAATAATTTCTTGCTTTCTCTTCATAAAGAAAAGGAGAAGTTTGGGATTGCGCTGGTTGATGTTTCAACGGGAGAATTTCTGGTTGCAGAAGGAAATTTAGAAAAATTACTGCACATTGTTCACACCTTTGATCCTGCTGAAATTATTTACCAAAGAACCGCCGAAATTCCTTCTCAACTTAAAAATAAAAACTGTTTTAAGCTAGAAGATTGGGCGTATCAATATAATTTTGCTTACGAAAAACTGAATTCCCATTTCAAAACCAAATCTCTAAAAGGTTTCGGGATTGAAGAACAAAAATTGGGAATTACCGCAGCTGGAGCGATTTTCGCTTATTTAGTAGAAGACACGCATCACGCTCTTTTACAACACATTACCAAAATACAAAGCATTCCGCAAGATGATTATTTGATGATGGATAATTTCACTTTGCGAAATTTAGAAATTGTACATTCCAGTAATTTTCAAGGGAAATCTTTGCTCGATATCATTGATAAAACTTCCACAGCAATGGGAGGAAGACTGCTTCGCCGAAGATTGATTTTACCCCTGAAATCAGTAAACGAAATCAACCGAAGACTTTCTTTAATCGAGTTTTTCAACAATGAAGATTCTTTGAAATTTGAAATTTTAGATTTATTAAAAGGAATTTCAGATTTAGACCGATTGGTTGGAAAATTGGCTGCCGAAAAGATTTCACCGAAAGAACTCGGTTACCTTCGTCAGAGTTTAATCAATATTCAGAAAATCAGAGAATTATTGAGTTCTCATCACGATGTTTTGGCTTGGCTAGAACCGCTGAACAATTTGGAAGAACTCATTTCTTATCTTCAAAATCATTTGAATGAAGAACTTCCTGTAAGCCTCAACAAAGGAAATGTTATCAAATCCGAAATTTCGGAAGAACTTGATAGATTGAGAAATTTACAAACCAAGGGGAAAGGTTTTTTGGATGAAATGTGCCAAAGAGAAATCGAAAGAACAGGAATTTCTTCCCTGAAAATTGATTTTAACAATGTTTTTGGTTACTACATCGAGGTTAGAAATACGCACAAAGATAAAGTTCCAGAAGATTGGATTAGAAAACAAACTTTGGTAAATGCGGAACGCTACATCACCGAAGAATTAAAGGAATACGAAACGCAAATTCTCGGTGCTGAAGAAAAAATTTCGCAAATTGAACATCAATTGTATCGTCAGGTTTGCGAAAATGTACTGATGTATATTGACCAAATTCAAGAAAATTCTAGATTGGTGGCGCAAATTGATTGCGCTGTTGCCCTTTCTGAACTTTCTATTTCTGAAAATTATACAAAGCCCGTTCTCAACGAAACTTTTGCGATTGATATCAAAGAAGGAAGACATCCAATTATAGAAAAATCACTTCCTTTAGGAGAAAAATATATTCCGAATGATGTTTTTCTAGATAAAGACGCTCAACAAATTATTATGGTTACCGGACCAAATATGGCGGGTAAATCTGCAATTTTGAGACAAACTGCCATCGTTTGTTTATTGGCGCAAATCGGAAGTTTTGTTCCTGCAAAACACGCAGAAATCGGAATTTTAGATAAAATTTTCACCAGAGTTGGTGCAACTGATAATATTTCTGCGGGTGAATCTACTTTTATGGTAGAAATGAACGAAGCGGCGAATATTTTGAATAATATTTCGGAGAGAAGTTTGATTTTGCTCGATGAAATTGGGCGTGGAACTTCTACTTATGATGGCGTTTCCATTGCTTGGGCGATTGCAGAATATCTTCATCAGCATTCTACTCAACCGAAAACACTTTTCGCCACGCATTACCACGAACTAAACGAAATGAGTTTAAATTTTGAAAGAATTAAAAATTTCCACGTGACGATTCAAGAGAACAAAGGCAATATTATTTTCTTGAGAAAATTGGTTTCTGGCGGAAGTGAACACAGTTTTGGGATTCACGTTGCAAAATTGGCAGGAATGCCTTCAACGGTAGTAAATAGAGCTTCAGAAATTTTAAAAACTTTGGAAAATTCTCGCTCTAACAGTGGTTCTACTGAAAAAATAAAAAGAGTAACCGAAGAAAATCTACAACTTTCTTTTTTCCAATTAGATGATCCTGTTTTGGAAAACATCAGAGAAGAACTCACGAAAATTGACATTAATACTTTAACGCCGATTGAAGCCTTAATGAAGTTGAATGCAATTAAGAAGATGATTGGCAAATGAAGTTGATGTGGTGTTTTTTTGATCTGATGATGTGACAATTATTCAAAAACAACAGGAAAAGAAACCACAACTTCTGAATCTACTTTTTTACCATTTTTAATGGCGGGTTTCCATTTATGGTTGATTTGTTTTTCAGCTTTTAAGAATTCTGTTTTAGCTTATGGATAAAATGATTTGCAATCAATATTTTTCACCTTTCCTTTTTTGTCAATTTTAAAAATCAATTCTACAGTTGTATTTTCATCAATTCCAGTAGAATCAAAATTAATTTTGGAATAGATTAACTTCTTCAATTGTTTTTCTCCTCCAAAAAATTCAGCATTTCTATCTTGACTGAAAAGAAATCCACTGAAAATTAAAACAAAAATGAAAATAAATTGTTTCATTATTGTTTTTTAAAAGGTAAAATTTAGTATTTCTTTACAAAAAAGAGCACAAAATAGTGCGCCCTATCTCCTAAATTTCGAAAATTATTTAAGATTCATGCTTAATGGAAATCTCATTAAATAGCGAACCGCCATATTGTTTACTTGTGCTGGTTCGTACTTTGCATTAATAGATTTAATGGTTCTTTCCGCCTCTTTATTGAGTTCATCATTATCTCCTACAGCTATTATTCTATTAACAGTACCATCTGGTTCTACTACAAAATAAATAGTGGTTTTAAGAGCTGCATCTGAAGCCTTAAGCGGAGTTGCATCAAAATTTTCTGAAAATTTCTTTCTGAATTCATTCATACCACCCGGAAATTCGGGTTGTTTCATCACGACAAAGGTTAGCGAACTGCAATCTACTACCTTTTTCACATCTTCAGGTACGTCTTCTGGAGTTAATGGCCTTACCTGACCAAAGCCTAAAAAGCCAAAAAATATGGCTAATAATAAAATAAATCTCATCATATTGTGTTTTGTTTATCAAAGGTAACAATTTATGAGGTTGAAATACAAATATTTTGTCACAACTATTTTCTTGTTTATAGTAGAAGTTCTAATTGCTACCAAACTGGCTTATATAGATTGGCTAAGAGCCTATTTCGGAGATGTTTTGGTGGTAATTCTTATTTATACATTTATTCAATCTTTTTTTTATTTTGATAAAACCAAAACGATTATTGGTGTTTTTCTTTTTGCTTGTGCAATAGAATTTGCTCAACATTTCCATTTTGCAGAATTATTGGGCTTCAAAGACAATAAAATTGCAATGATTTTTCTCGGAAATTCTTTTTCTTGGATTGATATTTTGTGCTATGCAATGGGTTCTTTTTGTATTTTTACTTTCCATAAGATTTTAAAATGAGAGTATCACTTCTATTCATATTTTTATCCATTTTCGGATTTTCACAAACCGAAACGCATCAGTTTCCTAAGATTCCTTCTAGTATTTCCGTTCCGATTTCTTTGCCGATTTCAGAAATCCAAAGATTAACGAATCAATCCATCACAGGAACACTTTACGAAGACCAATCTTATGAAAATAATGACAATGACCAACTGAAAACCAAAGTAGAAAAAGATGGCGAAATCGTGATGAAAGCATTAACCAACAACCGATTACTATTTTCTGTTCCTCTTAAAATCTGGGCAGAAAAAGGCATCGGAACGCTCGGTTTGTATTCTTATCAAGAAACCCAATTCAGAGTGGTGATCAATTTTATTTCATCCGTAGAATTTCTACAAAATTGGCAAGTGAAAACCACTACTTCTACCGCTGGTTTTGTGTGGAAAGAAAAACCAGTCTTAGATTTTGGGAAAATAAAATTTCCTTTAGCCAGCGTCATCGAAAAAATTCTGGTGAAACAACAAAAGGATTTTACCAACGTGATTGATGCGCAAATCCAACAAAAAATGAATCTTCAACCGTATATTCTCAAAGTGTGGAATAATTTTTCTGAACCAATGAAGATTTCTGATGAATACAACACTTGGCTGAAAATTACACCGCAAACCGTAAAAATGTCGCCACTAGAAATTTACCTTGACAAGATGAAAACCACGGTTTCCATTGATTTGTTCTCGGAAACTTTTGTGGGAACCAAACCTTCAAAAAACCCTTTGGTGAATGCAGTTCCTTATTTTACTCCGGCTCAAAATTTGGGAAGAGTATTTTTACTCAAAACCACCACCAATATTCCTTTTTCTGAAGCTACAGCGATTGCCCAAAAACAATTTCAAGGCAAAGAATTTCCTTTTAATGAAGGGAAATCAAAAATTAAAGTAGAAGACATAAAAGTCTATGCTGAAAACGAAAATGTAGTCATCGAAATTCAAACTTCAGGAAAAGTAAATGGCATTTCTTATATCAAAGGAAAACTTATTTATGACGCCCAAAAACATAAAATTGGATTCACCAAATCTGATTTTAAACTGAAAACCAAAAATATTTTTCACAAAGCGATTACTTCACTTTTTGAAGGAAAAATCGTGAAAATGATTGAACAAGACTACGGAATTCCGTTCTTAGAACTCGAAAACGCATCAAAAAAATCTATTGAAGAAAGCTTCAACATAGAATACCAAAAAGGATTTAAACTTTCGGGAAAGGTAATGGATTTTAAACCAATGGAATTCTTAATTTCTGAAGACCATATTACGACGGTAGTTGATATTTATGCAAAAGTAGAATTGAAAATCGAAGGAATGGGTTTTTAGAATTTCACAGAATGTAAATTATTTTGACAATGAATGCAATAATTTTTAATTTAACTCGAGATTCTGTATGCATAGGAGATGATGTAAATGCTCCTCATACCGAAATTTTAAAACTTTCAAATTATAAAATTTCCGAACAAAGCATTGGTGAAATTTGTTTGAATTATTTGCCAAATGTAGCAGGGGTTGGACATTTTTGGGAATGTTATATAAACAATATGCTTATTGCTATTATTCGCGTTGGAAAAATAGAAATAATTACTGACAAAATTTTCTTAAATGAAAATAATGAAATGTTTTTTAAATATAACTCTTCAAATTTTTAAAAAGACAAATTATTTAGCATTTAAATCCTGTGCAATCAGCCATG
>JADHED010001284.1_pt1 | contig 22466 bp, 18 predicted proteins | sample 8952041 | NCBI WGS metagenome assembly JADHED01 (sample SAMN16124423, study PRJNA663239) | bioreactor sludge metagenome | isolation source: sludge (control) | place: India:Bengaluru | collected 2018-09-08
ACTACAGAGGGACCACTGCGCCAACTCCACATAACGGCGAGGCCCGCATATTAGGTGTTATGGGGAACTCCCCATAGCAGCTACTGCGACCGCTGGCTCGGGCCGAAGGAGACGATCGGGAACAAGGGCGGCGGGTTGGGCAACCGCATCCGCGCCGTCCTGAAGTAGACTTTCGTCGGCCATCCGCCGGCGTCCCTGCCGCCGCGACCTCCCCGGGCCGCGGCGGTGGTGCTTCGGGGCCGGGTGGCGCCTGTGGCCGGCCTGCGGCGGCGAGGCGGAGAGGGCCGCCGGGGGGATGCCGCCGGCGGCCGCCGCCCGACTGGACGCCAGGATGGACGCCAACGGCATATCGTCACAGGCGCCACCGCGCGCAACCAATGGACACGGCGATAGTTGCGTCGTTCTCTGTTTCCGACAGCAGGGGACTCATAATCCCTTGGTCGCTGGTTCGATCCCAGCAGGGCCCACCACCCCAAACCGGCCACAGTTACGGACTTCGCGCGGAATCCGCACGTGTGACCCACGTCCCGCGACGGCGCGGAATGGACGCCAAACTGGCCTCCATTGGACTCCAGGATGGACGCCAGAATCCTGCGGGCGAGTCGCAAGACCGCGACGAGTGCCGCCTCGCAGGGCAGGCTCGGGGGTAGGGGTTGTCTCTCCCACGAGGGCTCACCTTCGGCTAAGGAGTGCCCCACGCTCTGCACCACGACGGCTACTTGTCTTCCATCGCGAGGGCTGCTGCCTGCAAGTGGCCGGCAACGCCCTGGATGCTCTCTGTCATGACGGCCAGGAGGCGGAGGAAGTGCGCACGGGTCCAGTGGTCCCGCGGAAGACCCAGACCTGCGGCCGCCTCACCCACCTTCGCGGAACTTGGTGGATGTGCAAGACCTCCGCCTACACGAAGATCGTACAGGAAGGCCAGAGGGCCGGAGACCGACCGGACTCGCGCATGGATCCGTGTCAACTCCTCAGTCAAGTCCTCCTCCAAGCCCTCGGCACTCCTCGATTCCGCGGCATGAACAAGGCGCGCGACTGACTCCAGCTGCGGCTGAGCTTCCGCTACGAGGACCGCGACAAGGGTAGCGCGCTCAAGCAGTTTCCTGGGTCCGAGCGGACTTGGTGGTTTCTCTCGGTTCTGATGGAGGTCGGGGTGGAGTGCCCGAAGGACCAGTCTCAGGCCCTCGGGCATGAGTGCATCGATGAGGAGGGTGGACAGCAAAGTCGCCCTCTTCAGAAACTCGTCGTCGCTGGCACCAACTGGATACACCCACTTGAGTTGGCGAGCTGCCAGGCTCTCAAGTGATCCCGTCCAGAGGGGCTCCTTGATCGCTGCCCGGAGGGCTGTCGCGAACTCGTCGAAGCTCTCGTTCAAGCCCGCAAGAGCCGCGACTAGGTCATTTACGGCGGAAGGGATGCTCTTCTCCTCGCGCAGCACATGGATGGTCTCAAGACTGGGAACTTCGGCGACGTAAGATCGCCAATGCGGCCACTCGTGGAAGGGCACCCCCTCCGCAAAATCCCCGATCGCGGTCGAAACCAGTTCATTGCCGATGCGCCTCGTGCTTCGAACCAGCCCCCAGTAGCTTCCGCACGACACGGAGCCGTTGTCACCAACCTCGAACCCGGTAGTCGTCTCATACTTCGAGAGGACGTCTTGACGGAAATAGACCGGGGTCATGAAGTCGCACACAACTCCCTGGAACTTGCTCCCGTCCTTTCCCGGAAAGTGCCTCCAACGTGCCGGCGCCACGGGGCCCGCATGCGTCGGGAAGGTCACTTCGTGGGGATCAAAGGGCGGCTTCTCGTCCCACGGATCCCCTGAGTCTAGTGCTGGAGGTGACAGCTCAAACCACAGGTGAAGACGCCGTTGAAGGAAAGGATCACCGAGCGCGATGTCGTCTCGAAGGCCCAAATTCTGCAGCAGCGCCTTCACACGTTTCTCCGGGGAGCCGAGTGTGATGTCGCCAACCTCAAATGCCGCAATCACCTCGGTCCCTGCGTTGTAGAGGTGAAGGTGCCGGTAGTGCCCGATGAGCAGCGCCATCTGTCGCGCGCGGAGGTACCGGAGCAAGTAGTCTGTCCTGATCTCCACGACCTCACGGTCTCCGTTCACGACCCTCCGCCGCAAAACTTCGGCGGCCCGGCGTGCGTCCCACCACACTCCGCTCCCGACTCCTCGCTCTTCAAGCCTGAAGAAGAGCAAGATGTCGGGGTTGATGTAGAGACACGTCCCAGACTCCCCTCGGTTTGCGAAGACGAGTGGTTCACCTGTCCTGTCTTCGGAGTCGAAATGGAAGCGATGGAACGGCTCGTATCTGTACTTGAACTCGCCGTCTTGGCTCACCTCACAGCAGGCGGGGATCCCGAGCGAGTGAAAGACGTTGCCGATTGACTCAAGATCCTCAAATAGGCCCCCGAATGAGCCCGGGTCGATGAGCAGGCACTGACGCTCAACCACGCTCTCGGTTGGCCCATCCTCGCGGTTGGATCCGGTCGTCCATGCCCCGAGCAGGAACCACGGCTCCGCCAAGGGGTCCTGGAGCAGTTCTCCCGAGAGATCGAGTTCTGGGATCGCACGCAGGCTGTCTGGGAGTTCCTCTCGGCCAAAGAGGCTCGTCATGGTCGGCTCTCCTCAGGTGGCATCGTGAGCTTACCGCAACCAGGATGCGCCGAGATCCCTGACCGCCAGCGACAATGCGTCGCTGGCGGAGTCGTTGCTCGCGGCTGGGGATGATATCAGAGGGCGGCGAGTGGTTCGACGAGGGATGGGGTGGTTCACCCCAGAGGCCGTGCCTTCGGGTTCAGAACGCCCTGGAGGCCAGATGCTCTCCAGAGGCCAGTCTCCCCTCCAACAGCGCCAGCGCCGTCTCCGCGGCGTTCCCCGGCGCGTGCTTCGAGTACCGCATCGTCACCATGAGGCTGTTCGGAGAGTGGCCGAGCCACCGGCCGACATCGGGGAGAGGGACGCCGGCGCGGACGAGATTCACGGCTGCCTGGTGCCGAAGATCATGGGGCCTCAGGTTCGGGTGGCCGATCTGCGCGGCGGCCCGCTTGAAGAGTTTCGCCTCGTAGCCCGTCCAGTTGGCCGGGATGCGGGCGAACACGCGATCCGGGCCTTCGAGCGGCACGATGCGCACGGCGCGCAGCGTCTCGAGCGCGGTGCGGAGGCGGCGCGTGAGGCGCACCATCCGCGCCGTCGCGTTCTTCGACCTCCGGACCGTGATCGCGCCCTGCACGAGATCCGTGTCCTGCCATTCGAGGTGCAGCAGCTCGCCCATCCGGCAGCCGGTGTCGAGCGCCGCGAGCATCAGCGTCCGGATCCGCTCGGGGCAGGCGGCGATGAGCGCGTCCTGCTCCTCGAGGGACATCGCCGGCACCGGCCTCTCCTGCTCGCGCAGGTGCTTCACGCCGCGGACGGGGTTCTCCTCGATGTGGCCGAAGGTCTTCGCCCTCTCGAAGAGGACCGAGAGGTGGGCGACGTGGCGGTTCCGGGTGGCGGGGGTGGCGCCCCGGGCGACGAGGCCGGTGAGGTACTCCTCGATGTCGGCGCGGCTGATGTCGGCGAGGACCTTCCCCGTGAAGGCGGGCAGCGCAACCCCGTTCAGGCGGGACCGCTCGTTCTTGAAAGTGGACGACTGGTGCTCGCCTTCGAGGTGCTTCAGGTGGACCTTCAGGAACTTGTCGAAGGTGATGTCGCTGCGGGGCGGGGGCTCGTCCTCCGGCGGCAGCCCGGACTTGACCCGCCGGGTGACCTCGGCGGCGTAGCGCTCGGCGTCCTTCCGGCTCATCCCGCCGAGGCGCCAGATGCGGCGCCCTCCGTAGGAGAAGCGGACGTACCAGCCGGCGCGCCCCTGGCGCCGGGTCACCGTCGTGAAGTACCTCCGGGTGTTCTCAGCCATCCTCAGGCTCCTTCCGCGGGCCGGCCCGTGCGGCGCCCGTCCGTCGCGTCGCGGCCCTTCGGACATCGCCTGAACGACTGAGCCATCATGTCTTGCGTCACCTCAAGGGTTCTCCGGACGGCGCCGGGCGAACCTCCGGCGGGCCTGCTTCTGACGCAGCGTGGGGGCGAGGCCGAGGAGGTCCTCGGCCACCTCCTCGCGGATCTCCTCGTCGGTGCGGGTCGTCGTCTCGTGCGCCTCGAGGAAGACGAGCAGCGCGGCGAGCCGTACGTAGATCCTGCCTCCGAGGCGGCAGCAGGGGACGCCGTGGCGGGCCACGAACTCCCTGGCCGACCGCTCGCTCGGCAGACCGAGGATCGCCGCCAGATCGCCGGCCAGAAGCACGGGCCGGACTGGCTGCCCAGCAGAGGGCTCAGGTGCATCGGTCATGTGCGTTCCCGCTGAGGCCCACTCGCCGCGGACGGCCTCAGAGAGGAAAGGGGCAGAGAGGCCGAGTGCAGGGGACTACCCGCCGCGACATCCCGAGGTAAGATCCCGATGGCCTCGGGCTGAGGACGGAGAACAAGACCATGGCGACGAAGCACCGAGTGTTCAACGCCGATCGCTTCCTGGACCGCTTCCAGGGGCATGAGGACTTGCTGCGCAGGTACGTCGCGGGATTCGGGCCGAGGCTGCGTGTTGATGCGAGCAGGCTGACGATCGACTCCCTGAAGGAGTTCCTCGTCCACGGGGAGGGGGAGGCGAAGGACGACTTTCTCGAAGGTCTCTACCGCGCCTATGACCTCTGCTCGGAACGTGGCCACGAGGACCTGATCGCCGCGAGCAGGGACTTCCACTACGAACCTGATCCGGACGGCGCGCTGCCCGTGGAGTGCTTGAGCCTCAAGGTGCGGACTGATGACGAGGAGATCTTCAACCTCGCTTACGACCGGTACACCTTCTGGCGGGCCGAGCGGTTCACGGTGTATCGCGGCAAGAGCCCGCAGCCGATCGCAGACGTCGAACGATCGAAGAGTCTCCTCCAGGAGAAACTGGGCGAGCTGTTCAAGGCGGACAAGGACAGCGATCGAGTTCTGGTCCGGGCGTACGCCGAGGGCAGCTACGCGAACTTCGTCGTCTACCACGAGAAGCGGACGAAGGCGGAGCTCGTCTTCAAAGGCACCCGCATGCGGCCGCGCGTCAGCCCGACCGTCTTCCGTCCCGCCCAGCAGGATTTCATCAGCTACGACCAGAAGACGGCGCAGGTGGAGATTGAGGCCGGGTTCGAGAGCGAAGAGCGCACTCTCCGCAAGGCCTTCGCCCAGTGCTGCCTCGGGAACGAGGAGTTCTTTGAGGGCGAGGGTGCCGCCGAGCGGATCAACCTGTCGCGCGTAGGCGAGGCGGACTTCGGCATGCCCGTCGATGAGGGCCATTCCGCGGTCATCGCGGAGCTGCAGTTCACGCTCAAGCAGAAGGGCGCTCCCACGTTCATTGTCCGCTCCAAAGACGTCCTCGAGACGCTGGACCTCAGTGGCCTCCGCAGGGACCTGGCGGGCGCCACGATCAAACGGGTGATCATCAAGATCGCCTTCCCTGACGACCGGCGGGGAAAACGGGTGGAATTGTCTGGCTCGAACCGCGTGAGATTCAAGCGAGCCACGCACGCTGAGGACGTTTTCCGGTTCCTCCGCCGCTGGAGGATCCTCCTTGACTGAGCCGACCCTGCTCGCACAGGTCCTGACTCGCCTCAGCCGGCAGAAGTCTCCGCTGGTCTCGCACCGGGAGATCACCTGCTTCCCCCCCGGAGAGCTCCCGGCCTTGCTCTCAGACGGGATCCTCCGCGAGTCGGCCCATGCGAGCGAGGTCCCCCGCCCCCCCCACGCAGACCATGGAGAAGATCTGATCGTCAGCCACACCTCCCGCGGGATCTTCGGAGTCGCCGAAGGGGGCGACTTCCTCCAACCGGTCCCCCTCTCGGAAGACGACATCCGGCAGTACGAGATCTCGATCGAGGCCTTGGTCGCGAGGCTCCGCCGAGAGAACTCCATCTTGATGGCGGAAAGTGCTCGCGGCGGGCCCGTCCGGGTCGTCGGCACGAAGCGGGTCCCGGGCTTCGGCTCCGCCGAGGTGCACCTGCTGGCCGAACCCACCACCCCGCCGGAGTTGGAGGCCGCACTCCGCGGGTTGCCGCGAGCCACTTCCTGCGACCTCCGGGTCCTACTGACGTGCGAGCCGATCCCCGTCCCTCCGACGCTCGAGGCGTGGCTCGACACGGAGCGGCTCCTCCTGGAGTCCCTCGATGAGGCGGCGGCACGGGGAGGCCTCGCGTTGAACTGGGGGAGAATCGTCGAGAGGCTGGCGTTTGCCGTCGGCGGACGACACCCGACGGAGCGACGCGCCCTCCAGCGGGTCGGGGCGACTTGGGCCCTGGTGTACGAGGGAGAGGCCCGAACCGTCCCTGACTCGCTGGGGATGGCGTACCTGGCGAGGCTCCTGATCCAGGCCGGGACAGAGATCCACTGCACCGAGTTGCGAGACTCCGTGCAGGGGGATGGCCAGCGACGGGTCCACAGCCAGCGGGTGAAGCAGATGAGTGAACAGGACCTCGCCGAGCGGAAGGAGCAGCTTCGCGAGATCCGCGCCGACCTCGAGAAGGCGAGGAAGAACCACGACATCGCGCAGGTCGAGAAACTCTCGGCGGCCGAATCGCTGCTGCTCCAGGACATCGGTGCGGCGACGGGGCTGGGTGGGTGTCCTCGCGAGGAGAGCATCGACGTCAAGCACGCGCGCCAGTCCGTGGCGGCGGCGCTGGACCGGGCCCTCGGGGCGATCGAGCGCTCGCATGTCCTCGCTGGTTCACACTTCCGGAACTCGATCGAAGTCGGGGAGTTCCTCTGCTACCGCGCCGACTCGGCGTACCCCTGGTTCGTGAGACTCCGGTAGCGGGAGTCCGCCCCCCCCTCCCCCCCACGTTTTTTCCGCGTTGCGACGCCCCATGTCGCGGGAGCGATGTCCCATATCGCGCCCTTCCTCCGGAGTCGGTCTTCAAGCGGTGGCCCCGAGCCGCGCCAGGTGGGCGCGGACAGGGACCGCTGAGGCCGGCGACGGAGGCGCCGAATGCAGCGGGACCCGGGATCGACGTGGCGGTGCGCAAGGTGCGGCAAGGTCCTCGGAATCCTGAAGGGCGAGGAACTGCACATCAGGTTCTGGGACCGGCACGAGTACTTCGTCGCGCTGCCGGTGAGCGCGACGTGCCGGCGCTGCGGATCGCTCAACCGCCTTCCTGCCGGATGCCCCTCCGCTCGGCAAGGTGACGAGCCCGCGTCGCGGCGACGCGGGCCGAGTGCATAGAACCAGATAGAGGCGCTCGACGCCCAACGCGGCCAGCAGAGGCGCCAGACGCCCGGCCAGAAAGCCGGGAGTCCATGGAAGGCCCGAACTGGGCGGAGCTCGAGCGTGCGCTCGAAGCGTCGTTGGGATCGGATGCGGGATCGGATCTGCTGCGGCTGTTGCAGGGGAGGGTGTCGGGGGTCACCGACATCGACTCGTGGAACGAGTTGGCGCAGAGCATGTTGTCGAAGCGATCCTCCGGAAGCTGGAAGGACGGAGTCCTGTGCAGGCTGGGGCGGGCGGCGGGCCCCGCCGCCGACGATCTCCGCGCGTCCGCGTTCTTGTTCCTCTTCCTGCCGGGTCTGCGTGCGCTCTTCTCGCGAGCACGCTCGTGGGACAGCGATGCCGAGGACCTCTGGGAGGAGATCGTCGTCGCTTTCCTCGAAGCCGTCGATGGCTTCCGGGCCGGGGCCCGTGCGGAACGAGTGGCGCAGAAGCTCCTGGGCGACACGCTGAACCGTCTCTACCGGCGCTATCTGCGGCGGTGGCGCGAGCAGAGGTGGGTGCCCGGCATCGACCCCGTCGTGCTCGACAAGATCGAGTCCGTCTCCGGTGGCATCGACGAGGCCGGCATCGAATTGCGCGAGACGTGGGAGAGCCAGATCCGGGCCCTCCGTGCGGCCGTCGAGGCCGGTGCGGTGAGGAAGCGCGACGTCTTCCTGATCATCGCCACGGCCCTCTATGGCGAGCCGGTCGCGGCGTTCGCCCAGCGGGCGGGCGTCGCCTACGCGACGATGAAGAAGCGTCGGCAGCGGGCACTGGCAGCGTTCGCCACGTGGGTGAGGTCCAGGCCCTGACCGGCAAGTACATGTCCCCCACTCTGGCCGCATCCGCCCCTTCCTCATGTGGGGCGGTGCGGCCCACCGCCGCAACCGGAGCATCCCCCGGCGGAGGAACCGATGGATCGAGTCACGGTACAGGAACTCCTCGACGGCGTGTTCGAAGCCGAGGGCCTTCTTCTCGGTGGGGTGGCGGCCGTCCACTCGCTCGAGGACGAGGCGGTGGCGCGGATCGTCCGCGGCCTGGAGCACATCCGCGGCCAGGCGATGCGGCAGCTCGAAGAGGCGGCAAGGAGGCAGTGCGCCGGCACTCGCGCCGGGGCGGTGATCCGTCCGCACCCGGCCATCGAGCGGTTCCTGCGCACGATCCGCAAGGAGGCACAGTGCGCGAAGGCGCGGTGAGAGGCTCCATGAATTGCGAACCCGTCGATCTACTCGCCGCCGCCCTCGAGCACGCCCGAGCGGGCCGGCCGGTGTTCCCCGTCCACCACATCCTGCCCGACGGTACGTGCAGCTGCAGTCCGGGATGGGACTGCCGGAACGACTCACCCGGCAAGCACCCGCGGATCCGCAACTGGCAGAGGCTGGCGACGACCGAGGAGTCGCAGATCCGGAAGTGGTGGACGACCTGGCCCGAGAGCAACATCGGCGTGCCCACCGGGAAGGTCTCCGGGCTCCTCGTCGTCGATGTCGACCCGCGACACGGCGGCGACGAGAGTCGAGCCCGCATGATCGAGGAGCACGGGGAGCTGCCGGAGACCCGGGAGATCGAGACCGGCGGCGCCGGGACGCATCTCGTCTACGCATTCCCCGACGATCCGGAGGCGCCGCGCACGCTCCGGAACCGCAGCCCCCTGCGGGACTACGCGGGGATCGACATCCGCGCGGAGGGTGGCTTCGTCGTGGCCCCACCGAGCGGCCACCTCTCGGGGCGCCGCTACGCCTACCGCAACGGCTGCGACCACTCCGTCGCGCCGGCGCCGCTCTGGCTTCTCGACCTGATCCGGGGTCAAGCCGAGCGGGGTCGACCGAACGAGCCTCGGCCGGCGCCCGCGGGAGGGACGCCGTACGGCAGGAAGGCGCTCGTCCGCGGCGTCGCACGCGTCCGATCGTCGCCGAACGGGACGCGGAACACGACCTTGAACGCCGTTGCCTTCAGCCTCGGGCGCCTGGCGGCCGGCGGAGAACTGGAGGTGGCAGTGGTGCGAGAGGAACTCGAAGCCGCTGGCGCCGCCACGGGGCTCGCCGCTGATGCGGTGACGCGCACGGTGGCGAGCGGCCTCACCGCAGGCCTCGCCAAGCCTCGTCAGGCTCCGCCCAGGAAGCGGGCCGCGAGTCCGGTCGCGCCGCGAGAGGTCACGGGCCTGCCGGAGATCCGGATCACTCCCGACCTGCCGGCGATGGTCGACGAGGCGCAGGCCGCGCTCCTTTCGGACGGCGGCTCGCCGCTCTTCGAGCGGGCGGGCCTGCTCGTCCGGATTCGCCCCCACGTGCCGCGGCCGGGCCAACCGGAGGTGAAGGAGGCCATCCGATACCCGGAGGGGCTCCCGCGGATCCTCACCGTGGAGTTCGACTGGCTGATCGAGAGACTGGCCGCCGCCGCGCACTGGCTCAGGTTCAGCGCCAAGGCCGAGGACTGGATACCTGCCCTGCCCGACCGGCAGGCCGTGAAGTCCCTGCTCGCCCGGGGTGCCTGGCCGTTTCCGCGGCTGGAGGGCGTCGCCGAACACCCCTTCCTGCGGCCGGACGGGACCCTCGTCCAGCAGCCCGGGCACGACGCCGAGACGGGCGTGCTGTACCTGCCCACCCGCGCCTACCCCCCCGTTCCCGACCGGCCATCCGCCGGGGAGGTGACCCGCGCCGTCGAGACTCTGAGGGCGCCGGTCGCGGAGTTCTCCTTCGTCGACGACAGCGATCGAGCCGCGGCCCTGGCCCTGACGCTGTCGCTCGTGGCGCGGGCGGCCGTCCCGGGCCCCGTTCCGCTCTTCGGCATCACGGCCCGGTCCCCGGGCGAGGGCAAGTCCCTGCTGGCCGTGGTCCTCGCGCTGGCTTCCGGGGAGCGGCGCCCTTCCATGATGGCGTGGCCCGCGGACTGGTCCGACCAGCGGAAGCTCCTCCTCTCGATCTGCCTCGAGGGGCTGCCCGTCGTCCTGCTCGACAACATCGAGGGGCAACTGGGTTCACCCCTGTTGAGTCAGATCCTGACGAGCATGGAGTTCAGCGACCGCGTACTCGGCGTGAACCGCACGGCGTCCGCGCCCCACCGGACGGTGTGGATCGCCACGGGGAACAACCTCTCCTACCGGGGCGACACCTACCGGCGGGCCGTGCCTGTCCACCTCGACGGCGGGTGCGAGAAGCCGGAGGAGCGGACGTTCGGCATCAGGAACCTGCACCAGCACGTCCTGGAACGACAGCCCGAGCTGTGCTCCGCGGCGCTGACGATCCTCCGGGCCTACCACCTGGCGGGACGGCCGGTGCACGGCGGAGCGCGGATCGGCTCCTTCGAAGCGTGGGACGACCTCGTCCGCGGAGCGGTGTGCTGGGCGATCCAGGCCGACCCCGCCGGCGGCCGGGAGCGAGTCCGCCAGGAGGCGGACCGGGACCTCGAGACCATGCGGGACTTGTTCTCGGTGTGGCACGAGGCCTACCCCGAGGAGTCGTGGCTCACCCTCAAGGACGTCGTCGAGGGCGCCGCGGCGGAGGACGCACTGCGCCAATCGCTGACGGCTGTCGCCGCGAAGAAGGACGGGGAGCCGGACGTCCCGGCCATCGGGAACCGGTTCCGGGCGTGGGAGGGGCGGATCGCGGGGGGCCTCCGCCTCGAGAAGAACCCGAAGAAGACGAACCGCGGTGCCCAGTGGCGGATCCACGCCATGGGGGCCGGGGAGTGACGGTGTGACACTCGTGACACTTCCTCTACTCGAGAATACTGCTCCTGCGCGCGTACGCGCGCGCCCGCGGGAGCAGGTTCTTGGGCCAGAGGAACCGTCACCTCCGTCACAAGTGTCACTGGCCGGCCGGCGGGATCGTCGGATCTGCCGCGTCGGCGCCTTCCTGGCCGCCGGCACGCCCGCGGATCGACACGAGGCGGGGAATCGGTCCGCCCGCGAGGAGACGCCGGCAGGCCGAGCACGCTACCGGAGCTCGTCGAGGACGCTCCGGATGCGCGAACGCTTGAAGTAGGCGAACTCGTCCTTCTCGCGGAGCCTCTTGCCCTGCGTGTTGCACCGGGGCGGCTCCCCGTGCTCCTTCCGGAACACGAGAAGGAGTGCACGCTCCAGCTTCCTCCAGGTCTGCACGTGCTTGCGGGGCACGCAGGTCACGATCCGCGCCTGGAGCCTTCGGACGCCGCGGATCTTCAGGATCTCGTAGGCGCGCACGGCGACGCTCTGCGCGATGCGGGACGCGCCGTTCCGCGTCGTGCCGATGTACGCCACCCGGGACTTCCCCTTCGCGTACCGGAGGGACTTGTCCGTGACGAGGACGTAGACGAGCTTCTCGTTGCGGATCGACACCCGGGTCGCCTCGAGCGCATGTTCCCGGCGCAGCGTCACGGTGAGGCGCCGCTTCGCAGCCATCCATCCTCCCTCCGCGACGCTCTGCCCGGTCGCGGCCCGCCTGTCCATTGTCCCCGTTTCCCGCCGCCGATGCCCCTTCTCCTTGTGACGAGCACTTCCCGCCCGGGAGCCGGCCGTGTGGCCCGCTCCGGGTGCGAGCACCGGAGGCGAGGAGCGCTGGTGGACGAGATCGAGATAGCCGGCGAACCGGACATGCCCGCGGAGCGGCGGATCGGCCGGCCGTCGAAGCTGACGCCAGACACCGAGGCGCGGATCCTGAACGCCATCCGCTGCGGAGCCCCGAACAAGGTGGCCTGCGCCGCGGCGGGCATCCACCAGGACACTCTCTACGGGTGGCTGGAGAAGGCGAAGGATCAGCCCGGATCGGAGTACGCCGCGTTCTCCGAGAAGCTCACGCGCGCCCGGGAAGAAGGCATCACCGCCCGGCTGGCCATCGTGATGAAGGCGGCCAAGGTGGACTGGCGCGCCGCCGCGTGGCTCCTCGAGCGCGACCTGCCCGACCTCTTCAGCCTCAAGTACCGCGTGGAGCACAGCGCGGCGCCCATGTCCATCGCCGACGCGCTCCTCGCGCTGCGCCGCCGCCAGGAAGAGCGGGAGCAGCAGAACGCGCCGCCGCAGCTCGAGCCCCCCGCCGAGCCGGAGGAGGAGTAGCGGTGGCGCCCGGTTCCATCCTCGACCTGCCGCTCTCCGAGATCGTGGTCGGCGACCGCTTCCGCCGCGACCTCGGCGACGTCGGGGCCCTCGCGAAGAGCATCGGGGACGTCGGGCTCCTCCAGCCGATCGGGGTGACGCCGGACTCCCGGCTCGTGTTCGGCCGCCGGCGGCTGGAGGCCTTCCGACACCTCGGCCGCTCGACGATCCCGGCACGGGTGGTGGACGTGCCGAGCATCGTGGCCGGGGAGTACGCCGAGAACGAGATGCGCAAGGCGTTCACCGTCTCCGAGCGGGTGGCGATCGGGGAGGCGGTGGAGCGCGAGTTCGGGAGCCGGCAGGGCCGGCGGACCGATCGACTTCCGGAAGAAGTTCCGGAAGTTCCCCCGGGGACCGAGACCCGCCGGGCCGCCGCGAAGCGCGCGGGCTTCGGGAACGAGACGACGTACCGCCAGGCGAAGTCCGTGGTGGCGGAGGCTCCCGACCTCGCGGCGAAGGTCGATGCCGGCGAGAAGTCGGTGGGCGGCGCCTGGCGCGAGCTCGCGAAGCGGAAGCGCCCCCACGTCGCGCACAACTCCGGCGACCAGGAGTGGTACACGCCGGAGGAGTACGTGCGGGCCGCCCGCCTCGTGCTGGGGAGGATCGACCTCGACCCCGCCTCCACCGCCGTGGCCAACGCCGTGGTGGGCGCGGAGACGTTCTTCACCCGGCAGACGGATGGCCTCGCGCAGGAGTGGCGCGGCCGGGTGTTCACGAACCCGCCCTACGCCGCGGACCTCGTCGCGAAGTTCGCCGAGAAGCTCGCCGCCTCGTTCGAGGCCGGCCTGGTGACCGCGGCCCTCGTCCTCGTGAACAACGCCACCGAGACGCGGTGGTTCCAGCGGCTGTGGTCCGTCGCCTCCGCCGTGTGCTTCCCGCTCGGACGGGTGAAGTTCTGGCACCCGCGCAAGGTGGCCACCCCGCTGCAGGGGCAGGCCGTGCTCTACCTCGGGCCGGCGGCGGACGCGTTCGTCTCCGAGTTCTCCCGCTTCGGCGCGGTGGCGCGGGTGGCCCGATGAGCCGCGACATCCGGAAGACCGAGGAGTACCGGCGCGGGCACGGCGGCGAGCTCCTCGTGGCGCGCGAGCTCCTGCGTCGCGGCTGGCACGTCATCCCGAGCTACGACTACTCCGGCGAGGAGGGGAACAAGGCCCCGCGCCTCGAGGGGCTCCGGGTCCGGTACGTCATCCCGGACCTCGACGTCTGCAAGGCCGGGCAGCGCGTGTGGATCGGGGTCAAGACCAAGTCCGCGGCGTCCCGCGGGCGGCTGAGCGGGGAGCTCGAGCACGGGATCACCCTGCGCCACTGGCAGGCCTACCGGGCCGTGGAGCGCGAGACGGGGAGCGAGGTCTGGCTCGCGATCTGGGAGCAGGACAGCGGGCAGGTGCTCGCGGCGCGGATCCGGGACCTCCCCGCGCCCCGGATCAGCCGGATGAGGAAGGCCGGTCGCGACGAGGGCGACATGGCCTTCTTCCTGCGCTCGTCGTTCGCCGTGCTGTTCACGGTCCGGAAGGAGCGCGCATGAACGCCTGCCGCAACGCGACGCCGGGGCGGGCGCGGGCACGGACCACTTCCCGACAGGAGGAACGCTGATGGCCATCCGCCGAAACCCCGAGAGCCGGAAGATGAAGGTCGCGGACCTCACGCCGGCCTCCTACAACCCGCGGAAGATCAGCGACGGGGCGATGAAGGGCCTCACCGCGAGCGTCGAGCGCTTCGGGCTCGTCCAGCCGATCGTCTGGAACCGCCGCACGGAGCGCGTGGTGGGCGGGCACCAGAGGCTCAAGGTACTCGTCGCCGAGGGGATCGAGGAGACCGATGTCATCGTCGTGGACCTCCCCGAGAGCGAGGAGAAGGCGTTGAACCTCGCTCTCAATAACCCCTCGATCGCGGGCGAGTTCACGGACGACCTCGACTCCCTGCTCGCCGAAGTGCAGGCGGATCTCCCGGAGCTCTTCGCCGATCTGCGGCTCGACGAGCTGTGGCAGGGCGTGGGGGACGGGACGGAGGGGAAGACGGATCCGGACTCGATCCCGGAGCCTCCCGACGCTGCCGTGAGCGAACGCGGCAAGGTCTACGGCCTGGGGCGGCACCGGCTCCTGTGCGGCGACAGCGGGGTCGCGGCGGACGTGGACCGACTGATCGCTGGGAACCCGATCCACCTGGCCTGCTGCGACCCTCCGTACAACGTGCGCGTGGAGCCGCGCTCGAACAACGCCATCGCGGCGGGACTGAGCTCGTTCACCGGCACGACGCACCACCAGGGGCTCGACCTCGCGCGCCAGCCGGGGAAGGCGCAGGCGACCCACGGGAAGCTCCGCCCGAAGGACCGGCCGCTGGAGAACGACTTCGTGTCCGAGGAGGCGTTCGAGGCGCTGCTGCGGGCGTGGTTCGGCAACCTGGCGCGGGTGCTCCGGCCCGGCCGCGCCTTCTACCTCTGGGGGGGCTACGCCAACTGCGGCAACTACCCTCCCGTGCTGAAGGAGACGGGGCTCTACTTCTCCCAGGCCATCATCTGGGACAAGGAGCATCCGGTCCTCACCCGCAAGGACTTCATGGGGGCCCACGAGTGGTGCTTCTACGGGTGGCGCGAGGGCGCCGCGCACGAGTTCTTCGGTCCGGCGAACGCCCAGGATCTCTGGCACGTCAAGAAGATCAACCCGCAGTCCATGGTCCACCTGTGTCTCCACCCCGACTCGCTGGTCCTGACTGACGCAGGCTACCGGCCGATTCGTGCCATCGCGATCGGCGATCACGTGTACGGAGTGGACGGCCGCTTCCACGCGGTCACGAACGTCTCCGCGCACGCCTACCAGTCACCGGACCTCGTCCGCATCGTGGCCAAGGGCGGGAACCTCGCGACCATCGCCTCGGACAACCACCCCTTCCTCATCTGGCGGCCGCGGAAGGACGGGCGCCGCGTCGTTGGCGGAGACGTGACGTGGCTTCGGGCGGACGAAATCCGGCGGGGCGACTACACCATGACCCCGCTGCTCACAGAGCCGGAGGAGGATCCGCTCCCCGAGCGAGACGAGGCGTTCTGGTTCCTCTTCGGGCTCTACCTCGCACAGGGGAGCCTGCAGAGTGCCGGCCACGGCGAGAACCGCTACCCCACGTTCCACCTTCACAAGAAGCGTCAGGACCTGGTGGCGAAGATCCACGACCGGTGGGACTCCGTCGGGGAGTATGACCCGGCCGACTACGGCGAGCGCTCCCAGGGGGTTACCGTGATGGCGTTCGACCCCGACGCCGGCGCGGCCTTCGAGGAGCTCGGTGGCCGGCACTCGCACGCGAAGCGGATGGCGCACCTCGTGTTCCGCCTGCCCCGGGCGAAGCGGCTCGCCGTCTTCCAGGGCTGGCTCAGCGGCGACGGGTGCCGGGTTCACGACCGGTCGTACTGGCAGGGCAACACGACCTCTCCGTGCCTGGCGGCGCACCTACAGCTCCTGGCGGGGTCGGTCGGCTACCGGGCCAACCTGTTCCGCTACGACCCGCCCGTCGAGCTGGGCATGATCAACGGGCGCAGGATCCGGAGCGCGCGTCCCGTCTACAACCTCTACTTCTACGCCCGTGACCCGAAGGTCCGGCGCGGGACGTTCACCCACGTCCTCCACGAGGACCGCGAGTACGCCCTCCGCTACGTGAAGAGCGTGGAGCGTGTCCCCTACTCCGGCGAGGTCCTGAACCTCACGGTCGAAGGGAGCCACACGTTCCAGACCGCGGTAGGCGTCTCGCACAACACCGAGAAGCCGGTGGAGCTCGCGACGCTCGCCATGCAGTACTCCTCGCGCCCCGGGGAGAACGTCCTTGACCTCTTCGGCGGGAGCGGATCGACGCTGATCGGCGCCGAGATGACCGGCCGCCGCGCCTTCCTCATGGAGATCGACGCCCTTTACTGCGACGTGATCCGGCGGCGGTGGGCGGAGTTCGTGAACGGGGAGGGCTGCGACTGGCGCGCCCTGACGCCGGAGGTGGCGCCGTGACGGTGCGCCGGCGGCGCCTGGCATCCGTGGCCCCGGCGGCCGCGCCGGTCGCGACACGGCGCGACGTGGCGCCTCCCGTGGCCCCCCGCGGGCCCTTTGGCCTCCCTCCGGAGGGCACGGGTCCGGGTTCCTGCCCGCCTTCGGCGTGTTCGTGTCCCCCGGTGTCAAGGACGGACCGGTGCTTGACGGCCGGGGCCGAAAGGAGATCGAGAAGTGATCGAGAAGACGGAGTTCGAGAAGCGCGCCGCGGCCGCCGGCCTCCGGGTCCGACGGTATCCGGAGGACGAGCTCGTGATCGAAGGGAAGCGCGGCCGGATCGTCGAGTGGTCGGACGGCCGGTTCGCCTGGCTCCTGCTCTTCGAGCGGCCGGTCTTCGGCCCGGACGGGAAGCGCCTCTCTGCCGGCGACGAGCGGCCGCCGGGGGCGACGTACGGCGCATGGCCGAAGACCTCGTCGGCGCTGAAGCACCGGGCGAAGCGGGATCCGCTCCTCCGCCTGGAGGACGAGGGCGACGAAGAGGCGATCTTCAGCTTCGCCCCCGAGGCCCTCGGGCACGTCGCCCGCCAGTGGTGCCGGTGCCGTTTCAGGAAGCGGTACTCCCCCGAGGTGCTTAAGAAGAAGCGCGCCGCGATGGCGCGGGTTGCCGCTTCCCTTCGCGCGAACCCCGATAGGAAGGCCGGTGCGGGGGTCTGTTTCGCGTCGGCGGGCGCCGGTGAGGCTTCCGGTACCGACCCCGCCCCCGGACGCGAAATGGCACCCGGGAACCCCACTTCTACCGGCGGATACGCCGAAGGCGAGGCGATCCGCCTTCGCCCGTCGCCGCTGCCCCTCGAAAGGAGCGCCTGACCATGACCGCCGACCTCGCCCGCCTCCGCGCCGAGATGGACCGCTGCCGGCGGGACCCCGCGGACTTCGTCCGCACCTGGCTCGGCATCGACTCCCTCTGGGAGAAGCAGGTGGAGATCCTCGAGGCGATCCGCGACCACCGCAAGGTGTGCGTGGCCAGCTGTCACGATTCGGGGAAGACCTTCGTCGCCGCGGCGGCGGCCATCTGGTTCTTCCAGAGCTTCTGGCCCTCGGTGGTGGTGACCACCGCCCCCGGCGGCCGGCAGACCGAGTCGCTCCTGTGGGCGAACATCCGGGCCATGAAGGCCGCCGCCCCGGTCGACCTCCCGGGGATCGTGGGCACCACCTCCTGGAAGCTCGAAGAGGACCCCCGCTCTTACATGATCGGGTTCTCCACTTCCGCCGACCGGGCCCAGGAGCACGCCACGCGGTTCACCGGCTTCCACTCCGAGCATCTCCTGCTCATCTTCGACGAGGCCGCCGCGGTGGAGAAGCCGATCTGGGACGCCGCTCACGGCCTCATGACCAGCGGCCACGTGCGGTGGCTCGCCATCGGCAACCCCTCGGACCCCTCGGGGGAGTTCGCCCGGGCCTACAGCTCCGGCGACTGGCACGCCATCCACATCGATGCCTACGACACCCCCAACATCCGGGCCGGCAAGCAGCTCTTCCCGCACTTCCCGAGCCTCGACTGGCTCGCGGAGATGCAGCGGAAGTGCGGCCCGGACTACGAGAGCAACCCCGAGTACCAGTTCAAGGTGCGGGGGATCTTCCCGACCTCGGCGGTGGACACCCTGATCGGGGTCGGGGAGTTCCTCGATGCTTGCCGCCGGCGGGCGGACGAGGATCCGGAAACGGTGGTCACGATGGGCGTCGACGTGGCGCGCTACGGCGGGGACCGCACGGCGATCGTCGTCCTCCGCGGCGGGAAGATCCTCCACGCCGAGGCCTACGGGAAGCAGGACGTCGTGTTCACCGCCGGGCGGGTCCTGGAACTCGCCCCGCGGGTGGGCCTCGCGAAGAACGAGGCGGAGCGCATCGCCATCGACGACACCGGCGTGGGCGGCGGGGTGGTGGACGTGCTGCGCGGCAACGGCTGGGGCGTGAACGGGGTGAACTTCGGCGAGAGCCCGGAGCGCGACGAGGCGACCTGCGCGAACCGCCGCACGGAGCTGTGGGTGGCGGTTAAGGAGTGGATCCGCAAGGAGGCAGGCCTCGCCGATCTCACGCCCGCGATCCACGAGGAGCTGCGGGCCGATCTCACGACGGTGAAGTACTCCTTCCGCCCCGACGGCCGGCGGATCCTCGAGCCGAAAGAGGAGATCCGGAAGCGGATCGGGAGATCGCCCGACTACGGCGACGCCCTGGCCCTCGCGCTGGCCTTCCGCACCGTCCGGCCGCGGCTCCGCTACGGCCCGCTTCCGGCCAACCGCAATCGCTACGGCGGGTGGGACCATCCCGAGGATGCCGACCATCCCGGCCACCAGGCGTGGCTGCGGGACCACCTGTTCGACGACTTCAAGCCCCGGGGGAACCCCTTCCACGACCTGTTCCCGCCGCGGCGGCGGTCGGACGGGTGAGGACGCAACACCGGCCGCGGCCGAGAGGCGATCGAGCGGCTCTCCCGGCCGGCCGCCGCCCCGCCGTCCACCGCCGGTCGTCCTTGACGCGGGCGCCCGTCGAGGTAGGGTGCCACCCGTTCGAATCCGGATCCGGCGAGGAGGCATCCGCATGGCGGCACGACGGAGGAAGGCGCTGCCCGACCCGCGGAAGGTGGTCGGGTACGTGCGCGTCTCGACCGACGAGCAGGCTCTCGGCCCGGAGGCCCAGCGGCAGGCGATCACGGCGTGGTGCGAAGCGAACGGGGCCTCGCTCGTCGTCCTCCACGAGGACCTCGGGATCTCCGGGGCGACGCCAGTGGAGAAGCGGCCGGGGCTGAACCTCGCCCTGGACGCCCTCGAGGAGCACGGCGCCGGCGTCCTCCTCGTGGCGAAGCGGGACCGTCTGGCGCGGGACGTCCTCGTGGGCGCCGTCGCGGAGCGGATGGTCGAGCGCCTCGGGGCGCGGGTGCTCTCCGCGGACGGCGCGGGGAACGGCGACGGCCCCGAGAACCAGCTCATGCGCCACCTCATCTCCTGCTTCGCGAGCTACGAAAGGGCCCTGATCGGCGCGCGCACGGAGGCCGCCCTCCGGGTGAAGAAGCTCCGGGGCGAGCGAGTAGGAGCCGTCCCTCTTGGGTTCAGGCTGTCCGGGACTCCGGGACGGCTCGAGCCGGACCCGCGGGAGCAGGCCGCCATCGCCCTCATCCGCGAGCTCCACGCCACGGGACTCTCGCTGCGGGCCATCGACCGGGAGGTCCGGGCCCGCGGCTACGCCTCGCGGACGGGCGGGGCGTGGCATGTGCAGACGCTGGCGAACCTCCTGCGCAAGGAGCCCGCCGTGGCGGCGGTGTAGCGCAGCGACGGAGCGGGCGAGGCGCAGGGGGGGCGACCGTCACGGCCGTCCGGGAGGGCGGGTGGGCGGCCGCGGGAACTCGCGCAGAGGAGGCCCCGGAGAGACACGGAGGACGCGGGGCACACGACGCGCGAAAACGGTGTCGGACGCAAGAGATCCGGATTCAGGCCGGAACTCGCCGGGAGAGACGCGGCGCGTCCCGCCCGTTGGGCGTGCGGACAGGGCTCCTATCTCGACGGGGGGGCGGCGCCCATCCGATCGGCGCGGCCGACCGAACCGCGGCAGCATCCTCCCGGCCGCAAGAGAAACCCGGAATCGGGATTGACACGCTCCCGATTCGCGCTACGATCACAGAGGCGTGGCAGCAACGGGCTCAAGAGATGGCCCGGGTCGGTGCGGATGAGGGCAGCGAAGTGGTCACTCCGGGGAATCATGCGCCGCTGAAGGTGGCGCTCGGGTTTGTCGTCTCCCTCTTCTCTCTCCTCCCTGTCCACGCCTCGACCCCGGACGCAGCGCGGACGACCTTGCGGATCGCCCTGACCCGCGATCTGCGCGGGTGGCTCGAGCCCTGCGACCGTAAAGAGGGCGTGCTCGGCGGCTTCCCCCGGCGGGCCACCGTCCTCGCGCCGTGGAAGCCCGACCTCCTCCTCGATGCCGGGGACCTCGTCAACGAGCCCTGTGCCGCGTGGGAGAAGACCGCCCACGCGCGGGCGCTTTCGGCCCTCCGTCCGGAGAAGGGGCTCTACGACCCGCTCTGCCTCGCGTGCCACGCCACGGCGCCGGGCACGGGCGGCGACTCGTCCGCGGAGAAGACCCCGGAGTTCGCGGGGGTGACCTGCGAGTGCGGCCACGGTCCGTGCCGCGCGCACGCCGAAACGCCGCTCACCGCCGCCCGTGCGAAGCCCCCGGGCCGTCCCGAAGAGGTGTGTCTCACCGGCCATGAATCCGATCACCGCCGGCCGTTCTCGCGGCCGGAGCGTCTTGGCGCGATCCGTTATGCGGAGAAGGAGTGAACCATGAGGTGGAAGATCGGGATCCCGTGCGGTGCCGCGCTGCTGGCGGCGGTCATCGTCCTGTTGCTGCCCCTGCCCCGGGAGGAAGTCCGCGCCGGCACGGCCTCGAACTTCGCGGAGCGGAGCGTTTCCTCGCTCACGGCCTATGTGCAGTCCTCCGCCGCATTGAACCTGCGGCTGGTCGCCCTGGAAGCTCTGCGGCGGAAGGACGGCAGCACGGATGACCTCGCGGCGCTGGTGAAGGGCGCCGACGTCCCGCTGGCGGTGTACGCCGCCTCCGCGCTGGGCCGGCAGGCCACGGAGGACGCGCGATCCGCGTTGAAGGACCTCGTCACGGAGAGCAAGGCGGCCACGGAGGCCCGCAAGGCGGCGATGTCCGCCCTGGCGGTGCACTTCAAGAGCGAATCCGACCTCGCCTGGCTCGCGGAGCAGACGGCGGACCACGCCGCGCTCAAGGCCCACTGCACCTGGCTTCAAAGCCGGGTCTACGGAAAGTAGGAGGGGGCCATGAAGACCATCCGCCGCCTCCTCGCGCTGGCCCTGCTGTTGGCCGCGGGCCTGTTCGCCTCCCTGCCGGTGGCCGTGGCTCCGCTGTTCGCCACCGACGCCGACAACGACGGTCTCAGCGCCGAGCTGGAAGCCGCGCTGGGCACCAGTGACTCGGACAGCGACTCGGATGACGACGGCTGGGGAGACGACCTCGAGGTGTTCACCCACGGCACGTCCCCGTGCCTCGTGGACACGGATGGGGATTCGCTCGGCGATTCCGTCGACCCCGCCCCTCTCGACGATGGGGACAGCGTCGGCGGGGAGACCACGCCGAGCCGCGCCTACGCGACGAACCTCGACCACGCCGCGATGGCGGGGACCACGCCGTTCGAGGGGCAGGGGGTGAACGCCCTGTCCGGGGAACTGGAGATGGTGCTGGTGCGGATGGACTTCGGCCCGGGGCTCATGGGCGAGAACGTCCTCGAGCTTCGTTATCTCTCGGGGATCACCCACAACGGCCCCTGGGGCCGCAACGTCGTCTGCAACTGGGACGACTGGGTGGTGGTGCAGGACGACGACGACGTGGAGGTCTACCGGGACGGCCGCCGGTTCGTCTTCGACGAGGATTCCGGCGCCTACACCGCGCCCGCCGGCGTCCCCTTCTCTCTGGCGCTGGACAGCCAAGCCGGAGAGTACGTGCTGACGGCGCTGCGGGGCGGGAAGGAATGGCGCTTCGACGCGACCACCGGGCTGCTCTCCTCCATCGAGGACCGCTTCGGGAACGCCCTCACGGTGACCCGGGACCAGGCCGGCCTCATCACCTCCTTCACCCTGCCGGAGGGCAACGGGATCACCGTGTCGGCCTACGCCACGGGGCGCTACCAGCTCCTGTCGGACTGGGCCACCACGAATCGGAACTGGGAGCTGCGCTACAACGGCGCCGACGAGCTGGCGAAGTCCGTCGACCCCGCCAACGCCACCACGCAGTTCTTCTGGCTGAACGGGAGCCAGGACCCCGATCTCGAGGGCAACCTCGTCCGGGTCCTGCGCCCGGAGGGGCAGACGGCGCTCACGGTCGAGTACGACGAATCCGACCGGGTGACGGAGCAGACGGTGGCGGGGCCCTCGGCGACCTTCGGCTACACCTCCCTGGTGACGACGGTCACCGACTTCGCGGGGAACTGCCGCTCGTGGAACCACGCGGCGGGGGAGGTCGTGCCGACCTCCCTCGTGGCCTGCAGCAACCGGGACGTGCGGGAGGGCGATCCCGCCACGTGGACCACGACCTTCGGCCATGACGCCCAGCTCCGGCGCACGAAGATCGTGCATCCCGAGGGGCACCGGACGGACTTCGACTGGA
>JADHED010001285.1_pt1 | contig 22441 bp, 20 predicted proteins | sample 8952041 | NCBI WGS metagenome assembly JADHED01 (sample SAMN16124423, study PRJNA663239) | bioreactor sludge metagenome | isolation source: sludge (control) | place: India:Bengaluru | collected 2018-09-08
GCGACCTGGGCGGGCACGAGGGCGACCTGGGCGGGCACGAGGGCGACCTGGGCGGCCACGAGGGCCGCCCCTACGGGACTATACTGCCCACCATGCAGCCTGCGACCGTCTACATCGTTGGTGCGGGGCCGGGCGACCCCAGCCTCATCACGCTGCGCGGCGCCAAGTGCCTGGCCGCCGCCGACGTGGTCGTCTACGACCACCTGGTGCACCCGCGGCTGCTGCGCCGTGCCCCGGCCGATGCCGAGCGCATCGACGTCGGCGCGGCCGCGCCGCAGCCCAGCCAGCAGGACGCCATCAGCCTGCTGCTCGCCGAGAAGGCCCGCGAAGGCAAGACCGTCGTCCGGCTGAAGTGGGGCGACCCCTACGTCTTCGACAGCGGCGGCAAGGAGGCGCTGTTCCTCCACGAACACGGCATCCCCTTCGAAGTGGTGCCTGGCGTCACCGCGCCGGTGGCCGCGCCGTGCTACGCGGGGGTGCCCGTCACCTACCCCGGTGCCGGCGACACGCTCACCTTCGTGCGCGGGCACGAGGACGGCAGCAGCCGCGCGCCGAAGGTGGACTGGCAGGCCATCGCGCGCCTCGACGGCACGATCGTCTGCTATGCCGGGCCCCGCCAGCTGGCCGGCATCGTGGACGCTTTGCTCGCCGCCGGCCGGTCGCCCCGCGACTCGGTGGCCGTGATCTCGCGCGGGACGCTGCCGCACCAGCAGACCCTGCAGGGCGAGCTCGGCCAAGTGCAGGGGCGGCTGCACAACAGCCATCCGCAGAAGGACCCGGCCGTGCTCGTGGTCGGGCGCGTCGCCGGCCTGCGCGAGTACCTGCGCTGGTTCGACGCGCGGCCGCTCTTCGGGAAGCGGGTGCTGGTGACGCGGTCGCGCGAGCAGGCGGGGGAGCTCGTGGAGCGGTTGGAGGAACTCGGCGCCGAGCCCATCGAGGCGCCGTCGGTGCGCATCGCCCCGCCGGCCGACTTCGGGCCGCTCGACCAGGCCTGCGCGCAGGCCGGCAGCTACGACTGGGTGGTGTTCACGAGCCCCAACGCCGTGGAGGCGTTCATGCGGCGCCTGCTGGCCGGGCCCGGCGACGTGCGCAGCCTGCGCGGGCCGCGCCTGTGCGCGGTGGCGCCCGGGACGGCGGAACGCCTGGCGCACTGGGGCATCAAGGTGGACCTGCGGCCGGCCGAGTTCCGTGCCGACGCGATCCTCGAGGCCATCCGCGCCCTCGGCCCGATCGACGGGCGCCGCTTCCTGCTGCCGCGCGCCGACATCCCCCTCGACGTGCTGGCCGGGGAGCTGCGGCTGGCGGGCGCGCAGGTTACGGAGGTGGTGGCCTACCGGCGCGTGCAGGAGCCGCTGCTGCGCGAGGACGGCAGCCACGACCTCTACCGCATGCTGCTCGACCGGCAGATCGACGTCGTCCTCTTCACGAGCGCGTCGACGGTGCACAACCTCGCGAGCAGCCTCGGCGAGGAACAGGCCGCCGACCTGCTGCGCGGGACCACCGTGGCCTGCATCGGGCCGGTGACGGCGGCCGCCGCGCGCGACCTCGACATCGAGCCGGCCGTGGTGGCCACCGACTACTCCATCGCCGGCCTCGTCCAGGCCGTCGTCGATCACTACGCCGCGGCGCGTCCGGGCGAACGCTGAGCCGCGCCGCCGCTACGCGCCGGACGCGGCCTTGGCCGCCTTCTTCGGCGCCTTGCTCTTGGCCTGCGCCGCCGCCTCGGCCTTCGCCTGGCGGAACTCGGCCCACTTGCGCCGCATGCGCTCTGAGAGCGCCTTGCGCGCTTCGGGAGAGAGGCGGTTGGACCCGCGCTTCGCCTTCTTGCCCTTGGCCGGCGCGGCCGGCACGGCGGCCGGGGCCGCGGCCGGCGCCACCCGCGCCCCCGCGCGCAGCTGCGCGGCGTAGGCCTGCAACTTGGCCAGGCGCTCGCGCGTCTGTTCTATCTCCTGCTCGACACCGGTGAGTGCCAGCCGCACGAACTCCGGTGACTGAAGCAGGGACGGCAGGGAACGGGGACGTGCGGCACGACGGGCCATGGTTGCTCCTGGGCGGCGCTTGCGACTCATGCGCGCGCCGCTCCTTCGTATCATAGTCACTGCGGATCGGCCATGCTAATTCCGGACACCTCGGCGGGCGGAGGTGGGAGGCGTGGCGTCGTGGCACGCGACGCAGTAACCACGTCAGGGGCTCGGGCGCTGGAGTGATCGATGCCGAAACCGAGGACCTGGGTCTACGTCGTCGCCGGCCTGGTCGTCGCCGGGGTGCTCGCCGTGGTGCTGCTCGTCGGGGCCGGCGCGTGGTTCTTCGCGCAGCACGTCCAGGTGAGCCAGGCCCCGGACGCGTCGGCGGCCGAGACCTTCGCCGACATCCGGCGACGATTCGAGGGCCAGGCCCCCCTGATCGACCCGCGGGCCGAAGGGCGCGCGGTGGTCGCCGAACTGGACCGCCGCCGCGCGAGCTACACCGGGCCGTTGCCCCGCTCGTTCCGTCTCGCCGTGTGGGACAAGCGCGAGCAGAAGCTCGTGCGCCTGTCCTTCCCGTTCTGGATGCTGAAGTTCCAGAGCGAGGAGTCGATGCACCTCGACATCGACGGCCTGCGCCTCGATGAACTGGGCGTCACGGCCGAGGACCTGCGCCTGGCCGGCCCGGCCCTCGTGCTCGACCACGAGGACGCCTCGAGCCGTGTCCTGGTGTGGACCGAGTAGGACAGCCAGCGTCAACCGGACAGGACGCTGGGTCGCGCGGTCGTCGCCAGGCGCGCCGGATTTCCAAGTGATTCGCGGCCCAGGCCCCCCTCACCGCCCCTGGCACGCCACTTGATTCACGTCCTGGCGTTCCCCGGACGGAGGACGCCATGAGACGCACGACACAGCTTTCGACGATCACGCTCGCCACTCTCGCCCTGCTGTGGTTCGCGACGCCGAGCGCCCAGGCGCAGGTGCGCTGGTCTCCCGACCGTCGCGGCTGGGACGGCGGGTACGCCTACGAGACGCGCGGGGGCCCCGGGTTCCAGCGCGGGTTCGACGACGGGTACCGGGAGGGCCGCGACGCAGCGCGTGACGGCCGCCGCTACGATCCCTTCAGGGAGCGCCGCTTCCGCGACGCCGATCGCGGGTACCGCCCGCGGTTCGGCCCGCTCGGGCTCTATCGGCAGGACTACCGGCAGGGGTTCCGCGCCGGCTACGAGCGCGGCTACCGTGAGTCGCACCGGTGGGGCCGCGACAGGTTCCACTTCGAGTTCGGCTACGGGCGCCGCTGGTAGCGGCCCACGGTGCGGGTGAGGACCACGGGCCCGGGCGATCGCGGGATCGCCCGGGCCCGTCTGTTCCCTGGGCCGGTCGTGGCGTGGCGCGTCAGGCGTCGAACCGCGGCGCGATGAGGTTCTCGAAGCTGAAGATCTCGTCCCACTGCTCGGCGGTCAGCAGCCGGCGGCGCTCGACGACGATCTCGCGGAGCGACCGGCCGGTCTCGAACCCCTCCTTCGCGATCTCGCCGCACAGCTTGTAGCCCAGCGACGGCTTCAGCAGGGTGACGATCCCGAGCGAGTTCAGCACCATCTCGCGCGTGCGCTCCGCGTTGGCGGTGATGCCGTCCACGCAGTGCGTGCGCAACGTGTCCACCGCGCGCTCCATCGTCGTGATCGAGGTGAAGAGCGCGAAGGAGATCACCGGCTCCATGACGTTCAGCTGGAGCTGACCGGCGGAGGCGGCCAGCGTCACCGTGAGGTCGAGGCCGATGACGAGGAAGCCGGTCTGGTTCACCACCTCGGGAATCACCGGGTTCACCTTGCCGGGCATGATCGACGATCCCGGCTGCATCTGCGGGAGGTCGATCTCGTTGAAACCGCAGCGCGGCCCCGAGGCCAGCAGGCGGATGTCGTTGCAGATCTTGGTGAGCTTGGCCGAGGTGCGCTTGAGCACGCCGGACAGCTGCACGTAGGCGCCGGCGTCCGAGGTGGCCTCCACCAGGTCGTGCGCGAGCAGGAACTCGATGCCGGTGAGCGCCGACAGGTGGCGCACGGCGAGCTCGGGGTAGCCGGGGGCCGCCGTCACGGACGTCCCGATGGCCGTGGCGCCGAGGTTGACCTCGCGCAGCAGGGCGCACACCTCGGTGATGCGTTGCACCTCCTCGCCGATGGTCGTCCCCCAGCCGTGGAATTCCTGGCCGAGCGACATGGGCACCGCGTCCTGCAGGTGCGTGCGGCCCATCTTCAGCACGCGCCCGAACTCCTCGCCCTTCGCGTAGAAGGACTGCTGCAGCCGGTGCAGGGCCTCGACGTAGCGCCGCAGGCGGAGGATCAGCGCGAGGCGCAGGGCCGTCGGGTAGGCGTCGTTGGTGGACTGGCCGAAGTTGACGTGGTCGTTCGGGTTGACGTGCTGGTAGTCGCCCTTGGCGTACCCCAGTGACTCGAGCGCCACGTTGGCGATCACCTCGTTGGCGTTCATGTTCGTGGAGGTGCCCGCGCCCCCCTGGATGAAGTCGGTGACGAACTGGTCGAGCAGGTCGCCGGCGATCAACCGGTCGCAGGCGGCGGCGATGGCCCCGGCCACGCGCGGGTCGAGCACGCCGAGGTCGCGGTTGGCCAGGGCGGCGGCCTTCTTGACGTACCCCAGCGCCCGCACGAAGCAGGGCTCGGCCGACATCGGGATGCCGGTGATGTGGAAGTTCTCCTTGCCGCGCAGCGTCTGCACGCCGTAATACACGTCGTCGGGGAGCGTGCGCTCGCCGAGGAAGTCCTTCTCGATGCGTCCCATGGGCGCCTCCGCAGAGAGCATACAGGGATGCCCCCGCCCGCGTGTACCGGGGCGCGGCGCACGGCTGGGCCGGCTTGGTGCGATGATGTCCCGCACGGCGCCGTCAGGGCACCCCCAGCGAGAGGAGCAGGCCATGCAGCTCGGAGCGTTCTCGATCAGTCTGGCCGTGAAGGACCTTGCCGCGTCGAGGGCCTTCTACGAGAAGTTCGGGTTCTCGGCGTTCGGCGGCGACGCGTCGCAGCACTGGCTGATCATGAAGAACGGCGATTGCGTGATCGGGTTGTTCCAGGGCATGTTCGAGAAGAACATGCTGACGTTCAACCCCGGCTGGGACGCCAACGCCCGGCCGTTGCCGGCCTTCACCGACGTGCGCGAACTGCAGCGCCAGTTGAAGGCGGCCGGCGTGGCGCTGGCGCACGAAGCCGACGAGACGACCACGGGCCCGGCCCACTTCGTCGCCGTCGACCCCGACGGCAACCCGGTGCTCGTCGATCAGCACGTGTGAGGCGGACGCGTGACGCGCCGGGCGGGCAACCGCCCGGACGGTGAGCGACGACCGGCCGCGCCGGGGCGAGGCATGACCACCGGCCTCGGCGGCGCGGCCACCGCGCCTGTCAGAAGCGGACGACGAGCGCCGCGGTCGCGCGCGAGAACTCCAGGGTGCCCGGCTCGAGCGAGAAGAACCCCTCCTCGGAGTCCTGGAAGTTGCGGTAGTAGCGCAGGTCGCCGCGAACGCCCACGCGGTCGCTGAAGAAGACCATCACTCCCCCGCCGACGTTGTAGCCGAAGTCGGTCTTCGAGAACGCGAGCAGGTCGCCGAAGGCCTCGACGCGCTGCCGGATCAGCCCGAGGCCCGCCGACGCGTAGGGCCGCACGCCGGGACCGGACCGGCTGCTGCCCGCCGTCCCGAGCACGAGGTTGCCCATCACGGTGGTCACGCTGTTGTCCCCGAGCAGCGAGGTCTCCGAGTCGCCGAAGAAGTCCGGGGAGAACGCGACGTCCACCTCGAACCCCAGCAGGCCTCCGCCGGCGCCGAGCGCGAGGCCGTAGATCCGGGGCTTCTCCTCCTGCGCCAGGCCGATGGTGCCGCCGAAGCCGACGCCGACGTAGGGCGCGATGTATCCCTGGGCCGACGCAATCGCCGGCATCAGCAGCAGGACGAGGCAGGACAGGGCCGAACGAAGCACGACACGCGTCATGAGGAGACTCCACTGTTCCCTGGGGAGCAGGACCGGGCAGGGCGACTGCGTGGCCGGGGGCGGGGCTGGCCCCTTCATCTTAGCAGGGGCATCGGGGCGGTTGCTGGAAGCGCCGTCGGGCTTTCGGTATCCTCGGCACGCGAGCCTCACGGTCCTCCGTGTTCGAGGGTACCGGTTCTACTTCTTCTCCCGAGAGGAACCGCGGCCGACCGAGCGCTTCGCCGGCGTCTTTTCACTTCGCCTTCGGCCCTGTCGCGGTCGCCAGAACTCGACCGTCAGTCGTGATCAGGACTTCGCCGTTCATGGCGAAGCAGCAATCGACGAGCTCACCCAAAGAGAACGATTGCCTGACCGCGCCGTCCTCTGCGGACCAACCGAGCAACCGCTTGGGCCCTCCCTTCTGATAGGGCCACTCCACTCCGAGAACGACCTTATCGGCCTCTCGGTAACCGAGGCGAATGACGTGAACTCCGTGGATCGGTGAGTAGCGCCAGCGCTCAGCACGAGTAGCGATGTCGAAGCACCGAACCGGCCCGCCTGCTTCGGAGCACACGACCGCTCCTGGCGCGAACCGTACGGCCGTGAACGCAAAGGACGTGCGTTGAACGGCGAAGACGGGCCGACACGCGTCGCCCAGCACCTGCGGTCTTCGGCTGTCGACGAACTGCACGTCGTCATAGCGACTGTCGTGCAACGCGGCCGTCCCTCGGACGTTGCGTATGGTGTCCCCGGTGCGAAGGTCGATGACTGCAAGCGGTGAGCCTTCTCTCCCGCAGTATGCGACCGTGCCAGTGCGCGACAGGACGATCTGCTGGACCTTCTTGATGTCCTTACGGCGCCAGAGCTCCCGCTGGTCCTGGACGGAATGGAAGGCCAGCCCATGCACGTGGTACGCGGCCGCCAACAAGCCGTCGAGCTCGTCGGAGAGCGCCAGACGCTTGCCGCCGAAGTCGAACGTCGTCTCGATCACAGGCGAAAGCGCTCCGCTCACCAGGTCCATCACAACGACCGAGTGCTCGAACGCCCCGAAGACCACGCGTCGGCCCGTCGATGACGGCACCACATGCCGGGGCTTCGATCCGAGTGCAAGGTCGACAGCGGACGCCGCGGGCAAAGCCGACTGCCCTAGCGGGATTCTAGGTCGATAGGATCTCGATCGCACGCGACGCAGCCTCCTCGGGCACGCTCCACCGCGTGAAGGGCTCCCTCATGGCCGCGCTCATCATAGCCGGCTCCGCAGCGTCCCGCGGCTACCCTGGACCTCCTTGGTTCGGCCCTGCGAGGTCCGTTCGTCGACGGCGTGTGATGGCGACGCGCCACCACACCCGGCATCGGCGGCAGCGTCAGATGACGGCGAACTCATTCAGGCCTTCAGGCGGTGCGACAGCGCCTTGTGGTACGCCTCTTCGGATAACGGAAACCCGCCGCTGTCGAGGTCGGCGTGGGACGGCGGTCTCTGCCGTCCCTGGGAGCGCGCGACGACAGGGTGGTGGCAAGTGAGGGCGTGAGCGACCCCAGAGGGTGCGCGCGCGTGGTGCTCAAACATGGACCCGTTCGTCCGGACGCACGGGACTCCGTCGATGTCTCGACCGGTGTCCGCGCGACGGCCATCACGAGCACCATGATGCGCGCCGGCCGTGACGCCGTACAAGGCTCTCCGCTCCGCTCCGACCGCGTGCGCCGCACGCGGCTCGCGCGCGTCTACTGCACGTGACCGCGGGGGTCTCGTCCGAGAGCGCGAGACCTTGACCGCGCCGACGTCCGCCGCGTGTTCTGGCACTTGCGCGATGGCCGTGTCGAGGCTCAGGCCCGCGGGGCTGACGTAGTGGCAGGACCCAGCGTGTCACCGTCTTGAGGGCCGTCGAAGGTCCCAGGCGTCAGCAGATCCAAGAGCGGCTGGTTGATGAACAACCGGTCCCTGCCGGCTGACACCGGTGTCAGCACTCCGATCTCCGAGAGCACGGTCAGATAGGTGGAGGCCGTTTGTCGCTTGGCGATCCCGGCGTCGACGACATTGGCGATGCGGCAGTACGGCTGCGTGAAGACCACGTCCACGAGTTCCCTGCTGTAGATCTTCGGTGCGCGGTCACGCAGTCGCGTAGCCGTGGACTCCTGCAACTCACGGATGTCGCGGATCTTCGCGCTCGTCCAGCGCGAGGTCCTTTCGACCAGTCCGAGGACGTAGCACACCCACTCCTGCCAGCGCTCTTCCGTGGTCACGTCACGGAGCCGCCGATAGTACTCGGCCTTCGAACGGATGATGGCCCCGCTCAGGTAGAGGACTGGAAGACGAAGGAGGCCTTGCTCGACCAGGAACAGCAGGTTGAGGATGCGGCCCGTGCGACCGTTGCCGTCTTCGAACGGGTGGATGGCCTCGAACTGGTAGTGCCCAACCGCCATCCTGACGAGCGGATCCAGGTCGCGCCGCTCGTTCAGGAAGGTCTCCCAGTTGGCGAGCAGTGACCGGAGGCGTTCCTCGCCCGTGGGCGGCGTGTAGACGGTTTCGCCAGTACCGGCATTGCGAAGCGCCGTTCCAGGCAGGCGCCTGATTCCGGTGTCGATTCCCCTGAGCACCGTGCAGATCTCGATTGCCATGTTGGTGCTGACCGGCCGTCGCGCCAGCAGGGCGTGTCCCTGGCGCAAGGCGGTGCGGTAGCGCAGGGCCTCCTTCGTGGCGGGGTCAGAGGCAGCCCGTTCGTCGGAGGCGAGTTGGAACAACCGGTCCGTGGTGGTGACGATGTTCTCGACCGCCGAACTGGCTTGCGCCTCGAGGATGGGAATGGTGTTGATCAGAATCGCTGCGTTCGGGATGAGCCCCGTGGCGGCGCTGAGTTCCGCGAGCGCTGCCCGTGCCGGGATGCAGGCCTTGAGCACGGCCTGCGTCTCGAGTTCGACGGCCGGCGGAAGGAACGGCAGGTCGTCGAACGGCACGTCGGGGCGGAAGTCAGGGCGGGTCATGTCGATGGCATCGACATGGTCCGCCGACGTGTCGATAAAATCAAGTTCTATCGACATATCGCGGTTGGCGACTCATGAAGTTGTTCGCCAGCTCGCCAGCCTATGCATGTAAGAGTCTATTTATCAACAATTTACATAATGTGTCGACGGCATCGACATATCGCCAGTGACATGTCGATATAATCAGATTCTGTCGACATATGCCCAGCCTTCAGCCTCGCGAGTCTTGAATAGCCGCAAGCCTTGTCAAAGGTCCGGCCAGTTTGCTTGAATACACGACGCTTCCCGCAGCTCCCACTCTCCCACCCCTCATCCGCCGACACCACCCCACACGGCGTCCGTAAGTTTTCGCCCCGAACTCGCGTCTATATCGACACAGGTCCTCGTCACGTCCTCCGGGGCGTGCGCCCGTGCCCGTACTGGCCGGCGGCTCCATCCCCCGGCCCACTTCGACCTCTCCCACCTCAGGACCTCTCTCGTCCGCGACCCCGGTGCCAAGCCGCGCGCCGGAGTCCGAACCCACCCGCCGGCCGGCGACCGCCGGGCCGGCGAAACGGGTGTCGTCCGTGGTTCCGAAATCCGAGGAGAGTGCGACCATGAAGCTCTGGCTGAACGTCAAGGAAGGCGCCGAACACGCCGGCGTGAGCCGCGACACCATCTACACCGCGTGCGAACGCCGTGAACTGCACCACGTCCGCATCGGCGGCCGCCGTTCAATCCGAACGAAGGCGGCCTGGATCGATGCGTGGCTGGAGCGTCACGCTCGCGGAGGCGACATCCGACCCGCCGCCGCACCAGGCACGCTGCACGGCGGCGTGTCGTAGCCAGGCCGGCAAGGAGACAGCAGATGGGGCTGTACAAGCTCTGCGCGCACAAGGGGCGCGCGCGCGACCGCTGTTCCCACGCGTGGTGGGGCAGCTTCGAGGGGAAGCGGGTCAGCCTGGCAAGGTGGGCCAACCGCGAGGTGGAGTCCAAGGCCGAGGCCGACGTCGTCCTCGGTGACCTCAAGACGGCCATCCGGGCGGGCACGTTCGACGAGCGCGGGTTGAACCCGCCGCCGGACACGGGCCCGATGACGTTTCGAGCGTTCGCCGAGGTCTACAAGAAGCGTCACGTGCTGGCCAAGGGACTGGCGATGGCGAGCACCATCGACTACCGGCTCAAGCCGCTCATCGAACGCTTCGGCGATCGCAACATCTCGGACATCCGCACCGCCGACATCGAGGACTTCGTCGCGGACATGAAGACGCCGCGTACGGTCAACGGCATCGACGGCCAGCGTTTGGCACCAGCGTCGATCAACCGCACGCTGGGCATCCTTCGGCACATGCACGTGCGAAGGCGGAAGTTTCAAGTTTCTTTCAAGATCTGCCCCGCCAGCCCTCCAACGGCGGACAGGCTCCCGCCCACTGAAGTTTCGCAAGTGCTTGATTCAGTTGTGGGTTGGAGTTTGGTACCGGTACGGGGATTCGAACCCCGGTCCCGTGGCTGAGAACCACGTGTCCTGACCCCTAGACGATACCGGCACCCCGGGACGCAGGAACCGATAGTCTACCCAGCCCCCACACGTCCGTCAAGCTGTGCGAGGATGGCTGAAGCCATGCGCATTCTCGGTGCCGTCCTGCTCTTCCTGCTCCTCGCCGCCGCAGGCGCGTTCCTGCTCGCCGGGCGTGCCACGCCACCCGTCGTCCAGTTCACGCAACCCGCGCAGTTCGTCGGCCGCGACGGCACCCTCGCCTTCACGGTGGCCGCCCCGCGCGGCGAACTCTCGCAGCTCGACGTGGCCCTCGAACAGAACGGGCAGCGGGTGGCGCTCGGCTCGCTCGCCGACTCCACCCTGGCGTTGACCCAGGCCGGAGAAGACCTCGTCGGCGTGTCGCGCCCGCTCGGCAAGGCCAGCGTGCCGCAGCTCGTGGAGGGCCCGGCCCGCGTGGTCGTCACCGCCGCGCGCCCCGTGTTGTTCGGCCTCCGGCAGGTGGCGGCCACCGCCGCGCACGACGTGTCCGTGCGCCTCGCGCCCCCGCGCGTGGAGGTGCTCTCGCTCCACCACTTCGTCAACCACGGCGGCTCGGAGCTCGTCGTCTACCGCGCCACCCCGGCCGACGTGGCCTCGGGCGTGCGCGTCGGCGACCGCGAGTTCCCCGGCTACCCGGCGTCGGCCGCCGGGGTCGCCGGCGCCGACCCCGCGCTGCGCGTCGCGTTCTTCGCGCTGTCGTGGGACCAGGACCTGGCCACCCCCATCCGCGTCTTCGCGCGCGACGCCGCCGGCAACACCGCCACCGCCTCCTTCGACCACCGCGTGTTCCCCAAGCCGTTCCGCGACAGCCGCATCGAGCTGCCCGACACGTTCCTGCGGCGCGTCGTCCCGGCCATCCTCGAGAACACGCCGGCGCTCACGGTGGACGATCCCGGCGACCTCGTCGCCGCGTTCCTGCGGATCAACCGCGACCTGCGGCGCGAGAACAACGCGACCATCGAGGGCTTCGCCGCGCGCACGAGCGACCGCATGCTGTGGTCCGGTCCGTTCCTCCAGATGGGGAACTCGCAGGTGGAGGCCAGCTTCGCCGACAAGCGCACCTACCTGCACGGCGGCGCCGAGATCGACCGCCAGGTCCACCTGGGCTTCGACCTCGCCGTCACGGCCCGCGCCCCGGTCAGGGCCGCCAACGACGGCGTCGTGATCTTCGCCGGCTGGCTCGGGATCTACGGCAACTGCGTCGTCGTGGACCACGGGCTCGGCGTGCAGTCGCTCTACGCGCACCTGTCGTCGATGGACGTGAAGGACGGCGACCGCGTCACGCGCGAGACCGTGCTCGGCCGAAGCGGCATGACGGGCCTGGCCGGCGGCGACCACCTCCACTTCACGATGCTGGTGCACGGCGTGCAGGTGACGCCGGTGGACTGGTGGAGCCGCCAGTGGATCGAGGACCGCATCCTGCGCAAGCTGCGCGAGGCCGCCGCCCCGGCCGCCGCCACCCCGGCGGCCTGAGGACCGTCGCACGCCGGACGCGTGGCCACCCCACGCGCGGCCAGTGAGGAGGCCGATGTTCCGAGCCGAGCCCGTCAGCCCGCTCGCCAGGCGCCTGCTGACGCGCGGCGCCCCGCCGCGCGAGACCCTGGCCCCCGACCAGCGCCTCGACGACGCGCCCACCGACCTCGAGCGCATCCGCTGCCCGCTCTGCCTCTGGCAGCCGCGGCCGGCCGATCGCTGGTCGTGCGTGGCGTGTGAGCACCCCGAGCACTTCCCCGGCGGCTGCGGCACGGTGTGGAACACCTTCACCACCCGGGGGCGCTGCCCGGGCTGCGACCACCAGTGGCGCGGGACGCGCTGCCTCGCCGGCCACGGCTGGTCCCGGCACGAGGCCTGGTACCCCGGCGAGGAGGCCGGACCGGGCGGCCGCCGGGCCTCGACCCGGGCGCGCCGGCCGGGCGCCGGCCGGCCGGAGGCTATAATCCGACGGATGAAGACGCAGGCGATGGCGGTTCCGGCCGCGCAGCACGGCCACCTCGCCGACTACGTCGCGATCTCGAAGCCCCGCCTGAACTTCCTGGTCGTGGCCACCGCCGCGGCCGGCTACTACCTCGGCGACGGCGGCGAGGCCCCGTGGCTTCGCGCGGCGAGCGCCATCGGCGGCACGGCGCTCGTGGCCGCCGGCGCCTCGGCCCTCAACCAGGTCTACGAGCGGCACACCGACCGCCTCATGGAGCGCACGCGCCTGCGCCCACTCGCCGACGGCCGCCTCGGCGTGCGCGAGGCCGTCGCCTTCGCGCTGGTGGTGTCGGTGCTCGGCCTGGCGGTGCTCGCCGCCGGCGCGAACGTCCTGAGCGCGTTCGTCGCCTTCGCCACCCTGGTCACCTACGTCGCGATCTACACGCCGCTGAAGCCGCTCACCTCGTTCGCCACGGTCGTCGGCGCGGTGCCCGGCGCGCTGCCCCCGATGATTGGCTGGGCCGCGGCCACGGGCCACCTCACCCGCGAAGCCTGGATTCTCTTCGCCATCGTCTTCCTCTGGCAGATGCCGCACTTCCTGGCCATCGCGTGGCTGTACCGGGAGGACTACGCGCGCGCCGGGTTCCCGCTGCTGCCCGTCACCGAGCCCGACGGCCACAGCACGGCACGCCAGGTGCTCGCCTACGGGGCCGTGCTGATCCCCGTGAGCCTCGTCCCGACGGCCATCGGCCTCGCCAACCCCGTCTACTTCGCCGGCGCGCTGGTGCTCGGCATCACGTACCTGCTGCTCGGCGCGCAGTTCGCGCTCCGCCGGCAGCGCGGCCCCGCCCTGCGGCTGTTCATCGGCTCGATCGTCTACCTGCCGTTGATCTGGGCCCTGATGCTCGCCACGCGGGCGTAGCCGGCCCGCGCCGCCGCACCCGCCTTCGCTGCCCGCCCCCATGCCGCCTGCCGTCGCCGTCGAGTCGCTCGCCCATCGGTACGGGGACCGCGACGCGCTGCGCGGCGTGAGCTTCGAGGTGCGGCAGGGCGAGATCGTGGCGCTGCTCGGGCCCAACGGCGGCGGCAAGACCACGCTCTTCCGCATCCTCTCGACGCTGCTCACGCCGACCTCGGGCACGATTCGCGTGGCCGGCTTCGACGTGCGCGACGCGCCGCGCGACGTGCGGCGCCACCTCGGGGTGGTGTTCCAGGCGCCGGCGCTCGACCCGTGGCTGAGCGTCGCCGAGAACCTGCGCTGCCACGGCGAGCTCTACGGCCTGCACGGCCGGGCGCTGCGCGCGCGCGCCGACGAGGTGCTCGACGCGCTGAGCCTCGCCGACCGCCGGGTCACGGCCGTCAAGCAGCTGTCGGGCGGCCTGCAGCGTCGCGTCGAGATCGCCAAGGCGCTGATGCCCAACCCGCGCGTGCTGGCGCTGGACGAGCCGAGCACGGGCCTCGATCCGAACGCGCGCCGCGAGGTGTGGGACCACCTCACCCGGCGGCGGGCCGAGCACGGCACATCGGTGCTGCTGACGACGCACGCGATGGACGAGGCGGCGCTGTGCGACCGCGTCGCCATCCTGCACGAGGGGCGCCTCGTGGCGATCGGCACCCCGCACGAGCTCACCGCCACGGTGGGCGGGGAGGTGCTGTGGATCACCGCGCGCGCCCCGGAGCCGGCCGCCGCCCGCCTGCGCGCGGAGTTCGGCGTGGCGGCCGACGTCGTGGACGGCCGGATCCGCATCGAGCGGCCGCGGGCGCACGAGTTCGTCCCCGCGGTGATCGAGGCGTTCCCCGGGGAGATCGACGCGGTCACCTTCTCCCGCCCCACCCTCGAGGACGTCTTCGTGCACCACACGGGACAACGGTTCGACTGACGATGTGGCTCGCGATCAAGGCACTGTGGCGGCGTGACGTGCGCCGCTTCGTCGGGCAGCGCAGCCGGGTGGCGGGCTCGCTGGCCACGCCCGTGGTGTTCTGGGCACTGCTCGGCGCCGGCCTGGGGCGGTCGTTCTCGGCCGCCGACCCGGCGCTCACCGGGGGCTACCTGCAGTTCTTCTTCCCCGGCACGCTGGCGATGATCGTGCTCTTCTCGGCGATCTTCTCCACCATCTCGGTGATCGAGGACCGCCAGCAGGGCTTCATGCAAGGCGTGCTGGTGGCGCCGGTGCCCCGCGCGGCCATCGTGGCCGGCAAGCTCCTGGGCGGCGCCACGATCGCCCTCGCGCAGGCCGTGCTGTTCCTGCTGCTGGCGCCGGTGGCGGGGATCGCGCTCGACCCGTGGCGAGCGCTGCAGGCCATCGGCGTGGCCGCCCTGCTCGCGTTGGCGCTCACCGGCCTGGGCTTCCTCATCGCGTGGTGGCTCGACTCCACGCAGGGGTTCCACGCCATCATGAACCTGCTGCTCGTGCCGATGTGGCTGCTCTCGGGGGCGGTGTTCCCGCCCTCGGGCGCCGCGCCCTGGGTGCGGGGGGTGATGGCCGCCAACCCGATGACCTACGGCGTCGCCGCGCTGCAGACCGTCCTGCTCGGCCGAACCGATGGCCCGTCGCTCGGCGTCTCCCTGGTGGTGACCGCGCTGTTCGGCGCGGCCATGATCGTGGCCGGCGTGATCCTGGTGGACCGCCGGCGCCTGGGGTGATCTCGATGTCGGTGACCGACCTGCCCGCGCTCAACGCCTCGCTCAACGCGCTCGCCACGGTGCTGCTCGTGGCCGGCTGGTTCTTCGTCCGTCGCAAGGACGTGGCGAGGCACCGCGCCTGCATGGCGGGCGCGCTCGCGGCCTCCGCCGCCTTCCTGACCTCGTACGTCATCTACCACTACCACGCGGGTTCGCGGCCGTTCACCGGCACCGGTCCCATTCGCGTGGTCTACTTCACGATCCTCGTCACGCACGTGATCCTGGCGACCGCGATCGTGCCGCTGGTGCTCCTGACGGTGACCCGCGCGCTGCGGGGACACGTCGAGCGGCACCGCGCCATCGCGCGCTGGACGCTGCCGCTCTGGCTCTACGTGTCGGTGACGGGCGTGGCCGTGTACTGGATGCTCTACCAGATGTAGGACGCCCAGGGGCACGACGCCCCGGGTGCGTCTGCCCCTCGCGCCCCTCCCGTTCAGTACGACAGATACTTCGCCCGCAGCAGCCGCCACCGCGCCTCGGCGGCAGTCCACTGGGCCGCGATGCGCTCCGGGTTCTCGCCGGCCCGCAAGGCCGCCAGTTGCTCGGCGGAGCCGTAGAGCCTGCCGGTGTTGCCCAGGTCGAGTTTGTCCCCATACAACCGGTGCAGGGCCGCGAGGATCTCCAGGCCGACGCGCACGGGCCGCACCGCCTCACGGTCGGTGACGATCATGAACACGCCCTGGCAGGCCTCGTCCTTGTACTTGCTCGACACCGGCGTGAACGACACCGGGTAGAAGCGGATGCCGGGCAGGCGCCGCGCGTTGAGCGCGGCCGCCAGCGCGACGCCGTCGATCCACGGCGCGCCGATCTGCTCGAACGGCGTGTCGGTGCCCCGGCCCACGGAGAGGTTGGCCCACTCGATCGCCCCGATCCCCGGGTAGAGCGTCGCCTGGATCAGGTTGCGCATGTTGGGCGACGGGTTCACCCAGGGCTGGCCCGTCTCGTCGAACCACGTGCTCCGGGTCCAGTTGCGCATCTTCACCACGGTGAGCTTCACCGCCATGCCCCTCTCGCCCTTGAAGAGCTGCGCCAGCTCGCCGAGCGTGAGGCCGTGGCGCACGGGCATCGGGAAGTACGCCGTGAAGCCGAGCGACGCCTCGTCCACGGTGGGCCCCTCGATCTGCCACCCGTTGATCGGGTTCGGGCGATCGAGCACCACGACCTCGATGTTGCGCTTCGCGGCCTCCTCCATCACGAGGCCCATCGTGCTCATGTAGGTGTAGAAGCGGGCGCCGATGTCCTGCAGGTCGATCACCATCGTGTCGATGCCCTGCAGCATCTCGTCGGTGGGCCGGCGCGTCTCGCCGTACAGCGAGTGGATGACGAGCCCCGTCTTCTCGTCCCGCGAGGACGGCACCTTCTCGTCGAGGATGCCGCGGATGCCGTGCTCGGGGCTGAAGAGCGCGACCAGCTGCAGGTCCTTGGCGGCCGCGAACAGGTCGATGGCCGTCGCGCCGTCGCGCGCCCGCCCCGTGTGGTTGGTCACCAGGCCGACCTTGCGGCCCTTCAGCGAGGCGAAGCCCTCGGCGCGCAGGACGTCGAGGCCGGTGAGCACCGGCTCCACGGCGGCCGGGGACGCCACGTTGCCGCCGGCGGCGATCATCGCGCCGGCCGCGGCGGGCGGCGCGCCAGCCGTCATAGTGGCGGGCAGCGCCCGCACCGCCGCGGCGGCAATCGTCGCCACGCGCGCGCGCACGGGCGTCACGTCGCCCTTGCCGTCCGGGTGGACGCGGTTGGAGAGGAACACTACGTAGACCCCCGTGCGCGGGTCGATCCAGAGCGAGGTGCCCGTCCAGCCGGTGTGTCCGAAGGATCCCGGCGGGAGCAGCTCGCCGCGGTTCGACGAGTAGGTGGAGTCCATGTCCCACCCGAGGCCGCGCACGTTGCGCAGGCCCGGCGGCGTCGAGGGGGTCGTCATGCGCTGCACGGTCAGCGGCGAGAGGATGCGGCCGTTGCCGAGCGCGCCGCCGTTGAGCAGCGCCCGGGCGAAGCGCGACAGGTCGCGCGCCGTCGTGAACATGCCCGCGTGGCCGGCGACCCCGCCCATCCGCCGCGCCGTCGGGTCGTGCACCGTGCCGCGCAGCATGACCTGGTTCGGCCCGTCGCACGGCCAGCCGAGCGGCGTGCAGCGCTCGGTCGGCGCGATGCGCGGGCGCAGGGCCGCGGGCGGCGCGAACATCGTGTCGGCCATGCCGATCGGCGTGAACACGTGGGCCCGCGCGTAGTCGGCGAACGGCTGCCCGCTCACCTGCTGGACGATGTGCGCGAGCAGGAAGAAGCCGATGTCGCTGTAGACGAACCGGTCGTCGGGCGCGGCCAGCGGCACTTCCTCCACCGCGCGCGCGATGGCCGTGTCGTAGCCCTCCCACTCGTCCGACAGGTCGAGGTCGGGGCGCAGGCCCGAGGTGTGCGTGAGCAGGTGCCGCACCGTGATGCCGCCCTTGCCGTAGCGCTCGAAGCCGGGCACGTAGGTCGAGACGCGGTCGCTCAGCCGCACCTTGCCCTGCTCCACCAGCTGCATCACGGCGGTGGTGGTGGCCACCACCTTGGTGACCGAGGCCGCGTCGAAGATGGTGTCGAGCGTCATCGGCTCGTCCGCGGGCTCGACGGCGCGGCGGCCGAACACCCGCTCGTAGACCACCGTGTCACCGCGCCCCACGAGCACCACGGCGCCCGGCATCCGCTTGTCGGCAATCGCCGCCTCGACGACGGGACCGATGCCCTCCAGCACGGCCGGGTCCATGCCATGGGCAGAAGGACCCGACGGGCGGGGCTGGGGCGCGCGCGTCGGCTGCGGCTGGGCGAAGCTGCTGGCGGACACCGTGAGGAGCAGGACGGCGACACACGCGGGGCGAACGAGCGGGATCGGGCGGGTTCGAGGCATCGGGCGGCTCCTTGGGCCTGCACGATTATGCCCCCGGAGCGGGGCTATACTGCCAGCCGGCGCCCGGCCGGGCGCCCCTCGATGACGCGGCGAGCAACCCAGGTGCGCACCCGCACGTGGCAGGCCTTCCTCCTCGTGTTCCTCGCCTCGGCCGTCTCGGCCCCGGCGCAGACGGGGCGCGTGGACGGCACCGTGCGCGACGAGGCCGGCAAGCCCCTGCGGGGCGCCACGGTCGTGGCGCGCAACCCCGACGCCACGCCGTCCTCCTACGCCACGACCACCGACCCGCGCGGCCGGTTCTCGATCATCGGCCTGCAGAGCGGGCGCTGGACGTTCACGGCCACGGCCCCGGGCCACGAGCCGGGCACCGGGCGGGGGCGCGTGGGCTCGGTGGGCACGAACCCGCACTTCGAGTTCCGGCTGAAGCGCCTGGCGCCGGCCGCGGCGTCCCCCCCCGTGCCGCCCGCCGCGGTCGATCTCGGCGACGCCGACGCGCTGCTCGCGGCGGGCAGGCTGGACCAGGCGGTGGAGGCCTACGAGGCCCTGCGCGCGAAGCAACCCGGCCGGCCGGACATCGCCCTTCGTCTCGCGCGGGCCCACCGGCTCGCGCGCGACTTCGACCGCGCCCTGGCGGTGCTGGCGGCCCTCCCGCCTGACGGCGACGCGGCCGCCGACGTCGCACGCGAGACGGGCCTGGCGCTGCTCGAGCGGGGCGACGTGACCGCCGCCGACGAGGTGTTGTCGCGGGCGGCGCTGGCGCCGCGGGCCGATCGCGAGGTCTACTTCGCCCTCGGCGAGGTGCGGCTCGCGCAGGCGCGCCCCGCCGACGCGGTCCCCTGGTTCGAGCGGGCGGCGGCGACCGACCCCGCGTGGCCGCGTCCGTTGCTGAAGCTGGGCCTGATCGCCGCCAACGGGGGCGACCGCGACACGGCCGCCACCTACCGGCAGCAGGTGGGGCGGCTGGCGCCCGACTCGGTCGAGGCCCGGCAGGCCCGGGCCGTCCTCGAACAGCTCCGCTGAGCGCCGCGGCGCACGGTCGAACCCGGGCCCCGCCCGGGCACTCGGCCAGGAATCACGGTTCCCGGGGACTAGGACTGGTGCCGCTTCGTGTGGTCGAGCAGGAAGTGCGCGAGCGCCGGCAGCAGCACCAGCGCGCCGACCATGTTCATCAGGAACAGGAACGCCAGCAGCACGCCCATGTCGGCCTGGAACTTCAGCGGCGAGAAGATCCACGTGGACACGCCGATGGCCAGCGTGATGCCCGTGAACAGCACGCCGTTGCCGGTGACCTCGAGCGTCTTGTCGTACGCGTCGCGCAACGAGTCGCCGTCGCGGTAGAAGCTGCGGAACCGGCTGTAGAGGTAGATCCCGTAGTCCACGCCCACGCCGACGCCGAGCGCGGCCACCGGCAGCGTGCTCACCTTGAGGCCGATCTCCAGGATCGCCATCAGGGCGTAGGACAGCACCGAGACCAGGGCGAGCGGCAACAGGATGCACAACGTGCCCCGCACGGAGCGGAACGAGATCAGGCACAGCAGGATGACGGCGCCGAAGACGCAGGCCATGATCGGCCACTGCGCCGCGCTGACGGCCTCGTTGGTGGCGGCCATGACGCCCACGTTGCCGGTCGCGAGCTTGAAGGACACGTCGGGGTTGCCGTGGGACGCCTCGAAGCGCTTCACCTCGGCGACGATCTCCTCGATGGTGGCGGCCTTGTGGTCGCGCGTGAACACCATCACCGGCATCACCGAGCAGTCGGAGTTGAGCAGGCCCGTGGTCGTCGGCACGTAGGTCACCGACTGCGTCAGCACCGACTGGTTGCGCGAGAGCACCCGCCACTTGGGGTTGCCCTCGTTCCAGCCGGCGTTGAGCTGGCGCGCCACGCCCGGCAGGTCGATCGTCGACTGCACGCCCTCCAGGTTCGCGACGCGCCAGGCGAAGTCGTCGATCGTCGTCATCACCGCGTGGTCGACGCACCCCTCGGGCTTGGTCTCGGCGATCACGTTGAGGATGTCGACGCCGATCGAGAACTTCGAGGTGATCACCTCGGTGTCCTGGTTGTAGCGCGAGTCGGCGCGCAGCTCGGGCACGCCGCGGTGCATGTCGCCCACCTGCACCTGCAGGCCCTTCCAGTAGCCGACGGCGCCGAGCACCACGGCCACCGCCACGATCGCCGTCGCCGGCCCGCGGTCGGTGACGCGCGAGAAGCCCTGCCAGAGCCGCTTCATGTGCTCCGCGCGCCGGTGCAGCTTGTCGCGATAGCGGTCGTCGAAGGCGACGTGGCTCATCAGCACCGGCAGCAGCACCAGGTTGGTCATCACGATGGCGGCCACGCCGATGCTGGCCGCGATCGCGATCTCCTGGATCACCTGGATCTGGATGAACAGGATGGTGAAGAAGCCGATGAGGTCGGTCGAGAGCGCGATGCCGCCGGGGACGATCAGCCGGCGGAAGCTGGCCCGGGCCGCCGAGAGGCTGTCGGCGCCGTCGAACACCTCCGAGCCGATCGAGCTCACCATCTGCACGCCGTGGCTGACGGCGATGGCGAAGATCAGGAACGGCACGAGGATCGACATCGGGTCCATGCCGTAGCCGAGCAGCGTCATGGTGCCCAGCTGCCACACCACGGCGATCACCGCGCAGCAGAGGACGATGACCGAGATCTTGTGCGACTGCGAGTAGACGAAGACGAGCAGGCCCGTGATGACGAAGGTGACCGCGAAGAACACCACGACGCGCCTGGCGCCGGCGGCGATGTCGCCCACCACCTTCGAGAACCCGATCACGTGGATGTCCACCGGCGAGTGCGTCGCGGTCACCTCGACGCCCGGCGCGACGTGCGCGGCGTCGAACTTCTGCCGCACGCGCGCCTCGATCTCGTCGGCGACCGCGATGAAGTCGAGCCGCTGGCCGGTGTTCGGGTCGAACTCCATCAGCTCGGCGCTGACGATGGCGCCGGAGAAGTCGTTGGCGACGAGCCGGCCGACGATGCCGGCCTTGAGGACGTTGTCGCGGACGCGCTCGAGCCCCTCGGGCGTCGGCTCGAAGTCGTCGGGGATCACGTTGCCCGCGGCGATCCCGTCCTCCACCACCTCGGTGTACCGCACGTTGGGCGTGAAGAGCGACTGCACGCGGCCGCGGTCGACGCCGGGCAGGAAGAACACCTCGTCGGTGACGTTCTTCAGCGTCTCGAAGAACTGGGGCGTGAACATGTTGCCGTCACGCGCCATCACCGCCACGAGCACCCGGTTGGCCCCCCCGAACTCGGCCTGGTGCTTCTGGAACGTCTGCATGTACGGGTGCTTCAGCGGCAGCAGCTTGAAGAACCCCGCGTCGATGCGGAGGCCGGCCGCGGCCCACCCCATCACCAGCGTCACGACGACGAAGAGGGCCACCACCACCGGACGGCGGCCGAAGACCAGGGATTCGAGGCGGTCGACGAAGCTGCGCTGCGCCATGTCGCGGTTCCTGCGATGCGGTCGGTGCGGAAGACTCAGCGGGGAAGATCGACGGCGTGGACGCCGGACTCGCCGAACACGAGCAGCTTGCCCTCGTCGCCCACGGCCAGCGCGACCACGGCCTTGCGGTCGGGGAGCACCTGCTCCCGCACGCGGCGGCCGCCGTCCTCGCTCCAGAGCAGCGTGCCGGCGGTGCCGACCACGACCCAGCGGCCGGGCCCGAACTCGATCCCGGCCATGAGCGTGGACTCGGTCTCGGTCGGCACCTGCTCCCACGTGGCGCCCTTGTCGGCCGACCGGTACAGGTGGCCGCGCAGGCCGAAGGCGAGCACGGTGCCGTCGGCGAGCGGCAGCACGCCGAAGAACGACCCCTGGTAGGGCGAGGGCAGCGGCTGCCACGTCCCGCCCCCATCGTCGGACCGGTAGAGGTGACCGGCCTCGGCCGCGACGTACAGCGCGCCGTCGGCGGCGCGTGCGATGGCGTTGAGGTGGAAGTCGTCCTCGCCGTGCAGCGTGCGGGGCTCCCAGGTGGTGCCGCCGTCGGTGGTGGCGAGCACGGTGCCGTAGGCCCCGACGGCGAGCCCGCGACGGTCGTCGGCGAACCACACGTCGAGCAGCGGCCGCTCGTTCTCCGGGGCGGCGCGCACGCGTTCCCACGTGGCGCCGCCGTCCCGGGTGCGCAGCACCACCTCGTCGTGGCCCACGGCCCAGCCCAGGGTCGCGTCGTGCATGTGGACGCCGGTGAGCAGCGCGCGGGTGGGCACCTCGGCCTGCGTCCACGACGCCCCGCGATCGCGCGACACGAGGACGTGGCCGCGCTCGCCCACGGCGACGTGCAGGCCGTCACGCGCGGCGACGTCGGTCAGCAGCGACGCGGGCGCCAGGCGCGCCTTGACGGCGCGGTCGGCGTCGCCGGTCGAGGCCGCCAGCGCAATCACCGCGAGCGACGCCGCGATGGTGGCTCCGAGTGAGCGACCGGACACGGGGGACCTCCTCTACGGCTGTACGGCGAGGGCCGACGGCGGTGCGCGGGCGGGGGCCCGGCGGGGGGGGCGCGTAGCCCCCCCCGGGC
>JADHED010001287.1_pt1 | contig 22410 bp, 20 predicted proteins | sample 8952041 | NCBI WGS metagenome assembly JADHED01 (sample SAMN16124423, study PRJNA663239) | bioreactor sludge metagenome | isolation source: sludge (control) | place: India:Bengaluru | collected 2018-09-08
CCCTTGGAGGACCGCGTCCTCGCGCGCGCGCGGCGGGCGGACGCCTTGCGCGGGGACGCGACGGACTGCCGCTGCCAGGCCAGCAGCAGCGCCGCCAGCACCGCGGCCAGCGGCGCCGTCTCGAGCGCGATGGAGGTCCAGCCCTGGCGCCCCCACGCGCCCGCCGCGGGCTCGAACACCGACCCGTGTTCGCGGACGAACTCGTGCTGCTCCTCGGGCAGCAGCTTCACCGTGCCGGCCCGCTCGTCGGCGCGCAGGCTGGCGAAGATGCGCCCCCCGACCCTGAAGTCGGCGTGACCCATGTGCGCACCCTCGACGGTACCCTCGAGCGCCAGGGCCAGGTGGCGGAAGTCATCACCGTTCACGCACGCGCCTCCATCGTGACCTCCCTGATCAGTCGCCGCCAGCCGGTCGAGCCCGTCCCATCGGCCCGCGCCGCCCCTGCGCTACCTCACGCGACAATCCGGACTGGCGCCGCCGCCCTTCCTGAGGAACTCCACGTAGTAGGCCGCGTAGTCAGCGGCCTCGCGGCGGCTGCGCTCCGAATCGAGCAAGGCGGCCACGTCCTGCGCCCAGCCGGCCGCGCACGCCGCCGCGGCGCGCTCGCCGCCGACGCACGCGCGGAACGCGCCGAAGGCGCGGCGATAGGTGTCGAACGCCGCTCGGTCCAGCGGCGGCCCGTGGCCAGGCAAGGCCAGGGTGAAGGGCGTGGCCCACACCTGGTCGAGCGCGGCCTCCCACCGGGCCGGGCAGGCCGTCTCGAAGAACGGGGCGGGCAGCGTGACCAGGTCCCCGAGCACCGCCACGCGGGTCGCCTCGTCGTACAGCCACAGGTCGGCGTCGGTCACGGCGTCGGCAGCCACCCTCACCGACAGCGTCCTGCCCGCCAGGTCGAGGCGGCCGGATTCGGTCACGGGCACGTCTGGCCGCAGCGCGTGGGAGACTTCCATCGTGGCAACGAAGAGCTCCGTCTCCTCCCTCCTGGCGGCCGACGCCTTCGGGTCGGGCGGCTGCTCACGCGCGGACGCGAGGTGACGGGCCAGGAACCCGCCGGGGGCCAGCGCGCGGTCCACCGCGGTCGTCGTGTAGAGCTTCGCGGCGGGGTGGGCGGCCTTCACCCGCCGGTTGCCGCTCGAGTGATCGAGGTGCCAGTGGGTGTTGACGATGGCGGCCACGGGGCGCTGCTGGCTGCGGGCGAAGGCGAGGATGCGGTCGCTGTGCCAGGCATGCCGCCCCGTGTCGATCACGACCAGGCCCGCTGGCGCGACGAGCACCACGGTGTTGCCGTCGGGGCCCCGGTCCGGGAGCATCTCGCCCGGCAACAAGTACGTGCCCGGCGCGATCTCGCGCGCCGGCGGCGCCGTGGGGCGACTCGGGGCCACCTGGCCCTGCGGGAACACCAGCGTGAGCCACAAGAGCGCGACGGTCGCTGTGCCGACGGTCATGGGTCACTCCTGATGCGCGTACCGGCAGGTGGAGTTCACGAGTGCGGGCGCGATTATAGGCCCGCGTCGGACGCCGGGACCAAGGCGACGCCCTGGACAACGGGACGACGCGGTGGGGACCCGGTGCAGGCTGGAGCGAGCGGGTGACCGGCCGGATGCGCCACGGCAGCGCGGCACGTGCGTCCATCCGCGCTGGCCGGCGTCCTTGAGATGATGGGAGGAAACATGGTCCGCACCTCGTTTGCCGACTCGGCAGCCTCGGTGGGCGACGCCCACGCCGCGAGCCCGTCCACCGCGGTGTGGGCGGAGTTCGCCGTCCCGCTCCGCGCGTTCGTCGCTCGTCGCGTCCCCCCGGGCATCGACCCAGACGACGTGGTCCAGGAGGTGTTCCTGCGGGTCGTGCGGCACCTGCCCTCGCTTCGGGAAGCGGAGCGCATCGAAGGCTGGCTCTACCAGATCGCCCGCAACGCGATGCGCGATGCCTTCCGCGCGCGGCGGCGTCGGGACGCCCGGACCACGCCGCTCGAGGGCGAGGTCGCCGCGGCAGCCTTCGACGAGGACGTGCGCGCGGCCGAGGCCGAGCTCGCGCCGTGCCTGGCCCCGATGGTGGCCCGCCTGCCGGAGCCGTACAGGAGCGCACTGGAACTCACGTCGTTGCAGGGCCTCACGCAGACCGCGGCAGCCGGCCGCGCGGGAATCTCGGTCTCGGGGATGAAGTCGCGCGTGCAGCGCGGCCGCAGTCAACTGCGGCAGATGCTCCTGCGCTGCTGCCAGGTCGAGGTGGATGCCCGGGGCGGCGTGGCGGACTACCGGCACCTGCGCGGAGCCACGGGCTGCGACGGCGCGGCGGGGCGAAGGCCCTCCAGCGGGCGCTGCACGCCGGGCACCTGCAACGGCGGCGAGTAGCCCGCCTGCGTCCATCACGACCACGCGGCGTCTTCCTGGGTGACTGGCGAGCACACGGACTCGCCCACCCACGAGGAGACCGAGATGATGGACGCGCCCAACACCCAGACCACGAACATCCCCACGGCGACGCACGATTCGTCGAGGGGTCCGGCCATCGCCCCGGGCTGCTGCGGCGGCCCGGCGCCCAGTGGCCAGGACGCCTGCTGTGCACGTGATGCGGACGTGAAGGCAGCCGGCGGGGGCGGTTGCGGATGCCGCGCCACGACCCCCGCGCCCGCGAGGCCTCGGGCGGGCTGCTGCGCCTGAGTGCCGGGCCTTCACCGGCGCAAGACACGAGCCGCGGCCGCGCGACCCCGCCTGAGCGCGGGGCGCCCTCGACCCGCGGGACGTGCGCCCCTGGCCTGTTTCGCCGTGGCCAGCGACACGTCTTGCGGCATTCGATCACACCCAAGTGAACACCAATGAACGGGCCGCGGTGCACGCGTCCGCGTCCAGGCGCGCGACGGGTGCCCGCGGCAAGTGCGGGCCGGGGACGCGCCTGCGTCCGGCCCGGGAGGAGTCACCATGCTCGACCGCCGCAACCGCCTGCTCTCGGCGGGCCTCATGGCCCTCACCCTCATGTCGTCGACCGCGGGGGCGCAGCCGGCTCCCGGCGCGCGCCTCGAGGTGCCGCCGGTGCCACCGAACCTGGACGTGCCCGCGGGCCACGTCGCCTACCTGGCCACCCGCGCGTTCGGGACGCAGAACTACGTCTGCCTGCCGTCGGCCTCGGGCCCGGCGTGGAAGTTCCTCGGGCCCCAGGCCACGCTGTACAGGCCGGCGCACGGCGATCGTCACCGGCAGGTCACGACGCACTTCCTTGCGGCGAATCCCGCGGAGGGGGGCGTGGCGCGCCCCTCGTGGCAGCACTCCCTCGACAGCAGCCACGTCTGGGGCCGGGCCGTGGCGGCGTCGAGTGACGCCGCCTACGTCGAGCCGGGCGCGATTCCCTGGCTGCTGGTCGAGGTCGTCGGCGCCGCGCCGGGGCCGACGGGCGGCCAGGCGCTGACGCGCACCACCTACATCCATCGCCTGCGCACCTCCGGGGGCGCCGCGCCGGACACCGCCTGCGAGGTGGGCGCGGTGGCGATGGTGCCGTACGCCACCGACTACGTCTTCTACCGCGCCCGCCACAAGTGAGCCCTCGACAGCGATCACGTTCGAACGTGGGCCACGGGACGTGGCCCAGTCATCCGAGGAGGAAGTGATGTTGGTCCGATCCGTGTTTCTCTCCGCACTCTTGCTCGCCGTTCCCGCAGCCGCGATCGCGGATCCCCCCGTGCCCGCGACGTCCAACGCCGTCACGGACTGGGCGACGATCGTCCAGCCGGCCATCCACAGTGCCAGCGCGCCGAGGTCGGGCGGCACGTCGCAGATCCTGCACACGATGGTGATGCTCGCCGTCTACGACGCCACCATGGCGATCGAGGGCGGCTACCGGCCCTACGCCGCGGCGATCCGCGCCCCGCGCGGCGCGGACGTCCGTGCCGCCGTGGCGACGGCCGCCTACGTGACGGCGCGAGCGCGCATCAACCCGTCCCGCTACGACTATCTCGACGAGCAGTACGCCGCCTACATGGCCGCAATCGCCGACGGCCGCGCCAAGGCCGACGGCGTGCGGGTCGGCGAGGCGGCGGCCGCGGCGCTGCTCGCCCTCCGGAGCGGCGACGGCTTCGACAACGTCGTGCCGTACTACTGCAGCGCGGTTCCGCCGCCGCTGGGCGACTTCGAGCCGGACACGGGGTGCCCGACCTCGCCGGCCAGCCCGCAGCCGGTGGACGCGAAGGTGGGGCAGATTCGCCCCTTCACCTTCGGCGATCCCAGCCGCTTGCGGCCGCGTGGGCCGTACGCGCTGACGTCGGAGGCCTATGCGGCCGATTTCGCCGAGACCGCGGCGTACGGCCGGGCCAACAGCAGCGTGAGGACGCCCGAGCAGACCGACGTCGCGTACTTCTGGTCCGAGCATCCCTACGTCTTCTGGAACCGCAACCTCACGAACCTGGCCATCCGCATGCGCCTCAACGCGCGTGACAGCGCGCGGTTCCTCGCCATGGTGCACACGGCGGCGTCCGACGGAATCATCGTGGGCTTCGAGGCGAAGTACTTCTACAACGCCTGGCGCCCGCGCACGGCCATCCCCCAGGCCGACGGCGACGGCAACCCCGCCACGCAGGGCGACCCGTCCTGGACGCCCCTGCTGCGGGTGAACCACCCGGAGTACCCGTCTGGGCACGGGTTCTGGTCCACCGCCGTCGCCGAAGCCGTGGCCGCGTTCGTCGGCTCGAGGAGGTTCCCGCTGACGCTGCAGGCGGAGGTGCCCGAGCTCGTGCGGAAGACGCGCACCTATCGCAACCTGAACGAGCTCCAGCGTGAGATCGGCGACGCGCGGGTCTGGGGCGGCCTCCACTGGCGCCAGGCGATTCGCGACGGCGAGGGCATCGGCGCGGCCGTCGCCAGGCACGTCACACGCCACTTCTTCCGGCGCTGCCCTCCGGTGCCGGGCAGGGGCGCGTGCCGCTGAGCGAGCCGCGGCGAGCACGGCCCGGGCGGGGCGCGAACGCCCCGCCCGGGTCGGATTCCAACTGGCGGGCCGGTGGGTCAGGGCTGCCAGTCGCCCTGCAGGACGAACCCCGCCCAGAAGTAGGGCGCCCTCCACCGGGGATCGCGCGCCAGCTGGAGCTGGGCGGCGCGCAGCGCCGACGCGGGCGGGAGGCGCCGGCGCAGCAGCCCCGTGTAGAAGCGCTTCATCAGCTCCGCGGTGGCCGCGTCGTTCACCTGCCACAGGCTCGCGACGACACCGCGCGCGCCGGCGTGCATGAAGCCGCGCGTCAGCCCCACGAGGCCCTCGCCGTCGACTTCCCGCCCGAGCGCGCTCTGGCAGGCGCTCAGGACGACGAGGTCCGACGAGAGGCGCAGGTTGAAGATCGTGTTCAATCGAAGGAAGCCGTCCAGCGGGCGCCCCCCGGCATCCACCAGCGACAGCGCCAGGCCGGACAGTTCGGGGCGCTTGGCGTTGACGAGCCCGTGCGTCGCGAAGTGCACGATGCGGAAGTCGCCCAGGCTGCCGCCCGTGACCAGCCCGAGCGTGGCGTCGAAGTCGGTGGCGTGGAGCAGGTCGCCTCGGGGCACCTGGGCCGCGACGGCGGCGGCCTCCTCCCTGGAGAACGGCAGGCGCCCCAGCGCGCCTCTCACGTCGTCGGGTCCGGGGGCCGCGGGGGGCGGGTCCGGGGACACGCCGCGCGCGCGGGAGGCATCGGTGCGCGGGGCGCCGCCCGACGCGAGCGACCCCGCCGCCACCCTCGGGTCGTCGGCGCTGAACACGGGATCTGCCAGGACGGCGATCGCCCGTCGTGCCGGCCGCCGTCGCGCCGCCTCGTGGCGGAGCACGGCCAGCGTGGAGGCCGACGGCAGGGTCGCCACCTCGTGGGCCGCCAGCAGTGGCGTCGCGCCACGGTTCGCGGAACTCGGCAAGGGCAACGCGGCGAAGGGCACGTACTCCAGGGCGCCCTGCGTGACGATGACGAGCCGGCGGCCGCGCCACTCCCCCGCGAGCCGGTCGCCGATCGGCCCCAGCACCAGGTCGCTCAGGGCACGTGACCGCGTCGCCAGCGCCGCGTCGGCGCGCCGCACCCGCGCCTGGCGTGTGGCCGCCGACTCGCCCGCGACGGGCTGGCGCGCCGTCATGAGTCGGTGCACGGCGCGCGCGGCCTCGTCGATCGGCGGCCACGACGGCAGTTCGACGCTGTCGAACCCCGTCCTGGTGATCGCGAAGAGCCAGGCGCCTCGCTCGCCGCGCGCGAACTCGAGCAGGACGGTGTCGGCGTCGAGCAGGAGCTGGAGCTGATCCACCGTCACCGGCCGCGGCTCGATCAGCGACGCGTGGGCCGGGCTCTGCTGCCGGATCAGCGTGGTGGCCTCGCGCCACTCGCGCGAGAGGTCCGCGATCTCGCGCTCGAGCGCGGCGACGCGCCGCCGGTCCGGCGTGCCCGCCAGCAGCCGTGTCTGGATGGCCGCCTTGGCGTTGAGCTTCCAGCGGAGCGTCCGCTCGCGATCGACGAGGGCCTGGTCGACGCCCTGGCGGATGTCGATGCCCGCCGTCACCAGCAAGTCGAGCAGGCCGCGCGCCCTGGCCCGCTCGCTGGTGTGGAACGCGGCGGCGGCGAAGCCCTCGCCCGGCGATCGCGCCTCGAGCGCCATGAGCACGTCCATGTTCAAGCGGTACGGCTCGAGCAGCGTGCTCGTGTAGCTCATCCGCAGGTCGGGGTCCACGATCACCCCCCGGAGCGACTCGTGCACCGCGAGGCCCTGGTCGAGCAGCGCGCGGGCCTCCGGCAGGCGGTCGCGGCCGGCCAGGAAGCGCGCGTACCTCGTGAGGGCGAGCACCTCGGCGTGTCGCGCCCGTATCTCCCGGAACCGCGCGAGCGCTTCCTCGTAGCGCGCCTCGGCACCGGAGGCGTCGCCGAGCGCGGCGCGCACGTCGGCCTGCGTGAGGGTGCCGGTGTAGACGAGGCCGCTGGCCGCCGGCGAGATCTCGGCGCTGCGGGTCACCGACTGCTGGGCCTCTGCCGGCAGCCCGAGCGCGAGCTGCACGGTGGCGAGCTGGCGCAGCGCCGACGCTTCCCCGCGCACGTCCTTGATCGCCCGCTGGACGGCGACGGCCTCCTCGAGGAGCTGCCGACTCGTGGCCGGCTCGCCGTCGAGCGACGCGGCGATGCCGAGCCACAACAGGGTGTAGCCCTCGGCCCCGCGGAAATCGATCGAGCGCGCGAGCTTCAGCGCGGGCTCGAGATGACGCCGTCCCTCGCCCGTGTCGCCGAGCGTCACGTAGGCGCTGCCGAGGTTGACGAGCGCCGTGCACTCGGTGCGGAGGTCGCGCGCCTGCCGCGCGAGCCCCTGCGCCTGGCGCAGGGCGTCGAGAGCCTGCTGCCACTCGGCGACGTTGAGGTAGACCAGCGCCATGCGGATCAGCACGTTGGCCGCGCCGCGCGCGTCGCGTTCGGGCGGCCGTAGGGAGAGGGCCTCCCGGAACGCGTCCAGCGCCTGGGTGACCTCGCCGAGGTCGAGGTAGGCGCGGCCGAGGTCGTTGTGGGCGATCGACTCGCCGGCCTGGTCCCCTGCCCGGCGATACAGCGCGAGCGCCGCCTGGTTGGTCGCGACCACCTCCTGCAGTTCGGCCGCGGCGTACTGCGCCCACCCGAGCCGCGTGAGCGTCCTGGCCTCGCCCAGCTCGTCACCGGACGCGCGGTGCCTGGCGAGCGCGTCCTCGTAGTGGCGCCGCGCGGTCGGGCGGTCGTACGCGAGGTAGGCGAGCAGCCCGAGGTCACTGAGCGCGACGCCCGCCTCGCGCTCGCGCCCCAGGCGCGTCCAGATCTCGAGCGCGCGCGACGCCGCCTCGCGGCCGCGCGCCGCGTCCGACAGCCGGTAGCACGTGGCGGCGAGGCCGCCCAGGGTCAACGCCTCGCCCTCCGCATCGCCGATCCGCGACAGGATCGACGCCGCCTTCTCGAAGACCTCCACGGAGGCGCGCTGGCCGGCGGAGCCCTCGCGCAGCCGCCGCGTCGCGGATCGCCAGAGCCCGTGCGCCTCGATCCGCGGCAGGTCTTCCTCCAGGGCGGGACGCCTGGCCCGCACGATCAGTCGATAGCGGACCGGCGAGGCGCGCGCGCCGACGCGCAGGCGGTACGTTCCGGGGCGCTCGCCGATGAACGACACGACGCTGTACGCGCGGCTGTCGATGCTCGGCGACAGGCTCGCCTCCGCGGTCTCGGCCACGGTGGCGCCGTCGGGCGCCCGCACGGTGACGCTGGGCCACTCGTCGTTGTCGCCGTGGGCGAGCGGCTCGAGGTCGACCTGCAGGAACTCCCTCGACTCGAGGGGCACCCGCCACTCGTGCGAGTCACCGGCCGCGAGCTGCGCCTCGCGAACGGTGCCCGGGGACGGCAGCTCGAACGAGGGCTCGCCCTGCTGCCCGATCGCCGCCATCGGCCCCTTCGCCAGCAGCACCAGGCCGAGCACGGCGAGCGCCGCGCCGGCGACGGAGCGGCGCAGGCGGCCCTGCGTCGCCGCAACCGCCGGGCCGCTGCTCGTCACGGGCATGGCGTCAGCGCGTCCGGATGCGCAGCACGTACCGCGCCCACTCCCGCTCCACGCCGCGAGGGTCCCGGCCGTAGAGCGTCAACACGTAGTCGTCGGCCGCCAGCCTGGCCGCCGGCACCTCGATGCGAGCGCTGGTGCCCGGCGACAGGTCCGCGCCCCCGGTCACCGCGCCCCCCCAGACCTCGTCGCCGCCGACCGCCCGGATGGATGCGCGGGTCGCGGCGAGCACGCCGCCGTCGATCTCGCGCTCGAGGTCGACGATGAGGACGTCGGTGCCGGGGGGCACGACGACGGCGTCGTCGCCGGTCGCGCCGCGGACGCCGAGCGGTGACACCGTGATGGCGAAGGTCCGTGGCGCGGAGGGCGCGGGCGCCGGCTGCTGCGTCGCGGGCAGCGCCGGTGGGGCCTCTGCCTGACCAGGCCCGGCCGGAGGCGCATCGACCGCCAGGAACCGCCAGAACCCCAGCGCCGCAACCAGGACGAGGGAGGCGGCCGCGGCCAGCCACCGACCGGCGCGGCCCAGGCGAGGCCGCGGACGGAACGCGACGACCCGCGGCGCCGCGACGGCCGGCCCGCGCGGGTGAGCCATCAGCCGGCGGATCGTCTCCACCCGCGCACGGTGGGTCGGCGTGGAGAGGTACCAGCGCTCGAAGCGCTCGCGGTCCACGGCACCGAGGCGCCCCTCGAGGTAGTCCTCGATCAGGTCGTCCTCGGCGGCGGCGATCCGCTCGAGCGCCTCCTCGTGCTGGAGGTACTCCTGCTCGATGACGGCGCACTCCTGCTCGCTCGCCGCGCCGAGCAGGTAGCGTCGCGCGAGGGCCGGCTCCGCGCTGGTCATGGTGTGCCTCCCGCGAGCTGCGCGGTGCAGGCCTGGACGCACTGCTCGACCCGGTCGCGCAGCCGCTGCACCCGGTTCCTCAGGGCCGTGTCCGACACGCCGAGCATCGAGGCCAGGCGGCGCCGGTTGGAGATCTTCGCGCTCCGCTCGCCCTCGTAGTAGCCGAGGATCAGGCGGCGCCCGTCCTCCGGCAGCTCCGAGAGGCAGCGCTCGAAGCAGTCGTGGAGGCCGTGCGCGTCGTCGTGGGCGGGAGGGGCGGCGAGCGCGCGCGCCGGGATCTCGTCCACCGCCGAGAAGACCGGGCCCCGACGGCGCTCGAGCGCGACGAGGCGCGCGATGCCGTAGGCATACTTGCGCACGTCCTGCACCTCGGTTTCGCCCAACTTGTGGGCGAGGCGGTCCAGCGTCTCGTCGGCGCACTCGTCGGGCGGCCAGGCGCCGCGCCAGTCGAAGAACTTCACGAGGGCCCGGCGAAGCCGTTCGTACTCGAGCGCCGCGTGATCCGGGTCGTGGTGGAGGCCGTCGAGCAGGCGCGCGAACGCCCCCGGCCCGATCGCGCCACGACCCCCGGCGGGGTGGGTCATCCGGGTTCCTTGGAGTGCCCGGCATTCTACCAGCGCCACGCACACGCCAACCACTCCGCGGGGGACGGGTCACGGTGCCGCCGCCGGGCCGCGCGCCGCCCGTCGCCGACGAGGTTCCACTGCTGGAAGTGCGCGGAGACGGCGAAACGTGTCGCCCCCGGGGAACGCCACGCGCAGCGGGATGCCGCCCTCCCGCACGTCGCGGGGACGGCCCCACGCACTCTCCCGTCGGCGATCTCGTCACCGCGGCCGACACGGGGCCGGCGGCGTACCGTCAGTCTGCTGCTAGATTGACTCCATGACGCCACGGATGGTCGCCGCGCTGGGGGCGGGCCAGTGCGTGAGCTGGGGCGTGCTCTACTACGCGTTCGCCGTGCTCGTGCGGCCGATCGAGCGCGAGCTCGCGGTCCCGACGTGGCTGGTGACGGGGGCGTTCTCGCTGGCGTTGCTGATGTCGGCCGTCGCGGCGCCCACCGTCGGCGCGTGGGCCGATCGCGACAGGGGCCCGCGCGTGATGCGGGCCGGAGGCTTCGCGGCCGCGGGGCTCCTGGTCGCGTGGACCCTCTTGCCGGGCGTGGCCGCGACCTACGTCGTCTGGGCCGGCCTCGGGCTCTGCATGGCGGCCACGCTCTACGAGCCGGCGTTCGTCATCGTCGGACGCGCCCACGACGACCCGGCGCGACGCCTGCGCGCCATCGCCATCGTCACGCTGCTGGGCGGACTCGCGAGCACGCTGTTCCTCCCCCTGACGGCCAGGCTCGTCGGCGCGATCGGGTGGCGAGGCGGCGTGCTCGTGCTGGCCGCCGTACTGGCCGCCTCCACGGCGGTGACGCAGTGGCTCGTGTTCGGGCGCCTCACGCCGCCGCCGCACCTCCAGGTCCAGGCCCCGGCGGATCGCGACGCGGCACCCGTATTCACGGAGGCGCCCGGCAGGAGCTTCCTCTACCTCGAGGCGACGTTCGGCCTGGTGAGCTTGGCGGGCGCCGCCTTCATCGCCAACCTCGTGCCGGCGCTGGCGGAGCGCGGCGTCGCGCCCGGCACCGCGGCGATGCTGGGCGGGCTGGTCGGCGTGATGCAGCTGCCGGGCCGCGCGCTCATGCTCCACGGGGCGCTCGCCGGCCCGCCGGTCCGGCTCCTCGTGGTGAGCCTGGCGCTGCAGGCGGCCGGCTTCGGCGCGGTGTCACTGGGACGCTCCGTGGCCGTGACCGCCGCGGGCATCGCGACGTTCGCCCTCGGCGCCGGCCTCTCCACGCTCGTGCGGCCCCACCTGGTCCAGACGCTGTTCTCGAACCAGAGCGGCGGCTCCCTGAACGGGCGAATCGCCAGGGTGCAGCAGCTGGCCCGCGCCGCCGGCCCGCTGTCGATGGCGTGGGTGGCAGGCACGACCGGCTACAGCGTGGTGCTCGCCCTCCTCGCGGCGGCGTTCACCGGCGTCGCGATCACGACCGCGGCATCGATGCCGGGTGGTAGGGGACGACGCGGCCGGGTGCGGCTCGCGTGACGCCGGCGCAGGCGAGCGTGAGCGGCAGCGCGTCGACGCCAACTGGGGCACGACCGCCGCGGGCATGGCCCGGAGGACGTCGCCCCCTGGCGTTGCCGCGGGCACGTCGTCGGCCCCGAGCCCCGCGGGCTACAATGCCCGGATGATCATCGCCAGGTCCCTCCGCGCTGTCCTCCTGCCGGCCCTCGCCCTCGTCGCCATCAGCGGGTGCAAGTCCGCGCCGCCCCCGGTGTCCCCGGACACGTGGGCCGTCGTCGACGGCCGCAACATCACGCGCGAGGACGTGGAGAAGGCGTACCGGCGCACGGCGCAGGCCTCGGCCTCCGACGAGGAGTCCCTCTACGCCAAGCTCGTGCTGCTCGACGAGCTGATCGTCCGCGACCTGATGGTGGCCAAGGCCGCGGCCCTGAAGATCGAGATGCCGGACGCCGAACTCGACGCCGCCTACCTCGAGGCGCGCAAGGACGTGCCCGACGACCGCTTCCAGGAGGAGCTGAAGCGGCGGAACCTGACGGCCGGTGACATGCGCGAGGCGCTGCGCCGCGACCTGCTCGCCCAGAAGGTGCTCGAGCGCGAGGTGACCTCGAAGGTCTCGGTCGGCGACGCCGACGTCGCCGCGTTCTTCGAGGCCAACCGCGCGTCGTTCAACGTCGCGGAGGACTCCTACCACCTCGCGCAGATCGTGGTGACGCCGGTGCAGGAGGCGCAGGTGGCCAACCGCACGCGCAACGACGCGGCCACGCCGCAGCAGGCCGCGCAGAAGGTGCAGATGCTGATGCAGCGGCTGCAGGCCGGCGGCTCGTTCCGCGAGCTCGCGGCGGACTTCTCGGAGGACGCGGACTCGGCGGGGCGCGGCGGCGACCTCGGGCTCGTCCCGATCTCGGCCCTGCGCCAGGCGCCCGCCCCGCTGCGCGACGCGGTGCTGGCCATCGAGCCGGGCACCGTGCGGCTGGTCACGGTGGGCGGCGTCCACACGATCGTGCTGGTCGTCGCGAAGGAGCCCGCCGGGCAGCGCGACCTGAACTCCGCGGGCGTGAAGGAGCGCATCACCGAGCTGCTGCGCGGACGGCGGGAGCAGACGCTGCGCGCCGCCTACCTCGCCGCGTTGCGCACCGACGCGACGGTGGTGAACCACCTGGCCCGCCGGGTGGTGGAGTCGGGCGGCAAGGTGCCCGGCGGCGCGGCGCCCGCGGCGACGGCGAAGTAGCCGCCCATGCGCATCCTGGTCGTCGGCGGGACGCAGTTCATGGGCCGCGAGGCGGTGCGCCGCCTCGCCGTCCGCGGCCACGACGTGACGGTGCTCCACCGCCGCGACCACCACGACCTCGGGCCAGCGGTCGGCAACCTGCGCGCCGACCGGGCCGACCTCGACACGGTGCGCGCCTTCGTCCGCGACGGCGCCTTCGACGCCGTCCTCGACGTGGCCTACGACTGGCAGAAGGGCACGCCGGCCGACCAGGTGGAGGCGCTGGCGCGCGCGTGCGTCGGGCACGCCCAGCGCTACGTGTTCATGTCGAGCATCGCCGCCTACGGCGCCGGCCTCGGGCACGTCGAGCACGACCCGCTGGCGCCGCCCGGGGTGCCGGTGCCCTACGTGCAGCACAAGGCGCAGGCCGAGCGGGCGCTCTTCCGCCTGCACGCCGAGACCGGGCTGGCGGTGGCCACGATCCGGCCACCGTTCGTCTACGGGCCCCGCCAGCCGTTCTACCGTGAGGCGTTCTTCTGGGATCGCCTGCGCGACGGCCGTCCCGTCATCCTCCCCGACGGCGGCGACACGCCGATGCAGTGGGCCTTCGTGGACGACGTGGCCGAGGCGTGCGTGCGGGCCATCGAGGCGCCGGAGGCGGCCGGCGAGGCGTTCAACGTCGGCCACCCCGCACCCGTCACGCAGCGCGCGTTCGTCGAGGCGCTCGCCCGGGTGGCCGGGGTCGAGGCGTCGCTCGTGGCCGTGCCCCGCGAGGAGATCCACGCCAGGGGCGGGCACCTCTTCGTCGGGAACCTGTACTTCGGCGAATACCTCGACCTTCCGCCGATCACGCAGGTCGTCGACAAGGTCGCGCGCGTCCTCGGCGTCGAGGCCATCGCGTTCGACGAGGGGCTGCGGCGTGCCTACGCGTGGTACCTGGACCAGCCGCGTCGCCCCGTCGACTACGGCTTCGAAGACCGCGTGCTCGGGCGCGCGTAGGCCGGCACGACGGCCCGGCCACCTCGCGGTGCCCGGGCATCCCGCCGATGGGCACCGCACCCGGCCACGGCGAACGCCAGCTCGGGTCCTTGGTGATCGGACCGCTCGCCCCTCTCCGCGAGCGTTCGGCCGAACGGCAACCTAGGTTCACCCGCCACGCCGACTTCCCGGGGAGCGATCGGCGGATTTTCGCCGTTCAGCACTGATTGTGCCAGCTCATCCGTGGCACGCATCGTGCTGTCTCACAATTTTCTAGCACCCCGACAGACAACCTGAAGGGAACGCGGGACCCGTGGGCAAATCCGCCCGTCGCGGTTGACGCGGTCGCTGGAACAGTGCGCGAGCTGCCCTCGCGCACCGTGCGCCGCACGCGCACGGTCACTTGCGAGGGACGACACCATGAATCGACGCGGCCTGAAGGGCATCCTCACGACGGGCGTACTGGCCACCAGCCTGCTGGCATCGACCAGCGCGATGGCCCAAAACAGCGGGAGCACCACCCTCGAACTTTCAAAAGGGGCGGAGATCGAAGTGCTCTCCTGGTCGTGGGGCGAGTCGAACGGTTCCGTGGAAACCAGGCGCGGCACGTTGCCGAAGATCTGTATACAGGATCTGAATCTGATGAAGCTCGCCGATGCGAACTCAGCCCAGTTGCTCACGAAGAGCACGCTGGGAGAGGTCATTGCCGACGCTACCCTGAGAACGAAGATCAAAGCGGGTCTCGGTCCAAACGACTTCGATTACGTTTACCTCAGGATGAGCAACGTGATCGTCACCGCGTTCCAGGTCAGTTGGGGTGGGGAGAGACCCACGGAGTCGGTCTCGCTGCATTTCGACTCGGGGCGGTACGAGTACCTTCCGTTCGGAAGCACCAATCCAATCATCGCTGAAATCGGCGTAGGAAATTCCCCGGGATGCCGGTGACAGCGCCGGCCTGGCCCGAGTGAGGCAGGCGCCTGTGGCCGCGGGGTTGTCCGTTCGTCTGCAGCGACGATGAAGTCCACGCCGGACGCCATCGGCAGGGCCATCGCGCTGCACCGGGCGGGCAATCTCGCGAAGGCCAGGCGCACGTATCAGAGCATCCTCGCGTCGGCCCCCAACCACGTCGTCGCCCTGCACTTCCTGGGCGTGCTGCACCACCAGGAAGGGCGCAGCGACCAGGCCGTGGCCAGCATCGAGCGGGCCATCCGGCTGGCACCGGGCTACGCCGATGCCCACAACAACCTCGGCAACGTCCTGAAGGAAACGAACCAGCCCGAGGCCGCGGCCCGCGCCTTCCGGCGGGTGGTCGAGCTGGTCCCCGGCCACGCCGACGCCTGGAGCAACCTCGGCGTGATGCTGTGCGGCCAGGGCCAGTACGACGAGGCCGACCGGGCTTATGCGCGCGCCATCGAGGCCAATCCTGCCCACGCCACGGCCTGGCTGAATCGCGGCAACCTCCTCGCGCGCATGAACCGGATCGAGGACGCGATCCTCGCATACGAGCGCGCCCTGGAACTCCGGCCGCGCGAGCCCGCCGCCTACGCTGCCCTCGGCAGGACGCTCTACGCCGCGAACCGGGTGGAACACGCCATCGACGTCTACCAGGAGTGGCTGCGGGCGGACCCCGGCAACAGCGTCGCCCGGCACATGCTGGCCGCGTGCACCGGCGCGGCGGCTCCCGCGCGGGCGTCCGACGGGTACGTGCGCGCCACCTTCGACGCCTTCGCGGGCGGCTTCGACCAGGCGCTCGATCGGCTCGGCTACCGCGCACCGGCACTGATCGGGGAGTTGCTGGGGCGCCTGCTCCCGGCGCCGGATGCGTCGCTCGTCATCGCCGACGCGGGCTGTGGCACCGGGCTGTGTGCCGACTTCCTCCGCCCTCGCGCCAGGCAGCTGGTGGGCATCGACCTGTCGCCCGGGATGCTGGCCAGGGCGCGCGCCGGGAAGCGGTACGACCTGCTCGTCGAGGCCGAGCTGACGGCGTGGCTCTCCAGCCAGCGACACGCCTGCGACCTCATCGTCTCCGCCGATACCCTGTGCTACTTCGGGGCGCTGGAGGGGGTGCTGACGGGCGCCGCGGGGGCACTGCGACCGGGGGGGTGGCTGGTGTTCACGGTCGAGCGGGCCCGCGACGGTGTCGCCGCGTTCCGGCTCGAGCCGAGCGGGCGGTACAGCCACGCTGAGCCGTACGTGCGTGACGGCCTGGCCGCGGTGGGCCTCGGCCGGATCGCCATCGAACAGGTCGTGCTGCGCCGCGAGGCGGGACACGACGTCGACGGGTGGCTGGTGAGCGCGCAGCTGCCCGCCTGAGCGCACGCCGCGCGCCGTCCGTCCGCACCACGGCGTGTGCGTCGCGCTCCCGCGGCGCGCCTTCTTCCCTATCGGCTGCGCCGAACGAGGGAAACGACGGTCATGTCGTCGGCACGCCCGTGCGCGCTGGCAAGATCAATCAGGCTCGAGGGCAGGTCCGACGGGTGCGTCATGGCGCTCGCGGCGACGCACCGCTGGACCATCGGCATCGACAAGGGCGTCCACGCCCCGTCGCTCATGAGCAGGACGACATCGCGCGGCGCGAGCCGCACGTGGATGGGCGTCGGCTCGGCTCGCCCACTGCCCAGCCTGGGGCTCGTGTCGGTGAGGATTCGCACCCCGTCTTCGCCCACGAGATAGGCGCGCGAGTCTCCGGCGCTCGCGCCGAACAGCCCATCGTCCACCAGCGCGACGCCCACGAAGGTCGTCTGGGGGCCACCGAGCAACGAGGCGTCCATCGTCTTGAGCCACGACGACCACGCCGGAAAGCGGTCGACCTGAAGCGTGCCCGTTTCGACGTGCCGGGCGAACAGCCTGAGGACCGACGCCGCGCACGTCTGCGCGTGCCCGGCTCCGTCGCAGACGGCCGCCACGGCGCCGCTCGAACGGGAGATCCAGAACGCATCCTCGTTCTGCTGCCGCCCGTCCTGCGGCCGGGAGGCGCCGTAACAATGCACCCTCATTGCCAGAAACCCAGTGACGTGACGGAGCATGGTGACACGCACGGCCGCGGCGGCGCCAAGGTCCGTGCCGGGCTGCCGCGCGGAACCTCTCGGAGACCATCGTCCTTGGGGTAGAAGCCCGAGGGGGTGAGGTTCTCGGCCCCGTGGAACGCCAGCTCGCGGTCGCGCCGGAGCGACCGCGAGATCCATCCGACGACCCGCACCGCGCCAGCAGGCCGTCATCCTGGCGGCGCTCAGCCCGTCGCGAGGATCGGCCGCAGCGAGCGCGCGAGCGCCTCGCTGTCGGCATCGCCCGTGACCAGGTCGATGGCTTCCGCGCTGGCCACGCCGAGGCCCAGTTCCACTGCGCGCGCGATCTGTTCCTGCTCGAAGATCTTCCGCCCCATGATCGCGTCGTTGGCCCCGAGCGACTTCAGCATGGCCACGCCCACCGCGTCCACCGCCACGCGATCGCGGCCGGCGATCATCACGTTGCCCGCCTTCAGCTCGCCGCGCGACGGGCCGCCGTCGGTGAACGCCGACACGCCGTCGAGCACGACGAGCCGCGTCGTGTAGCCCGCGTTCAGCTCCGCGATCATGCGGCGCATGTCGGGCGACTGGTGCATGCCTCGGCGGATCGACTTCGGCGTGAGGCCCACGGCCAGCTTCAGCGACATCGTGAACACGCCGCCGTAGGCGTGGGTCTTCAGGCAGCACGCCGACACCACGTAGTCGGAGGACACAACGAGGCGCGGCAACGCGAACCCGTTGGGCCAGTGGCTGCCAGGCGGCGAGAGCGACACCCAGTCGGCCTCGGGCATCTCGTCGAAGTTCACCACGTCGAACCGCAGGTCGCGCGCCAGGTCGAAGGTGCCCTTCTTCTCCATCACGCCGCGCGTGTTCGGCGGGCCGCTCGACTCGCCGAGCGTGATGCTGCGGGCGTTGCGCGCCTGCAGTTCGGTCACCAGCTGCGACAGCGTGTCGTTGTGCGTGGAGCCCGGCGCCTCGTCGGCCGTGTTGAAGTTCGGCTTGATCACCACCCGCTTGCCGCGCACGTCCTTCGGGTCGAGCAGCCGCAAGGCCTCCGTCACGCCGTGGCGGCGGTCGGTCGTGCGGACGACGGCCACGCGGCTGCGGCGCGGGCCGAGCGCCTGCGCCAGGCCGTCGGCGCCGAGCGCCGGCAGCAGGGCCAGGCCGGCCGAGCACGCGCGGAGGAAATCGCGACGGGCGAGGTCGTGCGGAGAGCGGACCATGCAGGCCTCCGGGCAGGCGGCCGCGGATGGAGGCGGGACGTCGTTGGGGGCAACGCGCGTCCGCGGCCTGAACGCGCGCATGTTACGCCGGTCGGCGCCGGCACGCCAGCGCGGGTGGCCGTCGAGGCGTAGACTCTGCGTGGCGGCTGGCCAGTCGCGCCGGCCGCGTGCCGGGCGTCTGCCGGCGTGGGGGCGTCATGCCACGACCCGTCGACGGACCACCGGCTGGGGGTCCGCAGATGGCCACCGCACCCGGAAACAGCGACCGCAGCACCGCGCCCCGGTCGGCCCTCCGCATCGCCCTCGTGCTGCTCGGGGTCGCCGGGTTGCTGGCGAAGCGGCACTACGTCGGGCCGTTGCAGGACCTCGTGTTCTCGTACGGCGGGAACGTGGCGGTCTCGTTCGCGGTGTACTTCCTCGCGCGCGCGTCCTCGCCCGGCGCACGCCTCGGACCGGCGTGGGCGGCGGGCGCGGCCCTGCTCGCCGTGGAGGCCTTCGAGATCACCGACGGCTTTGGCGTGATGAGCAACACCTACGACCCGCTGGATCTGGTGGCCAACGCCGCCGGCGTGGCCGCGGCGTGGGCCCTCGACCGGCTGGTCGCCAGGCGGGGCCAACCGACGGTCGGCTGATGCGCCACGGTGAGCGGCTCTGCCCGGTCCCCGCGGTGGCAGCCACCTCGTCGCTCCGGGACCCGGCGTCCTCCTGACCGCTGGCGCCGGACGGCCCGCGTTCGATCGGGCTCACCGGCCGCAGCGTTCCCCAATCCAGCGAGAGATGTCCGAGAACACCGCGTCGCGATTCGTCTCGACGAAGAGGTTGTGCAGCGCCCCGTCGTAGGACGCATATGCCTTGTCGGCAGCGCCCGCGTGCTCGAAGAACGAGCGGCTGCCCGCCGGGGACGTCACGGTGTCGGCCGTGCCGTGCAGCGCGAAGAACGGGACGCGCAGGTCGCGCGCCCGGGCCCTGGTCGCGGCGATCGCCGTCATCACCTCGGCGGCCAGCCTCGGCGTGATGCGTCGCTGGTACAACGGGTCGTCCTCGACGTAGGCCCTGAGCATCGCCCGATCGCGCGTGAGCCGGTCGATGTCGAGCTTCGGGTCGAGCCTGAGGCGCGGGACGGCCCGCGAGAGCACGGGGAGCAACGCCAGCAGCACCCGGGACCCGCCGGTCTCGCCGAGCGCGGGGGCGACGGCGACGATGCCGGCCAGCCCGTCGGCGTGGTGGAGGGCGAGGTCGGTCACGATGAGCCCCCCGAGGCTCACCCCGACCAGGAACATTCGCCCCGTCGCCCGGTCGGCCCGGACGTGCGCGACGAAGGCCTGGAGGTCGCGGCGGAAGTCGGCGAACGAATCGACGAACGCCGGCGGTCCGTCGGATCGGCCATGACCGCGCAGCTCGAGGCGATGCACCGCGAACCCGTGAGCCGCGAACGCCGTCGCCGCGGTCGTGTACGGGATGCCGTCGACGTGGTCGCCGAGCCCGTGCACGAGGACGATGTCCGCGCGCGGGGTGGCCGACGGCATCGTGTGACGGGCCCGCAACCGAAGACCGTCGGGCGTCGTGAAGTCGTGGGTCATGGCAGGCTGGCGAGGCAGGGCGTTCCGGCAACGCGAAGCCGCGGTCGCCGTCGGTGGCCGGGGACAGGGAACACCCGGGGGTCTCGCGAAGTCAACAGGCGAACGATCGCGGGACCTTCGCCGGAGCCGAGTCCGGCGGCGGGCGCCGCGGGTGGTCGTGGCGGCACGGCTACCGGTGGTGCGCGCCGCCGTGGACCAGCGTGTAACTGGCGATCGTTCGCTCGCCGTCGCCCTCGATCGCGCTGAGCCGCACTTCCATGTCCGCGGCCGGCATCTGGCGGATCAGCGCGGCCGGCTGCGCAATGAGGAGTTCCCCCGGCAGGTCGCTGGCGGGCTCGCCCGTCGTGCGGCTCACCTCGGCGCCGGCGATCCGTTGCGACACGGTCACCTCACGTGCGCCGCCGAGATCGCCACGCAGCCGCAACACCATCAACTCGTCGTCGTCCCACACCGCGCAGGGCACGATGGCGCCGGGGGAGAGCGTGAACGTGCGCACGCGCACGCCCTCGCGTGCCAGCCGGTTCAGCACCGCGTCGGTCACGAACCCGCCGACCGCCGCGGACCGGACGGCCGGGCGGATCGCGCGGGCCAGCGCCTCGAGCGCGGCGGCACGCGCGCCGCAGTCGGCGCACGAGAACAGGTGGTCCTCGAGGGCGGCGGCCTCGGCCGCCGGCAGCGCGCCGGCGGCGTAGTCGACCAGGTCGTCGAAGACGATGCGTTCGCACGCCGCGCCGTTCATGATCGCGCGCCTCCCAGCACGCAGTCGCGCAGGCGCGCCATCGCCCGATGGCGGATGACGCGGACCGCGCCTGGCGAGATCCCGAGGTCCTCCGCGATGCGTGGCGCCTCACGGTCGGCGTAGAACGTGAGCACCACGACGAGCCGGTCACGCTCGCCGAGGGCGCGGAGGCAGGCCGCCACGCGCGGGGCGTCGAACGCGCCGACCGAGGGCGGCATGGACGGCGTCTCCTGCATGAACCTGGCCGCCAGCGCCTCCCGGCGCCGGGCCACCTGGCGCTGGGCCTGGGCCATCATGCGGCTGGTCCCCAGGATGAACGACCCGATCTCCTCGGGCCGGCGCACCTCGCCGGCACGCAGCCGCTCGATCGTGAGCAGCAGCACGTTCTGGGCGAGATCCTCCGCGGCGGCCTCGTCCCGCAGGTGCCGGCGGCCGAAGAGGCGCACGCGCGGGGCGTAGCGGCGATACAGCTCGGCCTCCTCCGCCTCGGCGGATCCCGGCGGGCCGCCGGCGATGCGACGCGCGAGCGCCCCGTCGCCGACGGCGCCCAGCGGACGGTCCGTGTCCGGCATCCGCCGGACGGTACTCACGCCGGCTGCGGGGCGTCAATGGGCACTCCACCGAGCCGGCGCTGCAGCATGTCGGCAGCGGCGCGCAGCGCGGCCCCGCCGTCACCGACGAACGTGGACCCGTGCATGGCCGCCAGCACGCGCGGACGCAGGCCGGCGAGTTCGTCGAGGCGCCGTCGCGTCGCCGGCGTCAGCGGCACGTAGTCCATCAGCACCGGGTGCGCCTGGTAGGCGGCGATCGCCGCGTCCCAGCGGCCCAGCACGTCGTTCGAGGTGACCGGTTCGACGTCGCCCAGTTGGTGGAACAGGTCGGAACACAGCAGGACACCGCTGGTCTCCTCGAATAGCACGCCGGCGTCCCAGCCGTGGGGCAGGTGCGGCGTCGGCACGAACCGGTACCGGTGCCGGCCGGTGTCGATCACCTCGTCGCGGCCGAGACCTCGCGGCGGGCGATCGCTGAAGTCGCCGATGTTGACGAGCGCGCCCACCTGGCTGCACAGCGGCTGGGCGCGCGGCGCGACGGCGAGCCACTCGTTGAGCGCGCCGCACTCGTCCACCTCGAAGTGGCTCCAGCTGATCCAGCGCAGGTCGGCCGGGTCGATCAGCCGGGCGATGGCGTCGCGGACCTCGGGGAACATCCCCCGCATGCCCGTGTGGAACAGCAGCGGCTCGTCGTCCTTCACGAGGAAGTGGTTGAACTGCAGGTCGATCTGCGGAGCGTAGACCGACACGCGATACAGGTCGGGTGCGACTTCGTCGATGCGGGCCATGGGACACCTCCTGACGCGTACCTGGCAGTGCGTCATGCGAGGAAGTGTCGCGACCCGGGCGGGTGTTACGCGACGGCCGCAGCTGCCGTGCTCGCGCGCGGCGACATGCGGGAGGCCGGGGTCCCGCCCAGCCCGGGTGGGCGGTAGGATCGGTGGGTCATGTCGACCGATGCCTCCACCAGGCCCGTGAGGGTCACTCTGCCCGTCCAGTGGGGCGACCAGGACGCCCTCGGCCACGTCAACAACGTCGTCTACCTGCGCTGGTTCGAGTCGGGCCGGATCGCCCTGCTCGACAGCCTCGGGTTCGTCTTCGGCAGCCCCGCCAGCGGCGTGTACCCCGTGCTGGCCTCGGCGACGGTGCACTTCCGCCGGCCGGTGACCTTTCCGGCGACGGTCGAGATCGCCTCGCGCGTGACCAGGACCGGGCGCACCAGCCTGACGGTCGCGCACAGCGTGCGCGTGCACGGCGAGGACGGCGACGCCGCGGACGGCACGTCGGTCATCGTGCTGTTCGACCCGGCGACTGGCCGGCCGCATCCCCTTCCCCACCAACTCGTCGCGGCCATCCAGCGGGCGGCGGGTCCCGAGTGACGCCGGTGCGCCTGGCCCCCGCTCACCGCGCGCCCTCGCGGCGCAGGCCCAGCGCGACGAGCAGCCACGCCACCGAGAGGAACGCGAAGGCGACGAACGGCGGGCGTCGCCCTTCGAGGAGACGGCGGCGCGCGAGCGAGGGACGCCTCGCACGCGCTCACGCACCTGCCGCCGCGCGACCGGGAGGTGCTGCTGCTGGTGGGCGCCGAGGGCCTGACGCCGTCGGAGGCCGCCGGCGTGTGCGACGTTTCGCCGGAGGCGCTCCGGCAGCGGCTGCCGCGCGCGCGGGCGGCGCTCAACGAGTTGCTCGCGAAGACCGGGCCGCCGCCGCGCCAGGTCGGGCAAGAGGCCGTGTCA
>JADHED010001288.1_pt1 | contig 22403 bp, 14 predicted proteins | sample 8952041 | NCBI WGS metagenome assembly JADHED01 (sample SAMN16124423, study PRJNA663239) | bioreactor sludge metagenome | isolation source: sludge (control) | place: India:Bengaluru | collected 2018-09-08
GCACCGAGGTGTTCTTCCGCGGTGTGGTCACGAACCTGTTCAACAACTCCGGCCAGGTGGGCAGCAACGAGACCATCTACACCACGACGAACAACCCGAACGCCTTCCCCTACCAGACGTTCAACCCGTGGACGACCACGCCCCAGCTCGGCGTGCACTACGATTTCGGGCCGGACTACGGCCAGCCGACCGGCGTGGGCGACTACCAGGGCCCGCGCGAGTTCAGCTTCTCGGTAGGGGTGAGGTTCTAGGATCGGCTTGCGGCTTGGGGCTTGCGCCTTGGGGCTTGGGGCCCCGGGTCTGAACGTGACAACGGCCCCGTCGCTCTCGCGAGCGGCGGGGCCGTTCGTGCGTGGAAGGCAGGAAATAGGAAATAGGAAGTAGGAAATAGGAAATAGGAAGTAGGAAATAGGGGGGCGCAGGCGCAAGGCGCAGGGCCAGGGCCCAAGGCTCAAGGCGCAAGGCGCGGGACCCAGGGCGCAAGGCGCAGGCCCTAGGGCTCAAGGCGCAAGGCCCAGGGCGCAAGGCGCAAGGCCCAAGGCGCAGGACCCAAGGCGCAGGGCGCAGGACCCAGGGCCCAAGGCCCAAGGCCCAAGGCCCAAGGCCCAAGGCGCAGGACCCAGGGCGCAAGGCGCAGGGCGCAGGACCCAGGGCCCAAGGCGCAAGGCGCAGGGCCTAAGGCGCAGGACCCAGGGCGCAAGGCCCAGGGCGCAAGGCCCCAGGCCCCAAGCCCCAAGCCCCAAGCCTCAGGCCCTCTACATTCCCTGCTCGTCTGCGCTCGGGCCGTAGATCGACGGCACCGGGACGTCCAGCTCGCGCAGGTACACCGACAGCTGGCCACGGTGGTGGATCAGGTGGTTCAGCGCCCAGGTGCGGACGACGGCCACGCGCGGCAGGGTGAAGTAGACCTGGTCGCCGCTCTTCAGCGTCCAGCCCACCATGTAGTCGGCGTCGCTCGCCGCCGCCAGCGCCGCGCGCGCCGACGCCACGTTCTCCTCGAACAGCGTCATCACCTGCGCCTTCGACTCGTAGACGGTGGGCTCGTACTTCTTGCCGCCTGGCGGGTTGAAGTCCATCTCGGTGGTCGTCATCGCCATGGTCGCCCACCCGGGCAACTCGGCCAGGTGCAGGCACAGCCGGCCGAGGTCGAACGACTTGGCGTGCGGCTTCCAGCCCGCCTTGTCCTCGGGCATGCGCTCCAGGCACTTCCGGGTGGTGGCCATCTCGTGGTCGAACTCGGGCAACAGGGCGTCGGCAATCGGCATTGGGGCCTCCTCGGTGAATTGCGGAAACCCGAAGTCTAACAGACGAGGTAGGGGCCGGCGTCGCCGGGGTCTGAAGCGGCCGCCGGGGTCTGAAGACCCCGGCCTACATCAGGGGGGGCAGCCCGTGATGTCGCTGCGGGTCTTCAGGCCCGAGGGCGCAGTCAGAACGGCCGTCGCTGGGGTCTGCAGCGGTCGCCGGGGTCTGAAGACCCCGGCCTACACCAGCGGGGTGGCATCCCGTGATGTCGCCGCGGGTCTTCGGGCCCGAGGGCGCAGTCAGAACGGCCGTCGCTGGGGTCTGCAGCGGTCGCCGGGGTCTGAAGACCGGCCTACACCAGCGGGGTTGCATCCCGTGATGTCGCTGCGGGTCTTCAGGTTCGCGGTTCCCTGCTTGCCGGCCGACGGCCCTCGGGACACAATCCCCGCGTCCCGCTCCCGCCCCGGAGGTCCCGATGATCCGCCGCCGTCTTCCCCTGGTTCTCGCGCTGGCTGCTGCGTGCTGGCTGGCGCCCGTCGCGTCCGCCCAGAAGGCTGCGCCGGCTGCCCGCCCGGATCCCCGCCTCGACCGGCTGAAGAAGGAGGCGGCGGCCTCCGTCGAAGACCTGGCCGGGCTGACGCAGCAGATGGTGGACACGGTGTTCAGCTTCGGCGAGCTCGGTTTCCAGGAGTTCGAGACCCACCGCTACCTGGTCGGCATCCTGCGCGAGCACGGGTTCACGGTGCAGGAGGGCGTGGCCGGCATGCCGACGGCGTTCATGGCGAGCTGGGGATCCGGGAAGCCGGTCATCGCCCTGGGATCGGACATCGACGGCATCCCGCAGGCCTCGCAGACGCCCGGCGTCGCGTACCACAAGCCGCTCGTCGAGGGCGCGCCCGGGCACGGCGAGGGCCACAACTCGGGCGTGCCGCTCAACGTCACCGCGGCGATCGTGCTGAAGCGGATCATGGAGCGCGAGAAGATCCCCGGCACGATTCGCGTGTGGCCCGGCACGGCCGAGGAACTGGTGGGCGCCAAGGCGTGGTTCATCCGCGAGGGCCTCTTCAAGGACGTCGACGTCTGCCTGTTCACCCACGTCGCCGACAACTTCGCCACCGCCTGGGGTGGCTCCAACATGAACGGGCTCGTGTCGGTGGAGTACAGCTTCCGCGGCGAGAGCGCGCACAGCGCCGGGGCCCCGTGGCGCGGGCGCAGCGCGCTCGACGCGGTGGAGCTGATGAACGTCGGCTGGAACTTCCGCCGCGAGCACCTGCGCACCCAGCAGCGCTCGCACTACGTCGTCACGGCCGGCGGCGACCAGCCGAACGTCGTGCCGCAGACGGCCTCCGTCTGGTACTACTTCCGCGAGACCGACTACGCCGGCGTGAAGCGGATGTGGGACATCGGGACGAAGATCGCCGAGGGCGCGGCGATGATGACCGAGACCCGGCTCGAGCGCATGCGCGTGCTGGGCGCGGCGTGGCCGCAGCACATGAACCGGCCCGTGGCCGAGGCGATGACCGCGAACATCAAGGCCGTGGGGCTGCCGGCGTGGAGCGAGGCCGACCAGGCGCTGGCGAAGGCCCTGCAGCGCGAGCTGGGCCAGCCCGAGCGCGGCCTGGCCACCGAGCTCGATCCCCTGGGCACCCACGTGGAGGAGCGGGACAAGCGCGGCGGCGGCAGCGACGACATCGGCGACATCTCGTGGAACGTGCCCACCATCACGCTGCGCTACCCGGCGAACATCCCGAACCTGCCGGGCCACAACTGGGCGAACGCGGTCGCCATGGCCACGCCCATCGCCCACAAGGGCGTCACCGCCGGCGCGAAGGCGCAGGCGATGACGGCGCTCGACCTGCTGCTGCGGCCCGAGCTGGTCACGCAGGCGTGGGCCTACTTCAACGACGTCCAGACGAAGGACACGAAGTACCAGCCGCTGATCCGCCCCGACGATCCGCCGGCCACGTGGATGAACCGCGACGTCATGGAGCGCCACCGGCCCGCGATGCGGCCGTTCTACTACGACCCGGCGAAGTACCGGACCTACCTCGAGCAGCTGGGGGTCACGTACCCGACGGTGAAGCCGGCGGCGCCAGCGGCTCCGAAGTAGGTTCACGACGACGTCCCGTGACCCGGGGGGCGGTGTCGTGCCAGTGCTGGCGACAGGGTCCCGGCCGGTGCCGCCCGGGGACGTCGGACCCCGGGGACGATCGGGATCGTCGGACCCCGGGACCCCCGCCAGCGTAGCGCTTAGATGGGGCGTTTTTCGCAGGTCGTGTGGTATGCTGCCGCGCGTGCCGCGCCCAGATCTGCTGACGGTGGGCGAGGCCTTCGAAGATCTCGTCTTCGTGGGCCTCGAGCGCCTCCCGCGTCCCGGCGAGGAGGTGAAGACCAGCCGCTTCCACGCCACGATCGGCGGGGGCGCGGTGATCACCGCGGTCGCCGCGGCGCGGCTCGGCGTCCGCAGCCGCGTGATGAGCGGACTCGGGCGCGCCGCGGTCGCCCGCCTGCGTGCGGAGCGCGTCGGCGCGGCCAACCTGAAGCGTCCCGGCGAGGCGCACGCGATCTCGGCGGCGCTCTCCACCAGCGCCGACCGCAGCTTCGTCACCTTCAACGGCGTCAACGACGTGCTCGAGCGGCGGCTGCTCGCCTCGCGCGCGCGGCTCCGCGCCCGCCACGTCCACTTCGCGTTCTACCCCCGCTCGTGCGCCCGCTGGGTGCCCGTCCTGCAGGGCCTGCGCGCGGCCGGCGCCACCACCTCGTGGGACTTCGGCTGGAACGAGGGCCTGCTCGACGACCGGCGGTTCCCGGCGCTGCTCGCCTCGCTCGACTTCGTCCTCCTCAACGAGCTGGAGGCGCCCCTCTACGCGCGGCGGCCATCGCTCGACGCCGCGATCACGGCCTGGCGCGAGGCGCCGCACCACACCGTGGTGAAGCTCGGCGCCGCGGGCAGCCGGTGGGTCGCGCGCGACCGTGACCTGTTCGCCGCCGCCCCGCGCGTGCGCGCCGTGGACACCACCGGCGCGGGCGACGCCTTCAACGGCGGCTTCCTCTGCGGCGTGCTCGGTGGCCTCGCGCCGCGCGAGTGCCTGCGCCTCGGCAACTTCGTCGGCGCCCGGTCCACGCGGCGCGCCGGGGGGCTCGACGGCCTGCCCGCTCGCGCCGACGTCCCCGCGTCGCTGCGCCTCCCCGCCTGACTGCCACCATGAAACTCGCCATCATCGGCGGCGCCGGCGTGCGCGTGCCGCTGCTCGTCAACGGGCTCGTGCAGTCGCGCCTGCCCATCACCGACATCGCCCTCTACGACACCGACCGCGAGCGGCTCGACGCCATCGCGGGCCTCGCGGGCCGCTTCGCCGGCCGCGCGCGGCTCGTGTCGACGCCCACCGTCGCCGAGGCGGTGGACGGGGCCGACTACGTCTTCGTCAGCATCCGCGTGGGCGGCATCGAGGGCCGGGCCCGCGACGAGGCCACCGCGCTGCGCCACGGCGTCGTCGGGCAGGAGACGGTGGGGCCGGGCGGCTTCGCCATGGCGCTGCGCACGATCCCGGCGCTCGTCGGCTACGCCCGCGAGGTGGCGCGGCTGGCGCCCCGCGCGTGGATCATCAACTTCACCAACCCCGTCGGCATCATCACGCAGGCGGTGCGGACGGCGACGGGCGCGCGCATCGTCGGCATCTGCGACACCCCGACCGAGCTGTTCGAGGAGGTGGCGCACGCCCTCGAGGTGCCGTCGGCCGAGTGCCACTTCGACTACTTCGGCCTCAACCACCTGGGGTGGGTGCGCGAGGTCTACCACCGCGGCGTGCCGCAGATCGCGCGGCTCTGGGACCGGCCCGACCTGCTGCGCCGCTGCTACCGCGCGCCGCTCTTCGAGCCGGAGCGCCTGCGGCAGCTGCGGCTGCTGCCCACCGAGTACGTCTACTACTACTACCGGGCGCGTGACGCCTACGAGAACGTCTCGCGCGCGGGCACCAGCCGCGGCGCCGTCATCGCCGGCCTCAACGCGCGGCTCTTCGCCGACCTGCGCGAGGGCACGAAGGATCCGGTGGCCACCTACGAGGCCTACCTCGCCGCCCGCGACGCCGGCTACATGCAGATCGAGTCGGGCTCGGCCGCCCCGCTCGGCCGCTCGCCGTGGGCCGAGCTCACCGGCTACGACAAGATCGCGCTGCAGACGGTGAGCGCGATCCACTTCAACACCGGCGCCATCATCCCGCTCAACGTCGAGAACCGCGGCAACCTCCCGGACCTGGAGGCGGGCGACGTGATCGAGGTGCCCTGCGTGGTGAACGCCAACGGCGCGCTCGCCCTGCACGCCGGCCCGATGCCGGACGCCGTCCGCGACCTCGTGGTGCAGGTGAAGGCCTACGAGCGCGCCACGGTGGCCGCCGGCCTGTCGGCCGACCGCGAGGACGCCGTCCGCGCGCTCGCCCTGAACCCGCTCGTCACCGGCCGAGAGGCCGCCGCCAACCTCGTCTCCGCGCTGGGGGTCGCATGAGCCACGACGCCACCTCGCCCGCCCCGGTCACCACGCTCGACCGCGGCATGGGCCTGCTGCCGGCCACGGCCACCAACATCATCAGCATGGTGGGCATCGGGCCGTTCCTCACCATCCCGGTGATGATCGCGGTGATGGACGGCCCGCACATCATCTACGCCTGGATCGCCGGGGCGTTCATCGCGCTCTGCGACGGTCTGGTCTACGCCCACCTCGGCGCCGCGCTGCCGGGGTCGGGCGGGCCCTATCTCTACCTGCGCGAGGCCTACAAGCCCTTCGGCCTGGGCCGGCTGATGGCGTTCCTCTTCATCTTCCAGACCATCCTCGTGGCGCCGCTCTCGGTGGCCGGCGGCGCGGTCGGCTTCGCCGACTACCTCGGCTTCGCCTGGGTCGGGCTCAGCGGCTGGCAGCACCACCTCGTCGCGGCCCTCGTGTGCCTCGGCATGACGGCGCTGCTGTACCGCGACATCCAGTCGGTGAGCCGCCTCACCGTCGTCATGCTCGTGATCGTGTTCGTCACGGTCGGCTGGGTGATCGTGGCCGGCCTCTTCGCCTTCTCGCCGGCCATGGCCTTCGACTTCCCCGACAAGGCCTTCGTCTGGAATCGCGAGCTGCTCGTCGCGATCGGCGCCGCCTCCGTGCTGGCGATGTACAGCTACGGCGGCTACAACCAGGTGTGCAACATCGGCGAGGAGATCAAGGACCCCACGCGGACCATTCCCCGCTCGATCGTCCTGTCGATCCTCGTCGTCGCCGTGCTCTACATGCTGATGACGATCGTCATCACGGGGCTGATCCCGTGGCAGGAGGCGAAGGCCTCCACGAGCGTGGCGTCGGTGTTCATCGAGCGCACCTTCAGCGATCCCACCCAGGGCCGCGTGGCCGGGCTCGTGATGACCGGGCTCATCCTGTTCGTGGCGGCCGCGTCGCTGTTCGCGGTGATCCTCGGGTACTCGCGCGTGCCGTTCGCGGCGGCCCGCGACGGCGACTTCTTCCACGTGTTCGCGAAGGTGCACCCCACGAAGCACTTCCCGCACGTGTCGCTGCTGGTGATCGGCATCATCTCGGTGCCGTTCTGCTTCTTCACGCTCGGCCAGCTGGTCAACTGGCTGATGCAGGTGCAGATCCTGCTGCGCTTCATCTGGCAGTGCGCCGCCGTCATCCTGCTCTACCAGTACCGCAAGGACATCCCCCAGCCCTTCAAGATGTGGCTGTACCCGCTGCCGGCGATCGTCTCGGCCGCGCTCTGGACCTACCTGTTCTTCACCGGGCCCACGGAGGGCATCCTCTTCTCGGTGGCGTTCTTCGCCGCCGGCGTCGGGGCCTACTTCCTGTTCCTGCGGTCGCGGGCGGCCGCCGCGCAGGCGTGAGGGCGGGATGACCCTGCAGGCACCGGTGCTGATGCTGGCGGCCGATCACCGCTGGCAACTCGAGGAGTGGTGCGACGCCCACGGGGTGGACCGGGCGAGCATCCCCGAGGTCAAGGCGGCCATCGCCGAGGCCTTCCTGCGGGCGCGCGACCGCTCGGCGGCGGTGCGGGCGACCGGCGCCTTGCTGATGGACGAGCAGTACGCGGGCGCGCAGGTCGCCGCCGCGAAGGCCGCCGGCATCAGCGTGGGCACGCCCGCGGAGAAGCCCGGCGTGTTCCCGCTGCAGTGGGCGGGCGACCCGATGGACCGGATGCTCACCGGCACCTTCGTGAAGGTGCTGGTGCGTCACCGGCCCGACTACGCCGACGACTTCGTGCACCCGCAGCTGGCGCGCCTGCGCGAGCTGGCCGCCTGGTGCGATCGGCACGCGCAGCCGCTCGTGCTGGAGGTGGTGGTCCCGCGCGCCGGCGAACCCGAGGAGCACTTCGAGGCCGAGGGCCGCGCGCCCATCGTCGCCGACTACGTCCGCCGGGCCTACGGCGAGGGCATCGTCCCCGCGTACTGGAAGATGGAGGGCACGACCAGCGCCGCCGCGGCGGCGGTCGTGGACGAGGCCATCACCGAGCGCGAGGGGCCGCGGTTCCTCGTGCTCGGCAAGGGCGCGGGTTTCGAGCTGGTGGAGCGCTGGTTCGCCACCGCGAAGGGCATGCGCACGGCCGCGGGTTTCGCGGTGGGGCGCACGATCTACATGGACCCCGTGTCGGCGTGGCTCACGGGGCGGCTCTCCCGCGAGGACGCCGTCGCGCAGGTCGCGGACCGCTACCTGCGGCTGGTCGGCGCCTGGATGGGGTAGCGGTCCCACGCCCCAGACCTCCTCGAGCGGTCCCTGATCCGCGAAGAGGGTGGGCCGGACCCAAGGCGCAAGGCCCAAGGCGCAAGGCTAGATCAACCAGCGTTCCTTCGCGCGCTCCGGCTCGTACGCCGCCCGCGCGGCCTTGGTCGACTCCAGTTCCGACACCTCGGCCACGGGCACGTCCCACCAGCTGTCGTAGTTCTTCGTGCGCGCCGCGCGGTCCACCTCCACCACGATCGCGTTGACGCCGCCGCGCTCGCGAGCGGCCGCGATGGCCTGGCGCAGGCCGGCCATGTCGCGCGCCACCTGCGTGTGGGCGCCGAGCGAGGCGAGGTTCTGGGCGTAGTCGACCGCCAGCCAGTCGCCGTCGAGCTGTCCCGTCGCCGGATTCCGCCTGCGGTAGGCGGTGCCGAAGCCCTGGCAGCCCACGGCCGCCGACAGGCCGCCGATGCTGCCGAACCCGCGGTTGTCGAGCAGGACGATGGTGAGGCGGGCGCCCTCCTGGACGGCGGTCACCACCTCGCTCGCCATCATCAGGTAGGAACCATCGCCCACCATGACGTAGGTCTCGTGCGCGGGCGCGGCCAGGCTCACGCCCAGCCCACCCGCGATCTCGTAGCCCATCGTCGAGTAGCCGTACTCGAGGTGATAGGTGTTGGGCCGGCGGGCGCGCCAGAAGCGGTGCAGGTCGCCGGGCAGGCTCCCGGCGGCGCACACCACCGTGTCGTCGTCTCCCGCGAAGCGGTTCAGTTCGCCCAGCACCTCGTGCTGGGTGAGCAGGGCGCCGCCCTTCGGGGCGACCACGTCGTCCACCTCGGCGTTCCACGCCGCCCGCAGTTCGGCCACGCGGGCGCGGTACGCCTCGGGCGCGCGCCATCCGGCGGCCGCCGACGCGAGCAGGCCGGACACTTCCTCGAGCGTGGCGCACGCGTCGCCCACGAGCGGCAGCGCGCCGGCCTTGTGGGCGTCGAGCTCGGCTACGTTGATGGAGATGAACGTGACGTCGGGTCGCGCGAACGCCGTGCGCGACGCCGAGGTGAAGTCGCTGAGGCGCGTGCCGACGAGCAGCACGACGTCGGCGTCCCGCGCGATGCGGTTGGCCGCGAGGCTGCCGGTGACGCCCATCGGGCCGAGCTGCTGCGGGTGGTCCCAGGGGAGGCTGCTCTTGCCCGCCTGCGTCTCGGCCACGCCGACGCCGGTGGCCTCGGCGAAGCGGCGCAGCGCGTCGGTGGCCTCGCTGTAGAGGACGCCGCCGCCCGCGATGACGAGCGGGCACTGCGCGCGCGCGAGCCGCGCAGCCGCCTCGCGCAGCAGTCCTGCGTCGGGGCGAGCGCGGGGGAGCGTCCACACGCGCTTCTCGAACAGGGAGGCCGGGTAGTCGTAGGCCTCGGCCTGCACGTCCTGGGGCAGGGCCAGCGTGACGGCGCCGGTGTCGGCCGGCGACGTCAGCACGCGCGTCGCCTCCATCAGCGCGTAGATCAGCTGCTCGGGCCGGTTGAGGCGATCCCAGTAGCGCGACACCGGCTTGAAGCAGTCGTTGACGGACGCGTCGCGGGAGGAGGGCGCCTCCAGCTGCTGGAGCACCGGGTCGGGCTTGCGGTTGGCGAAGATGTCGCCGGGCAGCAGCAGCACGGGGATGCGGTTGACCGTGGCCGTGGCCGCGCCCGTCACCATGTTGGTGGCGCCGGGGCCGATCGAGGTGGTGCACGCCCACGTCTCCAGCCGGTTCTTCCGCTTCGCGTAGGCGACGGCCGTGTGCACCATCGCCTGCTCGTTGCGGACGAGGACGTAGGGCAGGCGCGCGCGGGCCTGCAGCAGGCCCTGCCCGACGCCGGCGACGTTGCCGTGGCCGAAGATGCCCAGCACGCCGCGGAAGAACTGGTGCTCGACGCCGTCACGCGTCACGAACTGCTGCGACAGGAACTCCACGAGCGCCTGTCCCATGGTCAATCGCCTGGTGGTCACGACGTGCCTCCGGCCGGTCCGATTCCTGGTGAGTGAAGTGCCGCGCGCGCGGGAGGGCCTGGGACGGCGGTCGGCCCCGCCGCGGCGCGCGGCCACGTCCGAGCGGACGCCGGCCCCGGGGGAGGGGAGGGACCGGCGCCGCTCGCCGTGCGGCTACCGGCCCGCCGGGCTCTTGGAGAGCGCCAGCACGTTGGCCAGCAGCCGGTACGCACCGGGCACGCCGTAGGGCAGCTGCCGGTGGAAGGCGTAGGCGAAGTAGGTGTAGTGGCCCTTGCCGTACTTCGCGTGCAGCCAGCCGCCCTTCTGCGGCGCCTGGCCCTTGTCCCACGTCTCGATGATCGGCGTGTAGGCCGCGTCCCAGCCCGCCCAGAACTTCGAGCCGCGCTGCTCGACCCAGCCGTCGAAGTCGGCCTTGGTGATCTTGTTCGGCCAGGTCAGTGCCTGGTGGTCGGGCGCCAGGATGTTCACCGGCGAGTCCTCTTCCGTCACCTCCTCGGCGCGCTGGCCGTGCTGGGCGGGGAAGGGCGCGAACTTCTCCGGAATCAGCTCCTGCGTGTTGTAGAGCACGACCAGGTTGCCACCCTCGTTCACGTAGTCGAGCAGCCGCCGGTTGTAGGTCTTGAGGTCCTCCCGGACGGCGTAGGCCCGGGTCCCGGTGACGATCGCGTCGAACTGCTTCAGGTCGGCCGAGGCCAGCATCCGCTCGTCGAGCAGCGTGACCTTGTAGCCCAGCTGCGCGATGGCGGCGGGGTTCGTGTCGCCCACACCCATCACGTAGCCGACGTTCAGGTTCGGCGCCGTGGCGACGTCGATGCCCGTCACCTCGGCCGTCGCCGGGCGATAGAGGTAGCGCACCTCGAGATCGCGGTGGTCGATCACCTCGTAGCCCTCGCGGTACTCGCGGCCGTTGGCCGTGGCCACGGCCTGCACCGTGTACGCCTTGCTCTCCACCGAGGGCACCGACACGGTGAACGCGAAGTTGGCCTTCTCGCCGGCCCGGGTGAACGACAGGGCGTGCTGCGCGGGCTCGGCCTTCCAGCCCGCCGGCAGCGTGAGCGCGAGCTGACCGGTGATGGCGCCCTCGTTGTTGTTGAGCACCTCCACCTGCAACTGCACCTGCTTGGTGGCGGCCGCCAGCGGGATCACCGCCGCCGCGGGCGCCACGTTCACGCTCAGGGCCGGCACGACGCGCACTTCGCGCAGCACGTCACCGTAGGGCAGCTTGGGCTCGCGGCGGCGCACGACCTCACGCGCCTCCACCGGCACGCCGTTCACGGTGTACCTGGCGACCGCCACGAGCGGGGGCGCGGTGGCGGGCCGCCCGAACTGCGACATGTCGTCGATGCGGTAGCGGTTGTCGCGCACGGTGGGCCGCACGAAGTAGGGCTTGGTGCTCAGCGCCGCGTCCTGCGGCACGGTCACCGCGAAGCGCTGCGCGGCCGACTCGTTGAGGCCGAGCGCCGCGAGCGTGGCGGCGGGCGCCTCCACCTTCCAGCCAGCCGGCGCCTGCAGCGACAGTTCCGTGGGCGTCACCGACACCTTGCCGCGGTTGGTGAAGCGCGCACGCACCTCGAAGGTCTGCCCGGGCACCGGCGCCGGCATGGCGGGCGGCGGGGCGAAGGCGGCCATCGGGCCCGTCGGCTCCGGCATGCCGGCGGCCTGCGCGCGGGCCGTGAACGCCACGCCGAGCGCGGTGTTGATGGCGTCCTGGAACTGGTCCTCCTTGGTACGGAGCACGTGCAGCGCGTCGGGATCCTGGATGCCCGCGATCGCCTTGCGCGTGGCGGCGAGGCCCTCGGCCAGGGCCGGCACGGTGGCCGACGGGTCCTGCAGGCTGAAGGCCGCGACGGCCTTCTTCACGGCGGCGTCGATGGCCGCGAGCAGCGGCGCCGCGCCGGCGGGCTCGGGCTTGCGCAGGGCCTTGAACAGGCCGGGCACCGTCGTGTCGATTCCGTCGAAGAAGCCGCCCTCCTTCGCGGGCAGGCCGTCGACGGCGGCGGCCGTGCGCTTGTAGTAGCCGGGGGCCGGGCCGGCCACCGGGTTGTAGCGGCCGCTCACCTGGCTGCGCTGGAAGCTGAGGCCGAGCCGCGCGAAGTCGCTGTAGGAGGCGCCGACCCACGGGCTGTACTCGCCCGGGTCCACCTTCACGGTCCAGTCCTCCTCCTCGCGCATGCCGCCGATGTAGACCTTGGCCGTCTGCCAGGGACGCAGGCCCTCCGCGATCTGCTCGGGGAACATGGCCGGATCGGCGGCCGCCTTGGCCGCCTCCTGCGTGAGCAGGCCGGCCGTCTGGTGGTTGCCGTGGCCGTCGCGCTGGTTGCCCTGGAAGCGCGACACGATCACCATCGGCCGCTCCATCCGGATGACGCGGACGACGTCGCGCATGACGTTGTCGCGGCCCCACATGTCGAAGGCCTCGTCGAGCCGCTTGCTGAAGCCGTAGTCGAGCACCGACGTGAAGTACTGCTGGTCCACGCCGTAGTAGCGGTTGGACACGAGCAGTTCCTCGGTCCGGATCAGGCCGAGGCCGACGAACAACTGCGGGCCGATGGCGTTGTCGCCCGACTCGCCGCGGTTCAGGGTGAGCATCGTCACGCGCGCGCCGTCGCGCCGGCTCAGCATCGTCAGCATCCCGCCGTGTTCGTCGTCGGGGTGCGCCTTGGTGTGCAGCGCGCTCGCCGTGGTCTGCAGCTTCTGGATCTTCTGCCACGTGCCCGCCCCGCCCTGGTCCTGCGGCAGCGTCTGTGAACGGAGGGGGACAGCGAGGGCGGCCACGGCCGCCAGGGCCGCCAGCGGGGCGGCGCGCCGGAACATTCGTCGGAACTGCGTGGTCATGCGGGCTCCTGCCTTGTTCGATGAGGTCTACGTGGTGGAGGGGGACGACTCGACGATGAACGCGGCGAGCGCGGCCCGGCCCGGGCGCGCGGCCGGAGGAGCTCCTGGCGGCACCGGCGCGGGTGCTGGGGCGGCCAACGGGCCAGGCATCCCGGCCGGGCCGGGCGCGCCGGACAGCGTCCGGTGCTCGAGGAAGTAGCGGCCGGTGTCGTTCAGGTTGTCCGGGGCCGGTCGCGTGCCGGTGTGGCACGTGCTGCAGCGCTTGCCCACGGCGCGGGCGTGGGCGTAGGACGCGTCCGCGCGGTGCGCGACGGCGAGGCCGGCGAGGGCGAGGGCCGCCGCGCAGGCGACGGCCACGCGCCGCCGACTGCGTCGGGCAGGGGTTCGGTCGAGGGTCACAGGTCCTCCCTTCGCACGACCGCGCCGCTGGCGGCGGCGCGCGCGGCCATGACGCCCGCCATGGCGGCCTCGAGGCCCAGCGTGAGGGGCTCGCGAGGCGGCTGTCCGGTCCGGATCGCGTCGAGGAAGTCGGCCAGGTGAGCGGCGGCGGTGCCCGCGCCCTGCGGCAGCTCGAACACCTCGGTGGTCTTCTCCACGTCGGGGGCCCCGCGCACCAGCCCGTCGCGCGACATGCCGTGCATCATGTAGAACCAGTCGCGGTAGGGCTTGGCCCACGTCTCCGCCACGTCGGGGTACGGCTCGACGGGGGGCTCCGGCAAGAGCGACAGCCGGCGCTCGGCGATGACCAGCGTGGCGTCCGTGCCGACGAGCCGCAGTTCCGCGGGGCGCCCGGTCCCGTTGAGCGTCGCGCTCAGCGACACCACCGGGCCTTCGGCGTAGTGGAACGAGGCGGCCAGCGTGTCCGGCTGGTCGCGGCCGTCCCTCCACCGGGCCAGCGTGCCGATGGCGGCGCAGCGCGCGGGGACGCCCAGGCCCAGCAGCCAGTGCAGCGCCGTCAGTTGCGGCACGAACCGGCTGCCGGCGAGGCCGCTCCCGAACTCGGCGTGCGCCCGCCACCGGAAGAACCGCCCGGGATCGAAGGGCCGGCTGGGCCGGTCGCCGAGGAAGGCGGCGAAGTCCACCGTGTCGGGCGAGGCGTCGGGCGGATAGGGCGCCTGCCACGCGTCGAGCGCGCTGCCGGAGTCCCACGTCCCCGTGGCCAGCAGCACGCGGCCGAGCGCGCCGTCCTGCACGAATCGGCGCGCCGCCGTGAACAGCGGGGAGGTGATCCACCCGCCCCCGCACTGCACCACGCGCGGGTGCGCCGCGGCGGCGGCCACCAATGCGTCACGATCGGCGGTCGAGACCGCCACGGGGCGCTCGAGGTAGACGTGCTTGCCGGCGGCGAGCGCTGCCGTGGCGAGGGGGGCGTGCAGGTGATCGGGCGTCGCGATCACCACCGCGTCCACGTCGCCGCGGTCCAGCAGGGCCCGCCCGTCGCGTGCCGTAGCGACCTTCTCGCCGAGCAGTTCCTTCGCGCGCGCCAGCCGCCCGTCGTACGCGTCGGCGACGGCCACGACCTCGCACGTCGTCAGCGACTGCGCGAAGCGGGCGAGGCGCAGGCCCCGGCCGCCCACGCCGGCGATGGCGAGCCTCGTGCGCGCCGGGCTCCTCGCCTGCGCCTGCAGCGCGCCGGGCGCCAGGCGCACCACGCCTGCGGCGGCGGCTGCGGCCGCCAGGCCCTGGAGGAACCGCCGGCGATCCTCGATCGACGACGACCGGCCCGTGCGCGCGGGGGGGATCGCCACCCGTCAGGCTCCTGGCCCCGGCCGCGCGACGATGCGTCGCGTGGCCCGGTCGAAGTGCACGGCCTGCTTGCCGTAGTACGCGAGGTTCGCCATGTGCGCGGCGACGGCCGCGTCGTTGCCCATCGCCACGTCCTGCACGGGCCGGCGGCGTGCCCGCACGCAGTCGACGAAGTGCTGCATGTGCCACGGGACGCGGGGGGCGCCCGGCGCGAGCGCGGGCGGGTCCCAGCGCTTCAGGACCTTCGGGTCGCGGCGGACCTGCGGGGTGGGCGGCGGCGCCTCGATCGGCAGGCCCTTGCTGGCCCAGTAGGCCTCGCGCAGCGCCTTCGGCCACACGTTGGTCGTGTAGCGCCAGTTGGGCGGGCTGTCCTCCTCGTAGACCACGTAGTCGTTCCACGTGAGCACCATCGTCGCCTTGGTGCCCATGAGGCGGATCTGCGTGCCGTCGAACCCGTTGTTCTGCGACGCGCCCATCGTGACGACCACGCCCTCGGGGTACTCCCAGCCGCCCATGATCGTGTCGTAGACGTCGCGCTCGTCCTTCCACACGAGGCGGCCGCCGACCGCCGTGCCGATCGTGGGGGCGCCGAGGCCGAGCACGTAGTGCACCGCCGTGAGCATGTGCACCAGCACGTCGCCCGACAGCCCCTCGCCGTAGTCGCGATAGGTGCGCCACCGGAACACGCGCCGGGCGTCGAAGGGGTGCTTCGGGGCGCTGCCCTGGAAGCGGTCCCAATCGATGGTGGCGGGGGAGGCGTCTGGCGGAATGGGCGCCACCCACGCCGAGACCTCGTTGTTGGTGTCCCAGGACGCCTTCACCTGCGTCACCTGGCCGAGCAGGCCGTCGGCAATCAGCTGCTTCGCCTCGACGATGTGGGGGGAGCTGGTGTGCTGGCTGCCCACCTGGAGGAGGTGCGTGGAGGAGGCGACCGCCTTCAGCAGCGCCTCGCCCTCCTCCACGGTGTGCGTCATCGGCTTCTCGCAGTAGACGTCCTTGCCGGCCGCGAGCGCGTCGAGGCAGATGCGGGCGTGCCAGTGGTCGGGCGTGGCCACCACGACCGCGTCGACGTCCTTGCGGTCGAGGATCGCACGGTAGTCGCGCGTGCGCAGGCTGTCGTCGCCGAGCAGTTCGCGGGCGCGCTCGAGGTGCCCGTCGTAGCACGAGGCGGCGGCCACCACGCGCACGTTGGGCAGGCGACGGGCGGCGTTCGCGTCGGCCAGGCCCTGCACGCCGAAGCCGATGATGCCGAGCGAGACGGTGTCGGTCGGATCCTGGCCGGCGGCGCGCAGCACAGGACCGGTCGCGACGGCCGCGCCGACGGCGGCCCTCGTGGCGGTGGCGACGAACTCCCGACGATCGATCGGCGTGCCGGGCATCAGGGACTCCTCGGCCGGATCAGCGGCTGGGCAGCGCGTGCCCGGCGGGGCGGGGCACCAGGGGCACGCGCGGGTCGGGCGACGGCCACGACTGGCGCAGCGCGGCATAGCGCGGATCGTCGGAGGCGGCCATCGAGCGCCGCGATCCCGCGAGCACGTTGAAGTAGTAGGCGTCGTAGCCGTAGGCGGTGACGAACGGGTGGTAGCCGCCGTGGATGAGGAGCAGGTCGCCGTCCCCCACCTTGTAGGTCTCGTCGAACGAGCCGTCGGCCGTGTAGAGGCGCTGGAAGGCGTAGCCCTCGGGCGCGCTCATCCGGAAGTAGTAGATCTCGTCGAGGTCCACCTCGGCCGGCGGGGCGTCCACGTCGTGCTTGTGCGGCGGGTAGCTGGACCAGTTGCCGCTCGGCGTGAACACCTCGCAGATCATCAGCCGGTCGGCGGCCGCCGCCGGGGGCAGGACGTCCACGACCTGGCGCGTGGCGTTGCCGCCCCCGCGCACTTCGTAGCCGCAGTCCTCCGGGCGGATCACCCGCGCCGGGTGCGACGTGTCGCTCGGCGCGCGGCAGTCGGCGAGCTCCGTGCGGGCGCCGGCCTCGACGGTGAAGGCCACCCCTGGGGGGAAGTAGACGGCGTGCGGGTAGGACGCGAACACGTGTGCCCGCGGGCCCAGGCGATGGAAGGGCCCGCCGTTCCACCGCACGCGGCAGTCGCCGGCGAGCAGCACGAGGCACCGCTCCTCGCCGCCGGTGTCGTCCTCCCAGCGGTGCCCCGCGGCCAGTTGCCGCACCGAGAAGGCGATCAGCGGCCAGCCGGCCTGCTCGCGCGTGATGTCGACGAGCGTCCCCGACACGTCGGGCGCGAGCCGCTGCGAGTGGTGGAAGATCTGTCTGGTGGACATGGGCACAGTCGCGCGTCGTCAGCCTACCTGTGGCCGAGGGCCTGGGGCCTCCCGCCTCGCCTTCGCTCGCGACGTCCGCGCCCGAGCTATGGCGTGGCAAGCAGGCCCCAAGCCGCAAGCCTCGAGCCCCAAGCCTCGAGCCCCAAGAGCCCCAAGAGCCCCAAGGCGCAAGGCGCAAGCCGCAAGGCCTAGAAGTAGAACTTCACCGCCAGCTGCATCTCGCGCGGCGAGCCCACCGTGCTCGTGATGCGGCCGAAGGTGGTGGAGTTGTCCACGTTGAGCGAGGGGCCGCCGTAGTTCACGTTGTTGAACAGGTTGAAGACCTCCCAGCGCAACTCCGCGCGACGGGTGCCGCCCATGGGGATCGATCGGAACACCGAGAAGTTGGTCGCCTTGAAGCCGGGGCCGCGGACGGTGTTGATGCCGCAGTTGCCGTAGGTGAAGTTGGTGGTCGGGGCAAAGCCCGACAGCAGCGCCCACTGGTCGATGGTCTGGTCGTCGGGGATGCCGTTGCCGACGCAGTTGGCCACCGAGATGCGGCCCGAGCCCGTGCTCGCGCGGTCGTTGGAGGACACGGTGAACGGCCGGCCGTCGCTGAGCGTCACGATGCCGTTGACGTTCCAGTTGCCGAGCAGGGCGCCGAGCACGCCGCCCGGGTCCTTGGCGCGGCCGCGGCCGACCGGCAGTTCGTACATGAAGCTCGCCGTGAAGCGCTTGGGCACGTCGAAGGCCAGCGGGCCGTAGTTGCGGTCGGGCTCGTAGGCGTTGATCGGGTACTGCCCGCCGCCGCCGCCGTCGGCGCTGAGGTGATCGAGGAAGTCGCCGAGCGCGCGGCCGTAGGTGAAGGAGGCCGTGTAGGCGAAGCCCTTCATGAAGCGGCGCTGCAGGCGGACCTGCACCGAGTGGTAGTCAGTCTTGCCGAAGGTGGCCACCTGCTGCAGGAACGCCGACCCGTACCCGTACTGCGCGTAGGGGAAGGTGACCGGGCCCACGCCGGGCGTGGCGATGATGCCCTGGTTGATGTTCAGCAGGCGCCGGCCGTTGCGCGTCTGGTTGCCGACGTACTCGATGGCGAGCACGGTGCCGTCGAGGATCTCGTACTCCGGCCCCAGGCTGAACTGCCGGACGACGGGCGTCTTCTGGTCGGGATCCTGGATGCGCCACTGGACGTTCGCCGGGTTGATGGGCCGGCCCTCGACGGGCACGAAGCCGTTGCGCAGGATGGCCGCCGGGGCCTCGTTGCGGTTGTTGGCCTGGATTACGACGTCGGCCAGCTGCGGCGGGTTCAGCGCCATCTGCGCCTCGGAGCCGTAGCGGTCGGTGTGCTGGTAGAACACGCCGAAGCCGCCGCGCACCACCATCTTGTCCATCGGCCGCCAGGTGAAGCCCACGCGCGGCGCGACGTTGTTGCGGTCGGGGTTGATCAGCGCGCGCTCGAGGATGCTGCCGTCCTCCGAGGCGGTGATCCGCGCGCCGGTGGCCGGGTCGATGTTCGTGAGCAGGCCGTTGCGGTCGAGCATCGGGGTGAAGTACTCGTAGCGCAGGCCGTAGCTGACCGTGAAGGTCGGCGTCACGCGCCACGAGTCCTGGCCGTAGAACTGCCAGCCGTCGGTGTAGAGCTGCGCCTCGTGCAGCAGCGTCACGCGCTGCTGGCTGGCGAGGCCGAGCAGGAAGTCGCCGATGCCGACGTTCGTGTAGCGGCCCGAGGAGAACGTCATCAGGCCGTTCAGCGCGGCGAGGTCGATGTAGTCCACCGCGTCACGCCGCCGCTCCAGGCCGAACTTCAACTCGTGGCTGCCCTTCGTCCACGAGAGGTTGTTCGAGAACTGCCACACGTAGGACTGCTGGAACTGCGGCCGGAAGAACGGCCCGCCGATGCGGCTGAGGCCGCCGATGTTCAGGTGGGGCAGGCCGCCGCTGTAGAGCGGGTTGGTGGGCAGGCCCGTGATGCCGTACTGCGCGTTGGCGTCGACGCCGAAGGCCGGGTGCAGCACGTCGGAGTCGATGTTGTTCCAGGAGGCGCGCAGCTCGTTGACCATCGAGCTGCCGAACACGCGGGTCCAGCCGAACACCGCGCTCTGGCCGGTGATGTAGTTGAAGCCGTTGAAGTCGCCCGAGGCCACCGGGTCGCCGAGCAGCGGCTCCTCGATGCGGTTCGTGTCGCCGATGCTGTAGCGCCCGAAGAGGCGGTCGCGGCCGGCGCGCAGGTTCTGGTCCACCCGGACGTCGAGCTGGTTGATCTTCTCGTCGATCTGCTGGTTGTTGATGAAGTTCGGCAGGCCGAAGGAGCCCGGCGTGCCCTGCACCGCGATCCGCGACGCGATGTTCGGCTGCGGGTAGAGCCCCATGATGCGCATCGCCACCGGGTCGAGGCACGAGGCGGCGATCGTCTTCGTCGCGGTGTTCACGCAGCCGGGCGCGAACTGCGTCTCGAGCATGGCCTGCGGCAGCTCGATCAGGTTGCCCTGCCGCATCAGCGGCGTCGGCACCGTGGCCTGGCCGGTGAGCTCGCGGTTGGTCTGCGTGCGCTGGAAGGACGCGAAGAAGAACGTCCGGTCGCGGAGGACCGGGCCGCCCAGCGTGCCGCCGAAGATGTGCTGGCCGAACTTGGCCTTCTCGAGGCTCGCGCGGTTGTTCTCCCAGCGGTTCGCGTTCAGCGACTCGTCACGGTAGAACTCGTAGGCGTTGCCGCGGAAGCTGTTGGTGCCCTGCTTGATCGAGGCGTTGATCACCGCGCCCGCGGCGCGGCCGAACTCCGCCGAGTAGGTACGGGTCTGGACGCGGAACTCCTCGAGCGCGTCCACCGGCGGCTGCACCACCTGCACCGAGCGCTCCTGCAGGTTCGTCGTGAACGAGTTGTTGTCGGCGCCGTCGAGCGTGTAGTTGTTCCACGTCGAGAAGTTGCCGTTGGCGTTGAAGCCGCTCTCCTCGCCGCGGTTGCCGATGCCGGCCGGCGCCGGCGCCACGCCAGGCGCGAGGAACGCCAGTTCGGAGTAGCGGCGCCCCAGCAGCGGCAGGTCGGTCATCGTGCGCTGCGTCACCGCCAGGCCGATGTCGGCCCGCTGCGTCTGCAGCACCTCGGCGCGCGCCTCGACGGTCACGCTCTCCGACAGGTCGCCCACTTCCAGCCGGAAGTCCACCTGCACGCGGTCCTGCACGTTGACGGTCACCGCGCGGCTCAGGCCCCGCTTGAAGCCGGCGATCTCGGCCGCGATGTCGTAGCTGCCGATCTTCAGGTTCGGCAGCACGTATTCGCCGCGATCGGAGGTGACCGCCACGGCCGTCGTGCCGGTGCCCACTTGCGTCGCGGTCACCGTGACCCCGGGCAGCACGCCCCCCGAGGCGTCACGCACCGTGCCGACGATCGACCCGGTGTCGATCTGGGCCCGGGCCGGGGTGGCGAGGCCGACCACCAGCGCGAGGGCGAGCCCCGCGACCACTCCTGCTGCGCGCCTTGCGCTCCTTGCGTTCATGCGTTGTCTCCTTCGACGTTCACGAAAGGGAACGACACTGCCCGGGCGCTACGTGATCGCCGGTCCCGAGGGGACGACGGAGGTCTCGCCGGCCACGCCCGCTGCCGGTTCGACCCTGGTGGTGCGCTGACGGGCGACCGCGGCGGCCACGACGAGCATCGCTGCCGCCGTGCCCACGATCACCAGGTAGGCCGTGTTGAAGTCGGTGCGGTGCGCCACGAACCCGAAACTCGGCGAGATGGCCACCGACCCGAGCCAGCCGCACGTGATGGCCAGCCCCAGCGCCGTGCCCGACACGTCGGCGAACCGCGTGCTGATCAGCCCGAGCGTCGTCGGGAAGACGGCCGCCATGAAGAGGCCCGCCACCGCCAGCGCGGCGGTCGCGAGCGCCGGCGACGGGGCCGCCATCGCGGCGAGGAACGACGCCGTGGCCCCGGCCGCGCTCGCCACGAGCACCGGCGCGGGCGACACCCGCATCAGGAGCCGGTTGTTCAGCACGCGGCCGACCATGATCGCCACCGGGAACACCGACAGCATGCGCGCCGCGGTCACGTTGTCGATCGCCAGGTGCTGCATGAAGTAGGTGACCTGCCAGTCCCACACCGACTGCTCGGTGCCGACGTAGAGGAAGACCAGCAGGGCCGGCAGGAGGAATGCGGGGTGCGCGAGCAGGCCGGCCGCGTGCGCCATGGAGAACTCGCGCGCGTGGGCGGGCGCCGGGAACCGCGTCACCAGCAGGTAGACCAGCACGAGGGCCGCGAGGGCCGCCAGCACGGCCAGCACCGCCCCCAGCCCGAACCGCGCCTGCAGCGGGACGATGGCGAAGGGCGTCACGAAGGCGCCGAGGCCGAAGAAGAAGTCGAGCAGGTTCAGCGCGGCCGCGCGGTGCTCCGGGTTGAGGTCGGCCACGAGCGCGTGCCCGCCGGTGACCAGCGCGCTGCCGCCCGCCCCCATCGTGAACGCCAGCAGCATGAGGCCGCCCAGCGAGTTCACCACCTCGAAGGCCAGCAGCGAGCCGCACACCAGCGCGGCCGCCGTGGCGAGCACCGGCTTCTTGCCGAGACGGTCGAGCAGCGGTCCCGCCACGAGGCTCGCCACGACCAGGCCGCACGAGAGCGCCACGAACACCCCGCCCGAGCCGTCGAGCGACAGGCCGGCGCGCTCGCGCAGCGCGGGCAGCACGGCGCCGAGCAGGCCGGCGATGCTGCCCCACACCGTGATGGCCAGGAACCCGGCCCACAGCAGCCGTCGCGACGAGGGTGCGGACGTCGGCATCGTGATGCAGTCCCCCAGGGCGGTCACGCCGATCGGCCGGGCACGAGCGCGGCGCCCAGCGTGGTGGTGACGTAGTCGCGCGCGCCGCGCGCGGCGGTCGCGGGGTCGACGCCGCGGCCGCCGTCCAGCTCGATCGCCAGCCAGCCGTCGAACCCGCGCGCCCGCGAGAGCCGGAGCAGCGCCGGGAAGTCCACCCGGCCCGCGCCGAGCGGCAGGAACGCGCCGCGCCCGCCCGCCGGCGCCGGCGCGTAGTCCTTCAGGTGCGCGTGGACGATCCGCGCGCCGTAGGTCTCGAAGACCTCCACCGGGTCCGACCCGCCCGCCAGCAGGTGCCCCGTGTCGGGCGCGAGCCACAGCGCGCGGGGATCGGTGGCGTCCATCACCCGCGCGAGGTCCTCGCGCGTCTCCACCAGCGCGCCCAGGTGCGGGTGCAGCGCGAGCCGCACGCCGTGCGTCTCGTGCAGGCGCCGGCCCAGGTCGTTGGCGGCGCGCGCGAACGCGGCGAACGTGTCGCCGTCCTTCGACACGGCCTCCGTGCCGCCGAGCACGAGGACGCTCGCGCCCATGCGCTGGCAGAACCGCGCGGCCATCATGTTCTTGCGCGCATTCTCCCACGACTCGCGCGGCCGCTCGAGGTCGCTCGTGGTGTAGAGCGCCGCGAGCGCCACGCCGCAGGCCTGCATGCGCTCGGCGAACTCGTCCTCGCGCCCCTCGTACAGCTCGGCGATCGTGTACTCGCCCTCGATGCCGGCGTAGCCCAGCGCCCCGCAGGCCCGCGCGCCCTTCCACCACGCCGCCGGGAAGTAGCGGCCCCACCCGAAGATCTGGTAGCCGATGCGGAACCGCTGCGGCGTGCCCGCGGCGGC
>JADHED010001289.1_pt1 | contig 22380 bp, 15 predicted proteins | sample 8952041 | NCBI WGS metagenome assembly JADHED01 (sample SAMN16124423, study PRJNA663239) | bioreactor sludge metagenome | isolation source: sludge (control) | place: India:Bengaluru | collected 2018-09-08
AGGGGTCCCGATTGAAGCCGCCATCGGGGTCCCTTTTCAACTTGCCATTTCCAGATGCGGTCGGCCTGGGCCCAGGACGCAGAGGCACGCCTGAGCGGACGGACCGCGCCGGAATGGGCCGAGACTCTGTGCAGCGCCTCTGTCGATGCGCGGTGGAGGGCGATCAGGGAGATTCTGGCGGCGAAGGACGACGGCGTACTCCTGGCGCAGGCGTTGCTGCACATGACGGATGCGCAGTGTGCGGCGAAGGCCATTCTCCGGGAGTTCGGCGATCACGCCGTGGGTCCGCTGGAGCGACGACTGGCGTCCGTGGACGAAGAGGAGTCGTGGTTCGTCCTGTGGGGACTCGCGTCCACGAGATGTGAAGCCGCCGCTGGCGTGATCGAGAAGTACATCGACCAGGCGGAGTCGATCGATGCCGGGCCGGCCGCGGGCCTGCTGCCGGGTATGGGGGACACCGGGGCCCGCGCCATCGTGCGCCTGTTGCATGCTGAGAGACCCGAGACGCGCCTGGCGGCGCTCGAGGCGGTCACTGAACCGGGCGTCGAGTGGAAGCGCTTCCTGGATCTGCGCCTCCTTCTGGAACTCTGCTCCTCCGACAGCGGAGACATGAGGAGAGCGGCAGCCATGGCCACCGCGCTCCTCGGGGTCGGTGCCGAAGCGGCTTTGAACAGTCTGCGCACGCTGCTTTGGGACAGGGAGTGGCAGGTGAGGATCGCCGCGGCGGATGCGATCGCCGCGATCGGCGCCGCGGCGCGGCCTGCTGGCGAGGACCTCCGAGCGGCAGCGGAGAGGGACGGCGCGGAGTCGCAGGAGTGGGGCGGGGCGACGGAGTACCGACGTACCGCCATTCGCGCGATCGGCTCGATAGGATTCCGCAGCCCGGCCGTCGATGCCTGGCTGCGGACCGGAACCACCGACGCGGACCCGACCACGCGGGTGATGGCCGCCCGGGCCTTGCTCCTCACGGATGCCTCCGACCCGACGGCGCGGGAAGTCCTGCTCCGGGAACTCCGTGCGGACTGGACGGGAGGCGAATCGCCATGGTTCCGGAATGAGACGGCGACCGTGCCGGTTCTCGGGGTCTTCGCCGAGCTCGGACCGTCAGCGGCATGGGCGCTCCCCGCGATCCTCGACCGAATGCGTGGTCAGCACAAGGGAGTCGATATCCGGGGCGAGTGCGCGCGCACGCTGGGGTGTCTCGGGTCGGCGGACGAGACGACCATCGGCGCTCTCCGGAGCCTGCTGAGCGACCAAGCGTGCGTCATCGGAGCGGCCTTCGCGCTGTGTAAACTCGGGCAGGAACCGGAATCCGTCGCGGAGCTCGTCGGACGCCAGCTTGAGGGGGGTGGCCATCTCGGACGCGAGGCGTTCGCGCTTCTCGACGCCATGGGCGGGGACGCCGCAGGGGCCCTACCATGCGTGTCTTCGGCGCTTCCGGAGCCGACCGGATTCGAGAGCGCCGTATCGCTTCTGACCCGGTTCGGGCCGGCATCGGCGGTATGCGCCGGAGAACTGGTGCCTCAACTGGCGAACCCGCTCACATGGCAGGCGGACCTGGTCAGGGAAGCGCTGGAAGCCATCGGGAAGGCCGCCCTTCCGGCACTTGGGCAAGGTCTTGAGCACTCGGACTCCGGCGTTCGGCGGTCGGTTGTCCTCCTCCTGGGGAGGCTCAGGAAGGAGAGCCCGGAAGCCGTCGGACTGCTGACCGCCGCCACGAGGGACGAGGACTCGGAGACTGCCCGGCTCGCGAGAGAGATTCTGGAGTCGAGATGACGGCCGCCCGCGGCACCAGATCGGTCCCGCCCCCTCCGCTGGCCGCCGCTGCTCGCCCGGTTGCCTCCGGGATCCCCGGCAGACGGAAGCAGCCGCCCGCCGTCGGGGGTGAAGGACCTCTGGATGCCCGGCGCCATGAAGCGCACGGACGAATCCGCGTCCCGGTCGCTCCTCCGGGGGCGGGACCGGGAGGTCGGCCTCGGGGGTCTTCGCCCAGCGCTCCCCTTCCTCGACCAGCATGATGGGGATGCCGCGGCGGATGGGGTACTTGAGGCCCGTGTCGTCGCACACGAGCCAGCAGCCTTTCACGAGGCGCAGGCGGCCGGGGTCGTCGCCCTTGTCGGTGAGGTGCACCCCGACGGGGCAGCGCAGGATCTCCATGAGGTCGGGGTTCAACGGGGGTCCCTCGCCGGTCATCGTCTCACCTCCGAACACAGAATTCCGCCGCACACCACCGGCCCCGCCGCGAGAGCCAGTCCCCGGGATTCACCCACCTGTGCGTAGCCATGCGCAGATGGCGGAACTCCAGGCACGGGTCTCTCGCGAGTGCCTAGGCCGTCTTCACGAACCAGAGGTTGACACGCGCTACGACACGGGACACTCATGGGCCGGGTTCCGCACTGTCGTTCCGGTCACCGCCGCACCTCCCGAATCTCGTTCACACCCGGTCCCTACGAAGAGGACAAACCCGATTGTGCGTCCCTTCACGTGTGGAGCGTCTAATGTTGCTCCACACCGAGAAGGAGGATCCGTGCCCTAAGTTCATCCTCCGCGTTCACCGAGTAGCCCTCGAAGTCATCATACAACGCATCAAATGCCGGAGCGTCACCCGCCTCCAGCCATGACAGCTTGCCATCGGCTACAAGGTAGGCTCGGATGTGTTCTGCCGGGACTCTCGGCGCGGAGCTCTTGCTGCTCAGATACCCGTATGCCTCTTCGAGGAACTCTCTCTCCAGGTGTCGACGCTGCAGTGCACGCTCACCCAACCAGGCCGCAAGCTCCCCGCGCTGCTCCTCCATCAGGCTCAGGCCGATCCGGCGTTCCTCTTGCGCAATCCGCAGCGACGGTGGCAGCCGGAGCCCTCTTGCCATTCCGGGCATACTCGTGAGCCCCACCCCCTCCCTCATGCCGGCCACCTGGAATGCCATCGCCGCGACCCCGGGTGCAAGACGATCAAGCTCACCAGCGAGTAGAGCATCGACGCCGCTCGCCGAGGGTGCCATGTCTCTCATGTGCCGCTCGCCATCGACAAAGTGCGTTGCCAGAAGACCCAGACAGGCGCTTGCTTCCGGCTCGGACATCGCGCTTTCGGGACCCGTGCCCTCAGTCGGATCTACGGATCCGGCCGGTGCCGATGTGACCACCGCCACGGTACGCGCCCCACTCTCGCTCCGCACACGACCGGGCTCGGCACTCCCCTGCCTCGCACCTGCGCGGAGGACCTCCCCGGATGCGAATCCCAGAACCATGCCGCCGACATACGCCGCGAGGATGACACCAGTCCTATTCATCGCCCCTCTGTGGCCCCTGACTTGTCTTGTGCAGGCGCAGCAGCACCAACCCTCCAGACAGGATCGCGAGGATGCTGCATGCGACCATCCTCGAGAAGAACGTCGCCCGCACTGCCAGCAGAGAACCAGAGCAACTGCATGAGCCTTCTGGATACCCGGTTGCCGCTTGGATCGTACCGAGCAGACCATAGAAGCCAGCGGTCACAAGGCAGAGACAAGCTGCGAGCGTGGAGAGCAACCGGATCCAGAGCATGACAGCCAGGGCACCCTCCAGAACGAGGGCTGCCCACTCGACGACAGCCCGCAGTCCCGGAGCGGACTGTCCCCCGATCAGACTCGCAGCCTTTGACAGGCATAGAGCGACGAGTGCGAGCGACAGCGGAATCCGCACCGCGTGGCTCAGCGGTTCGCTGAGCAAAGGCCGAAAACGTAAGCGAGAGGATTCACCGACCATAGTTGCCAATGCGGAAGGCCAGTTCACTTTCGGTTGTTGCGTCGAAGTCCTCGATGTCGACCAGTTTTGCGTCCAGGCCGGCAAACATCCCCCGCTCAATCAAATGTATGCCCGACGGCAGGACTGCGTATGCAGTGCACGAGGTCAAGTCAATCGACCGGCATTGCCCCCTCGTCAGTGTGCCCAAGGCCTCTCGGAGAGTCTGCACCTCCCTCTTCGCCCGCTCGTTGCCACATTGCGTGTCCCACGCGACCAGTTCCTGCATCTGCTCGTCGGAGAGGGTCCGTTTGAGCTCGCGAGCCACGAACCTGATCTTCAAGCCAGACTCGGCATGCCCAGAAGTGCGCTCTCCCCAGAAGCAGCGCTGGAACGAGCCGCAGACGTAGCCCATCGCCTGATACCCGTAGCGAGGCATCGGCAGGGGCAACGACGTGTTCAGCCACGCCTCATGCTCGCAAACGGCACGAGCCGGGCTCGGAAAGCTCGGCTCGACGTCAGTACAGACATCCGCCAACAAGAGAGCGGACACCATGGCGCTGAGAGCGTAGTTGTCCGCGGACCCGTGGACTGCCCCCGTTTCTTTCCCGGCGGGGGCTCCCCCTGGCTCCATGCCGTGTGGTCTGCCCGTCTCTCCTGCCCGGCCAGCCGCCGTCAAGGCCGAATAGGGTCCCGGGGCTGGTCCGTGGGGTCTCGGTGCGATAGGGCCATTGCACACCAGACTCGCAAGGAGGCCCGCGATGCCGCCGCCGACAAGAACGACAAGGAGAGCCAGGCTGGAAAGCAATCGAGACCGAGTGTTTCGCGATCCACCCCCGGGACGAGCACCCATGGCTATTGTGGACACTCGCAGTACTCCACTTGACCTACACCAGGAACGAGTTCTGATTCCTTCCTGCACTCCTGAGCACATTGGGTGTTATCGCAATACAATGTGTAGGTCTCGGGTGGTCCAAACCGGTGTTCGAACCAGCCAGAACAGGTCCCCTCGGGAGGGAAGACGATGCCATTGCAGTAGCAGTAGGTCTTCGTGCCCGGGTTCGGCGGAGGGAGAGGGACCACTCGCATTGCGCACGCGATCAGGTCGGGGCAATTTCCCCCACATGCAGCACCCCAACCACCCTCGCCAGTCCGATACACCATCACGTTGCAGTAACTGGGCAAGGCGACAACCTGACTCAGGATGGCTGACCCGACAAGCGTCGCCACCAGCAAGGCGACGGATAAGGCAACTGGCTTCATGACCTCCGTCCTTTCAACCACAGGGCCTCACGCGCCCGCTTGGCGCGGGTGGCGTGCGTACAGCACCTTCGCAGGTGCGTCTGACTGGATCACTCTGGGCTTGCCGATGTTCAGAGGCCGAGGGTGGCCACGGACAACTCGTGCCGCCGGAGCGGATCGACATGGCCGTGGCCGTGCGAGATGACCCTCCGGACTCCCAAGTGCCCCTCCGCCGATGTATGCAGCCAATCTCGCGGAACTCACCAATGCAATCAACGGACCGGTACGCTCGGTCCTGCTACTCACTAGTGGTCGTCTCGGGGGGGGGGGGGAACAGGATCCACGGGTTTCTCCTGGCCGCGTAGGTGCCGGGCCATGTCCGGCGGACATCCGCTCCCGCCAGAGCCGTCGAGAACATCCGGTGGGCCCGCCGCAGGAGGTTCCTGGCCGATTCGGGCTGGATTGACCGGCCTGCGGATCGGGCCCAGGCCCCGAGGAAGGAGCTGACCGCCCTGCGGCTGAGACCGTTGATGTACTGGCGGATGCAGATCTCGCGGTACGGCGGCGGCAGCAGGTACGCCGTCTCGCGGATCCGCCGGCGCACCGACTCACGGCTCTCCGAGTCGAGCATCCCGGCGGCCGGATCGTGGACGAACGTCGGTTCCCGGCCGTCGAGAGAGGATCCTCCCGCCCGGCGATTGCGGGAAGCGAGCAGGTTGCCGGCGATCCCGGCAAGGAACGCCGGTTCGTCGCGGATGTGCTTGGCCTTCCGTACGGCATCGAGGGACACCAGCAGGAGGTCCTGCACGATGTCCTCCGCATCGGCGGGCTGGCAGCGGACCCGGGCCAGCGCCGCGACGAGCGCCGGCCGGCACTCCAGGTCCCATCGCATGAGCGGCCGGTCGTCCCCCTTCTCCGAGAGAGAGATCGCCTCGAAAAGGCCGCAGATGGTCTTTGGAAGTGATGGACGCCGGGGCGTCCGGTGGCGCGACTTCACCCCCCTCATCGCCCCCCCTCGTGCAATGTGGTGACCCGTGAGAAGTGCAGCGTCGGGCCATGCCACGAAGTGCTATCTCCAGGAGTCTGGACTCAACTGTACCACAACGCGTGCAGCCCGCCGGGCCTGAGCATGGTCACCGGCGTGGGGCACCACCCTTTCCATCGTAGATGGCGTCCCCCCTTCAAGAGGCAGGGAGCCTGTGGCGCACGGCTCTCCGCTGTCAGGATACGCGTAGTCCGTGTTCGTGGAGGTGCAGTGCGCCGGGTCTGGCGCTCGTCTCGCGGCGGCCCGGAGAGCCGGTTCCACTCTCCTGGTCTGGTGCGATGGCACTCTCCCCCGACTGCGACCTCGACATCGTGGACAGGCGGTCCGACACTCGGTCGTAGTCGACAAGGTCCTTCTCGGGCAGGCTCAGGGCCTCGATCTCGGGCTTGCCGGGAAGGCGCGCGGCAAGCGGCGACGGGCGGCCCGCGCGTCGCCGCGTGGTGACGAGCGAGTGCTGGACATCGATATGGCCGCAAGCGCCGCAGGAGGTCCCTCGGTCCGGTCGTGCGTCACTGGTTCGCGCTCAAGGAGGTCGAGGAGGCGGACGAACCTCTCGAAGCGCAGGGGCAGGGAGAACTGGCGATCCACGAGGCCCTCCACGCACTTCTTCGTCGCGTCGTCCAGGAAGTTGGAGGGGGCGAGGTGGGCGCTGGCGGTGGCCCGGCCATCTCCGGCCCTCGCCGCCCGTCTGGGGGCGAGCGCCTGCGCCGCTCGCCGCGGCGGGAGTCTCCGCGCACCCCGGGGAGGCAGGCGCGGACCACGCCGCGACCGACGCCATCCGCTTCCCCTTCCTGTCCGACACCGGCGGAAGGCCGGACGGGACCGCCCTCACTCCTCCGGGGGCGGGACCGGGAGGTCGGCCTCGGGGGTCTTCGCCCAGCGCTCCCCTTCCTCGACCAGCATGATGGGGATGCCGCGGCGGATGGGGTACTTGAGGCCCGTGTCGTCGCACACGAGCCAGCAGCCTTTCACGAGGCGCAGGCGGCCGGGGTCGTCGCCCTTGTCGGTGAGGTGCACCCCGACGGGGCAGCGCAGGATCTCCATGAGGTCGGGGTTCAACGGGGGTCCTTCGCCGGTCATCGCCTCACCTCCACGCGCGCTCCGTCAGGCCTTCGCGATCGCCACGAGCGCCTTCGGGCCGCCGGCGTCGATCTCCGCACCTTCCGCCAGCGCGTCGTCGCGCTCGTAACCCACGCACAGCAGCTCGTCGGCCAGCACCTTCGCGTACTCCGTGAACACCCGCACGGCCTCCGCGGATTCGCTCCTCCACCGCAGCCGGATCCGGTCCTCGATCTCGAGCCCGGTGTCCTTCCTAAGGACCTGCAGGCGCCGCAGGAACTCGCGCATGAGCCCCTCGAGCCGCAGCTCCTCCGTGATCGTCGTATCGAAGGATACCCACGTGGCCCCCTCCTCCGCCACCGTGGATCCCTCCGGCGAGGCGCCCACGAGCTTCAGGTCCTCCTTCCCGAGCGGGAAGGCCCGGCCGCCGGCCTGGACCTCGAAGTCCGTCCCGCCCGCCCGGAGGCGGGCGCCCAGCGCCTCGGCCTCCGCCTCCACGGCGGCGGCGACCGCCTTCAGATCGCGCCCCGCGCGGCCCGCCACGGCCTTGCGGTCGAGCTCGGCCCGCCAGCGCACCGGGCTCGGCGCGCCGGCCGCGAGGATCTCGACCTCCTTGACGTTCAGCTCCTCGAGCAGCGTGGCCCGGAAACGCGCCGCCGCCCGCGCCTCCACGTCGTCCGCGGGGCACACGGAGAGCCGCCGGAGCGGCTGCCGCACCTTCAGCTTCTTCGCCTCGCGCGCGGAGAGGGCGAGGCTCACGAGCCGCTTGGCGGCGCGCATCTCGTCCCGCGCCGCCTCGTCGGAGGCCGCGGCGTCGGGCCGCGGGTACTCCGCGAGGTGCACGCTGTCCGGCGCCGCGGGGTCCACGGCGCGGACGAGGTGCTGCCAGATCGCCTCCGTCACGAAGGGGATCATCGGCGCCGTCAGGCGCACGACGGCGTGCAGGCACTCGTAGAGCGTGCTCATCGCCGCGGAGAGGTCCCGGTCGTTCCCCTCCTGCCAGAAGCGGCGGCGGTTCAGGCGGACGTACCACGTCGAGAGGTCGTCCACGAACGCCTCGACGGCGGCCGCCGCGCCGCGCATGTCGTAGTTCTCGATGGCCGCCCGGGTGAGCCCGGTCGTGTGCGAGAGCTCCGTGAGGATGTAGCGGTCGAAGTCGCCCCGCTCCGCGAACGGCACGGGGTTCGTCCCCGGCTTCCACCCCGCGAGCCGCGCGTAGTTCACGAAGAACCCGAACGTGTTCCACAGCGTGTTGATGAACTTCCCGCGGACGTTGCGCAGCGGGGTCGGCCCGAAGTTCAGGTTGACGAGCGGATCCTGGCCGACGTACAGCCAGCGCATGGCGTCGGCGCCGTACTCCTCCACGGCGTCGTCGAACCAGATCGCGTTGCCCCACGACTTGTGCATCTCGCGGCCGGTCTCGTCCCGGACGAGCGCGTGGCCGAGCAGCGTCCGGAAGGGCGCGATGCCCTCCATCATGGTGCTCATGGCGAGCAGGCTGTAGAACCAGTTGCGGAACTGCCCGGGGAAGCACTCGAGCACGAGGTCCGCGGGGATCCACTGCTTCCAGTACTCGCGGTCGGTGTTGTAGGAGACCGTGGAGTAGGGGACGATGCCCGCGTCGAGCCAGGGGTTGCCGACGTCCCGGACCCGCTCCGCCTTCCCCCCGCACTTCGGGCAGGCGATCTTCACCCCGTCCACCCACGGCCGGTGCGGCGAGTGGCCCTCGAACTCCTCCCACCCCTCGACGGCGCGGGCCTTCAGCTCCTCGCGGCTCCCGAGGACGTCGAACGCGTCGCAATCCGGACAGACCCAGATCGGCAGCGCGAGGCCCCAGTACCGCTTCTTGCTGATGAGCCAGTCGCGCATGCCGGTGAGCCACTCGAGCTCGCGGTCGCGGCCCCAGTCGGGGATCCAGCGGATGTCGTCGACGACGCGCTTGATCTCGTCCCGCCAGGACATGTCGATGTACCACTCGTCCACGAGCCGGAACACCAGCTCGTCGCCGGTGCGCCAGCAGTGCGGGTAGACGTGGGGGTACTGCTCGGTGGCGACGAGGAGGCCCTTCTCCTTGAGGTTCCCGAGGATCCACTCCACGGTGTCCTTCGCCGTGGCGTGGCGGCCCGCGAGCGGGCCGAAGGGCGGCAGGAAGCGCGCCGCCTCGTCGAGCGGCGCCAGTTTCGGCAGCCCGAGGGCGGACCCGATGGCGTGGTCCACGTCGCCGCAGCCGGGGGCGATGTGGACGATGCCGGTGCCCTCGCCGGCGACCACGATGACCTCGCCGCGCGTGTCGCGCCCGCCGTCGATGACGCGGTGCGCTTCGCGGGCGGACCGCGGCACCCTGGGGTCGGCGTACGGGAAACCGCCCGGCGCGCCCTGCGCGGGCAATTCGTCGAACGGCCCGTCGTAGGCGAGCCCCACGAGTTCGCGCCCCCGGACGCGGCCGAGGACCTCGAAGCCGCCCCGCTCATTCAGGATCTGGGCGATCGTCTTCAGCTTCGGGACGCCCTCGACCCACTCCTTTCTCTCCTTGAACTGCCGGTCGAGGCGGGCGAACTCGAGGTTCTCCGCGGCGAAGATCAGGATCTGCCCGGTCCGCTTCTCGCGGACGCGGACGTACTCGAGGTCGCCGTTCACCGCCGCCGCGACGTTGCTCGTCAGCGTCCACGGCGTCGTCGTCCACACGAGCAGGCTCTCGCCGGGCCGGTCGCGCAGCGGGAAGCGCAGGAACAGCGCGGTGTGGGCGACGAGCTTGCGCCCGTCGATGACCTCCATGTGGGAGTACGCCGAACCGGACCGCCCCGACCACGGCATGACGTCGGTGCCGCGCCGGATCTTGCCCCGCTCGTGGCAGCGCTTGAGGAAGGTCCAGATCGTGTAGTTGTTCTCGTCGGACATGGTGTAGTAGGAGTCGTCCCACCGCATCCACATCCCGAGGCGCACGCTCTGGCCGGTCTGGATCGCCGAGAACTTCCGGACGCGCGCCTTGCACTCCTCCACGAACCGGTCGATCCCGTAGGCCTCGATCTCCGCCTTGCTCGTGAAGCCCTTCTCCTTCTCGACCTCCACCTCCACCCACAGGCCCTGGCAGTCGAAACCGTTCTGGTAGCGGAGCTCGCACCCGTTCATGGCGTAGTAGCGCTGGAACGCGTCCTTCAGCGTCCGGCCCCACGCATGGTGCACGCCCATCGGGTTGTTCGCCGTGATCGGGCCGTCGAGGAATGAGTACTTCCTCCCGCCGCGGTTGCGCTCGCGGAGGCGGTCGAACGCCCGGGTCTCCGCCCACAGGGCGAGGACCTCGTGCTCCAGCGCCACGAGGTCGAACCACGGCGCGATGCGCTGGTAGCCGCCGCCGGGAACGACCTTCACCGTCAGGGCCTTCTTCTCTTCGCTCATGCCGGCGCGCCTCTCAGTCCAGCATCCGCAGGTGCATCAGGGGGTAGGAGAGGTCCTCCACGAACTCCAGCGCCGCCTCGGCGCGGGCGTCGCCGTAGCGCACCCGCAGCCGGACGTCCAGCATGTCGCCCGTGAGGCTCACGTAGTCGTACTCGTGCCGCTTGTCGCGGAGGCGCTCCGCATCGATCTTCACCGCCACCGCTTCCACGAACGGCTGGACCTTCAGGCACTCCTCCATGGCGCGCTCCACCGCCGCGGCGTTCGCCGCCGAGACGGGCGCTCCCGCGAACTGGTGCAGGACCGCCCCGAGCTTGATGCCCGCCTCGAAGGCGGCGCGCTCGCGGTCATCGCATCGGAAGTGCCGGGATGCCGGGTCGTCGACCATGTGCTCGAAACCTCCGCCGAAACGGGCAGACATTATCCCGATCCCCCCCGCCGGCCAAGACTTCGCCGACTTTTCGCCTCCGCGCGCGAGTTCGGGTAGGATGCCCGGCCCTTCCCCCGGAGGCCTCCCGATGAGCCACGACTTCCGCCTGTCGCCCCTCCCCGGCGCCACCCCCCGTCCCGGCCCGCTCGTCCTCGTCATCATGGACGGCGTGGGGATCGGCCGGGGCGACGAGGGCGATGCCGTGGCGCTGGCCCGCAAGCCCGTGCTCGACCGCCTGCGCGCGGCCTGCCCGTTCACGACGCTCAGGGCCCACGGGACGGCCGTGGGGATGCCGTCCGACGAGGACATGGGCAACAGCGAGGTCGGGCACAACGCCCTCGGCTGCGGGAGGGTCTTCGACCAGGGCGCGCTGCTCGTGGACCGCGCCATCGCCTCCGGCGGGATCTTCCGCGGCGAGGCGTGGCGGGAGATCGCCGGCCGCGGGGTCGCCGGCGGGACCGTCCACTTCATCGGCCTGCTGTCCGACGGCAACGTCCACAGCCACATCCGGCACCTCTTCGCCCTCCTCTCCGAGTGCGACCGGGCCGGCGTCGCCCGGGTCCGGGTCCACCCGCTGCTCGACGGCCGCGACGTCGGCGAGACCTCCGCGCTGACCTACGTGGACGCGCTGGAGGAGGCGCTTGCGGGCATCCGCGCGAAGGGGGGCCGGGACTACCGGATCGCCTCCGGCGGCGGGCGGATGGTCGTGACGATGGACCGCTACGAGGCGGACTGGCGGATCGTCGAGCGCGGGTGGCGCGCCCACGTCCGCGGCGAGGGCCGGCGGTTCGCGTCGGCGAGGGAGGCGGTCGAGACGTTCCGCCGCGAGACCCCGGGCATCACCGACCAGTTCCTGCCGGAGTTCGTGGTCGCCGGCACGGACGGCCCCGTCGGCCCGATCCGCGACGGCGACGCCGTTGTCCTCTTCAATTTCCGCGGAGACCGGGCGATCGAGATCACCCGCGCCTTCGACGAGGCGGCCTTCTCCCGCTTCGACCGCGGCCCGCGGCCGGAGGTCGTCTACGCCGGGATGATGGAGTACGACGGCGACCTGCACCTGCCCCGGCGTTACCTCGTCACCCCCCCGGCCATCGACCGCACGCTGACCGAGTACCTGTGCGCGAGCGGCGTCACGATGCTGGCGGCGGCGGAGACCCAGAAGTACGGCCACGTGACCTACTTCTGGAACGGCAACTGCTCGGGGCTTTACGACCCGCACTCCGGGAAGTACGTGGAGGTCCCCGCGGAGATCGTCCGGGGCCCGGCCTTCGAGGCCCACGTGCGGCGCTCGGAGCACGAGACGCACGTCGAGGTGAAGAGCGACCAGGTGCCCTTCGAGCAGCGACCGTGGATGAAGGCGGCGGAGGTCACCGACGCCGTGCTCGCGGAGATCCGGACCGGGCGCCACCGCTTCGTCCGCATCAACTACGCCAACGGCGACATGGTCGGCCACTCCGGAGACCGGGAAGCGGCCATCGCCGCCGTGGCGGCCGTGGACCTCTGCCTCGCCCGGATCGTCCGCGCCGTCGAGGAGGCCGATGGACTGCTCGTGGTCACCGCGGACCACGGGAACGCGGACGAGATGTACATGACGGAGAAGAAGACCGGGAAGCCCGTGCGGGACGAGACGGGCCGCATCAAGCCGAAGACGAGCCACACGCTGAACCCGGTCCCGTTCCTCGTGTACGACCCGCGAGGGCCCGGCGCGTTCGGGATCGACCCCGCCGTCTCGGACGCGGGGCTGTCGAACGTGGCGGCGACGCTCCTCTTCCTGCTGGGCTTCGCCGCGCCGGAGGGCTACCGGCCCTCCCTGCTCCGCCGCTGAAATACGCGGCCCGGACGGGGAACCCGCCCGGGCCGTGCTTCTCCCCTTCGCGACCGGCCTCGGGGCCGGCCTCCCGCGGATGCGCCTAGATCACCGGCGCCTTCACCGCCTCCCACTCCTTCTGGTTGACGAACTTCGTCAACTTGGCGCCCTCGAACTCGGCGACGAGCGCGTAGCGGACCTGGGTGGCGCCGCTCTTCGTCTTGCGCTCGTACTTCTTCTTCTTGATCTGGCCTTCGGGGACGTCGACCTTCGCGCGCTTGCGCACATCGTAGAACTGAATGCCCATCGTTCCCTCCCGGTGGTGTTCACGGCGGGCGCCCGGGGCCCCCGTCACGGCGGACGATTGTCGCCCTTTCCGGCGTCGATGGGAAGAGAGTAAGCACCGAGCGTCGGGGTCAGCCGCGCTCGAACGCCGCCGCGAGCGCCTCGGCGGCGGCCTCGACCTCGGCCTCCGCGAGGAACCTGCCGGTGCTCAGGCGAACCGTCCCGAGGGCCCTCTCGCGCGGGACGCCCATGGCTGCGAGCGTCGCGGAGACGTGGGGCGTGCCCGAGTGGCAGGCCGCGCCCGCGGAGGCGGCGACCTCCTCGCGGGCGGCGGCGAGGAGGTCCGTCGCCAGGCGCCCGGGGAACGAGACGGAGAGCGTGTTCGGCAGGCGCTCCTCCGGGTGGCCGTTCAGCGCGAGTCCCGGGACGCGGGCGGCGAGGAGGGCATGCAGGCGGTCCCGGAGGGCCCGCAGGTGCGCGGCGCGGGCCGGGAGGTCGCGGGCGGCGATCTCCATCGCCTTGCCGAGTCCGACGATGCCGAGGAGGTTCTCGGTGCCCGGCCGGCGGCCCGCCTCGTGACCGGCGCCGACCATGAGGTTCTCGATCCGCACGCCGCGCCGGATGTAGAGCGCGCCGACGCCCTTCGGCCCGTAGACCTTGTGTCCGGCCACGGAGAGCAGGTCCACGCCGAGGTCCACCACGTCGGTCCCGATCTTCCCCACGGTCTGGGCGGCGTCGGTGTGGACGAGCGCGCCGGCTTCACGGGCGAGGCGGGCGATCTCGCGTATCGGCTGGATCGTGCCGACCTCGTTGTTCGCGTGCATGACCGTGACGAGGATCGTGCCCGGGGTCAGCGCCCTCGCCACGTCGGCGGGGTCCACGCGCCCGGTCCCGTCCACGGGCACGCGGGTGACCCGGAAGCCCTGCGACTCGAGGAGTCCGCAGACATCGGCCACTGCGGCGTGCTCCACGGCGGAGGTGACGATGTGGTCGCCGCGGTCCCGCCGCGCGAGGGCCGCCCCGCGGATGGCGTGGTTGTTGGCCTCGGTGCCGCCGCTCGTGAAGACGATCTCGTCCGGCGCGGCGCAGAGGGCGGCGGCCACCCGCCCCCGCGCCTCCTCCACCGCCGCGCGGGTCACGGCGCCATACGGGTGCGGACTCGCGGGGTTCCCGAAGTGCTCTTCGAGGAAGGGCCGCATGGCCTGTGCCACTTCCGGCGCCACGGGAGTCGTCGCGTTGTAGTCGAGGTAGATGGGCCGCATCCCCTGAGGATACCGAGCCGGGCCCGTTCTCCTCACGTCGGCCCGTGAGGATACCGAGCCGGGCTCGTTCTCCTCACGTCGGCCCGCTCAGGGGCGCGCGGAGGCCACGGGCGACGCGGAGGCGACCTCGAAGACCCGGTGCAGGCCGGTGACCTCGAGAACCTCGCGGACCTCGTCGCGGAGGTTCGACAGCACCAGGCGGTGTCCCTTCGCGCGCATGGCCTTCAGCGCCGAGATGAGCGCGGCGAGACCGGCGGAGTCGACGAAGACGACCTTCCCGAGGTCGAGGCGGAGCGTCTCCGCACCTTCCTCCGCGACCTGCCGCACGACCTCCCGCAGGCGGGGACCGGTGCGGGAATCGAGCTCGAGGGGATCGGGGAAGGCGATGACGGCGGTCCTTCCGTCCCAGTGCTCGGTGATGCGCAGGGCAGGGTCCGGGCTCACGACCTCCCATCGGCCCGGCGGGGGAACGACTGTAGGGAATCCGGCGCGCAGGCTTCCCTCGAAGGGCAATGCCCGTGCATACTGGCCGCGTGCGCGCGACCCTCCCCGCCGTGCTGCTGCTCGTCCTCGCCGCCCGCCGGGCCGCCCCGCCCGCGGAGACCGTCTTCACCCCCCGCTGCGACGGCTACGTGGACGCGGCGCTGACCATGGCCGAGGGCGCGGACCTCGACCTCGCGCTCCTCTCCGCCGACGGGCAGCGCCTCGCCACGGCCCGGCGCGCCAACCCCGACCTCGCCGCGGGCGAGATGGAGCGCCTCTCCGCGCCGGTCCGCGGCGGCCGGGAGTACCGCCTCGCGGTCGAGGGCGGGGCCCCCGGCGATGCCCTCCGGCTGCGCGTGCGCCTCGCGCGGGACCGGCGCCCGGGGCCGCCCGCCGCCTCCCGCTCGCGCGCCCGCCTCCTCCGCCCCCTCGCGCAGGCCCGCTGCTTCCACGCCGCCGCGGCCCTGCCCGATGGCGGGGCCATCGTTGCCGGGGGGACCACCGACGCCGGCAGCCCGACCGTCGCCCTGCTCCTCGCGCTCTCCTCCACCGAGGTCTTCGCCGGGGGGCGGTTCCGCCCGGGGCCCACCCTGTCCGCCCCGCGGTTCGGCCCCACCGCCACGGCGCTCCCCGACGGCCGTGTGCTCATCGCCGGGGGCGACATCGCGGGGACCGCGGACGTCTTCGACCCCCTCACGGGCGCGCTGTCGGCGGCGGCCGTCCCGCTGGCCGCCGGGCCCCGCCTGCTCCACACCGCCACGCTGCTGCCCGACGGGCGGGTCCTGCTCGCGGGCGGCGTCTCGGTCTCGCTCCTCCCCTCGCCTGGTTATCAGACGCTCGCCACGACGGAGGTCTTCGACCCGAAGACGCTGGCTTTCTCCCCCGGTCCCGCGCTCCTCGCCCCACGGGTCTCCCACGCCGCGGTCCCCCTCGCGGACGGCCGCGTCCTCGTCACCGGTGGCGAGGGCCGCGCCGACGCCGAGGTCGTGGACCCGTCGCCCGCCGTCTTCGCGAGCATCCCCGGCCCCGACCTCGGCGGACCCCGCGACGACCACTCGGCCACGCCGCTGCCGGGCGGAGGCGTCCTCGTGGCCGGCGGCCAGGGCGCGGACGGCACGAGTCTCGACACGGCGGAGGTGCTCGGCGCCCCGGCGGACGCCGCCTTCCGCCCGCTCGCCGCCCGCCTGGGCGCCCGGCGGGCCGACCACGAGGCGATCCCGCTGCCCTCGGGCGAGGTCCTGCTCCTGGGGGGCGAGGACGACCCCGCCACCGGCCCCGACGAGATCCTCGACGCGGTCGAGGTCTTCGACCCCTCCACCGAGACCTTCCGCCCCATGCCCCCCCTCGCCGTCCCCCGCGACGACCACCGCGCCGTGCGCCTCCGCTCCGGCCTCGTGCTCGTCACCGGGGGCGAGGATGCGGCATCGCTTTCGATTCCCGCCGTCGAGGCTTACGATCCTCGCTGAGCCTCGCCGGTTCCCAGGGAGGGAGTCCCATGCACCCCGTCGTCTTCGACCTGCCACTCATCGGCATGCCGCTGCGGTTCTTCGGGCTGTTCATCGTGGACGCGTTCTTCTTCGCGACCTTGTGGGTCCAGTGGGAGTACCTCGCCCGGACCCGCCCGAACTTCCGTGCGGCGTTCCGCGGCAACCCCGTGACGCTGGCGGTCCTCTGCTCCCTCGTCGCCCGGATCCTGTTCGTCGCCCTCCCCCTCCCCTGGCTCTACCGCCTCGGGGGCATCTTCCTCTCGGACGTCGCCCTCATGGTCTGGGCCCGCCTGCGCATGGGCAAGGCGCTCGACGCCGAGGCGAAGAAGGACGCCGAGTTCGTGTTCAGCCTCGCGTTCTGGCTGCTCGTCACGGGCTTCATCGGCTCCCGGCTGTTCTGGATCGTGACGACGCCCTCGGGCCGCGAGGACTTCGCCGAGCGCCCCCTCCACGCCCTGTTCGCCATCTGGGAGGGCGGGATCGTGTACTACGGCGGCCTGCTCGCCGCCGCCGCGTTCGGCGCGTGGTACCTGTGGGTGAAGAAGGGCAAGGGGATCCTCGAGTTCGGCGACCTGCTGGTCGTCGGCGTGGCCCTCACCCTCTACATCGGCCGGTGGGCCTGCTTCTCCGCCGGTTGCGACCACGGCGTCGAGACCGACAAGCCGTGGGGCCTGCTCTTCCACCCGGCCGACGGCGGCCTCGACAAGGACTCGCTCATCCCCGAGCACGCCCAGCTCGCCGACATCGCCCTCCACCCGACCCAGCTGTACATGTCGCTGAACGGGCTTCTGATCTTCGCGATCCTCGCGTTCGTCCTCGCCCGCCGGAAGTTCACGGGGCAGGTCGTCTGGCTGTTCTTCCTGCTCTATCCCCTGGGCCGCTCGTTCATCGAGTTCTACCGCGGCGACACGGGCCGGGGGATGTACGAGGTCTCGGAGAACCTGACACTCTCCTCGTCGCAGATCATCTCGATCCCGGTGTTCCTCGTGGCCCTGCTGCTCCTCGTGCAGGGCTGGCGGAGGGCGGGGAGGGCGGCGGAGGGTCTCACTCCTCCGCAGGGCTGAGATCGGGAGGCGGGGCCGGCGCCGCGGCCGGCGCGGGCATCGGGAGCCCGGCGATGCGGTCCCGCAGGAAGTTCCACGCCGCCAGCGAGGCCAGCGCGTCGTAGCCCGCGTCGTGCCAGGAGGGCGCCACTCCGGCGGCGAGGAGGGAGGCCTGGGCCGCTTCCTTCGCCAGGCGCTTCCACGTGCTCCACTTCGGCGTCGAGCCCCCGAGGCGGAGGCTGCCCCCGAGCGTGAAGCACACGGCGTTCAGGTCCACCGTGCGGCGGCTGAACAGCGCCCACGTCATCGGCAGGGCATCGCGGACGAACGGCATGTCGAAGGCGCCCACGTTCCAGCCCACGGCCACCGCGGCGCGGCGGTCCGTCCGGGCCCCCCGGGCGAGGCACCACTCGGCGAGCCTCTGGTCCACCTCCCGCGCCCGGGGGGCGGCGAGGATCCGCTCCACGGAGATCCCGTGGACGGCCATGGCCTTGGGGTCCGCGGTGAACTCCCCTTCGGCCCAGCCGATGACCATGGCGACCCGGTCCTCCGGTTCCGTGCCCGTGGCGAGCCCGATCTGGACGAGGCGCCCGCCCTGCGCGAGGTCGCTCGCGGTCATCTCCCCGTCGAGGCCGAAGTAGCGATTCGCCATCGCCTCACTTCCCCCCGGACGCCATCGCCTTCAGCTCCAGAGCCAGCCGGGCGGAGTACCCCCGGTCGTGGAACCACAGCACCTTCCCCGTCTCGTCGAGCAGCAGGATGCGCCCGTTCCGGGGGCGGTCGTTGCCGGTGAAGGCCACGATGTCCCCCGCATCGGCGTACACCGTCACCACGACTGCCCAGTCCTCCGAGGGGATGCCCGATCGCATGCCGGAATCGATGGCGCCGGCGAACACGCCGGGCAGGAGCCCCTCGATGGTGGGGACCTCGTACACCGGCACGCCGACCTCCGCCTGGGCGAGGCCGAGGAGCCACCGGTCGAGATCGAACTGGGTCTCCATGACGTAGCCCACGAGGAGCACGGCCTTCTTCCCGGCGAGGTCCTCCGGCAGGCGGTACTCCTTGCCGTCGAGGGACTCCCCGCGGACCGAGGGGAACCTCTCCCCCACGGGGGTGCGGTTGGGAACGGTGGAGGCGCAGCCCCCCGCCAGGGCGAGCAGCGCGACGAGAGCGGCGAAGCCTCGGTTCATGGGACCTCCGCGACCGGCGGCGCGGCACGATACCACCCCGCGCGGTCCCCTCGACGACCCTTCCCGGCGGATTCCGATTCTACCCGGTAGCGGCTCCTTTCAGGGAGTGTGCGCCCCCCCGGGTCGCGGAAGAGAAGGAGCCCGCCATGTCCCGCCCCCGCCTCGCGCACCTGCTCATGGTGCTGCCGTTCCTCGTCCTCAATCTCGCCGCCTGGCTCTGGGTCCGCCACGACCTGCTCACCGAGCGCGAGCGGGGGGTCCGGGTCATCGCGGTCCTCCCCGCGGGGGACGCCGACGAGGCCGACGCGATCTCCGTCGTCTTCGACCGGCCGCTCGGCGGCGAGGGCGGCCCCGCGCCGGAGGCGCTGTTCCGGATCGCGCCCGCCCTCCCCGGCGCGTTCGCGTGGACCGGCCCCGGACGGCTCGAGTTCCGCCTCGCGGAACCCCTGCCCCCCGGCCGCGAGTGGCGCCTGTTCGCCGCCGACGGCTTCGCCGGCCTCGCGGGGTACGACCTCCTCGGGGACCGCACGTTCACCGTCCGGACGCGGGAGCCCGCGGTCGAATCCGTCCGGATCGAGTCCGCCGGCGGCGACTCGGTCGTCGCCCGCCTCCGTTTCAACCAGCCCGTGGCGCCCGCCGACCTCGCCCGCGCCGTGACCGTCATCGGGATCCGGCACCGCACGGTGCCCTTCGGCGTGGAGTCCGCGGAGGCGGCGCGGGATCACCTCCTGCGCCTCGAACGGGCGCCCGGCGAGCGGCGGTGGATGCTCCGCGTCGCTGCCGGCCTCACCGGCGCCGGCGGCGACCGGCCGATGGCCGCCCCCGCGGTGTTCGACCTCGCCCAGTCCGGGGAGCTCCTCGCCGAGGGCGTCCACACCGACTCCTTCACCTCCGGCGACCGCGCGGTCATTGCGCTGTGGTTCTCCGCGCCGCTCGACCGGCGCCTCTCCCCGCCCGCCATCCGCGTGGAGCCCGCCGTGCCCGACCTCGCCGTCGCTCACGGCTCCTGGGACCGCGAACTCCGCCTCACCGGGTCCTTCGCCTGCGGAACGCTCTACACGTTCGCCGTACCCGCCGGGACCGCCGGCGCCGACGGCCTCTCGCTCGCCGCCGACGCGGTCCTGCACCACCGGGTCCCGGACCGCGAACCGGAGGTGACCTTCCCCTTCTCCCGCGGCTTCCTGAGCCCCGGGGGCAACCTCGAGCTCGGCGTCGAGGCGGTGAACGCCCCGCGCCTCCTCCTCCGCGCGTGGCGTGTCCACGACAACAACCTGGCCGCGGCGCTGTCCGGCCACCGCCAGCAGTTCACGGCACGGCCCGTGGCGGAGCGCGAGGTGGCGGGGACGGCGGAGCGGAACCGGGCCGAATCCCTCGCCCTGTCGCTCGCCGCCCTCCTGCCGGACGCCCGCGGGCTCTACGTCCTCGAGGCATCCATCCCGCCGCACGCCTGGCGCCGCGACCGCGCGGTCGTCGCCGTCACCGACCTCGGGATCACCGCGCGGCGCGGCCGCGACGGGCTTCTCGCCTGGGTCGTCTCGCTGACCGGCGGGACGCCCGTCGCCGACGCCCGCGTCGCCGCCCTCTCGTCCACGAACCAGACGCTCGCCGAGGGCCGCACCGGCCCCGACGGCCTCGTGCGGCTGACCGTCCCCGCCAACCACCCGGATGGCGAGCCGTGGCTTCTCGTCGCCGAGCGGGAGGGCGACCTCTCCTTCCTGCTGCTCCCCGAGAGCCGGGTCGTCCTCGACGACGTGCCGCAGGACGGCCGCCGCGTGCCCGAGAACTGGGACGTGATGCTCTACACGGAGCGCGGCGCCTACCGGCCCGGGGACGTCATCCACCTGACCGGCCTCGTGCGTCGGCCCGACGGCTCCGCATCCCCGCCGATCCCCCTCGAGGTGGCCGCCGCGCGGCCGGACGGCCGCGAGGCCATCGTCGTTCCGGTCGCCGTCGGCGCGCAGGGCTTCTTCCACGCCGACCTGCCGACACCCGCCGACGGGCAGACCGGGACGTGGCAGATCGCCGTCCGCCTCCCCGGCGGCAGGCAGGCGCTGGCGACCCGGGAGGCCCTCGTGGAGGCGTTCGCCCCCGCGCGCCTGGCGGTCACCGCGCGGGCCATGGCGGACCTCGTCCGCTCCGGTGAACCCGCGGAGGCCGAGGTGTCCGCCCGCTACCTCTTCGGCCTGCCGGGGGCGGGCCTGCCGCTCGCCGTCACGTACCGGCACGAGCCCGAGGCGCTGGAGTCGAAGGCATTCCCCCGACACCGGTTCGGGGTCCGGAAGGCCGCGTCCGGCCCTCCCGCCGCGCTCCCCGCCGCCTCCCTCGACGCCGAGGGGAAGGCGCACCTGACGTTCCCGCCGCCGGAGGCCCCCGGCCGATACCGTCTGGCGGCCACCGCCACCGTCACCGAGCCCGGAAGCCGGTCCGTGTCCCGCCGGTTCGAGACCGTCGTCGACACCGCGCGGCGGCACGTGGGCCTCCTGCCCCCCGCGGGCGGCTGGATCGCCATCGGCGAGCCCGTCCCGGTGTCCTTCGTGGAGCGCTCGCCGGAGGACGGCGAACCGCCCACGGGGCCCTTCTCCTTCGTCCTCTGCCGCCTCGACGAGCACTGGGAGGTCCGCCGCAGCGGCGCCCGCTGGTCCTACGACGTCGTCGAGACCGCGGTCGAGGTCGCGCGGGGCGAGGTCCCCCCCGCGGCCGCCGGCGAGTTCGCGGTGACCTGCCCCGAGGCCGGGCGCTACCGCCTCGAGGCCACCGACCCCGAGACGGGCCTGACGACCCGCCTCGAGTTCGTCGCCGCGGGCGGGGAGGACGCCGCGCGGCAGGCCGCGCTCGCCTCCGCGGACCGCCTCGAGGTCCGGCCGGCGCAGACCTCCGCCGCGCCGGGGACCTCGCTCCCGGTCCTCGTGAGAAGCCCGTTCCCGGGGCTCCTCCTCCTCGCCGTGGAGGGGACCGAGGTCGAGGAGGCCCGCGTCCTGCCCCTGGCGGGGCTCGAGACGACGGTGGACGTCCCGGTGCCGGCGGACGCCCGCGGGTCGCTCTACCTCTCCGCCTCGGTCGTGCGTCCGGTGGACCCGAAGAGCGCCGACTGGCGACTGCACCGCGCCGCCGGCCTCGCCCGCGTCCTCGTGGACCACGAGGCCGGGCGACTCCCCCTCGCGATCGCCGCCCCGGAGGAGGCCGCGCCGGGGCAGGAGATCGAGGTGACCGTCACCGTCCCGCGCGCCCCCGGCGAACCGGCCCCGGTCGTCCACCTCTTCGCCGTGGACGAGGGGATCCTCGCCGTCACCGACTTCGCCACGCCGGACCCCGCGGGGCACTTCTTCGCCCCCCGGGCCTCCGCCGTGGCCGCCGCGGACCTCTACGCCGACCTCCTGCCGGACCTCGCCCGTCCCGCCGGCGTCCGCCGCATCGGCGGCGGCGAGGACGACCGCATGGCCCTCCGTCGATCGACGGTCCCCGTGACGGCGAAGGCCGCGGCGGTCCTCTGGCGCGAAGCGGTCCCCGTCGGCGACGACGGCCGCCTCGCGGTGCGCCTCCCGATGCCGGACCTCCGCGGCACCCTGCGGGTCATGGCGGTGGCCGCGGCCGGGGACCGCTACGCCGCGGCCGAGCGCCGCGTCGTCCTCGCCTCGGATGTCATGGCGGAGGCGGGCTGGCCCCGCTTCCTCGCCCCCGGCGACCGCTGCCGCGTCCCGCTGCGCGTGTTCAACCGGCGCGCGGAGGCGCTCGAGGTGGACCTCTCGGTCGTGGCGGAGAACCTGTCCGCCGTCCCCGAGCCGGCCCGGCTCGCGGTCCCCGCGGGCGGCGACGCCACCGCGTGGCTCACCGTGGCCGCCGGGGCCGAGGGGCCGGCGGAGGTCACGGTCTCGTTCGCCGCCATCGGCGCAACGATCCCGACCGTCCGCGGGTCGTTCCCCGTGCGACCGGCGGGACC
>JADHED010001290.1_pt1 | contig 22369 bp, 12 predicted proteins | sample 8952041 | NCBI WGS metagenome assembly JADHED01 (sample SAMN16124423, study PRJNA663239) | bioreactor sludge metagenome | isolation source: sludge (control) | place: India:Bengaluru | collected 2018-09-08
TCATCAACTACTATGGCATTGTCGCGGAGACAATCGAGCTTGCGAATTTCTCCAAAAATTTTTTGCCGGATGGATTTTCGATTTCCGGGGATCTCTACGTGAAAACCGGATCTCCGCTCAACAGCTTCTTTGGATTCACCGGAGAAGGGGACTACGGAAATTTCTCAATGACAGCCAGCACGGTTCCGGAACCGACGGCCTGCGGGCTTGTTCTGGCCGGGGCAGCCCTGGTTTTTCACCAGATTCGTCGGCGTCGCCGGGTATGAACCTTCCGGATTCCGTGACCCGGCGACGTTTCCTGCACGGGCTGGCCGCGCTCTCCACGTTTCCCGCAGGGGCGTTGCTTGCGGAGGATCCCGGGAAAAAGAACGCGAAAGCTTCAGGAAACTGCGCGGAGTGCTTCCCGGTAGGAGAGGAAAAGATCCTCATTTTGATCTATCCCGGTTTTACCGCGATGGATGCGCTGGGGCCGGAGTATTTTCTTTCCTGCATGACGGGAGCGCGGGTGCGCTTCATCGCAAAGACGGCTGCTCCGGTGCGATGCGAGTCGGGGTTTGAAATCACTCCCCATCTGACTTTCGGGCAACTTCCGGAAAAGCCCGATCTTTTTCTTGTGCCCGGTGGCGCGGGGGGAACCCTTGAGGCTGTCGGGGATCGTGTGACATGCGATTTCATCCGGAAGGCGGGGCTTTCCTCGACGATGGCGGGCAGTGTCTGCACCGGTTCGCTTCTCCTGGGTGTGGCGGGATTGCTGGAGGGGTATGAGGCAACCAGCCATTGGCAGACTTTGGAGTTGCTTCCCCTTTTCGGAGCAATCCCCAGCAAGAAACGCGTGGTGTTTGACCGCGATCGTGTCACCGGGGCGGGAGTGACGGCGGGGCTTGATCTGGCGCTGGAGCTTGTCCGTCTTTATCGGGGGGATTTCTATGCCCGGGGAGTCCAGTTGCTGGGGGAGTATGATCCCCGGCCGGTGTTCCCCGGCGGAGGCAATCCGGAGACGGCCGGAGCGGATATCACCGGCCTGCTGAATGAGATGCACCGGCCGTTTGTGGACCGCATGGGAGCGACCATCCGGGAGTCGCTCCGGGAAAAGATTTAGCAAAATCTCCCCGCCGATTTTTCAGCGGTGCGGCGGATACTTGGCCAGCTTGCGCTGAAGCGAGCGCCGGTCGATTCCGAGGAGGCGGGCTGCCTGGCTGATATTGTTGCCGCAGTCTGCCAGGATGCGTTGAAGGTGCTCCCATTCCACACGGTCGAGGCTGGGGATGGAAATGTCCACGGAGGCCGGCCTGTGGCCGGAAAGGGCCGTCTCAATCTGGCCGGCATCCACCGGTTTGGTGAGATAATCCGCCGCGCCGAGGCGTACGGCCTCCATGGCTGTGGCGATGCTGCCATAGCCCGTGAGGATTACGATCCGGAGTTCGGGGAGCAGTTCGCGGAGACGGGGAATGAGGGCGAGTCCATTTTCTTCCGGCATCTTGAGATCCAGAAGGGCGGCTTCGGGGGCGAATTCCCGTGCGGTTTCCAAGACATGAGTGCCATCGCTGTCGCGAACGTCATGCCCGCGTTTTTGCAGCGAGAAGGCGAGGCGCTCGCGAAATATCCCATCGTCATCCACGACAAGGATCTTCATGGGAGAACCTCCGGGAAAGGAAAGGCAAGGCGTACCCGGGTGCCCTGGCCGGGGGTTGAAAAGATGTCGAGCGTACCCCGCATGCGCTCCGCGAAGGTGCGGGCAAGAAAAAGTCCCAACCCCATGCCGAAGCCGGGTTTCTTCGTGGTGAAGAACGGTTCGCCAGCGCGTTCCAGAGTGGGCGGGGACATGCCTTCGCCCCGGTCTTCAACCAAAAAGGAGATGGTTTTGCCCGCATCCCGGATCGTCAGAAAGACAGGGGTGTCCTCATCGGAGGCTTCACAGGCATTTTTGATCAGGATTGCCAGGGCTTGCAGCAGAGTGGTGCGGGGAGCGAAGAGGGTGTCTGTGGAACCGGCGATCTCTGCCCGGGTGCGCCTGTGGTATTCCGGTTTCAGGTAGTTTGTCAGCATTTGGGGAATATCCCGGATGGCAAAAAGTTCCGGCGGATCCCCGACTCCGTCCGTGGTGCGTTCGCCGAGATTTTCCAGAACCCGCCGACACCGCTCCACCTCGGAGCGGATCAATTGGGCGTCCTTCAGGCATCCTTCCTGATGGCAGTTTCCACAGGCATGATGTTCGATGTCCGCGCTGGCAATGGCAATGGTGCCGAGCGGGGTGGCCATCTCGTGCGCGACGCCGGCGGCAAGAGTCGCCAGGGAAGCAAAGCGTTCGTGGCGGATGCCCCGGATGCGGGTGTCGTTCAGCTCCTGCTCGCGGCGAAGGAGCGCCGACTTCAATTTTCCCACAAAAAAAGCAATGAAAGCTCCCACCACGACCATGGCAAGCAACATGCCTTGCAGGTGGAAATCAAAGTTTCCACAACAACTGGCTCCCTGAAGGCTTCCGAGTTGAAGAGGGGATCTGAAAAGGAGTCCGTAACAAATTCCACACAGGGCCACTCCGGTCCACGTCCACGCCGGAGTGAGCAGGATCGCTCCGATGGTGATGTGAAGCAGATAAAATGCGGTAAAGGGATTGTGGGAACCACCGGACCAATAAAGCATCACGGTCAGGGTCACTGTGTCCAAGACGAGCAAAGCAGCGCAAAGCACGGGTTCACGCAGGCCGGTTTGGCGGGAAAACAGCTGGGCGGTTAGGTTGGTGGCTGCCGTGACTCCCATGCAGCCGATGAGGACTTCCCAGGCGAGACCGATTTTCAGAACGAATGCGGCCAACAGGCAGATCGCGATCTGTCCGGCCAGAGCCAGCCAGCGCAGACGGATGAGCCAATGCAAACCGGGGCGCAGGCTCTCTGCGGGATTGTCCGGTTCAAAAAAGGAATGCAATGCCTCCATTGCTGCATTCTCCATGTCCCGGAGCGGGAGACAAACGCTTTCCGACACCTGTTTCAGTCGCGTCAAAAAAGAGGGAATTTTTTGAAACAAAACAGAGTTCCGCTTGTTCAATCGGAGCAACGTTTGGATATATCGTTTACAATTATTGCAGCATGAAGCATTTTCTCTCTCCCATGATTTCGACATTCCCCTCCGGAAGCCGGGCTTTTTTGTCCGGGTTGGCGGTCGTTTCCTTCTTAGCCGCTTCGAGCCCTCTTTTTGCGGAGGTGAAGCTGCCATCGATCATTTCCGACCACATGGTGCTCGAAAAGACAGGGAAAGTTCCGATCTGGGGCAAGGCGGAGCCGGGGGAAGAGGTGCAGGTGGCGTTGAATGGAGTGTCGGCCAAGACAAAAGCGGGTTCCGATGGAAAGTGGATGGTGACACTGGATCTCTCGAAGTCCGGTTCCGGGCCGTTTGAGATGACGGTGGAGGGGATCAACAAGCTCACGGTAAAGGATGTCCTTGTTGGCGAAGTCTGGCTGGCATCCGGGCAGTCCAATATGGCGTTTCTTCTGGATGCCACCGTTGATGCCGAGAGCGAGATTGCGGCTTCGGCGAATCCTCTGCTCCGCCAGTTCCGTGTGGAGCGGGCCGAGTCGGCTGCTCCGGCGGAAGATTGCGTGGGAGCGTGGACCGTGGCCGGGCCGGAGACCGCGGGGAAATTTTCCGCTGTCGGCTATTTCTTTGGGAAAAATCTCCAGAAAGAACTGGGTGTGCCTGTCGGAATTATCAATTCCTCCGTGGGGGGAACTCCCAGTGAAGCGTGGACAAGCTCCCAGGCGATCGATACCGTGCCTCATCTGAAGGAGGCCCGGGAACTCGCGCTCAAGGAAGCGGCAGTTGCCAAGGCGAATCCCACTCCTCCCGCCGGAGCCAAAGGCAAGCAGCCGCGCCGACAAAATGGAGCCAACAAGAAGAACCCTTCGCTTCTCTTCAATGGCATGATCAACCCGATCATTCCCTATGCGATTCGCGGAGCCATCTGGTATCAGGGCGAGGCCAATGCTGTGCGCGCCTGGCAATACCGCACGGCGTTTCCGCTGATGATCAATGACTGGCGGGCACAGTGGAAGCAGGGGGATTTCCCGTTCTACTTCTGTCAGCTGGCGAATTTCGACAAAAACAAACTTCCCGAGCTGGCCGACAGCCCTTGGGCGGAGCTCCGCGAGGCCCAGGCCCAGGCATTGAAATTGCCCAACACCGGAATGGCTGTCCTGATCGATCTTGGGGAGAGCGGTGACATCCACCCACGGAACAAAAAGCCCGTGGGCGAACGACTCGCGAAAATTGCTTTTGCGAACCAATACGGGAAGAAGGTGCCGTTCAGCGGGCCGGTTTTCGAATCAATGAAAATCGAGGGCAGCAAAGCCCGGGTGGCTTTTTCCCACATTGAGGGAGGACTGGTTGCGAAGGCACTGCCTGCGACGGTGAATGTCAAAACGAAGACCGGTGAAACGGCTCCGCTTGTCCGCAAGAGCCCGAACAGCGAACTGGAAGGTTTTGCCATTTGCGGAGCCGACAACAAGTGGGTCTGGGCGGATGCCAAGATCGACGGGGATTCGGTGGTGGTCTGGTCCGACAAGGTTTCGGAACCGGTGGCGGTCCGCTATGCGTGGTCGGAAAATCCGGTTTGCAATCTCTTCAACAAGGCGGATCTCCCGGCTGTCCCGTTCCGTACGGATGATCTGCCGGCTGTCACCCGGGACGTGGTTTACTGATAGGGCCCGATTTGGGAAACGGGCGGCCAAGAGCACTCCTGCGAGTATTTTATGAGTTCAAACATTTTTCTCCGCAAAGTCTTTCTTGGCACGGCTCTCTCGGTGGGTTTGGGCGCAGGATTCGTTCTGTCCGCAGGTGCCGTTCGGGCAGAGGTGACCCTGCCGGCCATCATTTCCGATCACATGGTGCTCCAAAAAGCCGCGGAGGTTCCCCTCTGGGGCAAGGCGGAGCCCGGCGAGGAAGTCACTGTGACGCTCGATGGGAAGTCGGCAAAAGCCAAAGCTGATGCGGATGGCCGGTGGAGGGTTTCTCTGAATCTCGAAGAGTCTGCTCCGGGGCCATTTGAAATGACGGTGGAGGGAAAGAACAAAATCACACTTTCCGATGTGGTTGTCGGTGAAGTCTGGGTGGCTTCCGGGCAGTCCAACATGGTGTGGGTTTTGCGCGAAACGACCGGTGCGGCCCGGGAAATCGCCCAATCCGCCAATCCTCTGTTGCGCTTCTTCATTGTCAAAAGGACGGCCACACCCGATGCCCTGGATGACACCGAGGGCCGTTGGGTGGCGGCATCTCCGGAAACTTCCGGTGAGTTTTGTGCCACCGGGTATTATTTTGGAAAGAAACTCCAGGGTGAATTGAAGGTCCCCGTGGGCGTGGTGCAGACTTCCTGGGGAGGAACTCCTGTCGAGGCCTGGATCAGTCGGGAGGCCATTGACACGGTGCCTGCTCTCAAGGATTCGCGCGAGCGACTTTGGGCGGCGGACAAAGAGTATCCGGGAAAAAGAAAAGCTTTTGTGAATGGCATGGAGGCCTGGCTCAAAGAGACCGGCCGGGAAGACCGGCCGGCTGAGGTGGCTGCCTATGCCGGAATGGATGTTTCCACGGACGGATGGGTGCCGGTGAAGATTCCGGGAGCTGTGACTGGCGGGGGGTTGCCCGAGGCCGGTGCGGTCTGGTTGCGGAAAGACATCCCTGTTGCCAACACCGGAGAGAATGTTCAACTGAGTTTTCCCATTGACGGCTATGAGAGCGTCTATTGGAACGGAACGCTCATCCGGCAAACCACCTTCCGGAATTTCCCCGGGCTCGGCAATGTCCGGCAACATGGGGTTTACGACATTCCGCCCGACCTGCTCAAGAAGGGCCGGAATGTTCTTGCCATCCGACTCTACGAGCCGGTTGCTCCGGCTGTGTTCACCGCTCCTCCCCGGAATGGGGTGGCTCCACTTGTCGGAGGATGGCTGGCGAAAGCGGAGTATGCTTTTCCGCCATTGGATGCGCAGAAGAAAGCTTTGGCTCCCCAGCCTCCGGACGAACCCTTCCCGCAGAATCACCTGGCCGGTTATCTCTTCAATGGCATGATTACCCCGATTCTGCCGTATGCCATGAGCGGAGTGATCTGGTATCAGGGCGAGACCAATGCGCACCGGGCCTGGCAATACCGCACGGCATTTCCGCTTTTGATCGCCGATTGGCGTCGGCAGTGGAACCGGGGGGATTTCCCATTTTATTTCTGCCAGCTCGCCAATTTCATGGAGAAAAAACCAGCTCCCGGCGAAAGCGAATGGGCGGAGTTGCGCGAGGCCCAATCCCAGGCACTCAAGTTGCCGAAGACCGGGGAAGCTGTATTGATCGATATCGGGGAGAGCGGTGACATCCATCCCAAAAACAAGGCCGATGTCGGTGAGCGCCTTGCGAAAATTGCGTTGGCGAATCAGTATGGAAGAAAGATTCCTTTCAGCGGCCCGGTTTACCAGTCCATGAAAGTGGAGGGGAACAGGATTCGCATCACTTTTGCCCCGGGGGGAGAACCGCTTGTCGCAAAAACACTTCCCGCAACCTATGATGTCAAGACCGTGGCTGGAAAAACCGCGCCGCTGGTGCGCAACAGCCCCGCGAGCGAACTGGAGGGTTTCGCCATTTGTGGAGCTGATCAAAAATGGGTCTGGGCGGATGCCAGGATAGACGGGGATTCGGTGCTGGTCTGGTCCGACAAAGTTCCCGATCCGGTGGCGGTTCGCTATGCCTGGGCCGACAATCCCACCTGCAACCTTTACAGTGCGTCAGGTCTGCCTGCGGCGCCGTTTCGGACAGATGATTTTCCCGCCCTCACCCGTGAGGTCGTTTATTGAACGACACTGATCTCTCCCCGTAAAGCAATGCTCTTCCGGACATTCCATTCTGCGTTTTTTCTGCTCATCAGTGCCGCTCTTTTGGCGCGGGGAGAGGATTTTTCCGAAGCATTCCAGCATCCTCCGGATTCCACAAAACCCGGGGTTTATTGGTATTGGCTGCGGAACAATATTTCCAAGGAAGGCATCACGAAAGACTTGGAGGCCATGAAGCGGGTGGGCATTGGTCGCGCCTATATCGGCAATGTGGACTCAACGCCGGTGGGGCAGGGAGCGGTGCGGATGTTCACCGAGGAATGGTGGGATTTGACGCTTCATGCCATTCGCGAAGGCGGTCGGGTGGGAATCGACATCGGGATTTTCAATTGTCCGGGGTGGAGTCAGTCCGGGGGACCCTGGGTGAAGCCCGAGCAGGCGATGCGGTATCTGGCGGTCTCGGAGACAGAGGTGAGCGGTCCGGGAAAATTCAGCGCCAACCTGCCGGTTCCCGGGGAGCCTTTTACAGATGTCGCCGTGTTGGCCATGCCGGCGGACCCCGGTTTGCCGGAGAGCCGGGTGACCACTTCTCCCGCTGCGGAGGCTGCGGCATTGATGGATGGCGATCCCAAGACGGTATGCTCGTTTCCCGAAGGAGGGGCGACGAAGCAGCCATTTTTTGTCGAAATCTCCTATCCGGAAGAAGTGACTGTCCGGAATGTGACGGTGTTTCCCGCCCGTGTCCAATTGAAGGTGGAGTGCGAGTTGCAATACAAGGATGCGGCGGGGAAATACCGGTCGGTGAAGAAGTTTTCCATCGAACGGTTGAGCAGGCCCAACATTGGTCCCCTGCTTTTCGGCCCGGTGACCGAGGCATTTCCGGAGGTCAGAGCCCGTGAGTTCCGCCTGATTTTTACCCGCCTGGTCCGGGGAGGGAAGACTGACAAGGAGGAAAATCCCGGCATTGCGGAGATCGTGCTTTCCGATTCTCCCAAGTTGGAGCGTTATGTGGAGAAGCAACTCGGCCAGGCCTTTTCTTCTCCCCATGCGCAGTGGGATTCCTACCTTTGGAAACCACAGGCTGCGGGAACGGACGGCGTGTCCGCCGTGAAGACCCCGGGCATCAAAAATGTCAGCGCTTTTTTGGATGCTTCCGGGAAATTGACATGGGATGTCCCGCCGGGAAAATGGACGATCCTCAGGGTGGGCATGGTTCCCACACCGGTCCAGAACAACTCCGCACCCAGGGAAGGCAAGGGACGGGAGACGGACAAAATGAATGCCGCGCATGTGAAGGCGCACTTCGATGCCTATCTGGCGAAATTGGCGGACCGGATGTCTCCGGAAGACCGCAAAGCCTGGAAATACGTGGTGGTCGACAGCTACGAGATGGGACCGCAGAATTGGACCGATGATCTCGGGAAGGAATTTCTCGCCCGGTATCACTACGACCCCCTGCCCTGGCTGCCGGTCTTGACCGGACGCGTGGTGGGCAGTCCGGATGAGTCCGATCGTTTTCTTTGGGACCTTCGGCGTCTTGTGGCCGACAAAGTGTCCACGGACTATGCCGGAACCCTGCGCCAATGTGCCAACGAACGCGGGCTGAAATTGTGGCTGGAAAACTACGGTCATTTCGGGTTCCCCGGCGAGTCTCTGCAATATGGGGGACAGGTGGACGAGGTTTCCGGCGAATTTTGGGCCGCGGGCGACCTGGGCAGCTTTGAGTTGAGGATCGCGAGTTCCGCGGCCCACATTTACGGAAAGCCGGTTGTGGCGGCGGAGTCGTTCACATTTGGCGGGGTGCCCTGGACGCAGAGTCCCTGGTCGCTCAAGACGCGGGGAGACTGGGCCATGGCGGAAGGGGTCAATCACTTCATTCTGCATCTGTTCATCCACCAGTCCGGGGAACGTGCTCCGGGGATCAATGCCTGGTTTGGAACAGAGTTCAACCGGCACAACACCTGGTTCGAGGAAATGGGTGCGTGGATTGAGAGTTTCCGCCGCACGCAGGCCGTCCTGCAAAAGGGGCATTATGTTGCCGACATCGCCTATTTTACCGGGGAAGACGCCCCGAAGGAAAACGGCATCCGCAGTCCCGAGCTTCCACCGGGTTACGATTACGACTACATGAACGGGGAAGTCATCCGACGTGATCTTCAGGTGAAGGACGGGCGGTTTGTTCTGCCGGATGGAATGAGCTATCGTCTTCTGGTGTTGCCGCCGCTGGAAACCATGAGGCCGGAGTTGTTGCAAAAAATCGGCGGGCTTGTGAAGGCCGGTGGAGCGGTGTTGGGCGAGCCTCCGCTGCGTTCTCCAAGTCTCGAAAACTATCCGCAGTGCGATGAACGGGTTCGGGAATTGGCGGCGGAGATCTGGAACGGCATTGACGGCAGGACAGTGGTCTCGGGTCGATACGGAAAAGGTTTTGTCTTTCGCGGGACGGATGTCGCCACGGCATTGAAGACGCTGGGAGTGCCGCCCGACATCACGGGAACCGGGGAAAGGCCCGGCTTGGGGAAACCCGGAATGAGCTGGATTCATCGCCGCTCCGGGGATGCCGATGTTTATTTTCTTTCCAATCAGGACGATGAAAAAAAATCCCTGTCCCTTTCCTTCCGCGTCGCGGAGGGGAGTCCGGAGCTTTGGGATCCCGTGACCGGGGAGATGCGGGTGTTGCCGCAATTTTCACGTGCGGACGGGAATGTCACAGTGCCGTTGGAGTTTCTCCCCCGGCAATCGTATCTGGTCGCTTTTCGCAGGGAGGAAACCCCGGCGGCTTCTGCAAGCAACACGAATTTTCCGCCTTTTGAAAAAGTGCGGGATGTCGCTTCCCCATGGACGGTGTTCTTTGATTCCAAGCGGGGTGGTCCGGGAGAAGTGCGGTGGGATGCCCTTGCCGACTGGAGCTCGGCCCCCGATGAAAAGATCAAATATTACAGCGGAACGGCGGTGTATCGCACGAAGCTTGATTTTCAACCCGAAACGAACCGCCGGTATTTTCTCAATCTGGGAGATTATGAATCCATCGCCCGGGTGAAGCTGAACGGCCGGGATCTTGGCGTGATTTGGACCCACCCCGGACGGATGGAGATCACCGATGCCCTGAAACGGGGAACAAACGACCTGGAAATTGCGACGACCAACACCTGGAACAACCGGCTTCTCGGCGACAGCAAAGAACCTGTCGAAAAACGCATCACCTGGACCTCGGTGGATCCCGGAATCAAACCCAACACCCAACTCCTGCCGTCCGGCTTGCTCGGGCCGGTGACCATCGAACGACAATGAAAAAAATCCTTCTTCTCGGAACCTCCGCTTGCCTTGCTTTGGCAACCGCTCCGCTCCCTGCCGCAGATGCACCCCAGAAACCGAACGTTATCTTCTTCCTCGCCGACGATCTGGGTTACATGGATGTCGGAGCGTTCAACCCAAAGACCTTCTACGAGACGCCCAACATCGATGCGCTTGCCGCAAAAGGAATGCGCTTCACCGACGGCTATGCCGCCTGTTCGGTTTGCTCTCCCACGCGCTCAAGCATCATGACGGGAAAATACCCTCCCCGCACCGGCATCACCGACCATACCGGTGGAAAACGCGCCGGGAAGCTTCTGCCCGCCCCCCACGTGGTGGATATGGCGTTGGAGGAGTATACAATTGCCGAGGCGATGCGCGATGCGGGCTACTCCACGTTCTTTGCCGGGAAATGGCATCTTGGTTCCAAGGAATACGGACCGGACGCACAGGGATTTCCCACGGATTTGGTTGCACGCAAGGGGAGCTATTTTTCCCCGGACAACACGGCACCATTTGATGAAACAAATGATCCCAAAAACTCCGACCGCATTGCCGATGAGGCGGTCCAATTCATTGATGCGCACAAGGACAAACCATTCTTTGCCTACCTGTCGTTCAACGCCGTCCATGTTCCCATCGGGGCCAAACCGGAACTTGTCGAGAAATACAAAAAAAAGCAGACCTCGTCACCGCCCGAAGCCTGGGGGGTGGAAGGAGCCAACAAAGTGAGGCTTGTCCAAAACGATCCGGTCTATGCCGCGATGCTTGAGCAGTTGGATTCCGCCATCGGGCGAGTGATGGCGGCGGTGGAGAAAAATGGCATCTCCGGTCGCACGATTGTCATTTTTATGTCCGACAACGGTGGTCTTTCCACAGCCGAAGGGTATGTGACTTCCAACCAGCCCCTGCGTGCCGGCAAGGGATGGCCCTACGAAGGAGGAGTGCGCGAGCCGCTGATTATCGATGTGCCCGGCATGACGAAATCCGGCAGTACCTGCAACACCCCGGTGACGAGCACGGATTTTTATCCCACGATTCTCCAACTCGCCGGCCTGCCGTTGAATCCCAAACAGCATTGTGACGGGACAAGCCTCGTGCCTTTGCTTGAAGGCGGGAAATTGGATCGCGGCCCGCTCTTCTGGCACTATCCGCATTACAGCAACCAGGGAGGCGCTCCCGCAGGCACCATTCGGGAGGGGGATTGGAAGTTGATCGAATGGTATGAAGACGGCCGCCTGGAGCTCTTCAATCTTCGCGAAGACATCGGAGAGAAAAACAACCTGGCTTCGGCCAATCCCGGGAAGACCACGGAACTGCACGACAAACTGACTGCCTGGCGCAAGGAAGTGAACGCCATCATGCCTCTTCCCAATCCTGATTATGATCCGGCCAATCCGATCACCAAACCGAAGAAGAAAGAAGCCCCCGGAGAGTGAGGCACATGCGAAATGTTCTTTTTCCCGGAAAGACTTTGCTTGGACCTGCCCTGGCGGAACTCGCCGTTGGAGCGTTCGATGTTCTTTTTAACCAAATAAAACCGCGCCAAATTGAAAAATCTTCTTGGTCCCAAACAACAAACCCCACTCTCCACTCCATGAAAATTCCCGTCTTTTTGCTCTGTGCTCTGTTCTTCCTGACCGGCTCCTCCTTTGCCGCAGCGCCTGCTGAAAAACCGAACATTGTTGTCATTCTCGTGGATGACATGGGCTTTTCCGATCTCGGGTGCTATGGATCGGAGATCAGTACGCCGAATCTGGATGCTTTGGCTTCGGACGGACTTCGCTTCACCCAATTCTACAACACCGGACGCTGTTGTCCGACCCGTGCGTCTTTGCTCACCGGACTGTATCCGCACCAGGCCGGTGTGGGACACATGACGTATGATGGGGGGCAAATCGGCTATCAGGGTGACCTGAACAAAGAGTGCGTGACGTTGGCCGAGGTGTTGCGTCCGGCGGGCTACGCGACTTTCATGACGGGCAAGTGGCACGTCACCAAATTCCAGGATGAGAAAACACCGGAGGACAAAAAATTCAACTGGCCGTTGCAGCGCGGGTTCGACCATTATTTCGGAATCATTGCGGGGGCGGCGAATTTCTTTCATCCCAAGACGCTGACGCTTGACAATACGCCGCTTCCCATTCCGGAGGACAATTTTTACACGACGGATGCTTTTGTGGACAACGCGATCAAGTTCATCAACGAGCGTCCGAAGGACAAACCGTTCTTCCTGTATCTTGCCTTCAATGCCCCTCACTTCCCTCTCCAGGCCCCCGCGGAAGACATCGCGAAATACCGTGGCAAATACAAGGCTGGCTGGGACAGGCTTCGTGAGCAACGCCATGAAAAGCAGGTGACCCTTGGCATTGTGGACAAGGATTGGCCGCTTTCCCCCCGGGGTGAGGACATCAAGGCCTGGGATGCGCTCACACCGCAGGAACAGGACCGCTTCGATGAGATCATGGCCATCTATGCCGCAATGGTGGACCGCATGGACCGGGCAGTGGGCAGGCTGGTTGCCGATCTGAAGGCGCATGGAGAATTCGACAACACGCTTATTTTCTTTATGAGCGACAACGGAGGGAATGCCGAGGCCGGTCCGGATGGAAAGACTGTGGGCAAAGTGCTGGGCAGCGGAGAGTCCAATGTCCTCTGTGGTGAGTCATGGGCGAATCTCCAGAACACGCCGTTCCGCCGCTACAAGCACTTCAATCATGAAGGGGGGATTTCCACGCCGCTCATCGCGCACTGGCCTGCGGGAATCGCCGCAAAGGGGGAACTTCGCGACCAACCGGGACATCTCATCGACATCATGGCCACCTGTGTCGATGTTTCCGGGGCGAAATATCCCGCGGAATCCGGCGGGCAGTCGATCTTGCCGATGGAAGGCAGGAGTCTTGTCCCGGCATTTGCCAACAAACCGATCGAGCGTGACGCGATTTTCTGGGAACACGAAGGGAATGCCGCGGTCCGCATGGGTGACTGGAAACTCGTGAGGTATCACAGCGACGGTCCCTGGGAACTTTACAATCTGAAGACGGATCGCACCGAGCTTCACGATCTGGCTGCACAGGAACCGGAACGCGCAAAAGAGTTGGCCGCCAAGTGGGAAACCTGGGCCGAACGAGCCCGGGTGAAACCCTATCCAACAAAGAAAAAGGGGCAGGGGAAAAAGAAGAACAAGAAAGAAGAAGATGAGTAAACTTTTGGCTGTGTTGGCGGCCGCCCTGCTGGGGGCGGGAATGGTTTTTTCTGCCGACAAGCTGGAAGAGGGATTTCGCAATCCGCCGGATTCCTCCCGGGCGTGGGTTCTTTATTTTGTCGGGGATCGCAATGATCCGACAGTGACCCGCGAGGGATTGACCCGTGATCTTGAAGCGATGCGGGCCCAGGGACTTGGGGGAGTGGCGTTTTTTTATGGGTGGATGTTTCGCGATCCGGATGGGACAACCCACTGGCAGAACGAACCCGAGTGGTGGGAAACGATGCGTTTTGCGATTCGCGAGGCCAAACGGGTCGGGCTTCAGGTGGTGCTTTTCAACAGTCCCATCTGGAACAGCGGCGGTCCGTGGGTTGCGCCGGAAGACGCCATGAAGGAGTTCACCTGGTCCCGCATGGAAGTGGAGGGTCCGGGCAAGATTTCCCAACTTCTGCCACCGCTTCCCGGACGCGAAAATTTTGTGCGCGATGTGTTTGTCGTGGCCTACCCCCGGCCGGGCGGGGGGAGAACATCCCGCCTGGCGGTGGCGCATCCACTGGTGACCAGCAGTCCTCATCGTGCCACGGGCAGACGGATCAAAGGACGGGAACCTTATGACATGATTGTTCGGGAAAATCCCCTGCAGTCATTGATGGATGGAAATGGACTGACCAGCGTGACCCTGGAGCCGGAGGAGGAGGCGTTTGTGGAATACACCTTCGAAAAACCTTTTTCCTGCGACAGTCTTTATTTGCAGTTGGACCGGCAGAAAGGGGCTGTGGATGTGGAGGTTTTTGCACGGGATGCGGCGGGAGAGCTTGTCGCCAAGCACCGTTTTACGATGGATGCGGAAGGCTCCGCAGCCGGAAAGGTTCCGGTGGAACCTCGTCGGGAGACCTTTCCGATGGTCGAAGCAAAGTCCTTCCGCGTGGTGTTCAAGCCGCGGGGGGCAGCCGAGATTCATATTGCCGAACTGGAATTGTTGAACAAGAACGAGGTGGCCTCGGGCGAGTCGTTTGTTCCTTTTTTCCGGGCACGGTCCGCAACCCGTCCTCCCTTCCCGCCGGAAGCATTCCGGACCGGAGAGGAATCGCCACCGCCGGATTGGATTGTTTCTTCCAACAAGGTGATTGATTTGACGTCGCAGGTGAAAGAGGGGCGTCTGGATTGGGATGTGCCGCCGGGAAAGTGGACCGTTCTGCGCTTCGGGTACACCCTCACCGGCGTTCGGATTGTGCCGGAACAATTTGTGGAGCGACTGGGCGAGGGGTTCGAAGTGGACCGCTTTGACCGGGCTGCACTGGAGAGGCACTTCAACGCCCACATCGCAAAATTTTTGGATGATCCCGCTTTGAAAGGGGCGATTCAGGGCATTGAAGAGGACAGTTGGGAGGTTCACTGGCAGACCTGGTCGCCGGGTTTCCCCAAGGAATTTGACAGACGGCGGGGGTATGAGATTGTTCGCTGGCTGCCTGCGTTGACAGGAGAAGTGGTGGACGGTCCGGTGGTGACAAACCGGTTTCTTGGTGATTTTCGACAGACCATCAGCGACCTGATTTCGGACAATTTCTATGGAACCTACCGGAATTTGGCCCAGAGCCGTGGTGTGCAGTTTTATTCCGAAGCCGCCGGCCCGCGCGTGGAGCAGTTTCCGCCAACCGATCCTCTGCAATTCAAAGGGCGCACCGATGTTCCTATGGGGGAATTTCACTCGTTTGTTACGGACAAAATTATCCAGCCGGACAACAAGGAGGCGGCGTCTGCCGCTCATCTTTACGGTCGGGACATCGTCGTGGCGGAAGCTTTCACGGGGCTCGATGATTTCCGAAAGTCGCCTTTTTCCATCAAGGCACTCGGTGATCGGGCTTTCTGTCTCGGGATCAACCGCTTTTTTCTGCATGTTTGCTCGCACAAGCCGGATGAGAGAAAGCCGGGGCCGGTGATGGCCACGCTCTGGGGAGTCGGCTTCAACCGGCATCAAACATGGTGGCCGATGGCCCGGGGGTTGTTCGATTATTTTGCACGCTGCCAGTATCTGCTGCAACAGGGGAGATTCTCGGGCGATCTGCTTTATTATTACGGTGCCGGAACGCCTGCTTTTGCATGGAAGGACCGCCTGTCCGCTCCTCCACCCCCCGGCTATGATTTCGATTGGTGCAACACGGAGCTCCTGCTATCAAGGCTTTCCGTCAAGGAGGGGAAACTTGTTACTCCCGAAGGGGCCTCTTACCATGCACTTGTCTTGGATGACAAGTTGCCGCTCACGCAGCCTGTCCTGGACAAACTGGAAGAGTGGGAGCGCGCGGGAGCATGGATTTTTCATCCCCAATCCACGCAGGAACTTGCCGATGCGCTGGCAGCCAAGGGTCTCGGACCGGATTGCCTTTTCGAGGCGACCGGGGATTTGTCGGAGATGCTTTTTATTCACCGCGTTGCGGGAGAGGACGACATTTATTTTCTTTCCAATCAGAGTGACGGGAAGGTGAAGACGGATGTGCGGTTCCGGGTCGCCGGACGCAGGCCGGAGCTTTGGGATCCCGTTACCGGAAAGACAAGTCGACTGTCGGATTTCCGGGAAAAGGGAGATCACACGGTGGTGCCGCTTGTTTTTGAAGCCCGCCAGTCATGGTTTGTGGTGTTCCGCAAAAAAGAGGCCAGGCCTGCAAAGGAGAAGCCGCTGGAAAATTTCCCGCGTCTGGAAAACATTCTGGAATTGGAAGGCCCGTGGAAGGTGAGCTTTGATTCACAATGGGGAGGTCCGGGCCAGGCTGTTTTTGAAAGTCTTCAGGATTGGACAAGACATCCTGACGCCGGGATACGGAATTATTCTGGAAAGGCTGTCTACCGTCTGGAATTTGAAATGCCGGCCCAACCAGGACAGTCCTTGTTTCTGGATCTGGGGAAAGTGGGAAGTGTTGCCCGTGTTCGTGTGAACGGAACGGACTGTGGGATTGTCTGGTGTGCTCCCTGGAGGGTCGAGATCACCGGTGCCGTTCAAAGGGGGAAGAATCTGTTGGAAATCGACGTGGCGAACACCTGGATCAACCGTCTGCTTTATGATCAGACGCTTCCAGAATCGCAGCGGCTCACTTGGACGAACGCAAGCAGGAAGTGCCTTGGCAACAGCGGCCCCATAGCAGCGGGATTGATGGGGCCGGTTGTGCTTCAAAAACCGCCGGAGGCAGGGCCGGAGAACTGACGGAAGTTTTTGATGGATGCGATGAATCAAAAGAAGTTGCCGACAGTGGTTTTGTTTGGATTTGTTTGTCTTGCCGCCTTGTCTGCCGAGGAAACGTGGGAGCAAACTTTTGTCCATCCTCCGGAGTCGGCGAGACCGTTGACCTGGTGGCATTGGTTGGATGGAAATATCACCCGGGAAGGAATCACCGCGGATCTCGAGGCGATGAAGCGCGGGGGATTGGGCGGGGCTTATGTCTTCAATGCGGGTCTCAAGATGCCACAGGGACCGGTGCGGTTTCTCCAGCCGCAATGGCAGGAAATGATGGGCCATGCCATTCGCGAGTCCGCCCGGTTGGGGATAAAATTCGGCATTCACAATTGCGATGGTTTTTCCCAGAGCGGCGGGCCCTGGATCACTCCTGAGAACTCGATGAAGGAGCTTTCCTGGACGGCCACTGATGTGGAGGGAGGAGGAGCACGGAGCATCGTTCTGCCGCAGCCGGAGGTGAAGGAGGGATTTTACCGGGATATCGCGGTCGTTGCATTTCCCGTTCCGGAAGGGGGCGACGTGGAAGCGGGAGGGAAAGTTGGCGGATCTCTGAAGGCCGATGATCTGGCAAAACTCGCCGATGGGGATCCCCGGACAAAAGCGGTTTTTCCAATCACGACGGAGAGAAACATCGTGGAGTTTGTCTTTGACAAGCCACAGACCGTGCGTTCGGTGGTTTTCCACAATTCTTCTCCGCACAATTGGGAACAGGATTTTCCAATTTTCTTGGAGGTGTCCGATGATGGCGTGCATTTCCGGGAGGCCGGTTCGTTCACGGCGAACTGGGACTTTGACGGCAATAAAGACGGCGTCATCACGGCGGCCTGCGGGGAAGTCACGGGGAAAGTGTTCCGGCTTTCGTTTCAAAATCCCTGGCGTTTCGAGGTCGGGGAGATTGATTTGAGCGGAACGGCGCGCGTTCATTTTGCCGAGGCCAAGTCCGTTCGCCTGCGCAGCCGGGGACATGGAGGGGAAACCCGTCATCATCTAGCGTATCCGGGACCGGATCGAAACGAATCATTGAATAAGAAATTTGTGATTCCGCGCGATGCGGTGAGAAACCTCACCGGACAAATGGACCCGGCCGGTCGATTGAAAGTCGATTTTCCCGCTGGTGCCTGGCGCATCCTGCGCGTGGGGTTCACGAGCAACGGGCATCATGTTGCGCCGGCCACTCCCGAGGGGCGTGGTTTGGAGTGTGACAAACTGGACCCCCGGGTGGTGCGTTCGCATTTGGATCAGTATGTCGGCAGGATTCTTGCGCTGGCCGGTCCGGAGGCTGGCAGGACGCTTTCCGCCGTGGAGGTGGACAGTTGGGAATGTGGGATCCAGAATTGGACTGCCGGACTTGAAGAGCGCTTCAAAAAATGCACGGGGTACGATTTGATTTCTTTTTTTCCGACGCTGTTGGAGGGGTGGATCGTGGAGAACAGGGATGTCTCGGAACGTGTGTTGTGGGATTGGCGGCGGTTTTTGGCGGATCAGTTCGCCGAAAATTACTTCTCTGTCATCGCGGACTACTCCAGGGAAAAGGGACTGACTTCTGTGGGAGAGTCCACAGGGAGGCAGCAGGCGCTTTATGATGCCGCCTATGCGAAGAGCTGCACGGTTCCAATGGGGGAATTTTGGATGGATGCCGGTCCGGGGCAGGGAGTGCGGCCCGATACAAAATTGTCCGCCTCGATTGCGCACACGACGGGGAAACCCATTGTTGCCGCAGAGTCTTTTACGGGAAGTCCGGCTGCTGCCAACTGGCAGAATCATCCGTTCAGCCTGAAGCCGCTCGGGGATCGGGCGTTTTGCGCGGGGATCAACCAGTTTGTTTTCCACACGTTCGCCCACCAACCTTACGAGGTGGTGGGGCCGGGATTCACTTTTGCGCAATGGGGGTTGAATTTCAACCGGGGCAACACATGGTGGGAATCTGTTCACGTGTGGACGGATTATTTGGCGAGATGCAGTGAGATGCTTCGCAAGGGGATGCCTGTGTCCGATGTGTTGTATTTCATCGGGGAGGATGTGCCGAACCGCATCGGCTGGCGGGAGGATCTTCGTCCGGTATTGCCTTCCGGCTACGATTTCGACGGCTGCGATGCGAAGACATTGCTGGAAGCCCGGGTGAAAGATGGAAAAATTGTTCTCCCCGGCGGGGCGGAATACCGGGTGCTCCTGTTGCCCCCACTTTTCACCATGAGGCTTTCTGTTTTGGAAAAAATCGACGAGCTTGTCTCCGCGGGAGCGGTGATTTTCGGCCCGCGTCCGTTGCAGTCTCCCAGTCTGATTGAGCATGGCGAGGGAGATCAGGCGGTGGCCCGCTTGGCGGAGAAACTTTGGGGGACACCTTCGGAAAATCCGGTGGATCGGACGGTTGACCGGGGGCGTGTCTTCTCGAACACATCATTTGAAGAGGTGTTTGCCAGACTCCAACTGGTGCCGGATTTCACATTTCACTCAGCACTGTCCGATCGGGAAATTCTTTCGATTCACAGACGGGTTGGAGAAGCGGAGGTCTATTTTGTGTCGAATCAAAAAAACCGGCCAGAGGAGATCCGGGCGGTTTTTCGGGTGGGAGATCGTGCGCCGGAATGGTGGGATCCGGCAACGGGTGCCATCCGGCCCCTGCCGGATTTCAAAATCGAGGGTGACTGTGTTTCCGTACCGCTCCGGCTTGATCCTTATGGCTCGGGGTTTGTGGTATTCCGCGGCGAAAGAAAGCCAACTGCCGGGAAAAATTGGCCCGAGTTCAAGACGGAAGAAACCCTTTCCGGTCCGTGGCAGGTGGATTTCCCACCGAATCTCGGCGCTCCGGCATCCATTGCGTTGGAACATCTTTCCTCGCTTTCGGAACAGGATGATCCCGGCGTCCGGTTTTTTTCCGGAACAGCGGCATACAGGAAAAAAGGTTTTTCCATTTCACACGAATTGCTGGCGGCAAATCGTTCGCTGTTTCTTGATCTCGGACGGGTTGAAGTGATTGCCGAAGTGATTCTCAATGGGAAAAACCTTGGAACACTGTGGAAGCCACCCTTCCGGGTCCCGCTGAACGGGGCTGCGAAGGCGGAAGACAATGAGTTGGAGATCCGTGTCACCAACCTCTGGCCGAATCGCATGATTGGAGATGCTTCACTGCCGGATGATGTCGAGTGGACGGATGCGAAACGCCGCGGCAGCTTCCCGGTCCGGTGGCCGGATTGGCTTCTGGAAGGAAAGCCGCGTCCCAGTGGACGGGTGACATTTTGTACCCGACGGGAGGTTTATACAAAAGACGACCCCTTGCTTCCCTCGGGCCTCATTGGCCCGGTGACGATCCAGACGGAGATTGGCCCACCATGAGGAGGGTGTGGGTTTTCCTTTTTGTGTCGGTTGTTTTTCGGGCGGTGGCGGAACAACGTGTGGAGTTGATTGCGGATTCTGAGTTTCAGCAGGGGTTCCAAGTGGTTGAGGAAGGAGTGGCATTCCCTCCGGTCAAATGGAATGAGCATGGCAAACCGGTGTGGAAGATTGCCCATCACCACAGCAAAAGTTCTTTTTCCAATCGGGAGAAGTTTCAGTTCCGGAAGAATGGCCTGACTTTTGACGATGGGTACGGGTTGCTTGATGTCCATCCACTGAATGGGGAGGGCGATGTGGTTGTGGGAATGAATGCGGATCGGGAGTTCGGGGGAATTTATCGCCTGGCGGGAGATCCCTGGCCCCATCTTTATGTCACCCAGCGCATTGGCAGCCCGGGCGGACACCTCGGAGACAAATCTCCGTCGCTTGCCGACATGTCAAAGATCGATTTTTCCATCGGAGTGCGTCTGCTGGGCGATCGTCCCAACAAAAAGGAAGGATATTCAAGCTCCCGGCATGCCGCCCAGTTCCTCCTGCTTTTCAGTGTCCAAAATCTCAACAGAAAGTCCCCGGGCTATGGAGATTATTTCTGGTTCATCGTGGCCCTTTACGATGACCGGGAACCACTCACTCGCCTGCATGTGATGAGGGACAAAAGTACGCCGAAGAAAAAAGCCACCGAGAAGCTGATATACAGCGTTGGAATCGGGGCGTTCACCAGTGAGATCGTCGCCGAAGGCCATTGGGTGACGATTTCCGGAGATCTGTTGCCGCATATTCGCGCGGGATTGCAGGAAGCCTGGAGGCAGGGCTATCTTCCAGATTCCCACGACCCTGCCGACTACAAATTGGGCGGTTTGATTTTCGGTTGGGAAGTGACCGGGCTCAATGAGGTGGCTGTTGCCATAAAAGATCTTCGCGCCACGGCCTGGCTCCGGGATTCTTCATCGGATTGATTTTTTCGCGAAAGGGTTTGATCCCCGGAAAAAGGCAATGCTCCCATCCGGCTTGTCAAAAGGGCTGGATACGCTGGGCGTTGTTGTAAATGGTGCCGGGACTGCCGTGCAGGATGTAGCACTCGCCGCGCAGTGTTTCATAGGTGTCGTTTCCAATTCGTTCCGGCTGAAGAAGCCCCAGAATGGTTTGAAAAAAGCCGAACAACTGAAACTCGTCCGCAGGATTCGAGGGAACGCGATTTGGATTGTAGCTCATGGCCACCTGCATTGTGCGGTTGTCGGAATAGGCGATGCTCCCATCGGAGTATCTCACTCCCTGCACGGAGTCGGTATTCACAGTGTTGTTGGGAAAGTACAGACCTATGGCCTTGGAGGTGGCCTCATTGGTGCCATCGGAGAGAATGATCAGGGGAACTGTGCTGGATCTGTCGGGGTTGGCTCCTCCGGCGAGCGAGCTGGCGGAGAGCGAGGTTCTGCCGATGAGTGTGTCGTTTTGACTGACGACAAAGTTCTTCTTTGTTGTCGTGTCAAGGGGGGCGTGGGCAAGCTCATTGGAGGAGTTGACCCAGTAAATGTGGCCGGGAGCCCAGATGGATGTGTCCATTCTGAAGGTCAAATCGCACCGCATCACTCCCATGCTGAAAGTCTGTGTGGTCGGAAAGACCCCTCCCACGGCCTGGATGGGATGTGTTCCAGCGGGGGCATTGACGGAGATATCATCCACCCTCAACCCTGTGTTCAGGGTCGTGCCATTGATGAACTGATGGATGGCTGAGTATTCTCCGGATGTCGGATTCACTTTGTAGCGATACTCGTAGCTGTATTTGATGCAGGGAATGGCAATCACATTTGTTTGCTCATAAGTGGCCCCGGTTTTCCCCTTCCAGTTTTCATAAGCCCCGGAATATTCGAACTCGCTTGTCAATTCATCGGCCTGGAGTGAGGGCAATTGGCTTTCATCGAGATCATCCGCATCCGAATTGGAATTGTCCGAGTTGTGTTGATCGTTCACCAAGTTCTCAGACTGGGTGAAATCATATTCCCCGCGCCGGTAGAGGCAGACCGGGTGTGGGGCGATGGTCAACTTGGTGACGACCGAATCCACCGAAGAAGAGGTGATGGTGCAAACCGTTCCAGCCACGTCGGTGAATCCGGCCTGTGTTGGATTGTAAGTCCTGCTGTGCAACTCATCGACAAACGAAGTCTGCCCGCCTCGACCATAACGGCTGCTTGCCGGCCCTACGACGTCGACTTTTTCTCCGTTCAATCCCACTGGGAGAGTGATTTGGTTGATGAACCCACCTCCCCGGGAGGAAATTCCGAGGGTCATGTTGCCGGAAGCAAGGGTATGGGTTGTTTTCTGAGGATCGGAAAGCATGGCAATCTGACCGGCTTGCGATTCTGTGGAAGCAAGGCAACACGCAACAAGCGTGAGTGCGGCAAGGGGTGCAGGGTGGAGTAATGGCAGTTTTTTTAGGGGGGTGTTCATGATTATGGGGGGGATTTTTCAGGGTGGAAAAGGGGAACCGCAGAAATTGAAAACCGCGAAGTGCCTCTG
>JADHED010001291.1_pt1 | contig 22360 bp, 13 predicted proteins | sample 8952041 | NCBI WGS metagenome assembly JADHED01 (sample SAMN16124423, study PRJNA663239) | bioreactor sludge metagenome | isolation source: sludge (control) | place: India:Bengaluru | collected 2018-09-08
GCGCGCGCCCGCTAGACGGGCGCCGGGCCCGTCGGCACGCCCCTGGGCCCCGCCGCCGCGCGCGGACCGGGGCCCCGCGGGCGGCGGCCCGGCCGCGCGGCGCGCCCGCTACGGGGTCGGCCAGCGCGGCCCGTTCGCGCCGTCGGTGCCCGCCGCGATCACGAGATAGAACGCGTGCGCGCCCGCGACCTCGGCCTCGGTCGCGGCGGTCCGCGCTAGCGGGTGGCGCGCGAAGCGCGCCCACGAGGTCGGGTCGGCGGCGCCGAAGACGCGGTACTCCGCGAAGCACGCGTCGGCGGGAGCGGCGTCCCAGCGCAGGCGCAGGCCGGCCGCGGCGCGTTCGACCCGCAGCCCGGACACCGTCGTCGTCGTGGCGCATCCGGCGACCGCGCCCTGCACGACCGGCAGCACCAGGTACGACGGCCGCGCGGCGTCGTGCCAGATCGTGTTCGTCGCGACCTGCGTCTCGCCGTCCTCCCGGAACGGGTGCCCGGTGTTCGGGTTCGGGTCGAAGCGCGTGTCGTTCGACGACGAGACCTCGATCCGGACCCGGTGCCCCGCGTCGAACACGAGGCTCGTCGTCCAGAGGTCGACGACGAACTCGTAGACCTGGCCCGGCGTCAGCAGCGTCTCGCTCTTGGTGGACAGCCGGTGCCGCGCGCGGAGCACGCCATCGGTGACCGACAGCGCGCGGCTGCTGGGATAGACGTCCACCAGCTTGACCGTCCAGTCGGTGTCACGGGCGCTCGACGCGGCGAACAGGTGCGCCTCGAGGCGGCCGGACACCTCGAGGGGCGCGGTCAGCGGCGCGCTCGTGTACGTGATCACGTCGGGCCGCGACTCGATGCCGGACTGCTCGTACGGCCCGGCGGGAAGCGTCAGGTTGGGGCCGCCGTGGGTGGGCACCGGCGCGTGCGGGTCGTACGTGAGCGTGTCGGAGCCGCCGCCCGCCGCGGGGGGCGTGCGCTCGAGCCGGCGCGACGGGTGCAGGTAAAAACGCGTCGGCGTGGACGGCGGGGGCCAGCCGGGCAGCGTCCGCCACGTGTTCCCCGGCGCCGGCGAGAAGAGCCCGTCGGCGCCCATGAGATACGCGCGCACCGGCGGCTCGTCCATGATCCCGGTGTCCTTGCCCTTCAGCCAGAAGTCGAACCAGCGCAGGACGTCGGGCGCCATGTCGTCGATCGCGTTGAGCGGGTAGATGGCCTGGCCCGCGACGTTGAGCCCGAGCGTGCCGTGCGCCCACGGGCCCATGCGCAGCTTCTGGTTCCAGCGCGCGCCCGGCGCCGCCTCGGAATGGAGGCGCGCGAACGCCTGGACGGTGCCCTCACCGAAGATGTCGTACCAGCCGCCCACGTGGTACATCGGCGTCGCGACGTGCGGGAGCCGCGTGAACAGGTTCTGCGCGTCCCAGTACGCGTCGTCGTTCGGGTGCTGCCGGTACTCCTCCCGCATGTAGTCCGCGCCCTGGTTGTGCAGCCACGTGTCCACCAGCTCCTTCCGGTAGCCGCCCCCCTGGAAGACCATGTGGTCGTACGCGTGCGGCGTGGCCATGATCACCCACGAGGCGTCGAGGTGCGGCGGCGGGGCGCCGGCGGTCATGTACTGCACGATGCCGAGGGCCGAACCGCCGTAGGTGCCCACGTGGCCGTCCGACCAGTCCTGCGCGGCGATCCACTCGACGCTGTCGTAACCGTCGCGGTGCTCGCCCCAGTTCTCGTCGCGGAACGGGGTGTAGAACCCCTCCGACGCGTAGCGCCCCCGCACGTCCTGCGCCACGGCCGCGTAGTCGTTCGCGACGAACAGGTCGGGGAGGCTCGGCGCCAGGCCTTCCTTGTTGTACGGCGTACGCGCCAGCACCGCGGGCCAGCGGCCGCCGCGGGATGGCCGCCACACGGTCGTCGCGAGGCGGGTGAGGCCGTCCCTCGTCGGCAGCAGCACGTCGCTGCGGTTCGACGCGAGCGCCAGGTCGATCCCCACCGGGTTCTGCCGCAGGTCCACGAGCGCGACGCCGGGCCGCCACGCGTCGGCGACGCGCGGCGTGAACCCGGAGGTCTCGACGCCGGCGCCCGGGGCCGAGTAGAGCTGGTTGAAGTGCAGCGTGTCGCGCGAGTAGACCAGCACGCGGTCGATGCCCGGCACGTCGTCGGCGACCGTGAACGTGTAGTAGCCGCCGGCGTCCGTCGTGGCCTCGGCCTCGACGGGGATGGGCGTGTCCGGGGCGCCGGTCACCACGAGCGCCCGGGTGATCGCGACCTTGCGGCCGGCGAGCGGGGCGCCGGAGGGAGCCTCGGTCAGACGACCGCCGAGGGTCGCCGCGGACGCGACCTCGCTCGCGAGGCCGGCCGCGAACGCGGCGGCCAGCACGGCGGCGACGAGGGGGAGGACGCTGGAACCCGCGCGCATCGGTCGGCCTCCGGGGCCCCCGGAATGTACGGCGCGGCGCCGCGCGCCCCCCGCGGGCTTATGTGGACGCCGCGGCGGGTTAGTGACGCATCGTGGCACGCGGGTGCCGCGGTGCGGCATGAAGGCGTAGACTTCCCGGGAAGCGGGTGGCCCTCGCCAGGAGGCCGCATGGCGCCGGTTCCGATCGCAGGCAAGCGGGTGCTCTACGTCTCGGGCCGGCTGTCGCTCTGGCACGAGTTCCTGCACGCGCTCGGCGAGGTGGACGGCTGCCGCGTGGGCGAGGCGCCGGACGGCGGGACCGTCGTGCGCTGCAGCGAGGCGGCGTTCCGCTTCGTCGTCAACCTCGACATCCGGTCCGCGCTGGAGTCGATCCACCGCGAGTTCTTCAACCTGGTCCTGCTCGACCTGCGCGAACCGGACGGACACGCCGGCGCCGGCGAGCGCGGGACCTTCGAGGACGGCCTCGCGCTCCTCGACGCCATGGACGCGGAGCCGGACATCGAGCGGCGCTACGGCTTCCACCGGGTGTGCGTGCTCGTCTCCGGCGCCGACCCGTACGAGGTCGACCGGCGCATCGCCACGCTCGGCGCGCGCGGCGTCGGGCGGGTCCTGCGGGACCCCACGGTCGTGCCGGACCTCGGCGCGGGCTTCCTTCCCCCCGGCGCCGGCGGCCCCCTCCCGGACGGCTTCCTCGTGCCGTCGCGCGCCGCCTTCGCGGGGCGCGTGCTGCACGAGATGGTCAGGCTGACCCAGCGCCGCGAGGCCGGGAAGGTCGCGCTCTGCGCGTCGGGCGGCGGCATCACGGGGCTGTACTTCGAGATGGCGGCGCTGAAGTGCCTCGAGGACTGCTTCTCCACCGGGGCGCTCAACGACCTCGACCTCTACTTCGGCATCAGCGCGGGCGGCGTCGCCTGCGGGATGCTCGCGAACGGCTTCACCGCCACGGAGTTCATGGCCGCGGTCGCGGGCGTCGAGGGGGGACGGATCGCCCCGCTCGACCTGAACCTGCTCGACATCTCCCACCTCGACCTGGCGGGGCTCGCGGCGCCCCTGCGGCAGATCGCGGGGCTCGTCTGGAACTCCGCGACGTCGCTCGCGCAGCTGCGGCTGCCCTTCTCGCTCGAATCGCTGGTCTTCGAGTACGGCGACATCGTCCACGCGCCGTTCAACACGCGCGGCTTCGCGGCGCTGCTCGAGAAGGCGTTCAGCGCAGAGGGCCGCACGAACGACTTCCGGCGCCTGCGCCGCAAGCTGCTGATCGGCGCCACCGACCAGGACCTGAAGGAGCACGTCCTGTTCGGCGACCCGCCCTTCGACGACGTGCCGATCAGCGTGGCGATCCGGGCGTCGATGAGCCTCAACCCGGTGTTCGCCCCCACGCTGATCAAGGGGCGCTACTACGCGGACGGGGCGGTGACGCGCACGTCGAACTTCGTCGACGCGATCCACCGCGGCGCCGACCTGATCTTCGCCCTCGACCCGCTGGTGCCCTACGTCTCGAAGGAGCCGGGCTACACGCGTCGCCGCGGCGCGGTCTACAACGCGGACCAGGACATCCGGACGGTGTCGTACACGCGCTACGAGACGACGCGGAACTGGGTGCTGCGGCGGCACCCGAACGTCAGCATGTACACGTTCCTGCCGGCGAACAACCTGCGGCGCCTCATGTCGGTGAACCCGATGGACCACCGGCCGTTCCTCGAGATCTGGAGCGGCGCGTACCGCAGCACGCTGCGCCGGATCCACGCGCTCCTGTACCGCATGCGCGGCGACCTCGCGCACCACGGCATCCAGCTCGACACCGCGCGCGCGGACGCCGTCGCGGCGCGGCTCGAGGCCGCGGCCTCCCCCACCTTCGCCGACTTCTTCCCGGACGGCCGCGTCGACGACGCCGCCCGGCCCGCGGAAGCCCTCGTCTGACGCCGGTTTGCGGGGCCCTTTTCCCATCCCGGGATTTGTGGATATAATTATCCTAATTGAACGGCGCCCCCGATCGCCGGAAGAGAGCAGGACAGGAGAAGGGACCATGTCGTACCGCAGGCTGCGCCTGGCCGTCCTCGCGGCCGCCGGCGCGCTCGCGCTGTTCGCCGGACACGCCGCGCTTTCGTCCGCCGCACCCACATCCGGACCCCCCGCCGAGAACGGCACCGCGAAGAAGGCCCCGCCGCCGCGCGCGATCCCCGGGCTGACCGTGCCGGACGCGTTCCCCCGCGCGTGCGTGGACTGTCACGTGAACTACCCCGAGGTGGGCGTGGACGCGCGGTTCTCGACCGCGCTCGCGCGCTGGCAGGAGGGCGTGCGGCCCGACGTGCTGGCCAAGGCGCGCGCGGCGGCGCCGGCGGGGCTGACGCTGGGCGGGAAGCACCCGGCGGTGCCCGACGCGCTCGGCGACGTCCCGCGCGCGTGCCTCGAGTGTCACGGCAAGGACGCCAAGGCCGCGCCGACCTTCGCGCGGCTGATGCACGCGATCCACCTCACCGGGGACGCGGCCAATCACTTCATGACGCTGTTCCAGGGCGAGTGCACGCACTGCCACAAGCTCGACGCCGGGACCGGGAACTGGAGCGTGCCGTCGGCGCCGGCGAAGTAGGGCCCGGTCAGGAATAGCGGCGCGCGTACAGGCCGGCGAGGCCGCCGCGCGAGGTCTCGCGGTACTTCTCCTGGAGGTCGCGGCCGGTCTGCCCCATCACCGTGACGATGTCGTCGAACGGCACCTGGTGCGTGCCGTCGGAGAGCAGCGCGTAGCCCGCGCAGGACAGCGCGCGCGACGCGGCGAACACGTTGCGCTCGATGCAGGGGATCTGCACCAGCCCCGCGATCGGGTCACACGTCAGGCCGAGGTGGTGCTCGAGCCCCATCTCGGCCGCGTACTCGATCTGGCGGATCGTCCCCGCGAGCAGCTGCGCCGCGGCCGCCGACGCCATCGCGCAGGCGGTCCCCACCTCGCCCTGGCAGCCGACCTCCGCGCCGGAGATGGACGCGTTGTGCTTGACGAGGTTGCCGACGAGGCCCGCCGTGGCGAGCGCGCGCAGGATCTCGTCGTCGGCGACGCCGAGGGTGTCCTGGTAGAACTGCAGGATCGCGGGGAGCACCCCGCACGAGCCGCAGGTCGGCGCGGTGACCACGACGCCCCCCGCGGCGTTCTCCTCCGAGACCGCGAGCGCGTAGGCCATCAGCAGCGTGCGCTCGCGCAGGCCGGGGACCGTCAGCCGGGCCCGCCGGTGGAAGGTCCACGCCTTGCGCGGCAGGTGGAGCACGCCGGGCAGCACCGACTGCTGCACGAGGCCGCGCGCGATCGCGTCCTTCATCGTCGACCACGCCGCGCCGAGGAAGTCCCAGATCGCCTCCCCCTCGTGCCGCGCGACGTACTCCCAGAGCGTGAGGCCGTCGCGGGCGCACTCGTCGAGGACGGCGCGCATGGTGCCGTGCGGGTACACGCAGGGCGCCGCCGCGACCTCGGCCGCCTCGCGCAGGGCCCCGCCGCCGACGCTGTACACCGTCCAGCTGTCGGCGATCCGGTCGTCGGCGTCGAGCGCCTCGAACACGAGCCCGTTCGGGTGCTCCGGGAGCCGCTCCGCCGTCCGGAAGACGATCTCGGCGGAGACCGGGGCGAGCGCGGCGCGCAGGGCGACGTCGGTCAGGTGCCCCTTGCCCGTCGCGGCCAGGCTCCCGTACAGCCGCACGCGGTAGCGCGCCGCCCCCGGCGTGCGCGCGCGGAACTGCTCGCCCGCCCGGCGCGGCCCCATCGTGTGGCTGCTCGAGGGGCCCATGCCCGTCCGGTAGATCTCGCGAATCGACTCCATCGCGCCCTTGGACCTCCGCCGTCAGGGTACGCCTCGGCGAGGGCGCGTGCGACGCCGGGCGGCGTCGTGCGACGCGCCCGCCGCCGGCCGTCCCGCCGCTGGCGGCGCGCGCCCCGAGTCCCGATATTCCCCCGGGCTCTTCCCGGAGGGTTGATGATGCGTTCGCGTGTGTGCCGCTCGATCTCCCGTGTCCTGTTCCCGGTTCTCGCGGCGGGGCTCCTACCGTCGCTCGCGGCGGCCCCGGCCGACCTGCCCCGCGGGGAGGTCCAGGCCGACACAGCGCTGGTCTACGTCCTGCGCCCGGCGAAGGCCGGCTTCGCGGTGCCGGCGTACTTCTTCGTCGACGACGCGTTCGCGGGCGTGAACCGCGGGGACTCGTATTTCTTCCTGCACGTCGCGCCCGGCCGGCACCTGTTCTGGGGCCGGATGGAGAACGTGGACGCCTTCGAGGCCGAGGTCGAGGCCGGGAAGACCTACTACATCCGGCAGAAGACCATCCCCGGCCTGCTCGCGGCGCGCATCGCCGTCGAGCTGCTCGACCCGGCGGAGGGCGAGAAGATCCTCGCGCAGGACGTCAAGCATCTCTCCGAGGTGTCGGCCGAGGAACGGGCGCACGGCGAGGAGCACGCGAAGCGGCTGCTCGAGAAGGCCCGGAAGGACGCCGCCAAGAAGTCGTAGGAGGCGCCGGCCGGCGGCACCGGCAGGCGCGACGGGCGCGCACCGCGGGGACGATCCCCCCTACAATCCCTCCGCCCGGAGGAACTCTCATGCGTGCGCCCGCCACGTGTCTGCTGCCGTTCGTCGTCCCGTTCGTGGTCGTCGCCGCCCTCGCCCAGCAGGTCCCCGCACCGGGCGTCCCGGAGCCGACGGCACCGGAACAGTCCGCGCCGCCACCGCCCGCCCAGGAACCCCAGGCGCCGGACCCCGCCCCCGCGCGCCCGAAGCTCGCGCTCGTGCTCTCCGGCGGCGGCGCCCGCGGCGCCGCCCACATCGGCGTCCTCAAGGTGCTCGAGGAACTCCGCATCCGGCCGGACATCGTCGTCGGCACGAGCATGGGCTCGATCGTCGGCGGGCTCTACGCGGCCGGGTGGTCGCCGCAGGAGATCGAGACGCTGCTCGCCGAGATCGACTGGGACGAGATGTTCCGGGACCGGCTGTACCGGCCGGAGCAGTCGTTCCGCCGCAAGCAGGACGACGAGCCGTTCCTGGTCCAGACGAAGATCCGCTTCAAGGGGCTCAAGCCGTACATCCCCGGCGGGGCGCTCGCGGGGCAGAGCCTCGAGCTGATGTTGCTCTCGCTCGAGATGCAGTCCACGACGGAGCAGGACTTCGACCGCCTGCCGATCCCGTTCCGCGCGGTGGCGATGGACATCGTCACGGGCGAGCCGGTCGTGATCGGCAGCGGGAGCCTTGCGGCCGCGATGCGCGCCAGCATGTCGATCCCGGGCGCCTTCCCGCCGGTCGTGCTGAACGGACGCACGCTCGTCGACGGCGGGGCCGCGGCGAACCTCCCCGTGGGGCTGGCCCAGCAGATGGGGTTCGACCGTGTGATCGCCGTGGACATTTCCTCGCGGCTCAGCCGGACCGGCGACGCGCCCGACAGCTTCCTCGCCGTCTACATGCAGCTCAACTCGATCATGACCGCCGCGAACCGCGTGGAGGACATCAAGCGCCTGCGGGCCGGCGACGTCCTGATCGTGCCGGACCTCGGCGACGTGTCGTTCGTGGACTTCGATCGCGCCGGCGAGACCGTCGCGATCGGCACCGACGCCGCCCGCGCGAAGGCCGACGAGCTGCGCCCCCTCGCGGCCGACGAGGCGCGCTGGCGGGAGTTCGAGGCGCGTCACCGCAAGCCCGCGCTGCTCGCGCCGGTGATCGACGAGGTGCGGCTCGTCAACACCTCCCCGATCGCCGACGAGGTGATCCTCGCGCACCTCGGCCTGCGGGCCGGGGACCCGCTGGACGACAAGGTGCTGCGGGCGCGCCTGCTCACGCTCTACAACCTGTCGTACTTCGGGATCATCCGCGACCGCGTCGAGACGGTCGACGGCAGGCAGGTGCTGGTCATCGAGACCCCGGCCCGGCCGTACGGCCGCAACGTGGCGCAGTTCGGGCTCAACTTCCGCGACGACTTCGAGGGGGACAGCGCCTACAACCTGACCATCCGGCACCAGTTCCTGGCCGTGAACCGGCGCGGGGGCGAGTGGCAGAACGTGCTCCAGATCGGCGACCGCGCGCTCGTCTCCAGCGCGTTCTACCAGCCGCTCGACCTGCGCATGCGCTGGTTCGTCGAGCCCGCGCTGCGCTACGAGCGGTTCCAGCAACCCGTCTGGTTCGAGGCCGAGCCGGTCGCGGAGTACCTGCTGCAGGACATCGGGGCGCACCTCGACGTCGGGTACGTGCTCGGGAACTGGGGCGAGCTGCGGATGGGCCCGTTCTACTCCCGGAACCGGGCCACGCTGCGCACCGGGCTGCCGATCTTCCCGACGTTCGACGACGACCTGGCGGGCGTCGGCGCGCAGTTCCGGGTCGACACGCGGGATTCGACGGTGTTCCCGACGCGCGGCTGGAACGTCCACGCCTCCTACGGCAAGTCGGTCGAGAGCCTGGGCAGCGACGCCGCGTTCGACCAGGTCACGCTGTCGGCCGAGTACTCGATCCCGCTCGGCGCCAGCACCGTCGCGCCCTACGTCGAGGCCTCGTTCAACGCGGAAAGGCCGACGCCGTTCACGTCCGTCAACCTGGGCGGGCTCGGCCGCCTGTCCGGCCTTGGCCTGAACGAGCTGGCCGGGGAGGACCTGGTCTTCGGCCGGCTGCGCTACCAGTACCGCCTGGCCAGCATCGACGCGGCCGGCATCCGCATGCGGCTCTACGTCGGCGCGACGCTCGAGGCCGGCAACGTCTACGAAGAGGGGGCGAGCATCACGGCAGACTCGCTGCGCACCGGCTACAGCGCCTACTTCGCCGCGGAGACGCCGGTCGGGCCGGTGTACCTCGGGTACGGCCGCACCGACGGCGGCCGCGACCGCGTGTACTTCCTGATCGGCGACTCGTACTGACGCGGAGGCCGGGCTACGCGGTGACCTCGCCGGCGATCGGCAGCGCGATGCGCCGCCGGACCTCGTCGGCCGAGCCGCAGGTGCCGAGCAGGTACATCAGCTTCACCGACGCGGCCTCGAGGGTCATGTCGCCGATGCCGACCGCGCCGGCCTCCGCGGCGAGACGCCCGCCGGCGTACAGCTGCAGGTCCACGCGCCCGTGCATCGACTGCGAGCCGACGGCCACCACGATTCCGGCCTCACGAGGCCGGCGACCGCGTCCACGATCGAGCGGTCGACGACCGGTAGGTTGCCGACGCCGAACGCCTGCAGCAGCACGGCGCGGACCGAGGTGCCCGCGAGGGCGGCGAGCGGCTCCGCGGGCTGCCCGGGCAGGAGGCGCAGCGCGGCGACGCGGCGGTCGAACGCGCCCTCGACACGGCAGGGCGCGGCGGGCGGCCCGCCGGTCGCGGGCGCCGGCGGCGCCGGCACGTCGAGCTTCAGGTGCGTGCCCATCTCGGCGAGCGGCGGGAAGTTCGGCGAGCGGTACGCGGCGTACGCGAAGGAGCTGCGCTTCGTCGTCCGGTTGCCGCGCAGCAGCATCTCGTCGAAGTAGATGCCCACCTCGGGGATCGGCCGCGTGGCCAGGTCCACCGCGCCGACGAGGTTCGCGCGCGCGTCGGAGCGCGGGTCGGCGAGCGGCCGCTGCGAGCCGGTCAGGATCACCGGCGTCCGCAGGTCGCGCAGCAGGAACGAGAGCGCCGACGCCGTGTAGGCCATCGCGTCCGTGCCGTGCGTGATCACGACGCCGTCTCCCCGGTTGGACGCCTCCGCGATCGCGTGCGCGAGCGCGACCCAGTGCTCCGGCGTGACGTCGCACGAGTCGATGTTGCAGAAGACGCGCGGCGTGACGTCGGCGATCTCGGCCAGCTCGGGCACCTGGGTGACGATCGCGGGCCCGAACTCGTCCGGCGCGAGCGCGCGGTCAGGGTGCCGCGGGCGCATGCCGAGCGTGCCGCCGGTGTGGAGGATCAGGACGCGGGGGCGTGACATCGGGCGATCGTACCCGATGCCCCGTGCGGCCGTCAGGGGCAGGCCGCGGGAGACGCGTCGACCGACGCGTCGCGCGGCGCCGCGAGGCCGGGGCCGCCGTCGTCCCACGTGCCCGGCGCGCCGCCGACGACGGCGCGCACGAGGGAGAACCGCGGCGCGGGGCGGTCGGAGAGCGGGACCGACGTGGTCGCGACACGTGAGGCCTCGCAGACGTCAACCGCCGTCGCGAAGTCTCCCGCGCCCGCGCGGAGGCGCGCGAGATCCCCGCTGACGACGTCGTACACCGCGAGTTCGACCGGCGACCAGCGGAGTTGCGTCGCGCCCGGGGACCCGGCGGCGCGCTCGACCAGGGCGTGGCGCACGGGCGACGCGACCGGCGCCGCCGCGCAGTCGAGCCGCGCGGTGCGCACGTCGCGCGTGCCGCCCGCGAGGACGCGCGTCCACGCGAGCCGGACCGCGCCGCCGTCCCACGCGGCGCGCGCGGCCTCGCTGCCCGGCTCCGCCAGCGGCGTCTCCGCGCCGATCACGTCGCCGGCGGGGTCGAGCCGCTGGCGCAGCAGCCCCGCGTCCGCGTCGTGGCAGACCGCGACGACCTCGACGCCGGTGTACGCGAGCGCCGCGCCGCGCCCGGCGCAGCCGAAGGGAGCGGGCGCGCGCGTCACGGTGCCGTCGCGCCGCACCGCCGCGCGCACGCCGGACGCGTGCGCCGGGTCGCCGCCCGCGAGGACCGCGTCCCAGGCGGCGATCGCCGTGTCTCCCGCCATCACGACCGCGCGGGCCCGGCGGTCCTCGGCCGGGCTCGCCGCGGCCACGAGAACGGGCGCGCCGCGGCGCCCGCCGTGCGCGTCGCGCCACTCGACGAACACCGCGGCCTGCGGATCGACCCACAGGACGACGGTGCCCCCCTGCGGGTCGGGGGCCACCACGATCGAGCCGCCCCGCGGCGGGAGAGGCCCTCCCGCCTCCCCGAGCCGGATCTCGTCCACGAGGCGGGAGCCGGTCTCGGTGAAGACCGACAGGCGCGCCGACGGGGGCGAGCCCGCGGCCCACCCGACGGCGAGGCGGCGGCCGTTCCACGCGAGCGAGGGCGACGCGGTGCCGGCCTCGGCCGGGACGAGCGGCGCGTCACTCACGAACGGCGCGCCGTCCGCGGCTCGCGCCGCGTAGCGCAGCGCGGGGACGCCGTCACGCGCGTCGCGGAACACCACGGCCGCGCGCCGCCCGGTCCACGCGACGGCCGGCTCGAGGCTCGCCGCGGGGTCCGCCTCGAGCGGGGACGTCGTCCAGGGCGGGCCGCCGCTCTCGAGCACCAGCGGATCCGCGCTCGCCGCGCCGTCCACGCGCGCGAGCCAGGCGAGCCCCGGCTCGCTCGAGGACGCCAGGCCGAGGCCGGCGTCCGCCTGCGCGCCGCGGCTCTCGAACGGCGTGAGCGGGGCGCCGGCGCACTCGCGGTCGCACCCCTCGTCCAATGTCCCGTCGAGGTCGTCGTCGCGGCCGTTGCAGCGCTCGCTCGCGCCGGGGAAGACCTGCGGGTCGCCGTCGTCGGCGTCCCCCGCGCAGGCGTTCACGCCGTCACCGTCGGCGTCCTCGCAGCAGTCGACGAGCCGGATCCGCGCGGGGCGCGCGGCGGCCGACGGCACCTCGTCGCGCAGGAACGCGGGCCGGCTGCCGGTCCAGGCGAGGCCCGCGCGGAAGTCCGGGAACGCGGGCTGCGGCGGGACCGGCACCGGCAGGACCGCGCCGAGCGGGACGGCGGCCGCGTCGAGCCGCCGCAGCCGCAGCCCGTAGGCGCCGGAGGCGCCGCCGACCCAGCCGGCGACGTACTCGCTGCCGGTCCACGCGAGCGAGGCGTGGTTGGCGTAGGCTTCCGCGCCGTCGAGGCGCTGGTCCACGCCGACGGGCGCGCCGGCGGAGGACACGCGCGCGGCGTAGATCCCCGGCCCGCCGCTGCGACGGTCGCCCCACACGACCGCCCACTCGCCGCCGTTCCAGGCGATGGCGGGCTGCGTCGCGGCGTGCCCGGAGTGGACCGCCGCCGGCAGCCCGACCGGCTGGCCGGCGCGGTCGCTGCGCACGAAGCGGATCGTGCCGGCGCCGTCGGACCACGTCACGCCGATCGCCGCCGGCGCGACGGCGAGCGAGACCTCGTCCGCGCCGTTGGGCGCGCCGCAGGTCAGGCACGCGGCCGCCGTCGCGAACGTCCCGTCCTCCCGCACCCGGCGCGTGTGGACGCGGCCGTTGTACCAAGCCCACGCGACGACGAACGCGTCGCCGTCCCAGGCGATCGCGGGGCGCTGCCCGTCCTGTCCCGCGACGTTGACGCCGACCGGCCCGGCCGCGAGCCGGCCGCGCGCGTCGACGAAGGCGAACAGGATCCGCGGCAGGCCGAAGTCCTCCTCGCTCCACGCGACGCCGTAGCCGTTCCCGGACCACGCGACGACCGGGTCGAGCTCCGCCGCGGTGCGCGCCGAGAGCGGCAGGGGGTCGCCCGCCGGGCCGCCCGACGGGTCGAGCCGCCGGAAGACGATCTCGGTGTCGAGCCCCGCGGCCTGGGACCAGACCGCGCCGAAGCCGTGGCCGTCCCAGGCGAGGACGCGGTCCCGACCGAGCGTGGTGCGCGCCGCGGCGTCGCTCGCCGCCCCCTCGGAGGCGAGCACGCGCGGGTCGCCGCAGACGGTCGGGCAGCCCGCGTCGATCGTGCCGTCGCCGTCGTCGTCGCGGCCGTCGCACAGCTCGGCCGCGAGCGCGCCGCTCGCCGCCGGGTGGATCGCCAGGGCCGCGAGGATCGCCAGGACCGCGAGGAGCCGACGGAGCACGTTATTTCACGTAGCCCAGCGCACGGAGCTGCTTTTCGGTCTCGGCCGTCGGCGCGTCGCCCTCGGGCGGCGGACCGAGCGCCGCGACCCGCGTCCGGCACTCGGACTCCCACGTCGCCTTCTGCGCGCGCCGGGCCTCGAGGGCGGCGCCGGCCCACGCGACCGCGGAGGTCTGCTCGCCCGGGTCGCGCGAGAGGTCGTAGATCGCCTCGTCCGCCCGGCCGGCGATGTACGCGAAGCCGCCGTCGCGCACCGCCACCGCGCCGTCCCACTCGCTGATCATCGGGCGCGGCTCGAGCGTGCCGCCCTTGATCAGCGGCACGAGGCTCCGGCCCTGCGCCGCCGCCTGCGGCGGGATCCCGACGAGGTCGAGGATCGTCGGCATCACGTCGAGCAGGGTGACGGGGGCATCGAAGCGGGCGCCGGCGGGCACGCGGCCGGGAAAGCGCAGGATCAGCGGAACGTGCAGCGACTCGACGTGCAGGTCCTCGTGCAGGAAGTGGCCGTGCTCGAGGAACGCCTCGCCGTGGTCCGAGGTGAAGACGACCAGCGTGTCGCGCGCGAGCCCCAGCTCCTCGAGCGCGCCGAGCAGCTGCGTGACCTGCACCTCGTCCATGCGCAGGATGCCGGCCTCGTACAGGTGCTTGATGAACGCGACCGTCGCCAGGTCGTTCTGGTCCACGCCGTCCCAGAAGATCCTGGCGCGGTCGTTCCAGTTGGACCGCTTGTCGTTGAGCTTCTCCAGCACGTCGAGGAACGGGCCGTCGTACTCCTTGTCGAACTGCCGCACGTACTTGAGCGGGTGCACGTACGGGTCGTGCACGGCGTACGTGTGGTAGAAGAGGAAGAAGCTCTGCTCCTTGCCGTGCGCGCGCAGCCACGCGAGGCTCTTGTCCAGCGGCTTGCCGTGCTCGTACACGTCGAAGCCCTGGTCGAAGCCGCGCGACGCGTGGACGTGCCCGTTGCCGGTGAACGCGACCGTCGCGTAGCCGGACCGCTTCAGCACCTCGGCCAGCGTGTCGATCTCGGGCCGGAGCGCGCGCCCGCGCCCCTGCTCGTCCCACATGTCCACGCCGTGCACGCAGGGGTAGAGCGAGCTGAGCAGCGTCATGTGCGCGGGCGTCGTCTTCGGCGACTGGCTCAGGGCGCGCGTGAACGTCGCGCCCTCGGCGGCGAGCCGCGCGTCGATCGTCGGGCTCGTCGCCGGGGAGTGCCCGTACGCGCCCAGCTTGTCCGCGCGCAGCGTGTCGATCGAGATCAGCAGCACGTTGGGCTGCTGATCGGCGGTCGGCCCCTTCCGGGCGCAGCCGCCGCCGGCCATGAGCAGCAGGAGCGCCGCCGCCAGCAGGGCGGCCGGCGCGGCTGACGGGTCATGCTTCGCGCGCACGAGTTCTCCTCCCCTGCCGCGTGCGGCCGGGACGCGTCCCGTAATGTACGCGGTTCGCCCCGCGCGGACGGCCCATCCGAGGCGAGCTTACGCCAGTCGCGACACCTGTCCGCCTCAGTTCGAGGTCGGCCGCGCCGCCGCCCCCGGCGGCAGGTCCGGCTCGGGGGCCGCCGTGACCGACCAGCCCGTGCGGAGCCCGAGGATGAACCACCCGAGGCCGAGCACGCCGGCGGCGAAGATCGTGTCGCCGATCACGCGCAGCCAGCGCAGCAGGTCCATCAGCCCGGTGTGCATGAACTCCGCCGAACGCGCGTACCAGATCCCCTGGTCCACCGCGGCCCACGTCTGGATCAGGCCGCGGGGCAGGTCCGAGAGCAGGACCATCAGCGCCAGCCCGACGTTGATCGCCCAGAACGAGAACGACAGCACGCCGGTCTTCCAGACCCGCCGCGTCCCGAGCCCTTGAGGCAGAACAGCATCAGGCCGATGCCCAGCATGCCGTACACGCCGAACAGGGCCGTGTGCGCGTGGACGGCGGTCGTGTTCAGGCCCTGCATGTAGTAGAGCGCGACGGGCGGATTGATCAGGAAGCCGAACAGCCCCGCGCCGACGAGGTTCCAGAACCCGACCGCGATGAAGCAGTAGATCGGCCAGCGGTACGCCGAGATCCAGGGGCGCGCCCGGCTGAGCGTCAGGTTCTCGTAGGCCTCGAACCCGATCAGCACCAGCGGGACGACCTCGAGCCCGCTGAACACGGCGCCCAGGGCCATGACCGCCTCCGGCGTCCCCGAGAAGTACAGGTGGTGGAAGGTCCCGAGGATGCCGCCCGCGAGGAAGATCACGGTCGAGAACAGGACGGCCGACGTCGCGGATTCCTGGCGCAGCAGCCCCATGCGGGTGAAGAGGAAGGCGATGACGACCGTCGCGAAGACCTCGAAGAACCCCTCGACCCAGAGGTGGACCACCCACCAGCGCCAGTACTCGGCGATCGCGAGGTTGGTCCGCTGGCCGTACATCAGGCCCGCCGCGTAGAACAGCGCGATGGCGGCGCTCGAGATCACGAACAGCAGCAGCAGGCTGCGCGACGCGCCGTCGTCGGGTGTCGCTGCGCCGGCCGGCCGCGCTCCCACGGCAGGCCGCGCTCCGCCGGCAGGCCGCACTCCCACGGCAGGCTGCTCTCCGTCGCCCCGCCGCGCGGGGCCGCCCCACAGCGCGGGCGCGAGCGCGCGGACCATCAGGAACAGCCAGAGGAACAGCCCGACCAGCAGGAAGATCTGCCAGAAGCGGCCGAGGTCCACGTACTCGTACCCCTGGTGGCCGAACCAGAAGTTCGCGCGCAGGCCCATCCGCTGGCGCGTTCCGTACCACGTGCCGAACAGCGAGCCCACGACGATCACGACCAGCGACCAGAACAGGAAGTCCACCCCCGCGCGCTGTCCGCGCGGCTCGCGCCCGCCGACGGTCGGGCCGACGAACAGCCCCGTCGCCAGCCACGCCGTCGCGATCCAGAAGATCCCGAGCTGCGTGTGCCAGGTGCGGGTCACCGCGTACGGCAGCCACTCGGCGAGCGGCACGCCGTAGAAGCCGCTCCCCTCGACGCCGTAGTGCGCCGTGATGCCCCCCATGACGATCTGCACCACCATCAGCGCGGCCACGACCCAGAAGTACTTCACGGTGGCGCGCATCGACGGCGTCGGCTCGAGCGCGAGGAGCGGGTCCCACTCGGGGAGCGCGTGCTCGGGCTCGGGCCGGCGGCGCAGGATCGCGTAGTACCAGGCGAGCGCGCCGATGCCGGCGAGGAGCACGAAGAAGCTGATCACGCTCCAGATCACCGCGCCGCCGGTCGGCCGGTTTCCCACCAGCGGGTCGGGGGGCCAGTTCTGCGTGTAGGTCACCTCCTGGCCGGGGCGCTCGGTCACGCAGGCCCACGCGGCCCAGAAGAAGAAGGCGTTGAGCTTGCGGCGCCGCTCCGGGTCCGGCACCGAGACCGGCGCGAGCGCGTAGGCCGAGCGCAGGGACGCGAGCTCCGGCGCGCCGCCGAAGAGCGCGTCGTAGTGCGCGCCCACCGCCGCGATGGCGGCGGCCCGCTCGGGGGTGATCGACAGGTCGCCGGTGCGCGGGTCGTACGTGTTCGCGCGCAGCGCGATCCGCATCTCCTCGCGCAGCGCGGCCGCGCGCGCCGGGTCCAGGTCGGCGTACCGCGCCGCCCCCGCGCGCTCGGCCGCCATCCGGTCGAGCATCCAGACGGCCTCGCGGTGGAGCCAGTCCGCCGACCAGTCGGGCGCGGAGTACGCGCCGTGACCCCAGATGCTGCCGACCTGCTGGCCCCCCATGGATTGCCAGACGTTCTGGCCGTCGCGGATGTCCTCGCCCGTGAACAGGACGGTCGCGTCCCCGACGACGACGCGCGCCGGGATGGGCGGCGCCTGCTGGTAGATGCGGAGACCGTAGAAGCCGAGCACCGCGAAGGACGCCGCGATGACGATGCCGAGGGCGATCCAGAGTCGCTTGTCGCGCATGAGCCCCGTCTTTGCGCAGGGCGCGACGCGGGCGAGACGCGCGTGCAAAGGATTCTACGCTAAAAGGCGAATCGCGCGGAGAGGTGCACGCGCCGGCGGATCTCGAACAGGGGGTCGCGGCGCTGACGCATCTCGAGGTGGCTCGCGTGGAGCAGGTCGAATCCCGCGAGCGACAGCTGGACGTGCTCGCCGGCCAGCCAGGTCAGCGCGACCTCCGCCTCGGTGTAGGCGGGCACCTCTACCTCCCGCTCCGGCAGTTCGTCGACGCGTCGCACGCGGACGTCGAGCCGCCAGTCGCGGCCCAGCTCGTGCTCGGAGCGCAGGAAGACCTGGTCGTCCGGGTCGTTGCCCGACGCGGGCGGCGCCGAGGTGTCCAGCAGGACCTCGGGCGCGTAGGCGAAGCTCTTCCGGAGCACGGTCGCCCCGAGGTGCAGGCGCCAGCCCGCGAGCAGCTGCGCCGACGCCCAGGCCTCGACGCCGTAGCTGTGTCCGGCGAGGTTGTTCAGCAGGCGCAGCGGCAGGCCGCCGTCCGTCAGCTCGCTCGTCCGCAGGTCGTCGTACTCGTTGTAGAAAAGCGTCGCCGCCGCCGAGACGCGGGGCGAGAGCGCGCCGCGATAGCCCAGCTCGTACGCGATCAGCTCCTCGGACTTGAAGTCCGGTCCGCCGGCGATCACCCCCGGCTGGCGCAGGTCGCGGTCGAAGCGGGACGGGCTGCGGATCGCGCGCGAGACGGCGCCCCACAGCAGCGTGTGCTCCCCGAGCCGCCACGCCCCGCGCACGCTGGGCAGCACTTCCATCTCGTCGGTGTAGCTGCTGTACTCGAACTTCGACCCGAGCGTCAGCGTGAAGGCGTCCGACAGCGCGATGCTGTCCTGCACGAACACGTCGGCGAGCGTCGTGCGGCGCGTCGCCGGATCGAAGAAGAACGTGAACGGCGGCTTGGTCGTGAACGTGTCCTCGTACGTCCGGTAGCCCGAGCCGGCGACGATCGTGTGCCGGCGTCCGGCCCGCGTGGACAGCTGGACGCGCGCCTCGAACGTCTGGAGCTCGTCGCGCGCGCGCACCGACTCGCGATCGACCCGGTCGTACCAGGCCAGCACCTCGAGTCCCGTCCTCGCGGAGAGGGGCCGCGCCCAGCGCGCGAGCACGTTCCCGCCGCGGTCGGCCTGCCCGTCGTCCCCCTCGTTGTCGTGCCAGTCCCCCTGCAGCGTCAGGTCTCCCGGCCGGCCGCTCCAGTCCGCGCGGAAGCCGAACTGGTACCCGCCGAACGCGTCGTCCGCGTACGCGCCGGACTCGAGCCGGGACGCGCCGCGGTCGTACCGGGCGGCGTAGACCCGGTACGCGGCGTCGTCCCCGAGCGCGCCGCCCCAGCGGGCGTGGAACGTCTGGTCCACGTCGCCGAGCGTCGCCAGCACGGCACCGCCGCGGGTGTCCCGCGCGGCCCGGGTCACGATGTTGATCACGCCGTTGACGGCGTTCGCACCGTAGAGCGAGCCGCCGGGGCCGCTGATGACCTCGATCCGCTCGACGTCGTCGAGCGGCACGTGGAGCGCGTCCCAGAACACGCCCGCGAAGATGGGCGAGTACACGCTGCGGCCGTCCACGAGGACGAGCAGCTTGTTGGCCGCCTGGAAGCCGCCCGAGCCGCGCGCCGTGATCGAGTACTCGACCGCGTCCTCGCGCGCGACCTGCAGGTTCGGCGCGAGCCGCAGCGCCTCCGGCAGGCTCGTGACCCCGGACCGGCGGATGTCCTGGTTCGTGATGACGAACACCGACGCCGCCGCCCCGCCGAGCGGCTCCGCCCGGCGCGACACCGAGGTGATCTCCACCTCGAGAAGCTCCTCGATGCTCAGCTGCTTGATCCGCAGGACGTCCGGATCGGCGCCCGCCGCGGCGCGCCCGGCCACGGGCGGTCGCTCGGCGCTGGCCGCGGCGGGGAGGCGCGGGATCAGGGCGATCAGGGCTAAGAGAGCGGCGGCGCGCAGGAGGGTCATGGGTCCGGAGGGCTCAGGATCTCTGGCGCGGGCGGCGGAAGAGTACGGCGAATTTCCGGGGAGAGGAACGACGGGACGGGGAAAGGGGTTAGCGACCCGGCCGGGCTCATTAAGTCGTTGGTATGGCGGTACCTTGCCAAGCTGAGATCGGTCCCCCTCCGGGTCCGCCGGGAGCACGCCATGACTCCCTCCAGGTTCGTCGTCGCCCTCGCGGCCGTCGTTGCCCTCGCCGCCCCGCTCGCGTTCGCGCCCGCCGCCGTCCTCGCCGCGCCGCCGCGGATCACCGTCGCCGCCGCGCGGATCGACGTGGACCTCGCGTTCCCGGAGCCGACCTTCACGGCGCGCGCCGACGGGCTCGAGGCGCGCGTCGGGGACCTCGGGAGCGACGCCGCCGCGCCCGGCCACCCCTTGTTGCCGCTGGCGCCGCTCACGATCGTGCTGCCGCCGGGGACCCGCGTCGCCGCCGTGGAGGTGACGGGCGCGCCCGTCGCGCTGGCCGGCGTGCACCGGCTCACGTGGGGGCAGGAGCCGCAGCGGCTCGGCGAGCCGGCGCGGCCGCGCACCCCGCGCGCGGAGGGCGTGTATGGCTCCGACGCCGCCTACCCCGCGCGCGTCGCGGAGGTCGCGGGGCACGGCGTCTTCCGCGGCTACCGGCTGGCCGCGCTGCGCGTCCGCCCGCTGCAGGTCCGGCCGCTCTCCGGGCAGGCGCTCCTGTGGCGCTCGATGCACGTGACGCTCGCGCTCGAGGCCGATCCGGGCGCGTCCGGCGCGTCCGGCGCGTCCGGCGCGCCCGGGGCGCCCGCGGCGCCGCCGCGCGGGCTCGCGTCCGACGTCCGCGACCTCGCCCGCTTCGCGCTCAACCCGGAGACGGCGTACGCGTACGGCGCGGCCCCCGGGACCGACGCCGGGGCGCCGCGCGAGGCCGCGGGCGACCTGCCGTACCTCGTGATCGCCCCGCAGGCGCTGGCCCCCGCGTTCGACCGGCTCGTCGCGCACCGCGCCGCGCACGGCACGCAGGGGGTGCGGCTCACCCTGGAGTCCGTGCTCGCCGCGTACGAAGGACGTGACCCCGCCGAGAAGGTCCGCAGCGCGATCGCGCAGCACTACCGCGACCACAACACGCGCTTCGTGCTGCTCGGCGGCGACGACGTGGACGACGCCGGCACGGCCCTGATGCCGGTCCGCTTCTGCGCCGACTACGACAACATGGTCTCGGATTACTACTTCGGCGCCCTCGACGGGGACTGGGACGCGAACGGGAACGGCCGGTTCTGCGAGGCCGACGAGGTGGACTACTACGCCGAGGTCCACGTCGGGCGCGCCACCGTGGACACGCTCGACGAGGCGAACCGCTGGATCGACAAGGTCCTGCTGTTTGACGCCGGCCTCGCCGAGGAGCGCCGGACCGACGTCCCCTTCCTCGGGGAGAAGCTCGACGACGCGACCTGGGGCGAGGACAGCAAGGAGCGCATCGCCGTCAACATCGGCGCCCCGTTCGTGATCGACCGCTTCTACGCGCGCAACGAGACGTTCTCGGCGGCGGCCGTGATCAACGCGCTGAACCGTGGGCCGCAGCTCGTCAACCACGACGGCCACGCGGGCGCCGACTACGTCATGGGGATCGGCATCGCCGACGTGGACCACCTCGTGAACGCGTCGCCGTTCGTCGGCTACAGCATCGGCTGCTACCCGGGCGCGTTCGACCAGGGGATCATGGGCAACACCGAGTCGATCTCGGAGCACTTCCTGCTCGCCCCGCACGCGGCGGCCGCGGTCGTGATGAACAGCCGCTACGGCTGGTACTACGTGGGCTGGGACGCGGGCCTGTCGGCGGACCTCGACAAGGCGTTCTTCGACGCGCTGTTCGTGAAGGGGCTGCCGACGCTCGGCGAGGCCAACGACGACGCGCGCGCCGTGAACGCGGCGACGGCGCTCGCCGACGGCACGATGCGCTACTGCTTCCTCGAGACGAACCTGCACGGGGACCCGGCCATGCAAGCGCAGCTGCGGCGGCCCCAGCTGCGCGTCTCCGGGGCGCGGGTGATCGACACGAACCCGGCGTACGGCAACGGCAGCGGCGTCGCCGACCCGGGCGAGACGGTCGAGATCCCGCTGACGCTGCAGAACACGGGCGCGGGCCCGGCGACGGGCGTGAGCGCGATCCTGCTGTCCTCGACGCCGGGCGTCGTGGTGCACGACGGCTGGGCCGCGTGGCCCGACATCGCGCCGGGGCAGTCCGCGGAGAACCTCCCCGCGGAGGGCCTCCCGCGGCACCTCACGGCCCGGCTCGACGTGCCGTGCGGCACCGCGGCGGCGTTCCGGCTCGAGATCCACCACGACGGGGTCGTCGAGGTCGCGACGTTCACCCTGCCCGTGGGCGAGGTCGCCGAGGTGCCGATCCGCAGCGACGACTTCGAGTCGGGCGGCGGCTGGGGCGCGGGCGGCAACGCGAAGCAGGGGCTCTTTGTGCGGGCCGACCCGAACCCGTCGTCGGACCCCGTGCGCGGCGTCGTCCAGGCCGGCGACGACCACACCCCCGGCGCCGGGACGGCCTGCTGGGTCACGGGCAACCCGCCGTCGGGCGACCCGACCCTCGGCGACGTGAAGACCGGCAACGCGACGCTCACGTCCCCGCTCTTCGACGGCAGCGGCGACGGCCGGCTCCTGCTCCGCTTCAGCCGCTTCTTCCACCGCACCGGGGTGGGTACCGGCAACGTCAGCTGGTACGCGGCCAAGGTCTCCGCCGACGGCGGCGGGACGTGGACCGAGGTCGAGCGCCTCGAGACCACGGCCGCGCGCTGGACCGAGCGCGCGATCGACCTCACGGGCCGGGTGACGCCGTCGGCGTCGATGCGGGTCCGCTTCGAGGCCTACGAGTTCGTGAAGTACGCGCAGGCCGGGGACACGCTGACCGAGCTGATGATCGACGACGTCGCGCTGCTGCGGCGGGTGGCGACGTGCGGGTCGTTCGCCCCGTCCGAGGACGCGGCGCCGCCGACCGTCGGCGCCACGGTGCGGGCGAGTCTCGAGGCGGGCGACGTCGTGCTGCGCTGGGGCGAGCCGGTCCCCGGTCCCGGCGAAGGCCCCGCGCGCTCGTTCCCCGTCTACCGCGGCGCGACGCCGGCGGGCGGCTTCACCGCGAGCGGCGAGCCGACCGGCTGCGCGTGGCACGACCGGGCGGGCGCCCCGGCGGCCTACGGCAGCTTCTTCTACCTCGTCGCGGCGAGGAACGCCGCGGGCACCTCCGGGGAGGAACCGGCGCCGTAGCGCCCCGCGGGCGCGACCCCGGAGCGCCGCGGGCGCGGCCTGGAGCGCCGCGGGCGCGATATCGGAGCGCCGCGGGCGCG
>JADHED010001293.1_pt1 | contig 22313 bp, 17 predicted proteins | sample 8952041 | NCBI WGS metagenome assembly JADHED01 (sample SAMN16124423, study PRJNA663239) | bioreactor sludge metagenome | isolation source: sludge (control) | place: India:Bengaluru | collected 2018-09-08
AGCCGCCTGCTGCTCGAGCGCGGCACCCTGGCTTCACACGATCGGATCAAGGAGCTGGCCGTCAGCCGGTTGCAGATGGGGGCGCCGGATGCCGCCAATCTGCTGGTGGTGAAGCCATGAAACAGGCGGTCGCACTGCTGGAACCAGCTTCGGTCTGGCGGCTGCGGCTGGCCGCCGTCCTGTTGTCGGTGGCGGCGCTGGCGATGATGGGGCGGCTGTTCGACCTGCATGTTTTCGACCGCGACTTCTATCAGCGGCATGGCGACGCGCGGGCCATCCGCACCGAGACGATCGAGGCGCACCGCGGCATGATCATCGACCGCAATGGTCATCCGCTGGCAGTGAGTACGCCGCTGGAGTCGATCTGCGCCAATCCCAAATCCGTTTTGGCCGCTGCCGAGCGGATTCCGGAGCTGGCACGCGCGCTCGAAATCGACCCGAAAGAGCTGATCGCCAGGCTGCAGGCGGGGGCCGCCGCGCGTCGGGAATTTCTCTACCTGCGTCGTCAGCTTCCGCCCGATCTGGCCAGTGCGATTCTCGATTTGAAGGTGCCGGGCATCTACGGTCGGACCGAATATCGACGTTACTACCCCGATGGCGAGGTGACGGCCCATGTGCTGGGTTTCACCAATGTCGACGACCACGGTCAGGAGGGGGTGGAGCTGGCCTTCGATGGCCATCTGCGCGGTCAGGATGGACGGCGCAAGGTGCTGCAGGATCGGCGTGCCGAGCCGATTCGTGAGCTGAGTCGCATCAGGGATCCGCGTCCGGGCGGAGAGCTCAGGCTCAGTCTCGATGCCCGCATCCAGGCGCTGGCCTACCGCGAACTGAAGGCGGCGGTGCAGGAGAATGGCGCCGCCGGTGGTTCGGTGGTGATGCTCGATTCGACCACCGGTGATGTGCTGGCGATGGTCAATCAGCCCTCCTTCAACCCCAACAACCGCATTGGACTCCAGCCGCACAATCTGCGCAACCGCGCGATCATCGATCTGGTCGAGCCGGGCTCCACGGTCAAGCCCTTCACGTTGGCGGTGGCGCTGGCGAGCGGCCGTTATCAGCCGAGCACGGTCATCGACACCACGCCGGGATACATCCAGATCAATGGCAAGGTGATTCGTGACGTCCACAACTACGGCGTGATCGATCTGAGCCATGTGCTCTCCAAGTCGAGCAATGTCGGCACCATTAAGGTGGCGCTGACGCTGGAAGAGACGGCGGTGCGCGACCTGTTCGATCAGGTGGGACTCGGGCGTTCCACCGGCAGTGGCTTTCCGGGTGAGGCGGTGGGATCGCTGCCATCCGGCTCGATGCGCCATCCACTGGTGCGGGCCACGCTCTCGTTTGGCTATGGGCTGGCCGTGACCCCGCTGCAACTGGCCGAAGCCTATTCGGTGCTGGCCAACGATGGTGTGCGGCGCGGGATCAAGATTCTGGCCGACAGCGCGGTGGATCCGGGGGTCAGGGTCATCGATTCGCAGGTCAACCGTCAGATCGTCGCGATGCTCGAGCAGGTGGTGACCCCGGGCGGCACCGGCTTCAAGGCGCGGGTGCCGGGCTACCGGGTGGCCGGCAAGACCGGCACGGTCCACAAGATCGGCACTGGCGGTTATGAGGCGAGCAACTACCTGTCGGTCTTTGCTGGCTTCGCGCCGGTCGAGCAGCCGCGGGTGGTGGCCGTCATCATCATCGACAACCCCACTGCGGGTGCCTACTACGGTGGTGCGGTGGCGGCGCCGGTGTTCGGCAAGGTCATGACCGGTACCCTGCGGCTGCTGGATGTGCCGCCCGATGGACTGCCCGAGGGCGGCAAGGGGCTGCAGGTGGCCAAGGGTGGCACGCCATGATGCAGCAGCAGACGGGCAGTGCCGCAATGAGTCTCGCCACGCTGCTGGCCATGCCGGGGATGGCCGGCGGTGAGTTGCCGGTGACCGGCCTTGCGCTCGACAGTCGGCAGGTGCGGCCGGGAGATCTGTTTCTGGCGGTGCCGGGACTGCATGGCGATGGTCGGCGTCATATCGATGCGGCGCTGGCCGCCGGGGCGGCGGCGGTGCTTTGCGAGGCGGAGGGCTTTGATCCGCCGACGGCCACCACCGCGCCGGTGGTGGCCATTGTGGCGCTGCGGCAGCGGTTGGGTGAACTGGCCGACCGCTTCAATCATGCGCCATCGACGCAGCTGCGGGTCACCGGGGTCACCGGCACCAATGGCAAGAGCTCGGTCTGTCATGAGCTGGCGCAGTTGCTGGGCAGCCAGGGCGATAACTGCGCGGTGATCGGCACCCTGGGCAATGGCTTTCTCGGTCAGTTGTCGCCGACCCGCCACACCACCCCCGATGTCGTGCAACTGCATGGCCTGCTGGCCCGACTGCTGGCGCAGGGGGCCGATTCGGTGGCGGTGGAGGTCTCTTCACATGCGCTCGATCAGGGGCGGGTCGATGGAGTGCGCTTCCATGAGGCGGTCTTCACCAACCTGAGCCACGACCATCTCGACTATCACGGCGACATGCAGCGCTACGGCGCCGCCAAGGCGCGGCTGTTCGTCTGGCCGGGGCTGCAGCGGGTGGTCATCAACCTCGATGACCCGTTCGGTCGTGAACTCCTGAAGCGGGTGCCGGAGGGTGTCGAGGCGCTCTCCTGCAGCCTGGAGCGGCCCGAGGCCGACCTGCATGCCGAAATCCGGTCGATCGCCCAGGGTGAGTTGCGCGCCTGGCTGACCACCCCTTGGGGATGTGGCGAACTGGTGACGACGCTGCTCGGTCGTTTCAACCTGGCCAATCTGCTGGCAGCGCTGGCGGTCGCGGCGGGTCGCGGTTTTGAGTTTTCTGCCCTGTTGGCGGCATGCCGTGCGGTGCGGCCGGTCGAGGGGCGCATGGAGCGGCTGGGCGGTGCCGGCAGGCCCACGGTGGTGATCGATTATGCCCACACGCCAGCGGCGCTGCAGAGCGTGCTCGAAGCACTGCGCGAGCACTGTGACGGAGCGCTCTGGTGTCTGTTCGGTTGCGGTGGCGACCGTGATCGCGACAAGCGGCCGTTGATGGGGGCGATTGCCGTCCGCCTGGCCGACCGGGTGATGGTGACCGATGACAATCCGCGCAGTGAGTCGCCCGTCGCCATCACCGACCAGATCCTCTCTGGTGTCGGTGCGGCCGAGGTGCTGGTTGAGCATGAGCGGTCGCGCGCCATCGAGCAGGTCATCGGACAGGCGGCCGCCGAGGATTGGATTCTGGTGGCTGGCAAGGGGCATGAGCGTTACCAGGAGGTGGCAGGTCAGCGCCATCCCTGCAACGACCATGCGATCGTCGAGGCCGCGCTGCAAAGGTACCGGGTCGCATGATCGGCAGCTTCAAACTGAGTGATTGCTGTGCAGCGTGCGCGGGCCGGCTGCAAGGTGCGGATGTCTGTTTCGGCTCGGTCTGCACCGACACCCGCAAGCTGGTGGCGGGCGATCTGTTCGTGGCGCTGCCCGGACCGCAATTCGATCCACATCAGTTCATCGATCAGGCCATTGCACGCGGCGCGGTGGCGGCGCTGGTGGAGCAGCCGATTCCCTATCCGCTGCCGCACTGTCAGGTGAGTGACAGCCGGCTGGCGCTGGGGCGGCTGGCGGAGTTGAACCGCGGCCGCTTCACCGGAGAGCTGGTGGCGATCACCGGCAGTTGCGGCAAGAGCACGGCCAAGGAGCTGACCGCGTCGATTCTGGCTGAAGTGGCGCCGACCCATGCCACCCGCGGCAACCTCAACAATGAGATCGGCGTGCCGCTGACGCTGCTCGAACTGGAAGCGCAGCACCGCTATGCCGTGCTGGAGCTGGGGGCCAACCACCTGGGCGAGATCGCCTACACCGCCGCTCTGGCCAAGCCGAAGGTGGCGGTGATCACCAATTCCGGCGAGGCACATCTGGAGGGTTTTGGCTCTCACGCCGGGGTCGTGATGGCCAAGGGTGAGATTCTGGATGCCCTGCCGCCTGATGGCGTTGCGGTGTTGAACCGGGATGATGCCGGCTACGACGCCTGGCGTGAACGGGCGGCAGGTCGGCGCGTCATCAGCTTCAGCCTGCAGGGCGGCAGCGATGCCGAGATCACCGCGACCGACCAGGTGGCGGATGCGGATGGGCGGTACCGTTTCGAGCTGAACACGCCGGCAGGCCAGATCGCCGTCGCGCTCAGGCTCTACGGTCGCCACATGGTTTCCAATGCGCTGGCGGCTTCGGCGGCGGCCGTGGCGTTCGGCATCGATCTGACCAGCATCGCCCGCGGTCTGTCGCGGGTGAAGCCAACCGCCGGCCGGGTGATGCGGTTGCAGGGCAGTTCCGGTGCAGTGGTGATCGATGACAGTTACAACGCCAGCCCGACGGCAGTGAAGGCGGCGATCGATCTGCTCTGCCTGCAGGAGGGGGAGCGCATTCTGGTGCTGGGACAGATGGCCGAACTGGGCGAGACGACGCTTGAGCTGCACCGCGACATCGGCCGCCATGCCAGACAGCATGGGGTCGATCAGCTGGTGACGGTCGGTGAGGTGGCGGCAGTGGCGGCCGAAACCTTCGGTGCCGGCGCCGTGGCCTGCGGCAATGTCGATGCGGCGATTGCCTGGCTGAAGCCACGGTTGCAGCAGGGCTGGGTGGTGCTGATCAAGGGGTCGCGCAGTGCCCGGCTCGAACGGGTGGTCGAGGCGCTGAGCCAGCAGGAGGTCTGCTGATGTTGCTGTGGCTGACAGGTCAGCTGGCCGGTTATGAGTCGCTGTTCGGCGTGTTCCGCTACCTCACGCTGCGGGCGATTCTCAGCGTACTGACCGCGCTGGCGATCGCGCTGCTGGCCGGTCCCTGGGTGATCGACCGTCTGGCCGGATTGCAGATCAAGCAGAGCATCCGCACGCTTGGACCCGCCACCCATCTGAGCAAGGCCGGCACGCCGACGATGGGCGGGGTGCTGATTCTGCTGTCGATGCTGACCAGCACGCTGCTGTGGGCCGATCTGAGCAACCGCTACATCCTGCTGCTGCTGGGCGTGACCCTGCTGTTTGGCGCGGTGGGCTGGGTCGATGACTACCGCAAGGTGGTGCAGAAGAACTCGATCGGCCTGCCGGCGCGCTGGAAATATTTCTGGCAGTCGCTGATCGGCATCGCCGCCGCGCTGTTCCTGTTCCAGAATGCCACCATTGCGGAGCAGACCCAGCTGTTGCTGCCCTTCTTCAAGAATGTCTCGATCAACCTCGGGTTGCTGTTCATCCCGCTGGTCTACTTCGTCATCGTCGGCACCAGCAATGCCGTCAACCTGACCGATGGCCTCGATGGGCTGGCGATCATGTCGACGGTGATGGTCGGCGGTGCATTGGGCCTGTTCGCCTATGTCGCCGGCCATGCCGGTTTTGCCGACTACCTGCTGATTCCGCACATCAAGGGGGCCGGCGAGGTGCTGGTGTTCTGTGCGGCGATCGTCGGTGCCGGACTTGGATTTCTCTGGTTCAACGCCTATCCGGCGCAGGTCTTCATGGGCGATGTCGGCGCGCTGGCGCTGGGCGCTGCACTGGGCACCGTGGCGGTCATCGTGCGCCAGGAGATCGTGCTGTTCATCATGGGGGGCGTCTTCGTGATGGAGACGGTCTCGGTCATTCTGCAGGTCGGCTACTACAAGCTGACCAAGCGGCGCATCTTCCGCATGGCGCCGCTGCACCACCACTATGAGCTGAAGGGCTGGCCCGAACCGCGGGTGATCGTCCGTTTCTGGATCATCACCCTGGTGCTGGTGCTGATCGGTCTGGCCACGCTGAAGCTGAGGTGACGCATGCACAGTGTCGCGACCACTGAAAAGATGCAGACCCTGGTGGTGGGGCTGGGCGCGACTGGCCTGTCGGTGGCCCGTTTTCTGGCGCGCCAGGGCATCCATTTCGCCGTGGCCGACAGCCGCACCATGCCGCCCGGGCTGGAGCAGCTGCGCACTGAACAGCCGGGCGTGGCCTGCCACCTGGGGCCTTTCGATGGAGCGCTGTTCAGCCGTTTCGAGCAGTTGGTGGTGAGCCCGGGCGTACCGCTCGGCGAGCCGGCGATCCGCCAGGCCGCAGCGGCGGGCGCGCGCATCACCGGCGACATCGCGTTGTTCCGGGCGCAGACCGAGGGCGCACTGGTGGCCGTGACCGGCTCCAACGGCAAGAGCACGGTGACCACGCTGATCGGTGAGATGGCACGGCGTGCCGGCTGTCGGGTGGTGGTGGGCGGCAACCTCGGCACGCCGGCGCTGGAGCTGCTGGAACAGGGCGCAGCCGAGGTGGTGGTGCTGGAGCTCTCCAGCTTTCAACTGGAGCTGGTCGAGCAGCTGGATGCCGAAGTGGCGCTGCTGCTCAACCTCAGCGAAGACCACATGGACCGCTACGCTGACCTGGCCAGTTACCGCGCGGCCAAGCGGCGCATCTTCAATGGCGTCCGCCAAGTGGTGACGAACAGTGACGACCCCGAGACCAGGATGGACGGGGCGACGGTGCGGCGCTGGTCCTACCGGCTGCGACGGCCGGCCAGTGCGCAGGAGTTCGGCCTGATCGAGCAGGGTGGCAGGCGCTATCTCGCCCAAGGGGACGAGCCCTGGGTGGCAACCGATGCGCTCAAGCTGCGCGGCCTGCACAACCACGGCAACATGCTCGCCGCGCTGGCGGCCGGCAGCGCAATCGGCCTGCCGCGCGCTGCGATGGTCGAGGCACTGCTCGAGTTCGGTGGTCTGCCGCACCGCTGCCAATGGATCGACCGCATCGATGGCGTCGACTATGTCGATGATTCCAAGGCGACCAATGTCGGGGCCACCGTCGCGGCGATACGGGGTCTGGCAGCCGATCTCGCTGGCAAGCTGGTGCTGATTCTGGGTGGTGTCGGCAAGGGCGCCGATTTTTCCGGCCTGCGCGAGCCGGTGCGGAATCACGCGCGGGCGGTGGTGCTGATGGGGGTTGATGGTGGCGAAATCGCTGCCGCGCTCGATCCGGTCACGCCCAGCGTGCAGGTGCAAGGGATCGATGAGGCCGTCCGGCAGGCGCGTGATCTTGCGCAGACCGGCGATTGCGTGCTGCTGGCACCAGCCTGTGCCAGTTTCGATCAATTCAGCGGCTTTGCCGAGCGCGGTGCGGCGTTCCAGCGCGCAGTGCGGGAGTTGGCAGCATGTCACTGAGTCCACCGGCCATGACCACCCTGTGGGGCAACCTGCTCAAGCGGCCGGTGGCGGCTGATCGGGTCGACCTGCTGCTGGCGCTGCCGATGCTGGCGCTGGCACTGTTCGGCTGGGTCATGGTCACGTCGGCTTCGGTCGACATCGATGCCACCAACCTGGGGGATGCCTGGTATCACAGCAAGCGGCATGGTCTGTGGCTGCTGATCGGCACCGGTGTGCTGCTGTTGACCCGACGGGTGCCGTTGGCCTGGTGGGAGCGGCATGGCGCGCGCCTGTTGCTGGTCGCCATCGTGCTGCTGGTGCTGGTGTTGGTGCCGGGCATTGGCCGCAAGGTCAATGGCAGCGCGCGCTGGCTCGGTTTCGGCAGTGTCAGCGTGCAGACCTCGGAGATCGCCAAGGCGTTCATCCTGATCTATCTGTCCGGCTACCTGGTGCGTCACCGGGTCGAGGTGCAGCAGCGCTGGACCGGCTTTTTCAACCCGATGCTGATTCTGGGGCTGGTGATCGCCCTGCTGATTCTCGAACCCGACTATGGCGCGGTGGTGGTGCTGATGTCGACGGTGCTGGGTCTGTTCTTTCTTGCCGGCATGGCGGTGTTGCGCTTCTCGACGCTGATCCTCGGCAGCATTGCCCTGGGCAGCCTGCTGCTGGTGGCGCAACCCTACCGTCTGGAGCGGATCAAGGCCTACATCGATCCCTGGGCCGACCAGTATGGCAGTGGCTATCAGTTGGTGCAGGCGCTGATTGCCTTCGGACGGGGAGAGTGGTTCGGACTGGGTCTTGGCAACAGTGTGCAGAAGGTCTTCTACCTGCCCGAGGCCCACACCGATTTCGTCTTTGCGGTGATCGCCGAGGAGCTGGGACTGCTGGGTTGTCTGGCGCTGGTTGCGCTCTTCGTCATGCTGATCTGGCGCGGTCTGGTGATTGCCCGCAACGCCGAGTGCGAAGGGCGGCTGTTCGGCAGCTATCTGGCCTATGGCATCACGCTGATGCTGGCGATCCAGGTGCTGATCAACCTTGGCGTCAACACTGGCCTGCTGCCGACCAAGGGGCTCACGCTGCCGTTGATCAGCTATGGCGGCAGCAGCATCGTGGTGACCGGCTTCATGCTGGCGCTGCTGCTGCGGGTGGAGGCCGAAAGCAGCCTGCCCATCCGGAGCGTGGAGGAGAGCCCATGAGCCAGCGCAGCCTCACGGTTCTGATCATGGCCGGTGGCACCGGCGGCCATGTCTTTCCGGCGCTGGCGGTGGCCAATGTGCTGCAAAGCCGGGGCGCCAGGATCGAGTGGCTCGGCAGCCGTCACGGCATCGAGCAGCGGCTGGTGCCGGCGGCCGGGTTCTCGCTCAACTGCCTCGATGTCGGCGGCCTGCGCGGTGCGGGCCTGCGGCGCTGGCTCGGTGCGCCGCTGCAACTGGCGCGGGCCCTGTGGCAGGCCGTGCGCTGCATCCGCCGCATCGCTCCCGACTGTGTGCTGGGCATGGGGGGTTTTGCGGCCGGCCCCGGGGGTCTGGCGGCCTGGCTGCTGCGCCGTCCGCTGCTGATTCATGAGCAGAATGCGGTGGCTGGAGTGACCAATCGGTTGCTGCGACCGCTGGCGCGGCGCACCTTCGAAGGTTTTCCTGCCACCTTCGGCGGCGCCGGGGTGGAGCATGTCGGCAATCCGGTGCGGGCAGAGATCTGTGCATTGGAATCGCCACGACAGCGGTTCGAGCGGCGCCGTGCCGATGGCGAACCGCTGCATCTGCTGATTCTGGGAGGCAGCCTGGGGGCGGCCGCGCTCAACGAGCTGCTGCCGCAGGCGCTGGCGCTGCTGCCGGCCGAGCTGCGCCCGCGGGTCTGGCATCAGGCCGGGGCCGGCAAGGATGAGGCCTGTCGGGCGGGCTATCGACAGGCCGGTGTCGAGGCGCGGGTCGAGCCCTTCATCGACGCAATGGCCACAGCCTACGGCTGGGCCGATCTGGTGCTCTGCCGGGCCGGAGCACTGACCCTGGCCGAGCTCTGCTGCGCCGGTGTCGGCGGGCTGCTGGTGCCCTATCCCTTTGCGGTGGATGACCATCAGAGTGTCAATGGTCGGGTGGTTGAGCAGGTCGGTGGCGCACAACTGCTGCCGCAGGCCACGCTGGATGCCTCGACGCTGGCAGCCCGGCTCGAGCCGTTCGTGCGCGAACCGGCCCGTGCGCTGGCGCTGGGCGTGCGAATCCAGACCCTGGCCCGGCCCCAGGCGGCCGAGCGCATGGCCGATTGCTGTCAGGAGGTGGCCCATGGTCAAGCTGCCTGAACCGGTCAACCGGGTCGCCATCGACATTCCGGAGATGCGCCGCATCCGCCAGATCCACTTCATCGGCATCGGTGGTGTGGGCATGTGCGGCATCGCCGAAGTGCTGCTGAATCAGGGCTATCGCATCTCCGGTTCGGATCTGTCGGCCGGCGAGAACACCCGCCGGCTCGAACGGCTCGGTGCCACCATTGGGTTCGGCCACGAGGCGGGTCGGATCAGCGGTGCCGATGTGGTGGTCTACTCCAGCGCCGTGACCTCGGACAATCCCGAACTGCTGGCGGCGCGGGCCCAGCGGTTGCCGGTGGTGTCGCGTGCCGAGATGCTGGCCGAGCTGATGCGGTTCCGGCATGGCATCGCCGTCGCTGGCACCCATGGCAAGACCACCACCACCAGCCTGATCGCCAGCGTGCTGGCCAAGGCCGGTCTCGATCCCACCTATGTGATCGGTGGGCGCCTCAACAGCGCCGGCAGCAATGCCCGGCTGGGTGCCAGCCGCTACCTGGTCGCCGAGGCGGACGAAAGTGACGCCTCGTTCCTGCACCTGCAACCGCTGGTCGCCGTGGTGACCAACATCGATCTCGACCACATGGAGACCTACGGCGGCGACGTCAACCGGCTGGAGCGCACCTACCTCGAATTCCTGCACAACCTGCCGTTCTACGGCCTGGCGGTGGTCTGTCTGGATGAACCACGGCTGCGCGCACTGATTCCGCAGATCGGCCGGCCGGTGCTCACCTATGGCTTCAGCGAAGAGGCCGACTTCCATGCGTATGACGTCGTCCAGCAGCGCAACACCGTGCGCTTCAACGTGCGCTGGCCGGGTGGTTCCGGCCTGCCGATCGAGCTGAAGATGCCGGGCCGGCACAACGTGCTCAATGCGCTGGCCACCATGGCGGTGGCGGTCGACGAGGGTGTCGATGTCGAACAGATCCAGCAGGGGCTGGGTGAGTTCGCCGGCGTGGGGCGGCGCTTTCAGTTGCGTGGTGAGTTTGCGCTCGACAGCGGCGGCGAGGTGATGGTGATCGACGACTATGGCCACCATCCGCGCGAGCTGGCCGTCACCATCGATGCGATCCGGGCCGGCTGGCCGGAGCGGCGGCTGGTGATGCTGTTCCAGCCGCACCGCTACAGCCGCACCCGTGACCTCTACGAAGATTTCGTGCAGGTGCTGTCGCGGCCCGATCTGTTGCTGCTGCTCGAGGTCTATGCGGCGGGCGAACCGGCGATTCCCGGCATCGACGGCCGGGCGCTCTGTCGCAGCATCCGCCAGAGAGGCCCGGTCGAGCCGCTCTTCGTCGAGGATCAGGCCACTGTACCGGAGCTGTTGCGGCAACTGCTCAAGGGTGGCGACATCCTGCTGGTGCAGGGAGCGGGCAATGTCGGTGCCCTGGCCAACCGCATCGCGGCCAGCAGACTGAACTGGGCGGAGTATCGATGAGCACGGCTTCGGTTTCACTGCGTGAGCGGTTCGGCAAGGTGCTGCTGCTCCATGGCGGCCGCTCGGCCGAGCGCGAGATCTCCCTGCGCAGCGGTGCGGCGGTACTCAATGCGCTGCGGGCACAGGGGATCGAGGTCGAGGTGGTCGATGCCGATGAGCGACTGGTCGAGCGCTTGGTCGACAGCCGCTTTGACCGCGCCTTCATCGCCCTGCATGGTCGCGGAGGCGAGGATGGCTCGCTGCAGGCGCTGCTCGATCTGCTCGATCGTCCCTATACCGGCAGCGGGGCGTTGGCCTCGGCACTGGCGATGGACAAACAGATGAGCAAGCAGATGTGGCGGGGGCTGGGTCTGCCGACGCCGCCTTTCATGCAGGTCACGGCGCAGACGCCGTGGGAAGAGGTGCTGGACCGGGTCGGTCCGGCGGTGGCGATCAAGCCCAACCATGAGGGGTCGAGCATTGGCATCAGCCGGGTCGGCTCCGCGGCGGAGTATGCGCAGGCATTGACGCTGGCACTGCGTTACGACCAGCAGGTGCTGGCCGAGCGCTGGATCGAGGGCGCCGAATACACCGTGTCGATTCTGCATGGAGAGGCGCTGCCGGTGATCCGGGTCGAGACCTCGCACACCTTCTATGACTTTGTCGCCAAGTATCAGGCCAACGACACCCGCTATCTCTGCCCCTGCGGGCTCGCGCCGGCCGATGAGCAGAAGGTGCAGTCGCTGGCGCTGGCGGCCTTTGCCGCCCTCGGTTGCCGGGGTTGGGGGCGGATCGACCTGCTGGCCGATGCGGCGGACAACTTCTGGCTGCTGGAGGCCAACACGGTCCCCGGCCTGACCGACCACAGCCTGGTGCCGATGGCGGCCAAGGCGGCCGGACTCTCATTCGAGGCACTGGTGATCGACATTCTGGCCACCTCCGAGAGGGAGCGGTGATGATGCAGAGCGTGCTTGGACGTCATGCGCAGCCGCTGAAGAAGGCGCCCGCCAAATCGGGGCGGCCGTCGATGGCCACACTGCAGCGGCGCGAAGTGCCACGCAAACCGGCGCGGTCTGCCAGGCGCGATCAGGGCATGGCGCGCGCAGTCACACCGGCGCGCCGCACGGCAGCGGCTCCGACGGCGGCGCGCAGCCGGCCGGTCCCGAGCGCGACTGGCAGAATGTCGGCGGCGACCGGCAGAATCGAACCGCGTCCGTTGTCGGGGCGCAAGGTCAATCAGCGCATCCGGCCCAGGGTGGCGCAGCCACCACTGCATGTGCGGATGCAGGCAGTGGTGCTGCAGGGCTGGCAGCAACTGGTCGACGTCGGCCGGGCCCTGGTCTGGCTGCTGCTGCGGCTGGGTCTGGTTGCCGCGGTGGTCGGCATCGTCTGGGGAGCACCCAGGGCGATCGAGCGGCTCAATCCGCTGATCGAGCAGGTGGCGGTGCATGGCACGCTGAACCGGCTGGAGCAGCAGCATCTGCAGCGCCAACTCGAGCAGGTGGCGCGGGGACGCTTTTTCACGGTCGACCTCGAAGCGGTGCGGGCGCCGTTGCTGGGGTTGCCCTGGATCCGTGCAGTCGAGGTGAAGCGGATCTGGCCGGCGGCGATCGCGGTGACGGTGGTCGAGCAGCAGCCGGTGGCGCGCTGGGGCGAGCGCGGACTGCTCAACGATGCCGGCGAACCCTTCTACCCGCCATCGATCGAGGGTTACGAGCATCTGCCGAAGCTGGCCGGACCCACCCATCTCGGCAAGGAGATTCTGGCCCGCTATCAGCAGATCAGGCAGCAACTGGAGCGGGTCGGAGTGCCGTGCAGCGGACTGGGATATGACCCGGCCGCTGGCTGGTGGCTGCAGCTCGACGGCGAGGTCAAGGTGCAGCTGGGCAGTCGTGACCTCGAGCGACGGATCGACCATCTGGCCAGCCTGCTGCGCCACAGCCTCAAGCCGGCGCTGTCACGGGTGGCCGCGATCGACATGAGATACCCAAGTGCTGCCGCGGTCAGATGGCGGGAGCAGAACTGATGACAATGAAAATTGGCCTCGATCGGAGGCGGATGCCTGGAGTTCATGGTGGCGAATAGTACGAACATGATAGTGGCGCTCGACATTGGCACCTCCAAGGTGGTGGCGATGGTGGGCGAGCGCAGCGACAACGGCGTGATCGAGGTCATCGGCATCGGCACCCAGCGCTCGCGCGGCCTGAAAAAAGGGGTGGTGGTCAACATCGAGTCGACCGTGCAGTCGATTCAGCGCGCCATCGAAGAGGCCGAGCTGATGGCGGGTTGCCAGATCCATTCGGTCTATGTCGGCATTGCCGGCAGCCACATCCGCAGTCTCAACTCCAATGGCATCGTCGCCATCCGTGAGCGGGCGGTGAACCAGAGCGATGTCGACCGTGTGCTCGATGCCGCCCAGGCGGTGCCGGTGCCCGCCGACCAGAAGGTGCTGCACATCCTGCCGCAGGAGTACCGGATCGACGATCAGGAGGGGATCAAGGAGCCGCTCGGCATGTCCGGCGTGCGGATGGAGGCCAAGGTTCACGTGGTCACCTGCGCGGTCAACTCGGCGCAGAACATCGAAAAGTGCGTGCGCCGTTGCAACCTCGAAATCGAGGAGATGATCCTGGAGCAGCTCGCTTCCAGCTACGCCGTGCTGACCGACGACGAGCGCGATCTCGGTGTCTGTCTGGTCGACATCGGTGGCGGCACCACCGACATCGCCATTTTCCATGATGGCGCGATTCGCCACACCGGCGTCATCCCGATCGCCGGCGATCAGGTGACCAACGACATTGCGGTGGCACTGCGCACGCCGGTCGCCAGCGCCGAGGAGATCAAGATCAAGTATGCCTGTGCCCACACCCAGCTGGCGCGTGCCGATGAGATCATCCGGGTGCCGAGTGTCGGTGACCGGCCGGCGCGGGAGCTCTCGCGGCAGGCGCTGGCCGAGGTGGTGGAGCCACGTTACGACGAACTCTTCACGCTGGTGCGGGCCGAACTGCAACGCAGCGGCTACGAAAGCATGATGACGGCCGGCATCGTGCTGACTGGTGGCACGGCGAAGATGGAGGGGGCGGTCGAGCTGGCCGAAGAGATTTTCCACATGCCGGTGCGGCTCGGTGTACCGCAGAATGTCCATGGCTTGGCCGACATCATCGCCAATCCGGTCTATGCCACGGCTGTCGGGCTGCTGCAGCACGGCTTCAGGCAGCATGAGCAGCGGCCCGCCGGCGGTGGCAGTCGCGGACCGGCGGTGGGCAATCTGCTCAGTCGGCTGAAGCAGTGGTTCCAGCACAATTTGTAGTCCGGGCGGCCAGCCGAGGCTGGCCGGAACAGAGAAGGTTTTTCAGGAAACGATCACCAAAACAGGAGCGCGACCATGTTTGAACTCGTAGACAATGTGACCCAGAGCCCGATCATCAAGGTGGTGGGTGTCGGTGGTGGTGGCGGCAACGCCGTCAACCACATGCTCAGCAACGACGTCGAGGGGGTGGAGTTCATCTGCGCCAACACCGATGCCCAGGCGCTCAAGGGGTTGCAGGCCAGAACCCTGCTGCAACTGGGCAGCGGCATCACCAAGGGGTTGGGCGCGGGTGCCTCGCCCGATGTCGGCCGACAGGCGGCAATCGAGGACCGTGAGCGCATCGCCGAGGTGCTGGGTGGTGCCGACATGGTGTTCATCACCGCCGGCATGGGCGGCGGCACCGGCACCGGCGGCGCGCCGGTGGTGGCGCAGATTGCCCGTGACCTCGGCATTCTGACCGTGGCGGTGGTGACCAAGCCGTTCACGTTCGAGGGCCGCAAGCGGATGCAGGTCGCCGAGCGCGGCATCGAGGAGCTGGCCGAGCATGTCGATTCGCTGATCACCATCCCCAACGAAAAGCTGCAACTGGTGTTGGGGCGCGACGTTTCGCTTGCCGATGCCTTCAATGCCGCCAACGACGTGCTGCTGGGCGCGGTGCAGGGCATCGCCGACCTGATCATGCGTCCGGGCCAGATCAACGTCGACTTCGCCGATGTGCGCACCGTCATGTCAGAAATGGGCATCGCGATGATGGGCAGCGGCCGCGCCAGCGGTGCCAACCGCGCCTACGAGGCCGCCCAGCGCGCCCTGCACAGCCCGCTGCTGGATGACATCAACCTGGTGGGTGCCCGCGGCATTCTGGTCAACATCACCGCTGGCCCGAGTCTGTCGCTGGGCGAGTTCACCGCGGTCGGTGAGACCGTGGCCGAGTTCGCCTCGGAGAGCGCGACCGTCGTCGTGGGCACGGCGATCGACCCACTGATGACCGACGAGCTGCGGGTGACCGTCGTGGCCACCGGACTTGGTGGCGTGGCCATCCAGCCGACACTGACCGTGATCGACACCCAGCGTGGTGAAGAGCCGCGGGAGAAAAGCGTGCTCCAGCCTCCGGTGCGGCCGCAGCGTCCGCTGACTGCCGGATCCCAGGCGCTCAAGCCGCAGCGTGATCAGCGGCCGCAGCCTGGTCTGCGTGAGCTGGCGCGGCAGGAGATCGACTACCTGGACATCCCGGCTTTCCTGCGTCGCCAGGCCGACTGACGCCGGTTCCCGCCAGCAACATTTGAGGTGGACAGGTTCTTGCAGGGGCGCACTCGGGTCCATTGACAGCCTTGCGCTGTCCAGGTCGCGCTGGAGGCAGGGTGACACTTTTGCTACCATGCCGCCTCTTTGGCCGCTGGCAGGGGGAACTAATCGCTGTGCGGTCAGTCCATCTGACCGACAGCACGGTGTCGACATCGCAATAGAGCGGGCCTGGCCACAGGGTGGCGAACTGGCCCGCGCAGACAGCAGGAGAGAGACGGCTCAATGATCAGACAACGCACGCTGAAGAACGTCATCCGGGCCACCGGCGTCGGTCTTCACAGTGGAAAGAAGGTCTATCTGACCTTGCGTCCGGCACCGGTCGACACCGGAGTCATCTTCTGTCGCACCGACCTCGAGCCGATGGTGCTGATTCCGGCCCGCGCCGAGCATGTCGGTGACACCACCCTCTCCACCACCCTGGTCAAGGATGGTGTGCGCATCTCGACGGTCGAACACCTGCTGTCGGCGATGGCGGGGCTCGGCATCGACAACGCCTACATCGACATCAACTGTGCCGAAGTGCCGATCATGGATGGCAGCGCCGGTCCCTTCATCTTCCTGTTGCAGTCGGCAGGCATCGAAGAGCAGGCGCGGCCGAAAAAGTTCATCCGCATCAAGCGCAAGGTCGAGGTGCGCGATGGCGACAAGAGCGCCGCGCTCTACCCCTTTGCCGGTTTCAAGGTGGCCTTCACCATCGATTTCGACCATCCGGTATTCCGCAACCGGACGCAGAGCGCCGAGGTCGACTTCTCCAGCACCTCCTTCGTCAAGGAGGTGAGCCGGGCGCGCACCTTTGGCTTCATGAGCGACATCGAGCAGTTGCGTGCGCGTGATCTGGCCCTGGGTGGCAGTGTCGACAACGCAGTGGTGGTCGATGAGTACCGCATCCTCAATGAGGATGGCCTGCGCTACGAGGATGAGTTCGTCAAGCACAAGATCCTCGATGCGATCGGTGACCTCTACCTGCTTGGCCATGGGCTGATTGGCCGTTTCGTCGGTCACAAATCGGGCCATGAGCTCAATAACCGGCTGATTCGCACGCTGCTGGCCGACAAGGAGGCGTGGGAGCTGGTCACCTTCGACGATGCCGAACAGGCGCCGATCTCCTACTCCCGCCCGCTGACCGTGGCCTGATCACCCCCTCTCCCTGCTCCCTTCACCCCCGGTCCGCACTCTTGGCCGGCTGAGCCAGCTTCTCCAGCGCGCTGCGCAGTCGTGAGTCGGCCGTGTTGTGCGCCAGCTCGCTCAGCAGGCGAGCCGACGCTGGCTTTGGTCGCTGCGGCAGTGGCAGCGCACGCGCTGGCTGCTGGACTGGACGCACCCGCCATTCGATCCGTTGCAACGCCCTGAACCGATCAAGCCGGCGCAGTTCGAGCAGCAATCGGGCGCCGCTGTGGCGCGCGCGCAGGGCGCGCGCGGCGTCAGCGCAGATCAGCAGCAGCCGACCCTCACGGTAGCCGGCCACGTCACAGTCGATGCCGAACTGCTCAAACAATGGGGCGAGCAGCCGCTGCAGTGCCGCCAGAGTCTCGGCCTGCTGATAGAGATCGCCCAGCGTGGAGTGCCGGGGTGGCGTGAAGCGGGCAGGGGTCTGCGCTCGGGAGTGTGCTGGATCGGGCATGGGCATCAATCGGGCCGAGGAAACAACCACCTTCGAATCAGGCGCAAGAATGCGCTGGCCACCGCGCTCTGGCAAGGGTTTGCGGCGCGGGGTGCCGGGCCTCTGCTTAAGTCTGCCGGCTTTTCACGGTAGAATGGCCCACTTTTTTGCACCGCAACGCTCACCGGATTCAGGCATGTTGACCGCTTTTGTCAGACGGCTCGTAGGGACCAAAAACAACCGTGAACTGAAGCGGATGGGCAAGATTGTCGCCCGCATCAATGGCTTCGAGGAGAGTTGTCGCGGTCTCGATGACAGCCAATTGGCGGGCAAGACCGCCGAGTTCCGCCAGCGGCTGGCGGCCGGAGAGACGCTCGACCAACTGCTGCCGGAAGCCTTTGCGGTGGTGCGTGAGGCGGCGCGGCGTGCTTTGGGCATGCGCCACTTCGATGTGCAGTTGATGGGCGGCATCACGCTGCATGAGGGGCGCATCGCCGAGATGCGCACCGGCGAGGGCAAGACCCTGGTGGCCACGCTGCCGGCCTATCTGAACGCCCTCGCCGGCAAGGGGGTGCATCTGGTCACGGTCAATGACTATCTGGCCCAGCGCGATGCCAACTGGATGGCGCCGGTTTACCGTTTTCTCGGCATGAGCGTCGGCGTGATCCTGTCGCGGCAGGATCAGGCCAGCAAGCGTGAAGCCTATGCGGCCGACATCACCTACGGCACCAACAACGAGTATGGCTTCGACTACCTGCGCGACAACATGGCCTTCACGGTCGAGGAGCGCGTCCAGCGCGAGCTCAATTTCGCCATCGTCGACGAGGTCGACTCGATCCTGATCGACGAGGCACGTACACCGCTGATCATCTCCGGCCAGGCCGAAGACAGCTCCGAGCTCTACCGGCGCATCAACCGGCTGATTCCGAAGCTGACCCGGGCGGTCGAGGCGAGCGAGGTTCAGCCGGCGGTGGCGGGTCACTATCTGGTCGACGAGAAGCTGCGGCAGGTCGAACTGACCGAAGAGGGACATGAGCATGTCGAGCAGTTGTTGACCGAAGCCGGTCTGCTGGGTGAGGGCGAGAGCCTCTATTCGGCGGCCAATCTCGGGCTGCTGCACCATGTGCACACGGCACTGCGCGCCCATGTGCTGTTCCATCGTGATGTCGAATACATCGTGCAGAATGGTCAGGTCATTCTGATCGATGAGCACACCGGCCGCACGATGCCGGGCCGGCGCCTCTCCGAAGGGCTGCATCAGGCGATCGAGGCGCGTGAAGGGGTGGCGGTGCAGGCCGAGAGCCAGACGCTGGCCTCGACCACCTTCCAGAATTACTTCCGGCTCTACCACAAGCTCTCTGGCATGACCGGCACGGCCGACACCGAAGCCTTTGAGCTGAAGGAGATCTACAACCTCGATGTGGTGGTGATCCCGACCAACAAGCCGATGCTGCGCATCGACCACAACGACCTAGTCTACCTGACGCTGGAAGAGAAGTACGACGCCATCATCGCAGACATCGAATCCTGTCGTGCCGAGGGCCGGCCGGTGCTGGTCGGTACCGCCTCGATCGAGAGTTCCGAGCTGCTCTCCAGCGCATTGAAGAAGCGCAAGATCGAGCACAAGGTGCTCAATGCCAAGTACCACGAGCAGGAGGCGCAGATCGTCGCCCAGGCCGGGCAACCCGGGGCGGTCACCATTGCCACCAACATGGCCGGCCGCGGCACCGACATCGTGCTGGGTGGCAATTTCGAGGTCGAGCTGACGCAACTGGGCAGCGTGACCCCCGAGCAGCGCGAGGCGGCCCGCCAGGCCTGGCAGCTGCGCCATGAGCAGGTGCTGGCCAGTGGTGGACTGCACATCATCGGCACCGAGCGGCATGAGTCGCGACGCATCGACAACCAGTTGCGCGGCCGGTCCGGCCGGCAGGGCGACCCCGGCTCTTCCCGCTTCTATCTCTCGCTCGAAGACAACCTGATGCGCATCTTCGCCTCGGAGCGGATGCGCCAGTTCATGCAGCGGCTCGGCATGGAGCAGGGCGAGGCGATCGAGCATCGCATGGTCAGCAACGCGATCGAGAAGGCGCAGCGCAAGGTCGAGGGGCGCAACTTCGACATCCGCAAGCAGCTGCTCGAATATGACGACGTGGCCAACGAGCAGCGGCAGATCGTCTATCGGCAGCGCCGTGCGCTGCTTGAGTCGGACGACATCAGCGACACCATCGTCGATTTCCGCAAGGTGGTGGTCAATGAGGTGATCGACGAATTCATTCCACCGCAGAGCCTCGAAGAGCAGTGGAACATTGCCGGTCTGGAGCAGCACCTCAGTGCCGATCTGGCGCTTTCGCTGCCGCTGGCGCAGTGGCTGGACCAGGAGAGCGACCTGCACGAGGCGACGCTGCGCGAGCGCATCCTGCAGGCACTGATCGAGGCCTACGAGCGCAAGGGGCAGCTTCTCGGCACGCAGATGCGGCTGCTCGAAAAACAGGTGATGTTGCAGATTCTCGACAACCTGTGGAAAGAGCATCTGGCCACCATGGACCACCTGCGGCAGGGCATTCACCTGCGCGCCTATGCACAGCGCAACCCGAAGCAGGAGTACAAACGCGAGGCGTTCGAGCTGTTCCAGCAGCTGTTGAGCAACCTCAGGCACGAGGTGGTGAAGACGCTGTCGCGCATCGAAATCGTGCAGGAAGACATCGAGGAGATCGAGCGGCGTCGCCGCGAGGAGCAGGCGCGGCAGGCGCTGCGCTATCAGCACGATCAGGCGTCGGCACTGCAGCCCCCCGAAGAGGAAGCGGCCGAAGCAGCCGGCGCGCAACCCTATGTGCGTGTCGGTGAAAAGGTCGGCCGCAACGCCCCCTGCCCCTGTGGCTCCGGCAAGAAATACAAGCAGTGCCACGGCAAGCTCGATTAGTCGTCCGCTCATCCATCAGGAGATAGAACAGCATGGCCGTGCTTCCGCTGCCTTGGCCGTCGATTCAGCCGGTTGCCGGAGTGCGTCTGGCGACTGCCGAGGCCGGCATCAAGCGCCGTGGCGGCGCCGACCTCACCCTCTTTGCCTTCGATGCCGGCAGTGTGGTCAGCGCGCTCTTCACCCGCAATGCCTTTCGTGCCGCGCCGGTGCTGCTGGCCGAGACGCATCTGGCGCTGGCACCGCCGCGCTATTTGCTGATCAACAGCGGCAACGCCAATGCCGGCACCGGACCGGGCGGCATGGCGGCCGCACGGCGCTGCTGCGAACTGCTGGCCGCCGAGACCGGTTGCCGGCCTGAAGAGGTGTTGCCGTTTTCGACCGGGGTGATCGGCGAGCCGCTGCCGGTGGCGCGCTTCGAGACGGCGCTGCCGAGGCTGGTAACGGCACTCGCTGCCGATGGCTGGGAAGCGGCAGCGCGGGCAATCATGACCACCGACACCTTGCCCAAGGGCAGCCAGCGCGAATTCATGCAGGGTGACAAAGTGGTCCGGGTGGCCGGCATCGCCAAAGGGGCCGGCATGATCCGCCCCGACATGGCGACGATGCTGGCCTTTCTCGCCACCGACCTCGAAGTGTCGAGGCCACTGCTCGACACCGTGCTGCGCCAGGCGGTCGATGCCTCCTTCAACCGCATCACCATCGATGGCGACACCTCGACCAACGACGCCTGTGTGCTGGCCGCCACCGGCCGCAGTGGCGCGACTGCCCTGACCGACCTCGACAGCCCGCTGGGGCGGCAGTTCATCGACGCGGTCACCGAGGTCTGCCGCGAACTGGCGCAGGCGATCGTCCGCGATGGCGAAGGGGCGACCAAGTTCATCACCATCGAGGTCGAGCAGGCGCGCAGTGAGGCCGAGGCGTTGCAGGTCGCCTACACGGTGGCCCACTCGCCGCTGGTGAAGACCGCCTTCTTTGCCAGTGATCCCAACTGGGGCCGCATTCTGGCCGCCGTCGGCCGTGCCGGTGTCGAGGGGCTCGATGTCGGGCTGATCAACATCGATCTGGATGAAGTGCGCATCGTCAGCGCCGGTGGACGCGATCCCGACTACCGTGAAGAGCGCGGCCAGGCGGTGATGGATCGGGCCGAGATCCGGGTGCGCATCGAACTGGGTCGTGGACGCGTGGCGCAGCAGATCTGGACCACCGACCTGTCGCACGACTATGTGCGCATCAATGCCGAGTACCGCACCTGAGGCAGGCCAGCGATGACGGTCGAGGTCGTCGCCGCCGCCCTCTTTGACCGCAGTGGCCGGGTACTGGCCTGCTGCCGTCCGGCCGGCAAGGAGTTCGCCGGGCTCTGGGAGTTCCCCGGAGGCAAGATCGAAGCCGGCGAGAGTGCCGAGGCGGCGCTCAGGCGTGAACTGCACGAAGAGCTCGGCATCGACGCCACTCCGGGGCGGCGGCTGATCGAACTTCCCTACCGTTACCCCACCAAGCGGGTGCGCATCCAGCTGTTCGCCATCGACTCCTTCAGCGGCGAACCCGCGCCGCGCGAAGGGCAGGGGCTGCGCTGGTGTCGCCCTGAAGAGCTGCTCGGCCTGCCGCTGCTGTCCGCCAACCGGCCGCTGGTGCAGAGCCTGCTGCTGCCGCAACGGTTGCTGATCACACCTTCAGGGCTGACCGAGACCGAACTGCTCGCCGGCATCGAGGCCGCCCTGATGCGCGGCATTCGCCTGCTGCAACTGCGGCTGCCGGAGGTCAAGCAGTCCGATTACCTGCGACTGGCGAAGCTGAGTCTGGCGCGCTGTCGCGCGGTGGGTGCCAAACTGCTGCTGCATGGTGAACCTGAACTGCTCCAGCAGGTGAGTGCGGATGGGCTGCACCTGCCGAGCCGGAAACTGCTGGCACTGCGCGAGCGGCCGCTGCCGGCCACGCTGCTGCTTGGGGCCTCCTGCCACTCACCCGCTGAACTGGCCCAGGCGGTGGCCATCGGCGCCGACTATGCCACGCTGGCGCCGGTGCAGCCGACCACCTCACACCCCGCGGCGCAGCCGATCGGCTGGGCGCGGTTCGAGCAGTGGGTCAGCGCGGCGGCATTGCCGGTCTACGCGTTGGGCGGGGTTGGCGAGGCTGATCTGCCAAACGTCCTGCAGCGCGGCGGGCAGGGGGTGGCGGCGATCCGGGCGTTGTGGCGTGGCTGAGTGGCGGTTCGGCTACGGCTGCTCTTCGTCTTCGAGCGGTGCCTGCTCCAATGCACTCGAAGGTTCGGCTGGAATCTGGTAGCCCTCGCTGGCCCAGGTGCCGAGGTCGACCAGCTGGCAGCGGCGTGAGCAGAAGGGGCGTTGCGGCG
>JADHED010001286.1_pt1 | contig 22310 bp, 23 predicted proteins | sample 8952041 | NCBI WGS metagenome assembly JADHED01 (sample SAMN16124423, study PRJNA663239) | bioreactor sludge metagenome | isolation source: sludge (control) | place: India:Bengaluru | collected 2018-09-08
GGTGTCGAGGTCTTTGCGGAGGAGAAGAATGTCAAGCATTGCTGGATTTTAAGGGGGTGGTCGGTACAGGCTCAGGCGAGGGTTGCGGGATCAAAGTTAGCGCCGCAGAGGATGACGGCCACGGTCTCTTGCGGCTGGGGCTTGTAGGCGCCGGTTTGCAAAGCTGCCAAGCCCAGCGCGGCAGCGGGTTCCACGGCCAGTTTCAGCTCCTTCCACAGCGATAACTGGGCAGCGCGGATGGCGTCGTCGGGCAGCAGCAGCGCGTCGTGTACGTGGCGCTGGCTCACCTCCCAGCTGATCGCCCCGATGCGGCGGGCACCGAGCGAGTCGGCGGCCACGCCACCCACCTGCACATCCACCGGCTGGCCTGCAGCCCGCGCGGCGTGCAGGGTGGGCGCGCGTTCGGGCTCCAGCGCCACCACATGGGCGCGGCTTTCCACCCATGCGGCCACACCGCCAATGAGGCCGCCACCGCCCACGCTGACCAGCACCGAGTCGGGCAGGCGGCCGCCCTGCACTTCCATTTCCAACGCCAGGGTGCCCGCGCCGGCCACCACTTCGGGCTGGTCGTAGGCATGGGCCTGCAAGGCTCCAGTGGTCTTCTGGCGGGCCACGCAGGCTTCAAAGGCTTCGGAATACGCGGCGCCGGTGACGACCACCTCCGCCCCCAGGGCGCGCAGGCGGGCGCGCTTGGCCTCTGGCGAGACCTCGGGCACAAAGACCTCACAGCGCACGCCCAGGGCCTGGGCGGCCGCCGCCACGGCGATGCCCGCGTTGCCGCCCGAGGCGATGATCACCCCGCTCTCGGGCACCGGATTGGCCAGCAGGCGGTAGAGCATGCCGCGCGCCTTGAAGCTGCCGCCCACCTGCAGATGCTCCAGCTTGAGCCAAACCTCCGCACAGTCCACGCCCAGGGATTTGCCCGACAGGCGCATCAGCGGCGTGGTGCGCAGAAAGTCGGGCTGGGTAGCCAGTTGGCGGCGGGCTGCGGCAATGGCGGCGCGGTCGATCATGCAGGGCTCCAGGTGGCAGGTGTGTCAAAAGAAGGAGGCAGTGTAGGCGCTGCCCGCAACATGCAGACACAACACTGACTGCATGCGTGCCGCACCACTGCCGATAACATGGACAAGGCCGTCCCCCACCCCCCTGCGCTGGCCGGTCTGCGCACAGGAGAAAGAAACATGTTCTTTGTGTTCGGCCCGTCGGGCCAAATGTACCGGGGCGGGCCCGAAAATCTGGCACGCATTTCTGCGGTGCGCAGCGTGCAGCGGCCACAGGCCCTGCGCACGCGGGCCATGGACGCGCAGGATGGCCAGCCGGGGACCGTCTTCACGGCCCCGCCCCGCCCCGCGGCGGCCGATCCCGGCACTGCTGCGGCGCCCTCTGCCATCGTCAATCTGCGCACGCACGACGCCGTGAGCGCTTATGCACAGGTGGACCAGGGCCCCCAGCCCACCCGGCAGCCGCTGACCAAGGTGAGCGACGTGATGACCACCGGCGGCGTGAGCGTGGCGCCCGGCGTGCGCGTGAACGACGTCTGGCAGACGCTGGCTGAGAACAAGGTGGCGCAGGCGCCGGTGGTGGATGCGCTCGGCCGCGTGATCGGGCTTCTGCTGAGGGCCGACATGGCGCCGCTGGCTCTGCTACCCGAGCCCGGCGCCGTCAAGCAGGCCATCGACCTGGCCCGCCGCCCGGTGGCCGAGGTGATGGTGAGCCCGGTGCCCACGGTGTCACCCGACACCGAACTGCGCCGCGTGGCCGCCGTGCTGCTGGACACCGGCCTGCCCGGCCTGCCGGTGACGGACGAGGCGGGCGTGCTGTCGGGCTTTATTTCACGCACCGACATCCTGCGCGCCGTGGCGGCCGACCCGCCGCTGGACCTGTGGAGCGGGCCCGCCGTGCCTCTGTAGGGGCATATTTGGATAAAAATGACCGCTAGCGATAGAGGAATATGCGCTAGCAGCTATCAATTCAGGAGTGAATAAAAAAGGCGCCTACCGGCGCCCTTGCACGATCAGCGGCAGCCCTGAACGGCGCCGTCAGTGCGCAGACAGCCCTGTCTCGGGCATGCGCTCACGAATCTCCAGCCCCGTGGCCGCGTCGATCTTGAGCCCCTTGGGCAGCGGGAACTTGATGTTCTCCTCGATGCCCGCCATGGTGCGCACCGACACAGCGCCCAGCGCCTTGATGCGGTCAATGACCTGCTGCACCAGGATTTCGGGGGCCGAAGCTCCGGCGGTCAGCCCCACGCGGGCGAGGCCGTGAAACCATTCGCCTTTGAGTTCGTCCGCACTGTCCACCATGTAGGCCGTGGTGCCCAGCTTGGCCGCCAGCTCGCGCAGGCGGTTGCTGTTGGAGCTGGTGGGGCTGCCCACCACGATCACCACGTCCACCTGCGGGCTCAGCACCTTGACGGCGTCCTGCCGGTTTTGCGTGGCGTAGCAGATGTCCTGCTGCTTGGGTTCGCGCACGTTCGGAAAGCGCGCCCGCACGGCGGCAGAGATTTCGGCGGCGTCGTCCACACTCAGCGTGGTCTGCGTGACCACGGCCAGCTTCTCGGTCTGCGCGGGCTGCACGCGGGCCACGTCCTCCACGTCTTCCACGAGGTGGATGCCGTGGTCGAGCTGGCCCATGGTGCCCTCCACCTCGGGGTGGCCCTTGTGGCCGATCATGATGAATTCGTAGCCTTCTTTGGCGAGCTTGGCCACTTCAACGTGCACCTTGGTCACCAACGGGCAGGTCGCGTCAAAAATGCTGAAACCACGCGCCTCGGCCTCTTGCTGCACCGCCTTGCTCACGCCATGGGCGCTGAAGACCAGCGTGGCGCCCGGCGGCACGTCGGACAGCTCTTCAATGAAGATCGCACCCTTGGACTTGAGGTCGTTGACCACGTAGGTGTTGTGCACGATTTCGTGGCGCACATAGATGGGGGCGCCAAACTTCTGGATGGCGCGCTCCACGATCTCGATGGCGCGGTCCACACCGGCGCAAAAGCCGCGCGGCTCGGCCAGCAGGATTTCTTGCGGCGCGTGCATCACAGGATCCCGATCAGCTGCACTTCAAAGGTCACGGGCTGGCCCGCCAGCGGGTGGTTGAAGTCGAACAGCACGGCGCCGTCTTCGCGCACCTGCATCACGGCCCCGGCGTAGCTGCCCCGGCCATCCGGTGTGGGGAACTGCACCACATCGCCCACGTTGTACTTTTCGTCGGGGTCGCCCAGCTCGTTCATCAGCTTGCGGGCCACCCACTGCTGCATGTCGGGGTTGCGCTCGCCAAAAGCCTCGCCCGCAGGCAGCTCGAACGTGGTGCGCGTGCCTTCGGCCAGGCCCAGCAGGCGCTGCTCCATGGCGGGCGACAGCTCGCCCGTGCCCAGCGACAGGGTGGCCGGCTTGCCGGCAAAGGTGTTGATCACATCCCCCGCCGGGCCAGCCAGGCGGTAGTGCAGCGTGAGAAAGGAGCCCGGCTGCACGGTGGGAAGGGGGGTGGAAATAGAGGTCATGAGAGTCCCGATAAACTGCCACGATTGTAGAAAACCGGGCAAACCCCTACCGCAGCCACCGCTGCTGGCGCGTCCCACCTCCTCTTTCATGGCCCTCAAAGACCTGCCCGCCGACGCCCAGCCCCGCGAAAAACTGCTGGCGCGCGGCCCCGCCGCCCTGGCCGATGCCGAGCTGCTGGCCATCCTGCTGCGCACCGGCATAGTGGGCAAGGGTGTGCTGCAGATGGCGCAGGAGCTGCTGGACCCGCCCGGCGTCGACCCGGACACGGGCGCCGTCACCGGCGGCTTTGGCGGCATTGCCGGGCTGCTGCACACCAGCGCGGCCGACCTGGAGCGCATCAAGGGCCTGGGCCCCGCCAAACGCGCCGAGCTGGTGGCGGTGCTGGAGCTGGCCCGCCGCGCGCTGGCCCAGCAGTTGCGCGAGCGCGAGGTGTTCGACTCGCCCGACACCGTCAAGCACTACCTGCAACTGCACCTGGCCGCCAAGGGGCACGAGGTGTTTGCGGTGCTGTTCCTCGATGCGCAAAACCGCCTGCTGGCGCTGGAGGAACTGTTTCGCGGCACGCTCACGCAGACCAGCGTGTACCCGCGCGAGGTGGTGCTGCGCGCCCTGCACCACCAGGCCGCCGCCGTGGTGCTGGCCCACAACCACCCGAGCGGCAGCGTACAACCCAGCCGTGCGGATGAGGCGCTGACCCAGACCCTGAAGACCACGCTGGCCCTCGTGGACGTGCGCGTGCTCGACCATGTGATCGTGGCACCGGGCCAGGCGCTGTCGATGGCTGAAAAGGGCCTGGTGTGACCGCCCCAGCCCCCACACCCGCCCAGCCGCCCACGGCCCTGCAAGCAGCGCTGGCGCGTGCTGCGCGCGCTGTTCCCGGCAAGGCACCCCCGGTGGAAGCCACAGCCCCCGCCCCGGCCCCCAGCGCGCCCCGGTCCGCCCGGCGTGCAGGCCTGGGCGACAAAAAGGCCGCGGCCAAAGCGGCCATGCGCCCGCTGCGCCAGGCCCCTGCCGGGCCCACAGCCGCAGCGAGCCCCTCACCACCCCGCCGCCGAGCCCCCCCGGCCCCGCGCCGTGCGGGCGAGCGCATCACCCAACTGCAGGACCTGGCCACCGTGGCCCGCCGCCTGCGCGAGGAGCAGGAGCGCCGCGAGGCCGAAGACAAAGCCCGACGCGAAGCGGCAGCACGGGCCGAGGCCGAGCGCTACCTCTTCAGCCGCAGCGTGGGCCCTGTCACCCCGCTGCGCAACCCCAATGTGGCGCGGCTGCGGCGCCACCTGCCGCCGCCGCTGCCGGTGCAGCACTGGCTGGATGAGGAGCGGGTGCTGCTCGAATCCATCAGCGACGACTTCGACGTGAGCACCCTGCTGGACACCGACGACCAGCTCAGCTTTCGCCGCCCAGGCATCGGCGTGGAAGTGACGCGCCGCCTGCGCTCCGGCCACTGGAGCATTCAGCGCCACCTGGACTTGCATGGCCTGCGTGTGGACGACGCGCGCGAGGCGCTGGGTGAATTCATTCGCCAGGCGCACAAGATCGGCCTGCGCTGCGTGCGCGTGGTGCATGGCAAGGGACTGGGCTCGCCCGGCAAAAGCCCTGTGCTCAAGGGCCGCGTACAGCGCTGGCTGGTGCAGAAGAACGAGGTGCTGGCCTTCGTGCAGGCGCGGCCCATGGATGGCGGCGCGGGCGCCCTGGTGGTGCTGCTGCAACCCATGTTGCGAAAAAATTCATAAAAATAGCCGCAAGCGCCAGATCCATATGCGCTTGCAGCTATCAAAAACAGAGCAACTCAGTGCTCTACAACAGACCGCACCGTGGCGGCGCTGCGAACGCACGCACCGCCACGGCACCCACAACGACAAGGGGACGACTACTTGGACAAGTCCAAGCCGTACTTCGACGTGCCCTTGCCTGACCCATCATCGGCCGCCAGCAACGACACATTGCCCAGCCCGGCCGCTTGGGCCACGCTGAGCGCATTGGCGCCTGAGCTGAACACCACCGGCCCCGCCACTGTAGCCTTGGCAAAGCGCCAGCTCTTGGCCGCGCCGTTGGCTGCGCGGGTCACCGCAGGGTTCTTGCGGATGTAGTCGATCACCACGTCGCGGTTGGCATCGGGCGAGGCCCAGATGGTGCCCGAGCCGTCCAGCTTGTCGATAAAGCTCTTGCCGCTGGTGGCGCGGTAGTTGTTGGTGGCGATCACAAACTCCTGCGCCCCATCGATGGGCTTGCCCAGGTAGGTCAGGTTCTTGATGCGGCTGCCCACGGGCTGGGTCACGTCGATCTCGTACTGCACGTCTGCCGTGGTGAACATGTCGAAGTTGTAGCCCGGGAAAGTGCTGATGAGCTGCTGCTCGATGGTCTTGGCCGGGTCGATCTGGTTGAAGCGCTTGGCAGCGGCTTCGAGCCAGTTCTTGATGTCCGCGCCGTTCACCTTCACCGCGTACACCGTGTTGGGGTACAGGTACAGGTCGGCCGCGTTGTTGATGGCCAGCGGGCCCACGGCCACGTCGGTATAGTCGGCCCCGCCCTGGAAGCCGCTCTTGAACGGCGCGCTCACCGACAGCACGGGCAACGCAGCGTACTGCGGCAGGCTGGCCTTGATGTAAGCCGCCACATAGGCCTGCTGGGCCTGGTTCACGATCTGTATCGCGCCGGGGTCACCCACATCAGCAAACAGCGTGCTCATGCGGAAGTCAGTCTGGCCGATCGGTGTCTTCACATACTGGATCGCGGCTTGGTGCTGTGTCTCGATCAGCGGGGCGATGGCGGGGTCGGCGTCCACGGTCACCGTGGCGCCAGCGGCATTCTTGCTCTGGATGTTGCGCAGCTCGCTCTTGCTGGCGGACTTGTTGACCACCCACTTGCTGCCGTCCCACTGCAGTGCCAGCTGCACCACACCCAGGGCCTTGCCCCAGGAGCTGGCCATGACGGCGGGCACGCCGTTCACGGTGCCCGCCTTGTGGTCCACGCCCGGCAGGTTGAAGCTGGGGGTGGCTGCGGTGTCGGGGAACACGCCGTGCTGGTGGCCCATCACCATGGCATCAATGCCCGCCACCTTGGACAGGTGCAAGCCCGGGTTCTCCATGGTGGCCGAGTAGGCGGCACCGTCGAGCCCGCCGTGCAACAGCGCCACCACGATGTCGGCGCCCTTGGCGCGCAGCTCGGGCACGTACTTGTTGGCGGATTCCACGGCGCCTTCCGTGTAGACCTTGCCTTCCAGGTAGCGCTTGTCCCAGTTCATGATGCCGGGGGTGGTAAAGCCGATCACGCCGATCTTGATCGGCAGCTTCACCTCCTTGCCATCGGTGCCCTTGGCCACCAGCGTGCGTTCCAGCAACGTGTAGGGCTGCACCAGCGGCTTCTTGGTCTTGTTGCTGTACACGTTGGCCAGCACGGCGGGGTAGCCTGCGCCTGCGCATTTCTTGGTGGCATCGACCCCATCCACGTCCAGCCCACCGCCCAGCACCTGGTTCAGGAAGGGCAGGCCGTAGTTGAACTCGTGGTTGCCCAGCGTGCCCGCATCAAAGCCCAGCGCGCCCATGGCCTTGTACATGGACAGCTGCTGCGTGCAAGGGATGGGGCTGACGGTGGCCTCGTAATCGGCCAGCGCAGTGCCCTGGATGGTGTCGCCGTTGTCCACCAGCAGCGTGTTGGCAAACTCCTTGCGCGCCGCGCGCACCAGCGTGGCGGTGCGCTCAAAGCCGTAGCTCTTGTCTTCGCCCAGCTTGAAGTAGTCGTAGCTGCGCACATTGAAGTGCAGGTCGGTGGTCTCCAGCACAGCCAGCGTGGCTGTGGCGCCCGCGTTGCTGCTGGCGTTATCGCTACTGCCGCCACAGGCGGCCAGCGACGCAGCAAGTGCTACCACACCCAGTGCGGCGACACGGCGTGAAACCTGCGAAGGAGAAATCAGAAAACCCAGAATGCGTTCAGACATGAACAGTCCCTGTTGGAAACAAGGGACCGAGTGTCTGGGCCGGGTTTGACAGCGGTGTGACGTGGCAACGTCGATGCAACACCCTCGCCGCACGCGGCAGTCAGCGGGCCTCGTGGCGGCTCAATCGATGCGGTGCACGTCGCCATTGTGGGGCGATGCACTCTCGTGAAACAGGTCTTCCAGAAACTGTACGAGCTCATGCTCTTCGACAAAGTCGGGGATCACAAAGCCCGAAGGCGTGCGCTTACCGTCAGCGCCCACGCGGTAGGCCTGCCATAGCGCGCCTTCGCGGCGCACCTCGACGATGCGGCCGAACACATTGAAGCGTGGGTACCCATGGGCTTCTGGCTGTTGAGCAGGTGTGGGGAATGGTTCAGCGGCGGTCATAGGATGTTGTCCGGACGCGGGGGAGTCGTCAGGTTCGCACCGAGGCGATCAAGTCCACCTCCACCGTTGCGTTCTTGGGCAGCTGCAGCACCCCGACCGACGTGCGGGTGTGGGCGCCGGCATCTCCCAGTACGGCAAACAGCACCTCCGACGCGCCATCGGCCACCTCGCTTTGCTGCGTGAAGGTGGGCGCCGACTGCACATACACGGTGATGCGCAGGATGGACTGCACGGCATCCAGCGAACCGACGGCGCGCTGCAGCAGCGACAGCGCGCGCATCGCGCAGACCTTGGCCGCCTTTTGCGCATCGGCCAGCGAGGCCCCGGCCCCGGCCCCGGCCGCGCCCGTGACGACCACCGTGTCGCCCACGCGTGGGATCTGCCCGCTCAGGTAGATGTGGTGGCCGTCACGCACCAGCGGGACGTAGTTGCCACCAATCTTGATCTCGCCATCAAAGCGGTAGCCCAGTGCCTGGGCCTGTTCCTCAAATCGCGCATCGCGTGACATGGACAAGGGTCTCCTGAAAAAACTGCCGCCTTCGCTGCGGGCTACATGAAGCGCGCAAAAGGGTCTACCAGCGAGGCGATCGACACGGTGCCGGCCGTCCCACCCTCGTCACGCCGCGCCGATTCATGCCCTGCAGGCACCGGCACGGCGGGCAAGGGCTGCATGCGGCGGCCATACACGCGCTGCACGCGGTCGTCGAGCGTGGGGTGGGTGTCCAGCCAGCGCTCCATGCGGCTGCGGCCGGGTACGTCCACCAGCAGCATGTGTTGCACGGCCGGGTGGGCTAGGCCGGTGTGGACGGGGTTTTCGGCATACCCGGCCGGTGTGTCGCGGCGCTGGGCCATGACCTTGCGCAGCACACCACCCAGGCCATCGCGGCTGCGGGTCCATTGCACCGCGCGTGCGTCGGCCAGATATTCGCGCTGGCGCGATACGGCGGCCTTGAGCATGCGGCCGGTGAGCCAGCCCGCAAAGCCCGCCACCATGATGGCCGAACCGAACCACCAGGCCAGGCCCCGGCGCTCGCGCATCGTGTCGCCAAAGTTGTAGACCAGCTCGAGCCCGAACACCATGCCCGCCAGGCGCATCTTCAGGCGCGTGTCGCCCTCGTGCAGATGGCTCAGCTCGTGCGCCACCATGCCCTGCATCTCTTCGCGGGTGAGGTAGTCCAGGGCACCCTGCGTCACGGCAATGACGGCGTCGCTCTCGTCCCACCCGGCAGCGAACGCGTTGATGGCATCGGTGCGCGGCATGACCATGATCTGCGGGCGCGGCATGTGCGCGGCAATGCACAGCTCGTCCACGATGTTGGACAGCCGCTGCTCGGCGTGCGACAGCGACGGGCGCAACTCGCGCGCGCCCACACGCTGTGCCAGCTTGACACCACCCGCACGCAAGTTTGACGTCTCTACCCACCAGCCGCCCAGCACCAGCATCAGCGAGACCCCCACATTGGCGGCCAGAAAACCTTGGGGTAAGGGCAAGTGCACGGGCAGCACCGCCACCATCAGCCACCAGGCCAGCGCCAGGGCCGCATGCACGGCCGCCACCAGAACGACCACAGCGAAGGCAAAACCCAGCAGCAGGCGGCGCGTCTCGCTGCGCGCGTTGTGCTGGTGATCCCAGAACTTCATGGGTGTGGCAGTGGAAGGGTCAGAACTTCACCAGGGGTGCGGCGCGCTCTTCGTCGGACTGCGTGGACGCCAGCATGGGCGCGGGCGCAAAACCCAGCAGGCGCGCGACGATGAGGTCCGGGAACTGCGCAGCCGCATCGTTGAACTCCAGCGCCTGGTCGTTGTAGGCCTGGCGTGCAAAACCGAGGCGGTTTTCGGTGCTGGTGATTTCTTCGGACAGCGACTGCATGGTGGCGTCGGCCTTGAGTTCAGGGTAACTCTCGGCCACCACCATCAGGCGGCCCAAGCTGCCGCCGAGTACGCCCTCTGCCGCGGCCAGCGCGCCCATGGCGCTGGCGCTCTGCGGTGCGGCACGCACCGCCGCAGCCGCGCCCTGCGCCTGGCTGCGGGCCTTGATGACGGCCTCCAGCGTGGCGGCCTCGTGCGCGAGATAACCACGTGCCACCTCCACCAGATTGGGAATCAGGTCATACCGGCGCTTGAGCTGCACATCGATCTGGCCCAACGCGTTGGCAATGCGGTTGCGCAACTGCACCAGCCGGTTGTAGACCGCCACAGCCCACAACCCCACCGCGACCAGCACAACGACCACGACCCATGTAGTTGCCGACATACCTCACCTCCTGTATTGGTTGGAGGGAGCATCTTAGAGCCTGCGGAAGAAGCCTCGGGGAACCCGTAAGGGCGCCCTTCAAGGGCGCAAAAGAGGGCCGCCTTGCGGGCTGGCTACACCCCTTTGTTGCGCATCCAGTCGGCCGTGCCCATGAAGCTTTCCCTCAGCCGCATGCGCAGGTCGGCGGGCACGCCGGTCTCGCCCATGGCCTGGTCCATGCAGGCCACCCACTGGTCGCGCTCCTTGATGCCGATGGCAAACGGCATGTGGCGCGCACGCAGGCGGGGGTGGCCAAACTGGTCGGTGTAGTACGACGGCCCGCCCAGCCAGCCGCACAGAAACATGAACAGCTTTTGCCGGGCCTGGCCCAGGTCGCTGCCATGGGCGGCACGCAGCTCGGCGTAGCCGGGCTCCAGGTCCATCAGGTCGTAGAAGCGCTCGGTCAGGGCGCGCACGCGTTCTTCGCCGCCGATCCATTCAAAAGGGGTGGTGGCCACAGGGGCCTCTGCGGCGGAGGACGAGGGGGTGGATTCCATGGGGTTGGCAAGAAGAGGTTGCCAGGCGGTGTCGGGAAGCCTTGGATTATAGAAATCCGGGCCTTGTGATGCGCCTGCAGCGCGTGTGGGACAGCCGCGCATCGACACCCGATGCCCTGTGCCCCGTTACTCCAGCACCGCCCGCAGCTGCCGCGTGGTCACCGCCAGGCGCCGGGCGCCGATCTGGGCCAGGTTGTTCATCACCGTGAGGGCCGCCTCGGGATACTGCCGGGCCCAGGCGTCGAAATGCGCACGCGACAACCGCACCAGGTGCGCCGGGCCACGTTCGGCGCCCGCGCAGGCACTGCGGGCCGCACCGTTAAGGAAGGCCATCTCGCCAAACGCCATGCCCGGACCGACGGTGGCCAGACGCAAGCCCTTGTCGGGCGGCCATTGGGTCACCAGCGTGATGTGGCCGGACTTGACCACGAGGAGGTCATGGTCCGTATCGCCCGCATGGAACACCACACCATGGGGTGCAACGGCCTGCGGCACCAGCAGTGCCTGCAAGGCCTCGGCCGCGGCCTTGGGCACGCCCTCGCCCACCTCGCCCAGAACATCCCGCTCGGGGTGCACGGGGCGCTGCTCGATGGGCCGCTGGGACAGGATGCCCACCTCGGCCCATTCCAGCGCCCGGTCCAGGTCGGCAAAGGCGCGCACATGCTCTCCGGCATGCTCGGCGGCCATGGGGTCCAAGGCTGCCACGGCTGCGGCGATGCCCTGCTGGTCCAGATCACGCACCAGCGCCCGCAGTTGGGCCATTGCCGTACTGTCCCACGCAGGCACACGGCCCGCGTCCAGAATGACCCAACGGTGGCGCGGCAGCAGCAGCATGCGCACCTGCTCGGCCAGGTGGGCGGCCACCCCAAAAGACATCACGCCTTGCAGCTCAAACACGGCCACCTGGTTCATGCGCGGCGTCAGCCAGCTGTCCGACCCGGCACGGCGCAAGCGCCGCGAGCGCAACTCGCCATCCAGACGCACGTGGCGCAGCACCGTGGCGGCAGAGTCGTGCAGCAGCACAAACGTGGCCACCACCAGGCCAGCCACCAGCGCCCCCACGCCCCCCATCACAGCAAACACCAGCGCCACCAGCCAGCTTTGCGCCCAGGTCACCCGGGACCGGCGGGCGTAGCCCAGCGACCACATGAGCCCCGGCACCTGCATCAGCCCCGCCAGCACCAGCCCCCCTGCCAGACAGGCCATGGGCACCCAGTGCAGCCACCACGCCCCCGTGACCGCCACCCCCAGCATGATGGCGGCGTGCCAGCGCGGGGCGTCGCGCGAGGCCCCCGCCTGCGCCAGCACGATGCGCGAACGCGAAGCGCTGGTGGACGCCGGAATCATCCCCAGGAGCCCGCACAGTGCACCCAGCAGGCTCTCGCGGCGCAAGGCCAGGTTGGCGTTGCCGCGCAGGCCGTGGTCCAGCTCCAGCTCCTGGTTGAACACCAGAATCTCCAGGCTGTTGACCAGCGCCATCAGCAACGCCAACACCACCAGGGCCGAGCCCTGTTGCCGGGCCAGGGCCATCCAGGGAATGCCCGTCCAGTCGGGCAACATGGGCCAGGCAAACACGCTGGGCGGCACGGCTGGCACAAACACGCTGCCCAACCCCACGCCCCATACCCCCGCCAGCGCCACGGCCAGTGCCACCACGGCCACCGCCGACAGCAGCCCCGGCATGCGGGGCCAGCGCCGGCGCAGCCCCCAGGCCAGCGCCACCACGGCCAAAGCCGCCAGCAGGTGCCAGCCGGTGCGCGCGTCCCACAGCGCATCAGCCCCTGCGCCAAAGCCATTGCGCACCTGGCCTACCACCATCGACAAGCCCACACCGGCTGCAAACCCGTGGGTGACCGAGATAGGAAGAAACCGCGCCACCGACGCCAGCCGCAACACCCCCAGCAGCCACTGGAACACAAAGGCCAAAGCCACCGTGGCACCGCTGACCGCCAGCACCTGGCGCGCGCTCAGGCCCAGGCTGGGGGCCGCGCCGTGGGCGGTTGCCAGCACGGCAGCAAACAGCAATGCCACCACCGTGGTCGGTGCATACACCACCCCGGCGCGGGGCGTCGCCAAGGTCAGCAGCAGGCCGGGTAACGCGGCCGACCACAACGCCAGCGCGGCCAGAGAATGTTCCCCCGCCAGCGGCGCAAATGCCAGCAGCCCCAGCCCCACGGCATGGGGCACGGTGACCGCTGCCGCAGACCACGCCGCCGCGGCGCCCGAGGGCTGCGGCGCTGACGGCCCCACCTCAGCCCCCGCCGAAGGCCCGGCACGGCGATGCAGCGAGGCAGTCACGGGTGCGGTCGGTGGCATGAAGGTGTCTAGCTAGCCCCGGTCATGGCGCAACTACAGGCTACGCGCTGCAAAGGTGTCGCAGGTCTTGACACTGCCGCTTTGCAGGCCGCTGTTGAACCAGCGCTGCCGTTGGGCGCTGGTGCCGTGCGTGAAGCTCTCGGGCACCACGGCGCCGCCGTTGGCGCGCTGCAGCGCGTCATCACCAATCTTGGCGGCGGCGTTCATGGCTTCTTCCACATCGCCCTGCTCCAGGATCTGCCGTGCCTTCTGGGCGTGGTGGGCCCATACCCCCGCAAAGCAGTCGGCCTGCAGCTCCAGCCTCACCGACAGCGCGTTGTATTCGACCTTGCTCACACGGCCCCGCATCTGGTCCACCTTGGCGCTGATGCCGAGCTGGTTCTGCACATGGTGGCCCACCTCGTGGGCAATCACGTAGGCCTGGGCAAAGTCGCCGGGGGCTCCCAAACGGGTCTTGAGGGTTTCGTAAAAGCCGAGGTCGATGTAGACCTTCTGGTCAGCCGGGCAATAGAACGGCCCCATGGCGGCCTGGCCCGTGCCACAGGCGGTGGGCGTGGCGCCCCGGAACAACACCAGCCGCGGGTCCTGGTAGCGCCCGCCGCCCTGGCGGAACAACTCGCCCCACACATCCTCCGTGTCCGCGAGCACCGTGGACACAAAACGTGCCATGGTGTCATCGGCCGGAGGCCGGTGGGCAGGGGTATGGGGCTGTGTCTGGACCTGGGGCGCCGGGCCGCCACCGCTGAGCAACCCCAGGATGGTCAAGGGGTTGATGCCCAGCACCCAGCCGCCCACCAGCGCGATCACGATGGTGCCGATACCGATGCTGCGCCCCCCGAAAACCGGCGATCCGCCGCCACCTCCGTCATCGCGGCGGTCTTCCACATTGTCGGACTCGCGATTGCCTTCCCATCTCATTGCATCTCTCCAGCGCCCTCACGGCGGGGCGACCAAGCCTGCATGTTACGCGCCAGGACGGCCCCGGCGTGGACGATTTACGATGTGTTCCACCCCGCTTCAGCCCGCCTCTCATGACATCCATGGCCCCTGACACCCCCCACAGCACGCCCCAAGCCGGCCCGGCCATCCTGCTGACTGGTTTTGACCCGTTTGGCGGCGGCGCAAACAACCCTAGCTGGCTGATTGCGCAAGCGCTGCACGGCCAGCGCATTGCAGGGCACCAGGTGGTGGCCGCGCAGTTGCCCACGGTATTCGGGCAGTCGTTGCAGCGGCTGCAGTCGCTGCTGCGGGAGCACCAGCCTGCCATCACGCTGTGCCTGGGCCTGGCCGGCGGGCGGGCAGCGCTGTCCATCGAGCGCATTGGCATCAACATCAACGATGCGCGCATCCCCGACAACTGCGGCGCCCAGCCCATCGACACCCCGGTGCAGGCCGGCGGGCCCGCCGCCTACTTTGCCAGCCTGCCCATCAAGGCCATGCTGCGTGCCGTGCAGCGGGCAGGCGTGCCCTGCGAGGTATCGCAGACCGCAGGCACCTTTGTCTGCAACCATGTGCTGTACGGGCTGATGCACTTGCTGGCGCAAGGGACCGCACCCCGGGGAGCGCGTGGCGGCTTTGTGCATGTGCCCTGGCTCAGCGGCCAGGGCGAGCCCCATCTGCCCCTGCGCGACATGGTGCGCGGCATCCATGCAGCCCTCTGGGCGGCGGTGCTGGCCCCGCAGGACATTGCGCTCCAGGCAGGGGCCACGCATTGATGAAGTACCGCGTACAGCCACCCTGAGCCGAGACCGCCCTGCCCTATGGTCCCGTACCCGGCGTCGGTGAGGGGTTCTCCGCTCCCAGGCCGAGAGCACGCTGTGTAAAGTCCGCGCATGCCTTTTGCCCCCTCTTTCGCATTCTCTGGCCTGCTGGACGCAGCCGCCACCGCCGAGCGCTTGCCCTGGTCCGCACTGGCCGATGAAATAGCCGCTTTGCTGCAGGACAACAGCGTGGTAGTGCCCCAGCCTTCGGTGCTGCCGCTGGCACAAGGCGGCAGCCTGTTTGTGATGCCCGCCGCGGATCAGGCGGTGGCCATGACCAAGCTCATCACCCTGACCCCGGGCAATGCAGGCACCGGGCGCCCGTCGATCCAGGGCGACGTGGTGGTGTTTGACATCGCCACGGGCGAGCGCCGGCTGGTCCTGGATGGCCCCACGGTCACCGCATGACGCACCGCCGCAGCGTCGCTGCTGGCCGCCCAGCGGCTGGCGCCGCCGGTGCCACAAGGGCCTTTGCTCATCGTCGGCGCGGGGGTGCAGGGCAGGGCGCATGCTGAGGCCTTCATCCACGGCCTCGACGTGCGCGAGGTGTGGATCGCCTCCAGCAGCCGCGCCAGCGCCGAGGCCCTCGCGGCGCAAGTGCAAGCGCTGGGCGCCCAGGCTCGGGTGGTGCCCGATGCCGATGCCGCCATGCCTCATTGCCCGCTGATCGCCACCTGCACCACCGGCAAGGCCGTGGTGCTCAGCGCGGCGCCCCGGCCCGACACGTTCATCGCCGCGGTGGGCGCCTTCACGCCCGCCATGGTGGAGCCGGCCCCGGGCCTGTGCCAGCACATCGCGCAGCACGGGCGCATCGTGGTGGACACCAGCGATGCGCTGCACGAGGCTGGCGATCTGCTGCAGGCAGGCCTGGATGTGGCCGCGCTCCCCACGCTGGGCGATGTGGTGCGTGACCACCGCAATGCGGCGCTGAAGCGCCCACCGGGCCCCGTGTTGTTCAAGAGCTGCGGCTGGGGCGGCTGGGATCTGGCGGCCGCGAGGCTGGCACTGCGCTATGCCAGCCCGGCCCTGGCAGCGATGGACTCCGTGACCGCAACGCCTGCATGATGTTCATCACCCGCTTTTCAGACCACAGCTTGCGCATGCAGATCGCGTTGGTGTTCGGCACGCTGGTGGTGGGCCTGTCGGTGTTGTTGTCGCTGGGGTTCGGCGAACTGCTCAAGCACCGCATCCAGCGCGATGCGGGAAACTCGTTGCAGGTGGTGGCCGAAAACGCCGGCAAGCTCCTGGCGCTGGGCCTTATGCAGCGCAGCCTGGAGGCCCAGGTGATGGCCAGTGCCGAAGTGGTCTGGTCCAAAGGACTCGACTCTGCCGAAGCGCAACACATGCTGGCTCGCAGCCAGGCCATGCAACCCACCAATGTGTGGATTGGCGTGGCCGACGCGCAAGGCGTGGTGCGCAATGCCACGAACGGCCTGCTGGTGGGGCAGAGCGTGGCGCAGCGCCCCTGGTTTCAGCACGGCCTGCAAGGAGTGCATGTGGGCGACGTGCATGCAGCGCAGTTACTCGAATCCCTGCTGCCCCCCACCGCGACGGGCGAGCCGCACCGTTTTGTGGACTTCGCCGCACCCATCCGCATCGGCCCCACCACCGTGGGCGTATTCGCCATCCACGGCAGCTGGCAATGGACCCGCGAAGTGCTCGAAAGCCTCACGCCCGCCTCGTCTGACGAGAGCGCGCTGGAACTGTTCATCTTTGACCGGCAAGGCACCCTGATCTTTGCTCCCGGCGGGCGGACCGAGGTGATGCGGGCCGCCGAGCAGCGGCTGCCCGAGGGGATTCAGATCAACAATAACCGCGAAGGCGGCGGTAGCACGCAGACCACCGTGGCACGGTGGCAGGACGGCAAACGCTACCTGACCGCAGCCACGCAGCTGCAACCGCGCAACGCTGCCAGCGACCTGGGCTGGCGCATCGTGGCGCGCCAACCCGTGGAGCAGGCTTTTGCCGAGGCGGATGACACTGTGCAGCTGGCGCTCGCCATCGGTCTGGCCGCTGCGCTGTTGGCATCGGCCCTGGCCTGGCTGGCCGCCCGGCGCCTGAGCGTGGACCTGTATGCGCTGGCCGATGCCGCCAGCGCGGTGGAGGCAGGCCGCCCGGGCAGTGACATCCCGGCCATGCAGAGCAGCCGCGAAGTGCAGCAGCTCTCGCAGTCGCTGGGCAGCATGACGCACCGTCTGCTGGCCGCCCGTGAGGCGATGGAGGAAAAAGTGCGGTTGCGCACACTGGAACTGGAGGCGGCTAACCGCGCCCTGGACCTGCAGGCGCGCACCGACGCGCTCACCGGTCTGCTGAACCGGCGCGGCTTCGAGACACAAATGGCCTTTGCCGTGGCGCTGGCGCGGCGCAGCAGCCGTCCGTTGAGCCTGATCACCGTGGACGTGGACCACTTCAAGCGGGTGAACGACACCTACGGGCACGAGACGGGGGACGAGGTGCTGCGGCGCCTGGCGCGCACGCTGGAGTCCCGCCTGCGGGGCTCGGATGTGGTGGCCCGGCTGGGGGGCGAGGAGTTTGTGGCGCTGTTGCCCGACACCGACCTGAACGGCGCCCAATCGATTGCACAAGCCCTAGTCACGGCCATGGCGGAGCAGCAGGACTCGGTGGTGGGGACCATCACCGTGAGCGCGGGCGTGGCCACGATGCGCGGCGCAGATGACAATGGTGCCGCCATGCTGCGGCGGGGCGACGCAGCGCTCTATGAGGCCAAGGGGCAGGGACGCAATCGGGTTTGTGTGGAAGCTTAATTGGGCATCAGAGCCTTCCAAGAACAAGCACCCGGTCAGTGCCCGCTGGATACTGCCCCCGCCTCCAGCACTGGCGCATCGAAGTACGGCCGCAGCTGGCCCGCCAGTTCCTGCAAGCTGGCATCCGGCCCCTGGGCTGCGAGCGCCAGCCGCTCCAATGCGTAAGGCCGGTGGCCCAGCATCATGGACATGTTCACGCAATGGCCTTGGGCGGCCATGCGCAGCACAAAGTCGTTGAGGAGTTCACAAGGCCAATAGGTGGGGGTGTGGGTGTGGGTGTCGTGGGCGTGACAGCCTGCATGTGCAGGGTCCGGCGCCGTATCAGCCGGCTGAAACGCTGAGGCCACCGGTGAAGCGGCTGGCGCTTTGGCTTTGGCGGCGACCGCAGCGCCCTGCGCAGGTGCCAGGGCACGGACGGGCGCAAAGAAAAAACTTGAGGCAACAGCGGACATCAGCATGGTGAGGCTCCATCAGCCCCCATCTCCCTGGAGGCATGTCACCGATGCTAAAAAACTTACCGATGCTTGCATTTCAGCCAAGGCGCATGGCGTTTGTAGGACACCGCCCCTGCCCACAGGGCGGGTACCCAGCGCGCCGCCGAGGCTGTCAGGCCTTGGGCAACGTCACGCCTACCTGGCCCTGGTACTTGCCGCCCCGGTCGCGGTAGCTGACTTCGCACACGTCGTCCTTGTCGCTTTCGAAGAACAGAACCTGGGCACAGCCTTCGCCGGCATAGATGCGTGCGGGCAACGGCGTGGTGTTGCTGAACTCCAGCGTCACATACCCTTCCCACTCGGGCTCGAACGGCGTCACGTTGACGATGATGCCGCAGCGCGCATAGGTGCTCTTGCCCAGGCAGATGGTGAGCACATTGCGCGGGATGCGGAAGTATTCCACCGTGCGGGCCAGCGCGAAGCTGTTGGGCGGGATGATGCAGCTGTCGCCTTCGAAATCGACAAAGCTCTTTTCGTCGAAGTTCTTGGGGTCCACCACGGTGCTGTGGATGTTGGTGAACACCTTGAATTCAGGCGCACAGCGGATGTCGTAGCCGTAGCTGCTGGTGCCGTAGCTGATGATCTTGCGGCCCTCGACCTCACGCACCTGACCGGGCTCGAAGGGCTCGATCATGCCGTGCTCGGCCGCCATGCGGCGGATCCATTTGTCGCTCTTGATGCTCATGCTGCAGATTCCTCGGCAAAAATACTACGATTTTTATAGCTACTGGAGCTTGATGCCCCAGCGCCTAGGCCGTATTTTGCTTGAGAATTTCACCGCCGCCGCCAGAGAGCGCGGCAACTACGCTAAGGCTTAGCGAACTCAAGTGCATTCACAGGGCTCCGCGCCCCGTCGTCATCGACGAGGTACAAGGTGGAGCCCTGCAACTCGAACACGCCACAATCCACCTGCGTGATGCGGTAGTAGTCGCGGCACACCTGATTGCCCTTGAACTTCCAGCTCTTGCCGAAGTTGGTGCCGCCGTCAGGACCAGAATCCAACTTTCCGCCGGGTTTGAAATGAATAAAAAACCGCTTGCCGGATTTTCCGCTGGTCACCACCATCTTGGTGATCGCATCCTCCTTGATGAGCAGGGACTTGACCTCCGCCTCAGTAAACACCCGATCCGGCCCACAGGGTAGCCATTGCGGCGCGCCAGCCCGAGCCTCGCAGGACGCAGGTGCAGGGTCCTTGGGTGCGTCTTGCGCCAGCGCCGCCGTCGGCGCCAGAGATGCGACCAGCAGCAGGCCAAAAAAATACTTTGTTGGAGGCATACAACTCACCCTGATCAAAAAATGCACGCGCCGCGCGCCTATCGCACGGCATCTAGCATCAGCACACTTTGCCGCCGTCCTCGGCTCAAATACATCCTGCAAATGCAGTATGGACGACGCGGCAATTCTGCGGTACGCGTTAAGAATGATGACTTTTCGCCGTTTCCGATCAGGTGCCATGGCCTTCTTTGTTTGAACCGGCCTGACTAATCACCGTCCTCTCCACGACGCGGTCGTCACCGAGCACGATCAGCGCAAACAAAAGCTCATCCAGGTTGCGCGCCTGGCGCGTCTTGCGCGCCAAAAGCGGCGTGGCTTCGGGGTTCAGCACCACAAAATCGGCCTCGCAGCCCGGCTGCAAATTGCCCACCACACCGGCCAGGCCCAGCGCCTTGGCGGCCCCAGCCGTGTGTTGCCACCACAGTTGCTGGGGCGACAGGCTCAGGCCCTGCTTGGTCTGCCCCTCCCGCCCCACGTAGTACGCGGCCAGCATGGTGTGGAAGGGGCTGAAGCTGGCGCCCCCGCCCACATCGCTGGCCAGGCCATAACCAAACCCCACGCGGTCGGCCCCCGCGTAGTCGAAGAACCCGCTGCCCAGAAAAAGATTGCTGGTGGGGCTGACCGCAGCCACCGCGCCGGTGTCACGCATCAGCGCGCGGTCGTCGTCATCGAAGTGGATGCAGTGCGCATACACCGCACGCTCGCGCATGAGGCCAAAGTCGTCGTACACGCCCAGGTAGCTGCGTGCGGCGGGGAACAGCTCGCGCGCCCAGCGGATCTCGTCGCGGTTTTCGGCCACATGCGACTGGATCCACACATCGGGGTAGCGCGCAGCCAGCTCCCCCGCGCCGCGCAATTGCTCATCGGTGCTGGTGGGCGCGAAGCGGGGGGTGATGGCGTAGCCGAGCCGGTCCACGCCGTGCCAGCGCCGGATGAGCGCCTCGGTGTCGATCAGACTCTGCTCGGTGTCGTCGCGCACACCATCGGGCGAGTGGCGGTCCTGCAGCACCTTGCCGGTGATGAGGCGCATCCGCTGGCGCTGGGCCTCGGTGAACAGGGCATCCACCGACGCAGGGTGTGAGGTCGAAAACGCCAGGGCTGTGGTCACGCCGTTGCGCAGCAGCTCGGCCACAAAAAATTCAGCCACCTGGGCGCTGTAGCCAGGGTCTACAAACCGGGACTCGTGGGGAAAGGTGTAGTTCTCCAGCCAGGGCAGCAGGCCATCGGCGGGCGAGCCAATCACGTCCGTCTGCGGGAAGTGGATGTGCATATCCACAAATCCCGGGGCCAGAATGCGCCCCGGCAAATGCAAAGTGGATGTGCATATCCACAAATCCCGGGGCCAGAATGCGCCCCGGCAAATGCACCACCGGCTCTGCGGCGAACTGGGGTGCGAGGGTCTGCCAGGCACCGGCTGCCAGCACCCGCTGGCGGCCCTGGGCATCCGGGCCAATGGCCAGCAGACCATCTTCGTCATAGAGGGCGCGGCCGTCATCGGCAAAACGCAAAAGGGCGGAACGGTAAACAGGCATGGCGGCAAGCTTAGCGGCAGGGGGCGCCGTTTGTATATGCAGCACCCCATAGAGGCTATGGGGTCCGGGGAGCACCGATCAGTGACAACGATGGGCGACACGCCCGACCGGATCAGCGGGACACCTTGCTCACCACGCCTTCCACCAGCCAGTTCATCTGCAAAATTTGTGCATCCGACAGCGCCTGGCCTGCGGCAATGCGCTCCTGCCCCTCGTTGTCGCGCACCGGCGCCTTGCCTGCGCGGAAGGGCTGCAGCTTGCCCGCGCCCACGGCCTTTTGCGCATTGAGCACCTCTTGCTGGACGGCCGCTGGCACCCGGGTACCAAAGTCGCCCACGCGGATCATGCCCTCGCGCACGCCGCCCCACAGGTTGGCACTTTTCCAGGTGCCGTTTTGCACAGCGCGCACGCGCTCGGTGTAGTAGGCGCCCCACTGGTGCGTCACGGCCACGATCTGGGCATCGGGCCCGGTCTTGCGCATATCGGAGTGGTAGGCCACGGCCATCTTGCCGCGCTCCTGCGCAGCCGCCATCACGGCGGTGGAGCCCGTGTGGAAAGCAATCACATCCACGTCCTGGTTGAACAGCGCCATGGCGGCGTCGCGCTCCTTGGGCGGGTCGAACCACACGTTGAGCCACACCACCTTGACGGTGGCCTGGGGGTTGACCGAGCGCATGCCCAGCGTGAAAGCGTTGATGCCCTGCAGCACTTCCGGGATGGGAAACCCAGCCACGAACCCGGCCACGCCGGTCTTGCTCATACGGCCCGCAGCAATGCCCGCGAGATAGCGCCCCTCGTAATAGCGCGCATTGGCAGCGGCCACATTGGGGGTGGTCTTGTAGCCGGTGATGGACTCGAACTTCACCTGCGGATAGTCCTGCGCCACCTTGAGCGTGGGCTCCATGTAGCCAAAGCTGGGCGTGAAGATGATCTGGTGGCCCGTGGCCGCGAGGTCGCGGATCACGCGCTCGGCATCGGCGCCTTCGGCTACGTTCTCAACAAATGTGGTCTTCACCTGATTGCCCAGCGCGGCCTCTACGGCCTTGCGGCCTTCGTCATGCTGGCGCGTCCAGCCTGCCTCGGTGATGGGCGAGACATAGACAAAACCGGCTTTGACGGGCTCGGCGACGCTGCCCTTGGCGGGCGTGGTCTGGGAAAAAGCGGGGGAGAAAAAACAGGCGGCCACGAACGTGGCTGCGAGGTTTTTGTACATGGTGGTCCTCTACATGGTCCCGAAAACAGAAAAAGCAAAAGGCTGCCGGGACAGCAGCCTTTGCAACGTATTTTAAGTGAGAGGCACTACCATGCCTTTTGCCATCGTTCGGAGACCCAACCCATGCCCATGTTTGTTGACACATCGCCTCCCGGCCAATGTATCTTCTGCCGCCTGGTGGCGGGCGAGATCCCGGCCGCCACGGTGTACGAGGACCGGCTGACCATCGCCTTCATGGACATCGGCCAGGTCAACCCCGGCCATGTGCTGGTGGCCACCAAGCGCCACGCCGCCACCCTGCTCGACATCACCCCCGAGGAAGCCGCCGCCGTCATGCAGAC